>WNGB01013712.1_pt1 | contig 11314 bp, 10 predicted proteins | sample 5400681 | NCBI WGS metagenome assembly WNGB01 (sample SAMN13153367, study PRJNA577476) | soil metagenome | isolation source: 115 cm soil or saprolite under grassland replicate 2 | place: USA:California | collected 2016-06-15 | reverse complement strand
GACGACCGCGGCGCGGCGATCGGCGCCTGGTCGGGCCTGAGCGGGGTGACCACGGCGATCGGGCCGTTCCTGGGCGGCTGGCTGGTCGAGGCGGTCAGCTGGCGGCTGATCTTCTTCATCAACCTGCCCTTGGCCGCCGTGGTGGTCTGGATCGCGCGACGCCACGTGCCCGAGTCCCACGACCGCACCGCCGCCCCCGGCCTCGACTACCTCGGCGCCGCCCTGGCCGCGGTCGGGCTGGCCGGGCTCATCTACGCGCTCACCGACGGGCCGGCCGAGGGCTGGACCTCGCCCGCCATCCTGGTCGCCGGTCTCGGCGGGGTCGCCGTCCTGGTGGCCTTCGTCGCGGTCGAGCGGCGCAGCCCTCATCCCATGCTGCCCCTCGACCTCTTCCGGTCGCACCAGTTCACCGCGGCCAACCTGGTCACCTTCGTGATCTACGGCTCCCTGGGCGGGGCCCTGTTCCTGCTCCCGATGCAGCTGCAGCGCGTGCTCGGCTATTCCCCGCTCGCCTCGGGCGTGGCCCTCATCCCGGTTACCGTGCTGATGTTGCTGCTCTCGGCCCGGGCCGGCCGGCTCGCCCAGCGGATCGGCCCGCGCCTGCCCATGACTATCGGCCCGATCGTGGCCGGCATCGGGCTCGCGCTGCTGGTGCGGGTCGAGCCCGGCGCCACCTACGCGGGCGGCATCCTGCCCGGCGTGCTCGTGTTCTCGCTCGGCCTGTCGCTCACCGTGGCCCCGCTGACCTCCACGGTGCTCGCCGCGGCCAGCGCCGACCAGGCCGGCGTGGCCAGCGCGGTCAACAACTCCGTGGCCAGGGCGGCGGGGCTGTTCGCGGTGGCGGTGCTGCCCGTGGCGGCGGGCATCTCCGGGGCCGGCGCCCTGGAGCCGGGCCAGTTCAACCGCGGCTTCCATGCCGCCACGCTCCTGGCCGGCGCCTTGTGCGCCGCCGGCGGGCTGCTCGCGTTCGCCACCATCCGCGACGTCCGCCGTCCGGGCGAGACGGGCGCCGAGCCGCGCCCCGAGGAGCACGAGCCCTGCGTCAGCTGCCCGGTCTCTATCCCGCCGCCGCGCCGGGTGACGGCCGGCGCGGACCGTGCCTGAGCTCGACGGTCAGACCGCCGGTCGGAGCAGCTGCAGGGCGCGCGCGGCCGCCCACTCGACCACTCCAGGCTCGAGCGGCGGTCCGTTGCGGACGACCTCGGGAAGCCGCCGCATGGTCGCCATCCTGACACCCTCCACCGACTGGTAACCGCCGGGCAACGCGCCGCCGGGCAACGTGCCGCCGTGGATGCACAGCAGCGGCCGTACCGCGATCAGCCGGCCGCCGGTCAGGACGTCGGCGATGGCCGCGGCCTGCCAGCGCAGCTCCGGCAGCGGGCCGGCCGCGACGCCGCGTGCACGCCCTGGCGACACCCGCCCGCGGAGCGGCGGCGGCCGGGTGCGCTGCCAGGACTGGACCACCGATACCCCGGTCGGGCCGACCAGCAGATGGTCGAGGCTGGCCGGCCAGCCCGGCAGGGTCACGTCGTGCAGCACCAGGTAGCCCTGCTGCTCCAGCTGCCGCAGCGCCCGGGCCGTGCGGCGCTGTACCGCGGCCTGCCGCCGCCACACCCTGGCGCTGGCGGAGGCGCGAAAGCGCAGTCGCCACCCGGTCACCAGCGCCGCCACCAGCGCCATGGGCCACCCCAACCAGGCACCTACCGTCAGGCCGATCAGCGACCCACCGCCGATGGTCGCGCCGGCCACCGCTGCCACCCGCCACCACCAGCCCCGCCGCCAGACCTCGAGCTCCTGCTGGCGGCGGCGCCGGTAGGCGGCATGGGCGGACGCGCCGGCGCGGCTGACGCGCGGGTCAAGGGCGGGCCGGGCCGGTACCGCCCCTCCGATGGATGCCGTCCAGATCTCCTCAGCCAGCTCCCGCACCCGCTCCGAGCTGAGCCGCCGGACGGTCAGGCCCGGGCAGGTCGCCTCGGGCCGGTCGCAGTGGCAGGCACGGTCGCCCTCGTCGCGCTTGCCAGCCATCCCGCCCCCAACCTCTCGCAACAGCCTTCTCCCGTTCCGAGTACCCCGTTGTGCTGAGCTATCTCCCGTCTTGCCGTTATCAGTTCATTCCCTGACCGTCATCGGCCCGTTATGGGGCTTGTCGGGTCATGGCCTATACTCCAGCCGCCTCGTACTGCTTGGGAATGAAGGAGAAGAATTGCTGTCTATCTACCGGTTCGCCATCGGCGTCATCGCCGGATTGGGCATGCTCGTGTTCGGTGGACTGATCTTGGCCGACGACTCGGTGAAGTGCGGCGAGAAAGTCATGCAGCCCGGAGACATCTGCACCAGCACCCGCAAGGGTGTCACCAGCGAGCGCACGTACGACGAGCAGCGATCCTCCAACCGCCGCATCGGTGTCATCATGACGGCCGGTGGGCCGGTCGTGATCATCGTGAGCGGAGCGTTGCTCGTGGGTGCCGTCCGCAAGCGCCGCTCCAGCGCCGCGCCGACGAGGCCCGGCTCCGGCCGGGCGTAGCCCTTGCGCCAGCGTTCCCCGTCTCGCCGAGCTCAGGTCCCTCCCGGCCGGTATAGCAGGGCAGGTCCCGCGCCGATGTGGTGGGTATGGGCGACCAGGCGACGGCATGGGTGCGGGAGTACGCCGAGGGGCGCGACCCCGTGGTGCGCGAGCGCGTGATCCTCGCGCACCTGGCCCTGGCCGACCGGCTCGCGGCGCGCTATCGCGGCCGCCCCAACACCAGCTACGACGACCTGCGGCAGACGGCCAGGATCGGGCTGATCACGGCGGTCGACCGCTACGACCCGGACCGGGGCACCCCATTCGTGGCCTTCGCCGTCGTCACCGTCATCGGCCAGCTCAAGCGCCACCTCCGCGACGCGACCTGGCAGCTCTGCGTGCCGCGGACCGTGAAGGAGAACGTGCTGCGGCTCGCCGCGGCGCTCGACGGCATCCAACGGGGCTTCGACGGCTGGCCCAGGACGGAGGAGCTGGCCCGCCGGGTCGACCTGACCGAGGAGCAGATCTCGCAGGCCGTCACCGCTCTGGAGAACCGCACGGTGCTCTCGCTCGACGTGTCCCCCGAGGAGGGGGCGCCGCCGCTTGGGCACCTCATTCCCGATGCCACGCCCGGCGGTGACCTCGATGAGCGGATCATCCTGCCGGAGCTGGTCTCCGCCCTGCCCGAGGTGGAGCGGACCGTGGTGGTCCTCTACTACTTCAGCGGCTTGAACCAGCGCGAGATCGGTGCGCTGATCGGCTGCTCGCAGATGCAGGTCTCGCGCCTGCTGCGTCGCTCCCGCGAGCGCCTGCACGATCAGCTCGTTGCCGCCGATTCCCCAGGTCCGCGCCGGATCCCCACAGAGTGAGGCGCAGGGGCGGTACCGTTGTCGGGACCCCCTTCCGCTTCAGGAGGGCTGAGAGATGGCGCAGTACGATCCCCAGACCGCGCTGATCGTCGTGGACATCCAGAACGACTTCGCGGACCCCGGCGGCAGCCTGTACGTGCGCGGGGGAGAGCAGGTCGTGCCCGTGGCGAACCACCAGATCGTGCTCGCCAGGCAGGCGGGCGCCACGGTGGTGTACACCCAGGACTGGCATCCCGAGAGCAGCCCGCACTTCGAGAAGGACGGCGGCATCTGGCCAGTGCACTGCGTCCAGGGCACCTGGGGGGCGGAGTTTCACCCTGAGCTTCAGGTCGAGGGTGAGGTGGTGCGCAAGGGGGCCGGCGGCGAGGACGGCTACTCGGGCTTCGCCGTCCGCGACCCCACCAGCGGTGAGGAGCAGCCCACCGGGCTCGAGCAGCTACTGCGCGACCACGACGTCCGCAAGGTCGTCGTGGTCGGCCTGGCGACCGACTACTGCGTGAAGGAGACCGCCATCGACGCCGCGGCCAAGGGTCTTGCGGTGACCCTGCTGCTGGAGGCCGTCCGCGCGGTCGACCTCGAGCCCGGCGACGGCCAGCGGGCGCTCGAGGACGTCCAGCGCGCCGGCGCCACCATCGCCTCCGTCGGCAGGTAGCGGTCGTCCTCCCGCCCGCTGTTAGCCGGCGCGCTGGCGAGATACCAGGAGAAGGAGACGCGACGACGCCGGAGGGCAGTGACGTGGAAGCACGCAGCACCATGGAGGAGCACGAGCGCTGGGCGGAGCTTGGGCAGCAGTTGCGGGTGGACTCGGTCCGCGCCGCCGCCGCGGCCGGCTCCGGGCACCCGACCTCGTCGATGTCAGCCGCCGACCTCATGGCGGTCCTGCTCGACCGCCACCTGCGCTACGACTTCGACCAGCCCTATAACCCCTCCAACGACCACCTGATCTTCTCCAAGGGACACGCCTCGCCGCTGCTGTACGCGCTGTACCGCGCGGCCGGTGCGATCAGCGAGGAGGAGCTGCTGTCCTTCCGCAAGCTCGGCAGCCGCCTGGAGGGACACCCCACGCCGAGACTTCCCTGGGTCGACGTGGCCACCGGCTCGCTCGGCCAGGGGCTGCCGATCGCCGTCGGCCTGGGGATGACCGGCAGGTACCTGGACCGGATGCCGTACAGGGTGTGGGCGCTGTGCGGCGACAGCGAGCTGGCCGAGGGCTCGATGTGGGAGGCGTTCGAGCAGGCGTCGTTCGCCCGCCTCGACAACCTCACCGCCATCATCGACGTGAACCGCCTGGGGCAGACCACGCAGACCCGGCATGGCTGGGACACCGGCGCCTACGCCGAGCGGCTGCGCGCGTTCGGCTGGCACGCCGTCGAGATCGACGGCCACGACGTCGCCGCCGTCGACAAGGCCTACGAGGAGGCGGTGGCCACCACCGGTCGGCCCACGGCGATCGTGGCGCGCACGGTCAAGGGCAAGGGCGTCCGCGCCGTCGAGAACGTGAACGGCGCCCACGGCAAGCCGCTCGAGGACCCCGAGGCGGCCATCGCCGAGCTCGGCGGGCTGCGCAACCTCACCGTGCGGGTGGCCAGGCCGGCCGAGGACCGGGCCCCGCACCGCTTCCCCTCGAGCGGACAGCTGGAGCTGCCGCGCTTCCAGGCCGGCGACAAGGTGGCGACCCGCAAGGCCTACGGTGAGGCGCTCAAGGCGCTCGGCGCCGCCCGCGGCGACGTGGTCGCGCTCGACGGGGAGGTGAGCAACTCCACCTACTCGGAGCTGTTCGCCAAGGCGCATCCCGAGCGCTATTTCGAGATGTACATCGCCGAGCAGCAGATGGTGGCGGCGGCCGTGGGCATGCAGGTGCGCGGCTGGACGCCGTTCGTGTCGACCTTCGCGGCCTTCATGACGCGGGCCTACGACTTCATCCGCATGGCCGCGGTGAGCCGCGCGGACCTGCGGCTGGTCGGCTCGCACGCGGGAGTGTCGATCGGGGAGGACGGCCCCTCGCAGATGGGACTGGAGGACCTGGCGGCGTTGCGCGCGGTGCACGGCAGCGTGGTGCTGCACCCCTGCGATGCCAACCAGACGGCCGAGCTGGTCGCGCGGATGGCCGATCAGGCGGGCATCACCTACCTGCGCACGCTGCGCGGCGCCACGCCGGTGCTCTACGAGCCCGGCACGCCCATGCCCATCGGCGGCAGCAAGGTGCTGCGCGGCGGCGGCGACGACGACCAGGTCGCCATCGTGGCCGCGGGGATGACCGTGCACGAGGCGCTGCGTGCGGCCGAGCGGCTGGCGGGGCAGGGTGTGACCGCACGGGTGATCGACTGCTACTCGGTGAAGCCGGTCGACCGGATCACCCTGCTGCGGGCCGCGGAGGTGACCGGCCGGATCGTCACGGTCGAGGACCACTGGCCAGAGGGCGGGCTGGGCGACGCGGTGCTGGACGCACTGGCGGACGTCCAGCTGGGCGCCCGCGTGATCAAGCTGGCCGTGTCAGGCATGCCGGGCTCCGGCAAGCCCGCCGAGCTGCTGCACGAGGCGGGCATCGACGCCGACGCCATCACCGACGCCGCTCTGGGATTGATCCATTCGGCGGGCAGCCCGAGCTAGCTCCACCCGAATCTCACAGATTCCGCAGCCCGGCGAGGACGCGCTCGAGGAGGGCGCGGTCGGCGTCGTCCCGCTCGGAAAGGTCGCGCTGGTGGATCGAGACCAGGCCGACCTCGGCCATGTCGGCGACCAGCACGCGGGCGACGCCGAGCGGGATCTCCAGCCGCGCCGAGACCTCCGCCACCGACACCAGCTGCTCGCAGAGCAGTGCGATCGGGCGCCAGTCCGCGCCGAGGCGGTCGCGCGCCACCCGGCGGCCCAGCGCCGTAGTCGACACCAGGGCCTCGATCGTCAGATCCGCCCGCGAGGGGCGGGTGCGGCCGCCGGTCATCGCGTAGGGCCGGATCTGCCCAGGGTTGCGGTCGCCATGGGCGGCCATGGCTCTGGGATCCCCTCGGCCGGTCACCGCTGCGCGCCCTGGCCGTCCTGCCGGCCGTCGGGCCCAGCGGCGGACGGGGGAGCGGGGCTGGAGTCGGGGCCAGGCCCTTGGCGCTCGAGCCGCTGCTCGCCGTGGCCGTTGCGCGACGGGGCGGAGAGGGCGGACCGGGCGGCCCGGCGCACCGACCGGGACTGCACCGCCGGCGCGCCGGCCGGCGGCCAGGGCGCCTCGCCGGCGCTGGCGACCATTGCCGGCGGCAGCAGCACCAGCGCGGTCACACCGCCGTACGGTGAGTGGCGGACCTGCACCTTGATCCCGTAGCGCTGCGCCAGCCGCCCGATCACGTAGAACCCGAGCATCCGCGAGAGCGTGAAGTCGACCAGCGGTGGGTTGGCCAGGCGCTCGTTGGCGGCGAGCAGGTCAGCGTCGCTCATGCCGATGCCGCGGTCCTCGATCTCGATCAGGTAGCCGCTGGAGACCATCTCCCCGACGACCACCACGCTGGTGTCGGGCGGCGAGAACGCCGCGGCGTTCTCGATCAGCTCCGCCAGCAGGTGGACCACGTCGATGCCGGCCGGACCGGACAGCTCAACCCCCTCCATCGGCATGATCTGCACACGCGGGTAGTCCTCGACCTCGGCGACGGCGGCGCGTGCCAGGCTGGCCAGAGGGACCGGCTGGCTCCAGCGCCGGCCGGGCTCGGCGCCGGACAGCACGATCAGGCTCTCGGCGTTGCGTCGCATGCGCGTCGCCAGGTGGTCCAGCCTGAAGAACTGATCGAGCTGGTCGGGGTCGGTCTCGTTCTTCTCGAGCTGATCGATGAGGGCGAGCTGGCGGTCGACCAGGCTCTGGCTGCGGCGGGCCATGTTGACGAACATCTCGCTCACGCTCCGGCGCAGCGCGGCCTGGTCCACGGCGACGCCGACGGCCACCCGCTGGACCGCGTTGAAGGCCTCGGCCACCCTGCCGATCTCGGCGCGGATGCCGACCTCGATGGGCCGGGTCTCCTCCCCGATGTCGACGGCCTCCCCCGCGTGCAGCCGCTCCACGACACTCGGCAGCTTGCGCTCGGCGACATCCCTGGCGGCCTGCTCGAGCTCGAGCAGCGGGTTGATCATCGCCCGGCCCAGGAACACGGCCAGCGCGAATGTCAGCACCACCACGATCAGCAGCAGCAGCAGGTTGTCCAGGAGCTGCTGCTCGGCCCCGACGATGACCGCCCGATTGGTCCTGAGCGCCTCGGCGCCGAGCTGCTCGCTCACCACGCGCAACGCGTCCACGAGCTCGCCGCTGGACTCCAGCCACTGCCCGGGCAGGACCTCCAGCCTGGGGGCACGCTCCGCGCCGAGCAGCAGCGCCTCCAGGTCGTCGGCGTGCTCCACCCGCGGCGCGCTCACAGCGCTGGCGTACAGCTCCTGCTGAGCCGGGGTGGCCGTGGCCTGGAAGCGGGCCAGATCGCGCTGGCGCGCCCCCACGGCGGCGGCCAGCCGCCCGTAGTCGTTGCCCTGGAAGCGCCCGGCGCCGGCCACCGCCGTGCCCAGCCCGCGCTCGAAGCTGGCCGACTCCTCGGCCAGCGCCAGCGCCACGAAAGCGTCGAGGTTGCGCGCGAGGTCGCGGTGGGTGACGCCCGCCGGGAGCCCAGCCGCGACGTCGAGGACGTCGCCGACGGTGTGGCTGTAGGCGGAGATGGCGTCGGCCGCGGTGACCGGGCGGTCGTCGACGCGCTGCCGGGTGAGCGTGAGGCGACCGAGCTCCGCCATGGCCGCCTCCAGCAGGGACGCCACTCTGGGGTCCCCGCTGGAGTGGCCCGGCCCGGCGGCATCGCCGCGGAACGCCCGCGCCGCCCGGTCCACCCGCAGCCGCGCGGCGAACACCTCCGGGCGGGCGCCGCCGGCGCGGCCGGCCACCAGCCAGGCCACCGAGGTGTCGCGCTCGGCGGCGAGCTCGTGCGCCAGCGTGGCGGCGGCCACCGCCAGCTCCGTCGCCCGCTTCTCACGGTCGGCCTGCAGGCCGTCCCGGGAATCGCCGGCGATACGGAGCGCGGCGAGGGTGGCCGTCCCCAGTGCGGGAAGGATGAAGATCGCGATGAGCTTCGTACGGATCGGTGCGTCTCGCAGCATATGCCCCTCGGAAATTCCTCCCGGGACCGAGGTTGCGATCCTAGATGCCAACGCGTCTTTCACAAAGATCGAGAAATTACCGGAGAACCGGCGGATGGAAGACGATCACGCAATTTCACCATGAGCTCGTCCGTGTATTTGGCATTGCAGGTCGCCGTCTTGGTAGAAACCGCCCCGTCCGGGCCCGGCCGCAATCGCCGCACCGCGCTTCGGCCCGGCCGGCTTTTCCGCGTCGCACTGGAGGGAGCATGCCCGCTGACACGCGCGAGCCGCCCGCGGCGGCATGCGCCGACCTGGAGACCGACCCGCTGCTGGGCGAGCTCTGCGTCCGCCACCGCCGCCTCGTCTGGCCGCTGGTGGCGTTCTTCCTCGCCTGGTACCTGCTCCTGATGGTCCTGGCCGGCTACGCGCCCGGGCTGCTGTCGCGAACGCTCGGTGGGCACGTCAATCTGGCCTACCTCCTCGCGCTGTCGCAGTTCCCGATGACCTTCATGGTCGCCTGGCGCTACTCGCGCGCCGCCAGGCGGAGCCTCGACCCGCTGGCGGCCCAGTTGCGGACCAAGCGCGCCGCCATGCTCGAAGCCGAGGCCGAGGCGGCGGCCGAGGCCGAGGAGGAGATGGCGACGTGGCCGACCATAATCTCTCGCTAGCGCTGTTCCTCGCCCTGGTCGTCGTGACCCTCGGCATCACCTGGTGGGCGTCACGCAGGACCAGGACGGCGACCGACTTCTACGCCGCCGGGCGTCGCATCCGCGGCTGGCAGAACGGCATCGCCCTCGCCGGCGACTACCTGTCGGCCGCGAGCTTCCTCGGCATCGCCGGGCTGATCGCGCTGTACGGCTACGACGGCCTGCTGTACTCGGTCGGGTTCCTGGTCGCCTACCTGGTCGTGCTGCTGCTGGTCGCCGAGCTGCTGCGCAACACCGGCCAGTACACCGTCGCCGACGTGCTGGCCTACCGGCTGCGGCAGCGGCAGGTGCGGGCGGTGTCGGCGCTGTCGACCGTCTCGGTGTCGGTGTTCTACCTGGTCGCCCAGATGGTCGGCGCCGGCGCGCTCGTCAGGCTGCTGCTCGGCCTGCAGGACAGCCAGGCGTCGGCGATCTGGTCGATCGTGGGCGTCGGCGTGCTGATGATCGTCTACGTCGCCTTCGGCGGCATGATCGGCACCACCTGGGTCCAGATCATCAAGTCGGCCCTGCTGCTCAGCGGCACCCTCGCCCTCTCGGTCATGGTGCTCACCCGCTTCGGCTTCTCGCTCGACCTGCTGTTCGCGAGCGCGGCGGCCTCCAGCGGCAGGGGCCAGGCGTTCCTGGCGCCAGGGCTGCTGTACCGCAACGGGCTCGACCTTGTCTCGCTGGGCCTTGCGCTGGTGCTGGGCACCGCGGGGCTGCCGCACGTGCTGATGCGCTGCTACACGGTGGCGAGCGCACGATCGGCACGCTCCAGCGTCAACTGGGCCATCGGCGTCATCGGCGGCTTCTACCTGCTGACCACCTTCCTCGGCTTCGGGGCGGCCGCGCTGGTCGGCGGCGCCACCATCCGCGCGGCGGCGCCTTCGGGCAACATGGCGGCGCCGCTGCTCGCCCAGCAGCTCGGCGGCGGACCCGCCACCTTCGGCGGCGACGTGCTGCTCGCGGCGACCGCCGTCGTCGCGTTCGCCACCATCCTCGCGGTGGTGGCCGGCCTGGTGATGTCCGCCTCCTCCAGCTTCGCCCACGACTTCTACGCGGGCGTGCTGCGGCACGGCGCCGACCGCGGCGAGACCAGCGAGGTACGCGTGGCGCGCCTGACCGCGCTCGGGATCGGCGCGGTCGCGATCGCGCTCGGCATCGCTTTCCGCGGCCAGAACGTGGCCTTCCTGGTGGGCCTCGCCTTCGCCATCGCGGCCAGCGCCAACCTGCCGACCCTGCTGCTGTCGATGTACTGGAGGCGCTTCTCGAGCGCCGGCGCGGTAGTCGGCACGCTCACCGGCCTCGGCTCCTGCCTGCTGCTGGTGGCGATCGGTCCGGCGGTGATCGGACCGCACGGCATCTGGCTGGAGACGGCCCGCCCGCTGTTCCCGCTGGAGAACCCGGGTATCGTCTCGATCCCGCTGTCGTTCCTCGGCGCCTGGGGCGCGAGCCTGCTGCACCCGGAGCCGGCGGCGGAGGCAATGTTCGACGCCCTGCGGCTGCGCGCCCTCGCCGGCGTCGGCGCCGAGGAGCGACCGGCCGACACCAGCTCGTAGCCCGCGCCAGCCGCCTACGCCGCAGTTGCGCGTTGAGGGCGACCACGATGGTGGACAGGCTCATCAGCACCGCCCCGACCGCGGGCGCGAGCGTGATCCCCGCCCAGGCCAGCACGCCGGCCGCCAGCGGGATGCTCACCAGGTTGTAGCCGGTCGCCCACTCGGCTTCATCTCTATGCACATCTCAGATAGACTCCGGCCTAGGAGCACCTCGGCACCCAGGCGGAAGGACGGGGCGATGGCCGGACGGGCACCGTATCGGCGGCTCTCCGATGACAGACCGAGTGATTCCATAGCAAACCAGGAGCTGGAGCAGCGGGAGTACTTCGAGCGCCAAGGGTGGCAGTGGGAGGAATCGCTGTCCTTCTCCGACAATGACCTGTCCGCGTCGAAGTACGCGACCAAGCCGCGTCCCGGCTACCTCGACCTGCTCGCGGCGATCCGTGCTGGCCGGGTCGAGCTGATTCTCGTCACGGAGGTGTCGCGGCTGTGCCGCAACCTCGTCGACGCGGTCGAGTTGATAGCCCTCGCCAAGGAACGCGGCCTGTTCCGTCTCGTGGAGACGACTGGCGGTAGCCGCTACGATCTGGCGACGGTGCAGGGCGA
>WNGB01012876.1_pt1 | contig 11316 bp, 9 predicted proteins | sample 5400681 | NCBI WGS metagenome assembly WNGB01 (sample SAMN13153367, study PRJNA577476) | soil metagenome | isolation source: 115 cm soil or saprolite under grassland replicate 2 | place: USA:California | collected 2016-06-15 | reverse complement strand
GAGAGCGAGCTCGCATCGCGTCTGGCGGACGTCGACGCGCTCATCGTGCGCAGCGAGACAAAGGTGACCGCGAAGATCCTCGACGCCGCGCCGCGCCTCGCCGTCGTGGGCCGCGCCGGCGTCGGCGTGGACAACATCGACGTCCCGGCGGCGACGGCGCACGGCGTCTATGTCGTCAACGCGCCTCTCGGGAACATCGTGTCCGCCGCGGAGCACGCGATCGCGCTCGCGCTGACGCTGCTCCGGCGGATCACCGATGCGGACCGCAGCGTCCGCGCTGGGGAGTGGACGCGCTCGAAGTTCATCGGCCGCGAGCTGCGCGGCAAGACGCTCGGCCTCGTCGGCATCGGCCGCGTCGGCTCCGAGGTCGCACGCCGGGCAGCCGGATTCGAGATGCGCGTCATCGCCCACGATCCGTTCGCGACCGAGGCGAGCGCGCGCGCCGCCGGAGCGCAGCTGGTGGAGCTCGATGAGCTCCTCCGGAGCGCGGACGTCATCTCGCTGCACACGCCGCTCACCGAGAAGACACGCAACCTCGTGAGCGCCGAGACCCTCGCGAAGATGAAGCCGACCGCCATCCTGGTGAACTGCGCGCGCGGCGAGGTCGTCGACTTGGCCGCACTGGCGACCGCGCTCGAGGCGGGGACCATCGCCGGCGCCGCGCTCGACGTCTACCCGAACGAGCCGCTTCCCGCGGACTCACCCATTCGCACCGCCCCGCGCACGGTCCTCACGCCGCACATCGCCGGCTCGACGACCGAGGCGCAGGTGAACGTCGCCGTCGACGTCGTCCAGCAGATCCTCGACGTGCTCGATGGCCGCCCTGCCCGCTACGCGGTGAACGCGCCTCGTCCGCCGGCGGACGAGGCTGGTGGCAGCGCGTGGCTGCGCTGCGGCGAGCGCATCGGCGCTCTGGTCGCACAGCTCCTCGACGAGCGTCCCGCGAAGCTCCAGATCACATACGCCGGAAAGCTGCTCGAGCTGGATGCCGAACCACTGCGCGCCGCCGTCGTGAAGGGCCTGCTCGAGACGTTCAGCGCGGAGCGCGTGAATCTCGTGAACGCCCTCGCGATCGCACGCTCGCGCGGGCTCGCCATCGAGGAACGGCGCGACACCGAGGCCGTCCGCTACGCCGCGCTCCTTACCGTGCGCGTCGGCGGAACCGAGGTCGCCGGGACGCTCGTGCAGGGTGAGCCGCGCATCGCCCTGATCGACGGGTTCTGGGTCGACGTCCCGGTCGAGGGTCACCTGCTGCTCACGAAGCATCAGGACAAACCCGGCCTCGTCGGACGTGTCGGAACGCTCCTCGGCGAGCACGATGTGAACATCTCGTCGATGCAGGTCGGGCGTCTGCACCCGCGCGGCGAGGCGCTGATGATCCTTACGCTCGACGATCCGGTGCCCGACGAGGTACGCGCGCGGATCGGGGCACTCGCCGACGTCGATCGGGTGCGCACCGCACGGCTCGGAGGCGATCGCAGCGAGCTGCGCGCCGCAACGTAAGTCCGGTGACCGAGCCCGAGTGGCGGCTCGTCTACGACCTGAGCCAGCGTCCGGACCGCACCTATCTCTTCGTCGTGGCCGCGGTCGCCGTTCGCGCGTCGGCGCTGCTCACCGGCCTGTTCGCATACGAGAGCCTGCGGAGCGCGCGACTGCGACTACCGCGCCGACACATGGCCGTGCTCGCGGCCGGTGGCGCGATCTTCGCGGGCCTCGCCATCGTCGCTGGCGCGCTCACCTGGGACTGGTACGACGCCCAGCACCAGCCGTCAGCGGTCGCCGCCCTCGTCGATCACAGCCCCGTCGTTGAGGGCGCGGTCGAGCACTTCCACCCGATGCCATACACCGGACACGACCTCGAGCGCTTCGACGTCGCCGGAGTGCACTTCGAGTACTCGGAGTACGACCTCGAGGAGACGCAGGGGTTCAACCACACGAGCTCGCACGGCGGGCCGATCCACGAAGGCCTGTACGTACGGATCCATTACGTGGAGTGGAGAGGCCGGCCGACGATCGTCCGGCTCGAGGTGCGCGACTAAAGCTGGGTAGTCGTAGCCGATAGCATCGCCTGGGTTTGGACAAGCGGATCGAGCTCTCAATCGTGATGCCGTGTCTCAACGAAGCGCCGACGGTCGCCGACTGCGTGAAGCAGGCACGTGCGGCGCTCGCGAAGTACGGGATCGACGGCGAGATCGTCGTCGCCGACAACGGCAGCACCGACGGATCGCGCGAGCTCGCCGCCGCCGCCGGCGCGCGCGTCGTTCCGGTGCCGCAGCGTGGCTACGGGAGCGCGCTGCTCACCGGCATCGCATCGGCGCGCGGCGAGTACGTCGTGATGGGCGACGCGGACGGCTCGTATGACTTCTTCGCCATCGACGCCTTCCTCGCGAAGCTGCGCGAGGGGTACGACCTCGTGATGGGCAACCGGTTCAGGGGCGGCGTCGCCGCCGGCGCGATGCCGTTCCTCCACCGCTATCTGGGGAATCCGGTGCTCTCGTTTCTCGGCCGACTCTTCTTCAGCAGCGAGGTCGGGGATTTCCACTCCGGGCTTCGCGGTTTCCGCCGGTCGCCGATCCTCGCCCTCGATCTACGCACGACCGGCATGGAGTTCGCGTCGGAGATGGTGGTGAAGGCATCGGTGCAGGGTCTGCGCATCGCGGAAGTTCCGGTCACGCTCGCGCCCGACAAGCGCGACCGGCCGCCACACCTACGTACCTGGCGCGACGGCTGGCGCCACCTGCGGTTCCTGCTCCTGTACAGCCCGCGCTGGCTGTTCCTCTACCCGGGAGCGCTGCTGATGATCGTCGGGACACTGGTCGGTCTGTGGCTGCTTCCGGGCGAGCGCGCGCTCGGCTCGCTGCGCCTCGACGTCCACACGCTCACCTACGCGGCCGCGGCGGTCGTGCTCGGCTACCAGTCGGTCATCTTCGCCGTCTTCACGAAGACGTTCGCGATCAGCGAGGGCCTGCTGCCGGAGGACCCGCGCCTCGTGCGCCTCTACCGCTACGTGACGCTCGAGACCGGGATCCTGGCAGGGATCGCGCTCGTGGTGCTGGGTCTGATATCGGCCGCGGCCGCGATCGGGATCTGGAGCGCAGAGGGCTTCGGTCCGATCACCGACATCCGCTACACGCTGCGCGTCGTGATCGTCTCCTCACTGGCGATCACGCTGGGGGTGCAGACCTTCTTCGCGAGCTTCTTCCTGTCGGTGCTTGGCCTGAGCCGCCGCTAGTGTCCGAGCGTGCGCATCCGCGGCAGCAGCGCCGCGGCGCGCTCGACGCCGGAGCGCAGGTCGCCGCCGGCGAACGGAAAGAGCAGCAGCTCGCTGAACCCCGCCTTTAGCGCGGCCTCGCCGACGCGTAGCGCGTCATCTTCCTTCTCGACTCGGATCTGATGCGACCGGCGGATCGTCGCCGGGTCCCGCCCGACCTTCGCGCAATGTTCGTCCAGGATCTTCACCAGCGCGTGCGTCTGGTCGGGCGTCGGCGCGTTCGAGTTCCACACGTCGGCGTGCTTCGCGACGACGCGCAGCGTGCGCTTCGGCCCTGAGCCGCCGATCCAGATCGGCGGATACGGCTTCTGCACCGGCTTCGGCTCCGCGATCGCGGCGTCGAGCTGATAAAAGCGGCCCTTGAATGACGCGCGCTCCTCGGTCCAGAGCGCCTTCAGCACGCGACAGGCCTCGTCCAGCATGCGGATGCGATCCGCGACGCTCGGGAATGGCATCCCGTACATCTGGAACTCCGGCTCGTTCCACGCCGCGCCGATCCCCATCTCGAGCCGTCCGCCCGAGAGGTGATCGACCGTGACGGCGATCTTCGCGAGGAGGCCTGGGTGTCGATAGAGATTGCCCGTGACATTGAGGCCGATGCGCGTGCGCTTGGTGTTCTCGGCGACCGCGCCGAGGACGGTCCAGCCGTCGAAGATGAGGCGCGTCGGGTCGTTGCCCAGCGCGATGAGGTGATCGAAGGGCCAGATGTGATCGAAGCCCGCCTCGTCCGCGATGCGCCAGGACTCGCGCTGCGCGGCGATGGAGTGAACTTGTTGCGAGAGTTTCAGGCCGATGCGGAGCGGATGTGCCACCGACGACGAGATTAGCGCGACGGCGGTACAGTCGTCGTCCGATGGAAGCCGCGCGCTTCGAGCGCAATGTCCGCACCGAGTCGAGCGAGATCTTCACGATCTACGGTGGCGCGCGCCGCATCGGTCGCGTCGACATCCACTACGGGCGCTTCGAGGTGCACGGCACGCTGCTCCTCGAGGTGGACCTCACTGACGACGAGCTGCAACAGCTCATCGATCAGCTTGACGAAGAGCTGGTGCAGACGCACGATCCGGAGCGTGAGGACTTCCTCGTGACCGTCTTCAAAGCTGAGGAGCTCGGCTTCTACTCCGACGAGTTCGAGTCAGACGAAGACGAGGACGAAGAGCCTTAGACCGCCTTTGTCACGACGGAACAATCGGTTTCCCCGTGCGTGCGCTAGCCCAGCACACCTTTCTCAAGGGCCTCATCGCTGGCCGGCGTGCTGGTTACCTGAAGCGTCGTGGCTTTATCACTGGCGATTCCCCACTCCGACAGATCGGAGCGGATCAGGCCTACCTCTTCGGGGGAAAGATCGTGCCAGTCGCGCGGGCCGAGCTCCACGGTGAACTGGACGTAGCCCCTATCGGCAAGCTCTAGTAGCGTTTCGCGCGCGATTCGACGGGCCTGCTCCTCCGATACTCCTGTCGCTCGGGCGATGCTCCAGAGCTCATCGAGGCCATAGGCGTCGTCGCGGACTGCGTCCAGGAAATCGCGGAGCAGCTGAGAACGGTTCTTCATTAGGCTCCGCTGCCGTAAGTCTCGCGCATCCCGGCTTCGAGTGGCCGTGACGAGTAGCCGAGCTCGCTCTTCGCACGTGCGTCGCTCGCCCAGAACGTGACGCCCTTCGTCGACGTCACGACCTCGCGCAGACCCGGCCGCGCGAGCGCCCCAAGCTCGAGCAGTGCGTAGGGCAGCTTCAGGCGCGGCAGCGAGCGACCGGTCACGCGCGCGAGCGCGGCGAAGGCATCGGCGACGCGCGCGTTCTCTCCGCCGAGGACGTAGCTGCGTCCCGGCTGGCCGCGATCGAGGACGAGCACGATGCCGCGAGCAACGTCCTCGACGTGCACGAAGTTGAGACCGGCATCGGCGAACGGGACCAGCGGCAAACGGCCGCGGACGAAGTTGCGCATCAGCCCACCGAGGCCCGATGCGTCGCCCGGCCCGTAAATGCCGCCTGGCTGCGCGATCGAGATCGCAAGACCGCGCCGCGCGAAGTCCATCGCGATCTCGTGCGCCCGCACCTTTGTCTCCTCGTAGTACGAGGTGAACGGCCCGCTGCGCGTGTACGTCTCGTCGACGATCTGGCCGCGCGTGTTCCCGAAGATCGCGCAGGTCGACACATACGCGACCCGGCGCACGCCCGCGTCGCGCGCGGCTTCGAGCACACGCTCGGTCCCGAGGACGTTCGCGTCGTACATCGCGGGGCGCCGCAAGGGTGGGATACCGACCTCATAGATCGCGGCACCGTGGACCGCCGCGTCGACACCTTCCATCCCTCGTCGCAGTGAGGCGCCGTCACCGAGATCGCCCGCCACGAGCGTCGTGCCGGCGGCCTCGAGCGTCTCGGCACGCGATGGATCCCGGACCAGCGCGCGCACGTCGTCACCGCGGGCGAGCAGCTGCATCGTGACCATGCCGGTGACAAAGCCTGTCGCGCCGGTGACGAAGACCTTCACTCGGCTACAGGAGCTGACTTCGCGCGCGACAGCAGGCGCAGGTCCGCGACAGCGATCCGGAACACGGCGTCGGGTAGCCCCGCCGCCGCCCACACGCTCGCGAAACGCGACATGTCCTCGTCGATGACGGACACGCAGGCCGTCTCGTGCGCGAACGGCGGGACTCCGCCGATCGCGTACCCGGTGAAGCGCTTCGCCTCGTCGGCGGTGGCGCGGCGCACGACGGCCGCGCCGACGACCTCACGAAGCCGCTCTTCGCTCACGCGCCGGTCACCGCAACACAGCACGACGATCGGACGATCGCCCGCGACGAACACGAGCGACTTCACGATCTCGCCCAGGGTCACGCCGATCTCTCGCGCAGCGTCCTGCGCGGTGCGCGTCGTCGCGGAGAAGCGCCGGATCTCGATCGGCACGCCGCGCTCGGCGGCGTACGCGCGCACACGCGCCACCTTGGGATGCTCCGCGATCGTCACGCCGCTAGTGTCGCGCGAAGCTCGCCAGCGAGGACGCGCGGCGCCTGGTTGTGCCGAGCGCTACTTCCAGATGCGCGCGATACCCGAGACGACGCGGGCCGGAAGCAGGCCGACGAGCGTGCGCGCGAGCTTCCGCCAGCCGGAGACGGCGCGCTCGACATCGTCCTCGGTCGCCCCGGACGGCGTGTAGCGGTCGTGCACGCGTGCCTCGGCGATGTCCTGGATCGGGGACTTCGCGTCGGGCACGGCTTCGCCGAGCATCGTCGCGTACTCGTAGGTCGTCTGCGACGGATCGGCGGCGAAGCCCGCGTACGACGCGAGGAGACGCGCCTTCCCCCAGGCGGAGTCGACCGAGGGCTGTCCGCGGAAGCGGAGCTGGAAGCGCGCGAAGGCGAGCAGCAGGAGGAGCAGCAGCGCGCCGAGCAGCACGGCGATCGGACGCGGATCGAAGTTCTGCACCACCGAGACCACCGTGTCGCCGAAGCCCTCGGTCGGCTCGACGTCGGTCGGAAGGTCGCGGTCCTCGCGGTCGATCAGGTTCCCGTCGCCGAGCGGATCGGAGTCGCCACCCGGCGACCCGCCACCGATCGCCTCGCTATCGACGCGAAAGATCGGAGCCTGCGACGGTGTCGGCTCGAATTCGATCCAGCCGTAGAGTGGGAAGTACACCTCGACCCACGCGTGCGCGTCGAGCTCCTTTACGACGAACTTGCCGGTCGCTGGATCGAGCGTCCCGGACGTGTAGCCTTCGACGACGCGCGCGGGCACGCCAAGCTCGCGCAGCATCACGACCATCGATGACGCGAAGTATTCGCAGAAGTCTTCCTTCAGATCGAAGAGGAAGAAGTCGACCGGGTCGCGCCCTGGCGGGGGCGCGCGGACGGTCGGCGCGTAGCGATACGTGGTGCGCAGGTACGACTCTATGACCTCGGCCTTGTCGTACGCGGATACCTGCTCGCCGGCGACCTGATGCGCGAGACCGCGGACGCGCTGCGGCAGCGTCGACGGTAGCTGAAGGTACTTCTGGCGGATGTAGTCGGGGTACGTACCCGACGCACGTCGCAGCGCGGCCTTGTCGGCGACCGAGACGTACGAGGTCACGGTGTATTTGTCGGACGATTGCCCGCCCCGGACCGCACGGAGCGCGATCGAGTAGCTCCTGTCCGCGCCGGTCTGGAACTGGTAAGGGATGGAGACCTTCACGGGTTCGTTGGCTCCGAACAGGAGGTTCTGCTGCGGTGCCTCCATGTCGAACGTGGCGTCGAACTTCTCGCGCCCGAGGACGGTCGGGTTGATCTTGTCCACCTTATCCGTCTCCGTCGTGCGCCAACCATTCCCGGTATAGAAGTCGTAGGTGATGGCACGCCAGAACCGGCCCTGTTGCGCGTCGACCGTCATGACGACGCGGTCCGCAAGGTTCGGCGACTGTCCAAGGCGGATCGCGTCGGTGAAGGACACGCCGCGCAGCCGACTCGGTCCCGACACGCCGGCGAAAAACCGCTGCCACTCGGCCTCGACGCTGTGATACGGCGTCTCGAACACGCTGTACGCGCGGTTCAGCACCTCGGCCGCACCGACGCGAGGCGTGACGAGCGACATGATGACGAGGACCATCGTCCACGTGAGACCGCCCCGCAGAAGGCGCCAGTCCATCTCGCCGGATGGGACGATGTTGTTGCGGCTCCAGCGCTCCTGCAGCGCCACGATGTGCAGGCGCACGAGCAGGACCAGGGCCGACATCGAGAAGACGACGAGATCGGCGATGAGGTTCGTGAGCGCCATCGAGACGTTCACGACGAGGCAGAAGCCCATGAACAGGATCGCGTCCCAAGGCCGCAGCGACCGCGAGAGCGCGAACGTGCCGACGTACGACGCGGTCCACACCGTCGCGCCGAGGAAGAGCACGAACACAGTCGGATCGGTCGCCGCCTCTCCCGCGAGGACCTGAGTGATCCAATTGTTCACGTTCACCGCGAGGTTCACGACGCGCTCGCGGAAGGGGATCACGTCCGAGGCGAAGGCCGTTGCGAGCACGATCGCGATGGTGCCGACGAGACCGCCGAGGATCATCGAGCGGCGCGTGGACATCGCGCTGTTGCCGACCAGGACCGCGAGCACGATCGCGCTGAAGAGCAGCCACGTGAAGTGCTCCGAGGTCACGACCCAGTCGGCCTGCTGCAACGAGAGTGGATAGACGCTCATCATCAGCAGGTAGATCGGCAGCGCGAACCAGCCGCCGCGGAAGCGCAGCCGCCTCCACGCGACGGGCGGGAACAGCGAGCGAAGCGACTTCCTCACCCAGCGGTCCAGTGCCTCGAGCTGGAGCGCAAGCGCGTTCGGATCCGGCTTACGCAGCATTGCCGGCCGCCTCGCGGAAGAGATCGGAGATCGACGCCCCCGGGGCGAGATACGCCCCGGTGACGCCTGCGATCGCCAGCTCGCCGAGCAGCGCGTGCCTGCGCGCGCGGTCGCGCTCGTCGGTGGGCACGGATGGTCCGACGATCACGGCCTGCGTCGCGATCGCCGCTTCACGGAGCGTGCTTGCCGGCCGCACCCACCCGCGGTCGAGCGACGGTGTGATGAGGACGCACGCGGAGCCCCGCCGCAGCCGCGGCAGCGTCTCGACCAGCGTCTCGGCGATCGAGCGCGAGCCGCCCGCGGTGATCTCGGCGAGATATTGCATGAGCTTCCCGTACTGCTTGGTCCCGCGGTCGGGCTGCAGGACTTCGGCCCGTCCGCCGCTGGTGATCATGCCGACGTTGCGGTGCTCGCGTAGCGCCTTCGCGACGATCGACGCCGCGACGGTCACCGCGCGCTCCTCGGTCGAGTCCTCGCCGCCCCCGCGGTGCCAGTGGCGCTCGAGGTCGAGGTAGATCCAGAGATCGGCGGTCTTGTCGAGCTCGAACTCCTTGACCTGCAGCTGGCGATGGCGCACCGACGACGGCCAGTGGATGCGGTTCATTGCGTCGCCGGGCCGGTACTCGCGGATGCCCATGACCATCGAGGTCGACTGCAACGAGCGCTGCCCGGTGAGAACCCCGCCCTCGAGGACGGAGCCCGGCAGCTGCCAGTGCGGGAGCGGCATCACGCGCGGATACACCAGGAGCAGCGCCTCGGTCGGGACCCGCGCCTCGCGCGGGAAGAGACCGAACGGGTCGCCGCTGCGCAGGACGATCGGGCCGAGCTTGTAACGGCCGCGGCGGATCGCTTTCGCGAGGACCTTCCATTTGCGCGTCTTGCCCTTACCCCCGATGGAGAGGACACGGCCGGGGAGGGGCTCAGGCCAGTTCGACTCCTCGGAGATCTCGAGCCACAGCTTGCCGAAGGAGCTGTCGTTGCGGAGCTCGTACACGAGCTCGATGGTGTCGCCGAGGTGCGCATATGACTGCGAGAGCGTGCGCTTGATCGACAAGCCATCGAGCGTGATGCGCGCCTGGACCCACGCGAGCACCGCGACAAACACGAGCAGGTAACTCAGGTAGCTGAGGAGCTCGAGGCCCGTCGACGCAGCGACGATGAAGAGGGCGACCCACAGGACGCCGAAGTGCCACGGTTTCACGACCCTAGGCTCGCGCCGCGGTCTGCGAGAGCTCGACCGGAACGCTGGCCAACACCTCCGCGATGACGGTCGTGGCCGCGAGGTCCTTCAGGCGAGCCTGGGGCTGCAGGATCAGCCGGTGCGACAGCGTCGGACCGGCGAGCGCCTTCACGTCGTCGGGCAGGACGAAGTCGCGCCCCTGAATGAGCGCGAACGCTTGCGACGCGCGCGCGAGGGCGAGCGATCCGCGGGGTGACGCGCCAAGGTACACGTCGGGGTGCGAACGCGTCGCGTTCACGACGCTCACGACGTAGGTCTTCACCTGTTCCGCGATGTGAACGTCCTTCACCGCGCTCATCGCCTTCAAGAGCTCCTCCGCGCCCATGACCTGCTCGATCGTCTCGAGCGGATGGATGACGCGCTGCGCGTCGAGGATGGCGATCTCCTCACGCTCCTTCGGGTAACCGAGCTGCAACCGGATGAAGAAACGGTCGAGCTGCGCCTCGGGCAGTGGGAACGTGCCCTCGTACTCGATAGGATTCTGTGTCGCCATGACGAGGAACGGATCGGGCAGCTGATAGGTGACGCCGTCGACGGTGACCTGGTGCTCCTCCATCGCCTCGAGGAGGGCGGACTGCGTCTTCGGCGTCGCGCGGTTGATCTCGTCCGCGAGGACGATCTGCGTCATCACCGGACCTGGCCGGAACTCGAACTGGCTGGTCCGCTGGTTGAAGATCGAGACTCCGGTCACGTCGGAGGGTAGGAGGTCAGGCGTGAACTGGATGCGCTTGAAGGAGCACCCGAGCGACTTCGCGATGGCCTTGGCGAGCACCGTTTTGCCCGTGCCGGGCACGTCCTCCACCAGGATGTGGCCGCGGCAGACCAGAGCGACGAGCGCAAGCTCGACCTCGTGGTGCTTGCCGAAGATGACGCGTTCGACGTTCTGCACGACAGCGCCGATCCGCGTCGCGAGCCCGCTCTTGTCCATTGCCCTCTCCCACAGCAGTTTGTCGCGGGGGCCGAGCCATGCGGGCCCGTCGCACCATGCTAATTCCCGAACGGGGTGTTACTCGAAAGAACGCTCGAGAGCGCGTCTTGGTTCACACCGGGCCGAAACTTTCACTTCCCCAGGGCGACCTGGATGACGCGCCCGCCGAGCGGCGCGGCGTCTTCGCCTCCTTTGGGCGAGTTCTCGAGGAGGATCGCGACCGCGATGGTGGGCGCCTCGGCGGGGGCGAAACCAACGAACCAACCGTGCGGCGCGCCGGACGGGTTCTCCGCCGACCCGGTCTTTCCCGCAACGTTGACACCGGGGACTTTCGCCGCGAAGGCGAACGCGCCGGGTCCGCTAACGGCCCCGACGAGCATGGTCGTGAGGGCCCTTGCCGTCTCGGGGTTGATCACCTGACCGGAGGGGCCGGGAGCGATCACCCGGATGGCGTGTCCTTCGGCGTCACGCACCTCGGTGGCGTAATGCGGGGTCGGCATGACGCCGCCCATGCCGATCGTCGCGGCGACGAGCGCCATCTGCAGCGGCGACAC
>WNGB01024990.1_pt1 | contig 11317 bp, 9 predicted proteins | sample 5400681 | NCBI WGS metagenome assembly WNGB01 (sample SAMN13153367, study PRJNA577476) | soil metagenome | isolation source: 115 cm soil or saprolite under grassland replicate 2 | place: USA:California | collected 2016-06-15 | reverse complement strand
TGTTCGTGTTCGTCCAGGTCGCCACCCTGTTCATCCTGGTCCTCGCCGCCAACACCGCCTTCAACGGGTTCCCGGTGCTGGCCTCGTTCGCGGCGCAGGACGGGCTGCTGCCCCGCCAGCTCCGCAAGCGCGGCCACCGCCTGGTCTACTCCAACGGCGTCCTGCTCCTGTCGGGCGCGGCGGTCTTCCTGGTGATCGCGTTCAAGGCCAGCGTGCACCGCCTCATCCCGCTGTACGCCATCGGGGTGGTGACCTCCTTCACCCTGGCCCAGGCCGGCATGACCCTGCGGCACCTGCGGCTGAGGGAGGAGGGCTGGCGCAAGGGCCTGGCGATCAACGGGCTCGGCGCCGCCGTCACCCTGGTCGTGCTGGTGGTCATCACGATCACGAAGTTCCGGGCGGGTGCCTGGATGGTGGTGGTCGCCGTGCCGGTGATCGTGTGGCTGCTCCGGCGCACCCGGCTGGCGTACCACTCGGAGCTCAGCGAGCTCAAGGTCGAGGCGAGCGAGCGGCTCGCCCCGCCGAAGCCGCGCCACGAGGTCGTCATCCTGCTGGAGGATCTCGACCGGGCGGCGATCGGCGCGCTGCAGTACGCTCGCCAGCTCAACCCCCTGCACATCACCGCGGTCCACGTCGCCGTCGACCCCGACCACGCCAGGGAGCTGGCGAGGCTCTGGTCCAAGGTGCACATCCCCTGCGTGCTGGAGGTGGTCGACGCGCCGGACCGCAACCTGCTCTCCGCCGCCAAGGAGGTCGTCGCCGAGTTCGTGCAGCCCGACACCGAGGTCACCGTGCTGGTGCCGCGGCGCGGCTACGCCAAGTTCTGGCACCGAGTGCTGCACGACCGCTCCTCGGCCGGGCTGGTCAAGGTGCTCGGCAACATGGACGGCGTCAACGTGACCATCGTCCCGTTCCGCCTCGGCCGCCGTCCCCTGCTCCGGTCCGTCCCCGCGCGCGAGGTGGCCCCCATGGCGCGCACGCCCCGATGACGGTCGCGGTCACCGGGGCGACCGGGAAGGTCGGCTCCGGGGTGGTCCAAGGGCTGCTCGGCCGCGGCGGGCAGGTGGTCGCGCTCGCGCGCCGTCCGGCGGCGGTCCCGTCGCGGCGCGACCTGGTGGCCCGCTACGCCGACTACGACGACCCTGCCTCGCTCCTCGCGGCCCTGGCGGGCGTCGACACGCTGGTGTTCGTCTCCAGCGACGGGGTCGCCGAGTCGGTCGAACGCCACCACGAGCACGTGGTCGCCGCCGCCGTCGAGGCCGGCGTGCACCGGGTCCTCTACACCAGCATCGTCGACGACCGGCCGGACTCGCGCTTCTACTACGCGGCCGGCCACCGCGCCACCGAGGCGCGCCTGGCAGCCTCCGGCCTGCGGCACCTGGTCGCCCGGACCTCGATCTTCGCCGACTTCTTCCTCGACACCTGGCTCAAGCCCGCCCTCGCCGACGGCACCCTGGCGCTCTCCGACGGTGGCGCCGGGATGTCGCTGGTGACCTGCGACGACGTCGCCGCCGCGCTGGCCGCCGCGGCGCTCGGCGAGCGCGACGGCGTGGTCCGCCTGACCGGACCCGAGGCCGTCACCGCCGCGCGCATCGCCGAGGTCGCCGCCGCGGCGACCGGGCGCCCGCTCGCCTACGTGCCGCTCGACGACGCGGCCTACCGCCGCCGCGTGGCCGCGGACGGCGCCCCGGGCTGGCTGGTCGAGGCGTACGCCTCGATGTTCACCTCGGTGCGGGAGGGCCGCTTCGCGGCCGTCTCGCCGGACGTCGAGGTCCTCACCGGCCACCCCGCCGCCTCGTTCGAGGCGATTATGTCGACCCGCTGACCGCAGGCCCCCTCGGCCGCGCCGACGACGCCTCGTCGAGGTGGGTCGAGGGTCCCGATCGACGCGTACCGTGCGCCCCTACCGGGAGCAGCCCGCCGAGGTCATGGACGCCGTCAGGGAGCTCATCTCCGCGGACGTGCCAGCGGCCTGAGGGATCAGACCACGTTGAGCTCGGGCCGGCCGGTGCCCCGCCGGAAGCGCTCGGCGGCCAGGGGGGCGACGTCGACCGGCGGTGGCCTGCCGAGGAACAGGTCGCGCACCACCTCGCCGACGGCGGGGCCCTGCAGGAAGCCGTGGCCGGAGAAGCCGGTCGCGTAGAGCACCCGGGAAGGCCGCGGCGCCTCGCCGATCAGGGCGTTGTGGTCGGGCGTCACCTCGTACAGGCCGGCCCAGCCGCCGGCGACGCCGACCTCGGCGAGGGACGGGGCCCGCCGGGCGATCACCTCGGCGAGCCGTGGCAGCCAGGCGTCGTCACGGTCGAGGTTGAAGCCGGCGGGCTCGTCCTCGAGCGACATGCCCATCAGCAGCCCGGGCCCTTCCCGGTGGAAGTAGAAGCTCGAGGCGAAGTCGATCGTCATCGGCAGCCGCTCGGGCAGGCCGGGCACCGGCTCGGTCACCAGGACCTGGCGGCGGTAGGGGGTGACCGGCAGCTCGACCCCGACCATGGCGCCGACCCGGCGGGACCAGGCGCCGGCGGCGAGCACGATCGCGGGCGTCTCGACCACCCCCTTGGAGGTGACCGCGGCGCGGACGGCCTCGCCGCCCAGGCGCACCTCCTGCAGCTCGCAGCCGGTCTCGACGTGGGCGCCGTGGCGGCGCGCGCCGGCGGCGTAGCCCTGCACCACCGCCTCGGGCGTGGCCAGGCCGTCGTCGGGGCAGAACGCGGCGGCCAGCAGGCCGTCGGTGTCGACCGGCGGCGACAGGCGCCTGGCCTCGGCGGGGTCGATCAGCCGGCTCGGCACGCCGAGCCGGTTCTGCAGCGCGACGCCGCGCTCGAACGCGGCCACGTCCTCGCGCCGGCTGAGCAGGAACAGGTAGCCGACCCGGCGGAAGTCGATCTCCGCGCCGGGTCGCTCGCCGAAGCCGGCGAACGCCCGCAGGCTGCGGGCTCCGAGCTGGATGTTGAGGGCGTCGGAGAACTGCGCCCGCACGCCGCCGGCGGCCCTGCTGGTCGAGCCGGCGCCCAGCGCGGCGCGCTCGACCAGCACCACGTCCGGGACGCCGGCCTCGGCGAGGTGGAAGGCGACGCTGGTGCCGATCACGCCGCCGCCAACCACCACGACGCTTGCCTTGCCTGGGAGGCTGCTCACGCTCATCGTGCCCGCGCCACCTCGCGCAACTGCCAGTAGTTTCCGGGTCGGGATTGTGCTTATGTTCGCACCGTAGGGGGGTTGTGGGGATTGCGTGGCCTTCCCCCCTTCCTTCCCCCCTTATGGATGGGACGGACGCGGCGGCGTCCAGCGCAGGGAGGCGCGCGATGCGAAGGACACGGTGGGCGATGGGTGCGGCGCTGTCGGTCGCGCTCGTCGTGGTGCTGGCGGGGTGCGCGAAGAAGGAGGCGGCGGCGCCCGGCGGCGGGGACGCCTGCCAGCAGGACCAGTTCCGCTGCGTGACCTACAAGGCGGGCGAGCCGATCAAGGTCGGCACGCTGTTGGCGATCAGCGGGGACACCGCCACCCTCGGCCTCGACAGCCAGCGTGGCGCGCAGCTCGCGATCGACAACCTCGACGGCAAGCTCGACAAGACGCCCGGCAAGCTCCTCGACCACCCGGTGACGCTGGTGAACGAGGACGACGGCTGCGAGAAGTCCGCCGGCCAGGCGGGGGCGACCAAGCTCTCGGCCGACCCGGCGATCGTGGCGGTGATCGGGACGAGCTGCTCGAGCGCCGCGCTCGGGGTGGCGGACAAGATCTTCTCCGACAAGGGGATCCTGCTGATCTCGCCGTCGAACACCAACCCGAACCTCACCGCGCAGGGCACCCACCAGCCCTTCTACCTGCGCACCGCCCACAACGACAAGATCCAGGGCGCGGCGGTGTCGGACTTCGCCTACAACCAGCTCAAGGCGAGGAGCGCCGCCACCATCCACGACGAGAGCCCGTACGCGGACGCGCTGGCGGCGGTGTTCCGCGACAACTTCAAGAAAGCCGGCGGCAAGATCACCGCCGACGAGGCGATCAACAGCAAGGACACCGACTTCAAGCCGCTGCTGACCAGCATCGCGCAGGGCAAGCCGGACTTCCTCTACTACCCGGACTTCAACCCGGCGTGCGCGCTGATCGCCAAGCAGGCCAAGCAGGTGTCCGGCCTGTCCGGTACCAAGCTGGCCGGCTCCGACGGCTGCCTCGCCTCGGACTACCTGAAGACCGGCGGCAAGGACGTCTACCTGACCTACGCCTCCGGGCCGGACTTCTCCGGGCTGAAGACCACCAACGCGTTCTACGCCAACCAGTTCCTGCCGGCGTACAAGGCGCAGTTCGGGGTCGACCCGACGGCGGCCTTCCACGCCCACGCGTTCGACGCCACCAACATGCTGTTCGAGGCGATCAAGCGGTCGGCGGTCAAGGGCTCCGACGGCTCGATCAGCATCCCGCGGACCAAGCTCAAGGACGAGATCTTCAAGACCAGCGACTACAAGGGCCTGACCGGGACGATCACCTGCACCCCGCTGGGCGACTGCGCCACCAGCGTGACGATCGCGGTGTTCAAGGCCCCGGACTGGCCGGTCGAGGGCGGCAACCCCAACGCCAAGCCGGTGTTCACCAAGACGCTGACGCTGTCCGAGGTCGGCGGGTAGGGCGGGGCGAGCCCGGCGGGCGAGGAGGCGGGCGGTGCGGCGCGGGCACCTGGCGGTCGCCGCGCTCCCGCTCGCCCTCCTGCTCGCCGGCTGCGCTGGCGGCGCGGCCCCGCCCGGCCACCAGCTGACCGGGGAGTACACCGTCCACGGCGACTACGCCCGCCGCGGCGGCCACGCGCCCGGACCGGGCGAGCGCTGCGACGCGGCGGCCGTCGGCTACCCCGACATCCACGCCGGCACGCCGGCGACGGTGCGCGACGCCGGCGGCGCCGTCGTCGCCACGACGGCGCTCGGCGAGGGCACGTTCCGCCTTTCGGTGCTCAACGGCGACGACTGCGTGTTCGCCTTCTCCGTGAAGGTGCCGGACCGCGACCGCTACCAGATCGAGGTGGGCAGCCGCGGCGCCACCACCTTCACCCGGGCGGACCTGGAGCGCGGGGGCTGGAAGGCCGCGCTGGTCATCGGCAACTATGCTCCCGGCATCTGAGGCCTCACCCAGAGGGCGGAGATGACGCAGGACAGCGGCAAGGACCTCGCCGCCGCCGAGCCGGCGGCTGGTGCGAGGGCGGTGCTCGCCGAGCGGGTGCCGGTCCGCCGCCTGATCCTGACGACCCTCAGCGTCCTGATCGTGGTCGGGGTCACCTATGGGTCCTACAGGACGCTGACCCTGCCGGCCGCCGAGGGCCGGCTGGACGGCGCCACCTGGCGCAGCCTGGTGGTCCTCGGCGTCGCCCAGGGGAGCATCTACGCGCTGATCGCGCTCGGCTACAGCCTCGTCTACGGCATCCTGCTGATGATCAACTTCGCCCACGGCGAGGTGTTCATGGCCGGCGCCTTCACCTCCTTCTTCGTCGCCGCGCCGCTGGAGCGCAGCGGCTTCCTCGACCGCAACCTGGTGGCCAGCATCGTGCTGCTGATGCTGGTGTCGATGGCGGCCTCCACGCTGGTCGCCGTGCTGCTGGAGCGGATCGCCTACCGCCCGCTGCGCAACGCGCCGCGGCTGGTCCCGCTGATCACCGCGATCGGGGCGTCGCTGTTCCTGCAGAACAGCTTCCGCGGCTTCTTCGGGCCGCAGACCCGGGGCTACCCGAGCTTCCAGCGGCTCGAGGGCACCTGGACGATCCTCGGCGTCCCGGTGCTGCGCACCCAGGCCCTGGTGATCGTGACCGCCGCGCTGGCGATGGTCGGGCTGACCCTCTTCGTGGCCAGGACGAAGACCGGCAGGTCGATGCGGGCGGTAGCGGAGGACAAGGAGATCGCCGGCCTGATGGGCATCAACGTCGACCGGATCATCGTGCTGACCTTCGCCATCGGCGGGATGCTCGCCGGCATCGCCGGGGTGCTGTTCGCGCTGGTGTTCGGCCAGGTGAGCGCGTTCATGGGGTTCGCGCCCGGGATCAAGGCGTTCACCGCGGCGGTGCTCGGCGGCATCGGCAGCATCGCCGGGGCCGCCGTCGGCGGCCTGATCCTCGGCCTGCTCGAGTCGGTGGCGCCGTTCCTGTTGCTCAAGGGTGTGCACGTGCCCTCCCCCAACCAGCTCAAGGACGTGATCGCGTTCGCGATCCTGGTGCTGGTGCTGATCTTCCGGCCGGGCGGCATCCTCGGCACCGGCGAGCCGGACAAGGAAGGGATGACGTGACCGGGCCCGAGCTGGCGCGCCGGGCGGCCAAGGCCGGCCTCGTCGGCGGCACGGTCGTCATCTACCTCGCCCTGGTCGGGATGGTCGAGAAGTTCGACGTTCGCTTCCTCGTCGGCGACGCCGTCACCCTGGGGAAGCTGCTGCTCGCGCTGCCGCCCGCCATGGCGGGCTACCTCGCGGTGCGGCCGCAGGTCAGGGCCGGGCGGGTCGAGCAGGCCCGTGCGCGCCAGGCCGTCGCCGCCGGGCTGCTGTGCGGGCTGGTCGCCGGCGGGCTGACCGCGGCCGGCGTCGCGGTCGTCGATGCCTTCCCGGACGGCGCGGTGCGCGAGGTCTTCATCGCCGTGTCGCCGACGCTGCTCGACATCGTCACCTTCGGCGCGAGCCTGCCGTCGGCGGTCGTGATCCTGGCGCTGGGCGGGGCGCTGCTCGGCGCGCTCGGCGCCGGCCTCCGGGTCGCGCCCGAACGCTACCGGCGCCCGCTGCTCGCCGCCCTGTCGGTGACCTTCCTGCTGGCGCTGCTGCAGCGGATCGTCCCGACCATGCTCTACCAGCTCAACCTCGACAGCACCTGGCTCTACAGCACCATCACCGGCGGCCTCACCGTCGTCGGCGCGGTGGTCGTCTTGGTGCTCTCCGGCGCGGTGTCGGGCTGGTGGTCGCTGCGGGGCCGCAGCGTGCGCCGGCGCGTCCGCGCCCTGCCGCCGCGGCGGCGGCTCGCCCTGCGGCTGGGCGGGCTCGGCGCGGTCGCGGTGGCGCTGCTGGTCCTGCCCGTGCTGATCGGGTCGGTGCTGTCGCAGATCCTCGGGACGGTCGGCATCTACGTGCTGATGGGGCTCGGGCTCAACATCGTGGTCGGCTACGCCGGCCTGCTCGACCTCGGCTACGTGGCCTTCTTCGCCGCCGGCGCCTACGCGGTCGCCCTGTTCACCGGGGCGCAGGTGGTGACCTCCCTCGGCGCGGCGGTGCCGCCGTCGTTCTCCTTGGGCTTCTACCTAGCCGTGCCGGTGGTGATCAGCATCGCGACCATCATCGGCCTGATGATCGGCGCGCCAATGCTGCGCCTGCGCAGCGACTACCTCGCCATCGTCACGCTCGGCTTCGGCGAGATCGCGCGGGTCCTGGTGACCTCCGACTGGCTCAAGGGCTACCTCGGCGGGGCGCAGGGCCTGCGGGACGTGACCGACGCGCCGATCGGGCCGCTCGGCTTCCGCAGCCCGCAGCCGTTCTACTACCTGGTGCTGGCCTTCTGCGTGCTGGCGGTGTTCGTCTCCTGGCGCCTGGCCAACTCGCGCATCGGGCGCGGCTGGAACGCGATGCGGGAGGACGAGCTCGCCGCCGAGGTCACCGGCGTCAGCTCGGTCACCTACAAGCTGCTCGCGTTCGCCATGGGGGCCGGCGTCGGCTGCCTCGCCGGCGCGCTGTTCGCGGTGAAGCTCGGCTCGCTCGCGCCCACCAGCTTCGACATCCTGGTGTCGATCACCGCCCTGGCGGTGGTGGTCCTCGGCGGCATGGGGAGCATCCCCGGCGTCGTCCTCGGCGCCCTGGTGCTGATCGGCCTGCCGGGGCTGCTCACCGAGTTCGAGGAGTACCGCCTGCTGCTGTACGGGGCGGTGCTGGTCGCCATCATGATCCTGCGGCCGCAGGGGCTGATCCCCAACGTCCGGCGCATGCGCGAGCTGCACGAGGAGGAGCTGGAGCAGGACCGCTGGCTGCGCGAGCAGGAGGCGGCGGGCGTGACCGTCGCCGGTGGCGGCGGGGGCGCGGCGTGAGCGCGCTGCTGGAGATCCGCGGGTTGGTCAGGCGCTTCGGCGGCCTCAACGCGGTCGACGGCGTCGACCTCGACGTCGACCGGGGCGAGATCCTCAGCGTCATCGGGCCGAACGGGGCCGGCAAGACCACCCTGTTCAACATCGTGAGCGGGGTGCTGAAGCCCGACCGGGGCTCGATCCGCTTCGACGGTCACGACCTGGTGGGCCTGGCGCCCAACCAGATCTGCCGGCTCGGCGTCTCGCGGACCTTCCAGACGGTGCGCCTGTTCACCAACATGACCGTGCTCGAGAACGCCATGGTCGGCCAGCACACCCGCACCCGCTCGGGGCTGGTCGGGAGCATCCTGCGGCTCCCCGGCACCAGGGCCGAGGAGCGGCGGGTGCGCGAGCGGGCCCGCGCCGCGCTGGCGTTCTTCGGCACCCGCCTGGCCGGCTTCCGCGAGGACCAGCCGGCCTTCATGCTCTCCTACGCCAACCGGCGGCGGCTGGAGATCGCCCGGGCGATGGCCACCGACCCGAAGCTGATCCTCCTCGACGAGCCCGCCGCCGGCATGAACCCCAGGGAGACCGAGGAGATCACCGGGCTGATCGGCCGGCTGCGGGACGAGCGCGGCTACACCATCGTGGTGATCGAGCACGACATGCGGGTGGTGAAGGGCGTCTCCGACCGGGTCGTCGCGCTCGACTACGGCCGCAAGATCGCCGAGGGGACCTACCGGGAGGTGGCCACCGACGAACGCGTGATCGAGGCCTACCTCGGCAAGCGGGCGGTGGAGGCGGGGTGAGCCGGGACGGCGACCGGCCGGTCCTCGAGCTGGCCGGGGTCAGCACCCACTACGGGCTCATCGCGGTGCTCCGCGACGTGAGCCTGGCGATCTACCCGGGCGAGATCGTCTGCCTGCTCGGCGGCAACGCCAGCGGCAAGTCGACCACGCTGCGGACGATCCTCGGCATGGTGGTGCCGAGCGAGGGCGAGGTCCGCCTCCGCGGCGAGCGCATCGACGGCCTGCCGACCACCCGGATCGTCAGCCGCGGGATCACCATGGTCCCGGAGAACCGCCGCCTGTTCGGGCGCATGACCGTGCGCGAGAACCTGGTGCTCGGCGGCACGCTGCGCAGCGACAAGGCCGGCGTCCGCGAGGACCTCGACCGGGTCATGGAGCTGTTCCCGCGGCTGCGCGAGCGCCTCGGGCAGCGGGCGGGCACGCTCTCCGGCGGGGAGCAGCAGATGCTGGCGATGGGCCGCGCGCTGATGGCCGACCCGAAGGTGATCCTGATGGACGAGCCCTCGATGGGGCTCGCCCCGGTCCTGGTCGACCAGGTGTTCGAGATCATCCAGGACATCAACCGCGGCGGCACGACCATCTTCGTGGTGGAGCAGAACGCCAACATGGCCCTGTCGATCGCCGACCGCGGGTACGTGCTGCAGACCGGCCAGGTCGTGCTCGCCGACACCGCGGCGGCGCTGCTCGAGAACCCGCTGATGCGCCAGGCCTACCTCGGCGAGCTGACCTGAGCGCGCCCTCCTCCCGTCGCCGTCGGCCGCTCGGTGGTGCTCGACGCCCGCGCGGGTCGGGTCCAAATGAGCGAGAGTCAACATGAGATGACCACGATCGCCTGCGTCACCCCCAACGCCTCCGTCGACCGGACCCTGGTCGTGCCGAGGCTGCTGCCGTCCGCGGTCCTGCGGACCGACCAGACCCTCGCGGTCGCCGGCGGGAAGGGGTTCAACGTCGCCAGGAGCCTGCGCGTCCTCGGGCACCGGCCGGTCGCGGTCGCGATGGCCGGTGGGCGCACGGGCGAGCACGCCGCCGCGCTCGCCGTCGAGGAGGGGATCGAGGCGCGCTGGACCCCGATCCGCGGGGAGACCAGGACGTGCGTGATCGTCGTCTCGCGGGAGACCGGGACGGCGACCGTCATCAACGAGGCCGGCCCGGCCGTCGGCGCCGACGAGTGGTCCGCCTTCGAGGACGCCGTCGCGCGGGAGGCGGCCCGGGCCGGGGCCATCTGCCTGTGCGGGTCGCTCCCTCCCGGGATCGCGGCCGGGCGGTACGGCGCGCTCGTCGCCCGCCTGCGGAGCGGCGGCGCGGCCGTGTTCGTGGACGCGCACGGGGACGCGCTCGCGGCGGCGGTCTCGGCGCGACCCGCCGCCGTGAAGGTCAACGCGGAGGAGGCGGCGTCGTTGCTGGGGCGTCGGATCCTCGCGCTCGACGACGCCCTCGCGGCGGCCGCCGACCTCCGCGGCCGCGGCATCCCGCAGGTGGTCGTCACGCTCGGCCGCGGTGGGGCCGTGCTCGCCCACGCCGGCGCCGTCGTCTCCGCACGACCCCCCGACGTGCGCACCAGCAGCCCCGTCGGGTCGGGAGACTCCTTCCTGGCGGCGTACGTCGCGGCCAGGGTCGAGGGCGCCGATCCCGTCACGGCGCTGCGCCGCGGCGTCGCGGCCGGCGCCGCGAACGCCGGGTCGTCGTTCGCCGGCGCCTTCGCGCGCGCCGACTACCTCGCCGCCCTCGACGGGGTGACCGTCACGCACCACGCCTGAGCCCGACCCCTGCCGAAGGTCCCGCCGACTCCGGGCGGTTGGGACCTTCGGCGCCGATACGGGCGCGTGCTGCCATAGCCGGGGACGAACCGTTGGAGCGGGGCCGCCGCGCGGGCGCCCTGCGGTACGCGTCAGCGCGGAAGGGACGACCTCATGGGCCTTGACCTCGAGACCTCGACCATGATCGTCGACGCCATCAGCAGCTTCGCCGAGGGGCGGCTGCCGGCCGAGAAGCTGCTGGAGCTCGACGCCCGCGAGGAATTCCCCGAGGACGTCGTGCGGGCCATGTGCGGCGATGAGCTCGGCGTCCAGCTCCTGTTCATCCCCGAGGCGTACGGCGGGATGGGCGGCGACGCCTTCGACGTCTACCGGGTGTGCGAGCGCATGGCGGCGATCGACCTCGGGGTGGCGACCGGGGTGCTGGCGACCTTCCTCGGCAGCGAGCCGATCCTGGTCGGCGGCACGCCCGAGCAGCAGAAGCACTGGCTGAGCCGGATCGCCGAGGAGGGCCTGCTGTTCGCGTACGGCGCCACCGAGCCAGAGGCCGGCAGCGACCTGGCCGCGCTGCGCAGCACCGCCACCCGCGTCGAGCAGGACGGCCGCGTCGTCGGCTACGTCCTCAACGGCAAGAAGCAGTGGATCTCCAACGGCGGCGTGGCCGACGCCTGCTGCGTGCTGGCCAACGCGCCCGGCGGGCCGAGCTGGTTCGTGGTCGAGCGCGGCACGCCCGGGTTCGGCCACGGCC
>WNGB01024583.1_pt1 | contig 11318 bp, 13 predicted proteins | sample 5400681 | NCBI WGS metagenome assembly WNGB01 (sample SAMN13153367, study PRJNA577476) | soil metagenome | isolation source: 115 cm soil or saprolite under grassland replicate 2 | place: USA:California | collected 2016-06-15 | reverse complement strand
GACCGCCGAGGGCCTCGCGGCGTTTCGAGCGGCGAAACGGACCGCCGACGAGCGGCAGGCCGGCGCGAAGGCCCTGGTGGCGCAGCTCAGCGAGCCCCTCCTGTCGGAGCTCAAGGGGTTGCTGAAGGAGGGCCGGCGGGTCGACGCGACGCGGCGATACAGCGCGGCCAGCGGGGAAGACTTGACGATGGCGAGGCGCGTCGTGGATCTTCTCGAAGGCGACATGCCGTAGCGCGTCCGGGGGTGTCGCGGCATCGCGCGCGGGCGCGACGCACGCGGCACCGTCGAGGTATACTGAACACAGGGTCCGGCAGGGGCGGGAAACGGCGTCCCGGTCCGACCCCTGTGATATACTCCGCAGGGTTTGTAGCTTGCCAGGGAGGTAATCCGTGACCGGGTATCTGCCCGTCGTCATCTATCTCGGCCTGATCGTGGCCTTCGCGGTCGTGTCCCTCGGAGCGGCCGCGATCCTGCGCCCCGCCCGGCCCTATGCCGCCAAGCTCGAGAACTACGAGTGCGGCGCCGAGCCGATCGGAGAAGCGTGGGTCCAGTTCCCGGTCGGCTTCTACCTGGTGGCCCTGATCTTCATCGTCTTCGACGCGCTCGCCGTCTTCCTCTTCCCGTGGGCGCTGTCGCTCCGTTCCGTGGGTCTCTGGGCCGTCGGCAGCATGGCGCTCTTCCTCGGCATCCTGTCGCTCGGCTGGCTCTATGCCTACAAAGAAGGAATCCTCGAGTGGAAATAAAGGCACCGACCCCGCAGATCCCGCCCGCCGTCTGGACGGAGTTCAAGGACCTCCAGGAGTGGGAGAAGTACCACCAGGAGCGTCCGGAGGGCGACAAGCACTCGGCCCTGTTCGAGCAGGCGACCGAGGGGCTCGTGCATTTCCCCGGCGGTTTCGTGGTCACCACCGTGGCGGATGCGTTCCTGAACTGGGCGCGCAAGTCCTCGGTGTGGCCCGTCACGTTCGGGCTCGCCTGCTGCGCCATCGAGATGATGGCGACCTTCGCCTCGCGCTTCGACGTGGAGCGGCTCGGCATGGTGCCGTGGGCCTCGCCGCGGCACTCCGACCTCATGATCGTGTCCGGCACGGTGACCATCAAGATGGCGCCCATGCTCAAGCGCATCTATGACCAGATGCCGGATCCCAAGTGGGCGGTGTCCATGGGCTCCTGCGCCAACTCGGGCGGGCCGTTCCGCCACGGCTACCACGTGGTGAAGGGCGTGGACCGCGTGATTCCGGTGGACGTCTACGTGCCGGGCTGCCCGCCGCCCCCCGAGTCGCTGCTGAACGGCCTGCTCCTGCTCCAGGAGCAGATCGCCCACTTCTACAAGTCGGGGCAGCGGGCGGCTCCCAATCCGAAGATCGACTAGCCAGTGACCCACGACCAAGCGCGGGCCCTCTGCCAGGAGCGCCTCGGCGTGTCCGCCGCCGGCGAAGGTCCCGCCCTCATCGTGACGGTGCCCGGGGAGCGGTGGGTCGAGGCGGGCCGCTTCATCAAGGACACCCTCGGCTGTCTGTACCTGAGCTTCTCGACGGCCGTGGACTGGAAAGACCAGGGGCTCGAGGTCGTGGCCCGCGCCGAGAACCTCGACGCCAACTTCAGCGTGACCATGAAGACGCGGCTCCCCGCCGGGGAGACGCGCTGTCCCTCGCTCGTCGCCGTCTGGCGCGGCGCGGACTGGATGGAGCGGGAGTGCTACGACATGTTCGGCATCCGCTTCGAGGGCCATCCCGACCTGCGGCGCATCCTCCTGCCGCAGGACTGGGAGGGCCACCCCCTCCTCAAGTCCTACGCGGTGGACACTCCCCATCCCCCTTATCGCTAAGGAGTTTGACCGATGATCTACGAGCTCCGAACCTACACGCTCGTGCCCGGCAAGCAGGCTGAGTACCTCAAGCTGTCCGGCGACGTCGGCCGGAAGGCTCGCGGCGACAAGTACGGCAAGCTCGAGGGGCACTGGTTCACCGAGTTCGGCACGCTGAACCAGGTCGTGCACCTCTGGAGTTACCCCGACCTCAACGAGCGGGAGCGGCTGCGCGGCGAGCTCGCCAAGAACGAGGAGTGGACCAAGGGCTACCTGCCGCAGATCCGTTCCATGCTGGCGGCGCAGGAGAACAAGATCCTCTCCGCGCAGCTCCCGCTCAAGCCGCCGGCCAGCGACGGGAACGTCTACGAGCTGCGGACCTACCGGACACCGGTGGGCAGGGCCGGGGAGTGGCTGGGCCACTTCAAGGCCATCATGCCGGTCCGCGAGAAGTACTCGAAGAACGTGGGCCTCTGGCAGACCGAGATGGGAGCGCTCAACGAGGTGGTGCACCTCTGGGCCTACCACGATCTCAACGACCGTGCCGCCGTCCGCGCCAAGGTGATGCAGGACCCGGAGTGGCAGGCCTTCCTGGGCAAGGCGACGCCGATCCTCTTCGAGATGAAGTCCATCATCCTCAACCCGTCGCCTCACTCGCCGATGAAGTGATTCGCTCTCCCCGCGGAGAGGGAAGAGCCTGACGATGGACCCCGAAGCGCGAAAGGTCATCGAGATGGGGTACGGGGGCAGCGAGCGCCTCACCATGAACATGGGGCCTCAGCACCCCTCCGCCCACGGTGTCTTCCGCGCCATCCTCACCCTCGCCGGCGAGACGGTGGTGGGCGTCGACGCCGTCATCGGCTACCTGCACCGCTGCCACGAGAAGCTCGGCGAGACCCTGACCTACACGCAGTACCCGTCCATCGCCTCCAAGACCGACTACGTCGCTGCCATGACCAGCGAGCTGGCCTATGTCCGGGCGGCCGAGATGATCGGCAAGATCGAGGTGCCCAAGCGCGCGCAGTACCTGCGGGTGATCGCGGCGGAGCTGCAGCGCGTCGCCTCGCACTGCCTCTGGCTCGGCACCTGGTGCCTCGACATGGGCGGCGCCCTCGGCGGCGGCGCCACCGTCTTCCTCTACTGCTTCCGCGAGCGGGAGTGGGTGCTCGATCTCTTCGAGGCGCTGACGGGAGCGCGGCTGCTCTACGGCTTGCACCAGGTCGGCGGCACGCGCTACGACATCCCCCCCGGCTGGGACAGGAAGGTCCGCGACACCATCGGCCTGGTCGAGCGGCGCCTCGACGAGTACGAGGACATGCTCGAGGGCAACGCCTTCTTCCAGGCGCGCACCCAGGGGGTGGGCGTGGTCTCGCGCGAGCTGGCCCAGGAGGTCGGCATCTCCGGGCCCCTCATCCGCGGCTCCGGCGTCAACTACGACATCCGCCGGGCCGAGCCGTACTCGTCCTATGAGGATTTCGATTTCAAGGTGCCGATCGAGACGGCCGGTGACTGCTACGCCCGGTACCGCGTGCGGATGGTCGAGTTCCGCGAGTCGATCAAGATCGTGCGCCAGGCGGTGGACGGCCTGCCCGCCGGTCCGATCGCCTCGCGGCCGGGCGTGAAGTCGGTGGGACAGGTGCGCATCCCCAAGGGCGAGGCCTACGCGCGCATCGAAGGCGCGCGCGGCGAGGTGGGCTGCTACCTACTGGCCGACGGCAGCGCGAAGCCCTACCGGATGAAGTGGCGCGGCGCCTCCTTCTCCAACCTCGCCATCCTGCCGCACATCCTCATCGGCTGCAAGGTCGCCGACGTCGTTGCCATCATGGGCTCCGTCGACCCCGTGTTCGGAGAAGTGGACCGATGACGGAGACCCTCACCCCGGCCCTCTCCCTGGAAGGGAGAGGGGGTCAGGCGCTCAGTTCCCTCTCCCCCGCGCGGGGGAGAGGGCAGGGTGAGGGGGAGCCGGGGTGATGTCCGAGCCGGTCCACGCCTTCATCGTCGCCTTCATCGTCCTGAACGTCATCATCGGCATGGTCACCTACGTCACCCTCCTCGAGCGGAAGTTCGCGGCGCGGATGCAGTCGCGGATCGGCCCCTACCGCGTGGGGCCCCACGGGCTGCTCCAGCCCATCGCCGACGCGCTGAAGCTCATGATGAAGGAGGACGTGATCCCGCGCACGGCGGACCGGGCGGTCTACAACCTCGCGCCCATCGTCTTCCTCATCCCGTGCATGCTGATCTTCGCCACCATCCCCTGGGCGCCGGGGCTCGGCATCGCGGACCTGAACATCGGGATCCTCTTCTTCCTCGCCGTGTCGGCCATGGAGATCGTGGGGCTGTTCATGGGCGGCTGGGGCTCCAACAACAAGTACGCGCTCCTGAGCGCCATGCGGGCGGTGAACCAGATCATCTCCTACGACCTGCCGTTCATCTTCACCGCGCTCGTGCCCGTCGTCCTGACCGGCTCGCTCAGGCTCTCCGACATCGCCGCCGCCCAGCAGGGCTTCCTCGGCTGGTTCGTCTTCTACCCGGTCATCGGCCAGCTCGCCTTCGTCGCCTATGTCGTGACGACCCTCGCCGCCGAGAACCGGGTGCCCTTCGACATCCTCGAGGCGGAGTCGGAGCTGATCGCGGGCTTCCGCGTGGAGTACTCGGGGATGAAGTTCGCCCTGATCCAGCTCGGCGAGTACGCGCACGTGATCGGTACCTCGTTCCTGGGGGCGCTCCTGTTCCTGGGCGCGTGGTCGGGGCCGGGCCCGGCCTGGATTGGGCCGATCTGGTTCCTCCTGAAGGCCATGTTCGTCTTCCTGCTGGTGACGTGGGTGCGCTGGAGCTTCGTCCGCATCCGCGTGGACCAGATCCTCGCCATCTCGTGGAAGCTGCTGCTCCCGGCGAGCCTGCTCCTCTTGATGGCCACCGCCGTCGTGGTGGTCCTCCGCGGAGGCTAGCAGCGTGCCGGAGAAAATCTCGTGTGAAGTGATAGACGCTGTTCGAGCGCCGGCTTCGCCGGCGCAAGCTTCTGGCTGGATGCTCGCCTCGGACGCACGGGGCCCAGCCCGTGGCCGTCCTGCGGCTCGATTCTCCGGATGGCTCGCCTCGGACGGCGGGGCCCCAGCCCCGCGACGTCCTGCGGCTCGCACTGCGTCCTGGGGGGAGGTTCGGAAGGGGGGCGAAGACCCCCTCCGAGTTTGCTCGGGTGCGTAGGCAACAGCGTCACGGCTTCTGGGGCGAGCTGGTCGACCTCTGCTCCGCGGTGGGGCGCGCCATGAAGGTCACGCTCGTCAACCTGATCCGCCGCCCCATCACCGTCCACTACCCGGACGTCGAGCGGGTCTACCCCGACAGGTACCGCGGCGTGCTCGCGCTGACCTACGACAAGGAGACCGGCGAGGAGAACTGCATCGGCTGCCGGCTCTGCGAGTACATCTGCCCGCCCCAGGTGATCAAGGTCGAGATGCTCAAGGCCGAGAAGCGCAACTTCGCCAAGACCTTCACGCTCGAGCTGTACGCCTGCGAGTTCTGCGAGCTGTGCGTGCAGGTCTGCCCGACGGACGCCATCATCATGATGAAGTCCTTCGACGTGGCCACCACGGATCGCCGGGAGCTCCTGCTGGACAAGGACCGGCTGCACCACCTCGGCCTCCAGTTCGAGCCCTCCTGGGCCACGGGCAACGGCCTTCGCGACATGCAGACCCCGCCCAAGCCGCCCAAGGCCGAGGGCGAGCCCACCAAGGCCGGGAGCAAGGCCGAGTGAGCCTCGAGCCGATAGCCTTCTGGGGGCTGGCGGCCATCCTGCTGGCCTCCGCCCTCGCCGTCGTCCTCACCAAGAACCTCTTCCACTCGGTGCTCTACCTGGCGCTGGCCCTGGTGGGGACGGCGGGGATCTTCCTGACGCTGGACGCCGAGTTCCTGGCCGCGGTGCAGATCCTCCTCTATGCCGGCGGCGTCGTCACCATCGTGGTCTTCGCCATCGTGGTCACCGAGCGCCTGGTCGGCGATCGCATCACGCAGACGAGTCGCCAGCTCGCGGGCGGCGCGGTCGCCGCCGGCCTGCTGCTCGCCGTGCTCGTGACCTTCATCCGGCGCGCGCCGCTGCCGGCGTCGCCTCCGGTGGTGAGCGGCGATCTCACCCGGGCCATCGGCCTGGCCGTGCTGACCCGATGGGTGCTGCCGTTCGAGCTCCTGGGCGTGCTCTTCCTGGCCGCCCTGCTCGGCGCCATCTACTTCGCCCGGCCCGACGAGTAAGGGCGCATGGGGCTCCAGGCCTACCTCACGCTGGCCGCCGTGCTCTTCACGATCGGCCTGTTCGGCGTCATCACCCGGCGCAACACCATCGGCATCCTGCTCGGCATCGAGCTGATGCTCAACGCCGTGAACATCAACCTGGTGGCCTTCGCCCGCTTCGGCCCGAGCGTGGTCGGCATGGTCTTCACCGTCTTCACCATCTGCATCACGGTGGCCGAGGTGGCGCTGGGGCTGGCGCTCGTGATCCTGATCTTCCGTGTGCGCCGCACGGTCGTGGCCGACCACCTGGACCTGCTGAGAGGATGACGACGCCCGCATGACCGATCCCGGACCAGTCGCGCTGCTGGCGTGGCTCCTGCCGGCGGGGGCCTTCGTGCTCCTGAGCGTGGCGTTCCCGCTGCGGCGCTCCGGGCGCCCCGCCGCCTACGTGTCGATCCTCGTCTCGGCGGCCGCGCTCGGGGGCGCGCTGCTGGCGTGGCGGCTGTCGAGCCACGAGGAGTTCACGCGCCTGCTCTGGGAGTGGCTCCCGGCCGAATCCGGTCCTCTCGCGACCGTCGGGGTCCTGGCCGACCCCGACTCCACGCTGATGCTGATCCTGGTGACGGGGGTGTCCTTCCTGGTCCAGGTCTACTCGCTGGGCTATCTGGCCGACGAGCCCCCGGCCTCCCTCGGGCGCTACTACACCTATCAGTCGCTCTTCGCCTTCTCGATGATGGGGCTCGTGCTGGCCCCCAACTTCGTCCAGCTCTTCATCTGCTGGGAGCTGGTGGGGCTCTGCTCCTATCTCCTGATCGGCTACTGGTACCAGCGCCCGGAGGCCGCGCGCGCCGCGGTCAAGGCTTTCTGGGTCACCAAGGCGGGGGATGTGGGGCTCCTCATCGGCATCGTGCTCCTGGGGCGGCAGGCGGGGACCTTCGACTTCGTCGAGATCCTCCGGCTCGTCGACGCCCACGCGCTGCCGCTGGCGGGGCTCGGCGTCATCACCTTCTGCATCTATCTCGGCGCCGTCGGCAAGTCGGCCCAGTTCCCGCTCCACGTCTGGCTCCCCGACGCCATGGAAGGGCCGACGCCCGTGTCCGCGCTGATCCACGCCGCGACCATGGTGACGGCGGGCGTCTATCTGCTCACGCGGACGGTCTGGCTCTTCCAGCTCACGCCGGGGGTGCTCGCCCTGGTCGGCTGGGTCGGCGCCTTCACCGCGCTCCTCGCGGCGACGCTCGCCTGCGTGCAGAGCGACATCAAGCGGGTGCTCGCGTACTCCACGGTGTCCCAGCTCGGCTACATGATGGCGGCCATCGGGGCGGGCTTCGCGGGGGCGGGCTTCCTCCACCTGCTCACCCACGGCGTCTTCAAGGCGCTGCTCTTCGGCACCAACGACATCTTCGCCATGGGCGGCCTCGCCCGGCGCATGCCGCAGACCCTGATCGTCTTCCTCGTCGGCACCCTCTCCCTCGCCGGGATCCCGCTCTTCGGCGGCTTCTTTTCCAAGGAGGAAGTGCTGGGCGCCGTCTGGACGGGCGGCCTCACGGCGCCGTTCCTCATGCTGGCGCTGGCCGCCTTCCTCACGGCCTTCTACATGTTCCGCGTGGTCTTCATCGCCTTCTTCGGCGCGCCGGCACACGCCGTGGCCGGTCACGGTCACGCGGGCGTCCACACCCACGACGCGACCGCGGTCATGACCGTCCCGCTCTGGATCCTGGCGGGGCTCGCGATGGCCCTCGGGATCGGGTTCGCGATCACGCATCCCCGGGCGGAGTTCGAGGCCCCCGGGTGGATCACCCCGCTCGCCTTCACGGTGGCCGTGGGAGGCATCGTGCTCGCCTGGCTCACGTACCAGCGACGCGCCGTGGACGCCCAGAAGCTCTCCGACGCCTTCGGCCTGATCCGCGACGCCGCCATCCGACGCTTCTGGCTCGACGACCTGTTCGAGGGCATCTACCGGCGGATCATCCTCGGGTTCTCCTGGATCATCGGCTGGGTCGACCGCTATCTCGTGGACGGCACCGTGAACCTCCTGAGCGCCTGGACGCTCCGGTTCGGCGACCGGCTGCGCCACATCCAGTCCGGCGTGCCCCAGGACTACGTCTACGCGGTGGCGCTCGGCGTCCTCCTCCTGTTCGTGTGGAGCCAGTTCTGAGATGGGAGGCTGGCCCGCCCTCTCGGTCATCACCTGGGCGCCCTTCGTGGGCGCGGTGCTCATCATGTTCACCGCCCGCCACCGGCCGCTCCTGGTGCGCGGGATCGCGGTGGCGAGCACCGGTCTCTCGCTCGTCACCGCGCTCGTGATCTACGCCACCTACGACCGCGAGGCGGCGGGCTTTCAGTTCTACGAGGAGATCCCGCTGGTGCCCCCGCTGGGGATCAAGTACCAGTTCGGGGTGGACGGCATGAGCCTCCTGATGGTGCTCCTGACCGCCATCATCATCTTCGCCGGCTCCTTCGCCTCCTGGACCGTGAAGGAGCGGAGCCAGGAGTTCTACGCGCTCCTCCTGGTGCTGGTCACCGGGGTCTTCGGCGTCTTCGTCTCGCTCGACCTCTTCATCCTGTTCCTCTTCTACGAGATCGCGGTGCTCCCGATGTACCTCCTGATCGGCATCTGGGGCTCGAGCGGCGAGATCCGCCCGCAGGGGATCTTCGGCTGGGCCATGCGCCGGACCGGCGTGGGCACCAAGGAGTACGCGGCGATGAAGCTGACCCTGTACCTGCTGTTCGGGTCCGCCTTCATCCTGGTCGGCATCCTCGCCCTCTACGTGGCCGGGGGCTCCTCCTCCTTCTCCTTCCTCGAGATGGAGCTCACCGACTTCCCCCCCGGGCTGCAGTCGTGGGTCTTCCTGGCCTTCTACGTGGGGTTCGGGATCCTGGCCGGCATCTGGCCGCTTCATACCTGGTCGCCGGACGGGCACGCCTCGGCGCCGACGGCCGTGTCCATGCTCCATGCGGGCGTGCTCATGAAGCTGGGCGCGTACGGCGTGGTGAGACTCGGCATGGGGCTCCTCTCCGACGGCACCCAGCAGTGGGTGTGGCTCGTGGGCTCGATCGCCTGCGTCAACATCGTCTACGGCGCCCTCAGCGCCATGGCCCAGACCGATCTCAAGTACGTCATCGCCTACTCGTCCGTCTCCCACATGGGCGTGGTGATGCTGGGGGCGGCGACGCTCACCGAGAACGGGCTCAACGGCGCCGTCTTCCAGATGTTCGCCCACGGGATCATGACCGGCCTCTTCTTCGCCCTCGTCGGGCTCGTCTACGAGAAGGCCCACTCGCGGGAGATCTTCAAGATGGCGGGCTTCGGGCGGATGATGCCCGGGATCGCGACGGCGTTCACGATCGGCGGCCTCTCCTCGCTCGGCCTTCCCGCCACCGCCGGCTTCGTGGCCGAGTTCCTCTCGTTCCTGGGCGCCTGGCAGTCGGCGTATCCCATGTGGCTCTTCCCCGGCGTGCTCGGCGCGTTCCTCACCTCGATCTACGTCCTGCGGGTGGCCAAGCAGATCTTCTGGGGGCCGCCGTCTCCCGACCCGCACTTCCACGACCTGCCCGATGCCGAGGGACCGGAATGGGCCGCGCTCGCGATCCTGGTCTTCTGCCTCGTGCTGTTCGGCGTGATCCCCGGGATCGCGCTCGGCCCGGTGGATACGGCCACCGTCCCGCTCCTGATCCGGCTGGGGGCGCTCCGGTGATGGCCGGGCTGGGGAGCCCGCTGGTGCTGGAGGCGGGACTGGGCGTCCTGATGATCGTGATCTTCTTCGTCGGCGTGTGGAGCCGCGGGGAGGACCGCCGTCGCGTGGGGGTGATCGCCGCCGCCGGACTGGTCGTCCTGTTCGGCGTCGCCTGGCGGAGCGAGCCCGGCGTCGCGCTGTTCGGCGGAAGCTTCGTCCAGGACGAGCTGGCGATCTTCGCCAAGCGGCTCTTTCTCCTCGCGACCGTCATCGGCGTGGCCGGCTCACTCGGCCTCCGCGCCCCGACCTTCGCCCGGCGCGCCACCGAGTACTATCTCGCCATCCTCGCGTCGCTCCTCGGCATGCTCGTGCTCGCCTCCGCGCGGGACCTGGTGCTCCTCTTCGTCGCCTTCGAGCTGATGTCCATCCCGCTCTACTATCTCGCCGGGTTCCTCAAGCGCGACGAGATGGCGGTGGAGGCGGCGCTCAAGTTCTTCCTGGTGGGGACAGCCTCCTCCGCGCTCCTCGTCTACGGTCTGTCCTTTCTGTACGGCGTCGCCGGCACGACCGACATCCGCGGGATCGCCGCCGCCCTCCAGGGCGGCCACCCGCTCATGGTGCTGGGCATGATCCTGGCGCTCGGCGGTCTCGGCTTCAAGATCGCCGCCTTCCCCTTTCACATGTGGGTGCCGGACACGTACGAGGCGGCCAGCACGCCGTTCGTCGCCTGGCTCTCGGTCGCCCCCAAGGCGGCGGGCTTCATCGTGATCTTCCGGCTCTACCTCGAGGGCGTGGGCGACCGCGCCCTCCTCTGGGTGCCGCTGGCGGCGGGGCTCGCCACGATCACCATCGTCGCCGGAAACCTCATGGCCATTCCGCAGCAGAACGTGAAGCGCCTGCTCGCCTACTCCGGCATCGCCCATATCGGGTACATGCTGGTGGGCTTCGCCGCGGTCTCCGCCGTCGGCGTCGCCATGATGCTCTTCTACCTGGTCGCCTACCTCTTCGGGAACATGGGCGCCTTCCTGGTGGTGGAGGCGGTCGCCCAGTCGGAGGGATCAGACAGCATCGCCGCCTACCGGGGCCTCGCCCAGCGCTCGCCCGTGCTCGCGCTCTCGATGCTGCTGTTCCTGCTCTCGCTCGGGGGGATCCCCTTCGTGGCGGGCTTCTGGGCCAAGCTCTATGTCTTCTGGGCGGCGGCGGAGCAGGGGCTCTACTGGCTCGTGCTGGTGGGCGCGGTCCTCACCGTGGTCGCGCTCTTCTACTATCTCCTGGTGGCCAAGCGCATGTACATCGACGCCCCCGAGAAGAGCGCGCCCGTCGTGGTGACTCCGTTCCTCACCCTCTCCATCTTCCTCTGCGTCGTCGGCGTGGTCGGCATGGGCCTCTATCCCAAGCCGCTGGTCATGGCGGCGCTGCGCGCGGCCGCCCCCCTCTTTTAGCAGCTTGGGGGCGCCGTCTGCGAGCGTCGTGCCTGGGGGAAATCCCTCAGGGAAATGGGGGGCTCCTCGCCCTCCCCTGATGGTTTCCTGAGCGCCACGGGCACCACCCGGACCGAGTCGCCTGGGGGGACCCCGCCTGGGAGCGCTGCCTGCACGGTGCCCGGGCCC
>WNGB01023831.1_pt1 | contig 11319 bp, 10 predicted proteins | sample 5400681 | NCBI WGS metagenome assembly WNGB01 (sample SAMN13153367, study PRJNA577476) | soil metagenome | isolation source: 115 cm soil or saprolite under grassland replicate 2 | place: USA:California | collected 2016-06-15 | reverse complement strand
ACAGCGCCGTCGGGTCTCGAGGGCGAGGGCTTCCCGGTCCGCCGCGCGTTCGCCGGGGTCGACCTGGCCGCCCTGGACCCGTTCGTGCACATGGACCAGATGGGCGAGGTCGAGTACGCGCCAGGCGAGCCCAAGGGGACTCCCTGGCACCCCCACCGCGGGTTCGAGACCGTCACCTACATGATCGACGGCATCTTCCGGCACCAGGACTCCAACGGCGGCGGTGGGCTCATCACCGACGGCGACACCCAGTGGATGACGGCCGGAGCAGGATTGTCATTCTGTCGCCATACTGGCAGCGTTGACCTGCACGGATGATCAGGGGTAGGGGAACGGTCATGCCAGCTACAGAGCCTCGTCGAATGGAGTGACAACCACAACGTGGGCGAAGTCCTTGCGGCGCAAGGGATCGACCATCGACCGGCTTGTCACCTCGTTAGGCGAGGTTCTGTATCACCGTCGACCATCTCCTCGTGTTGCCTGCAGCCGGCCGCCCGGCGTGGCCTGACCCGCGGCCTGGATGCAGCCGCGGCGCGTTCCAGCCAGTCGGCGAGGTCCAGTTCTGATGTGGGAACGGCTGTCAAGGTGCGGCACTCGCATGAGCACCACGATCGTGATGGGTGTGATGGACGCCGGGCCTGTCCACTGGCGGTGGGCGGGCCCGGTGGTCGGCATGACGCGCCGGCGCGGCGTGGGTCGGCTGCCCGCCAGACTGATGTACGCGGGTTGGGACCGCAGGTCGGCGGTTCGCAGGAAGGTGCCCCTCACTAGCCACGCCCCAGCAGTTGGCTGGTGGCATAGAACGGCCGGGGATCGGCCCTGCAGCGGCGGGGCGCCGGCGCGTCATGGCGGCCACGATCACCACGGTGCCGACCGCGGTGGTGATCGCCTCGGGTTGGGCATGCTAGGCGGTCATCTCGGCCCACAGGAACCCGGCCAGCTCGCGGGCGACCGCGATGACCACCAGCTGCTTGGCGTTCTTGCGGGCGTGCAGGCGACGGAACCGGCCACACAACCGCAGCTGGGCCTTCCACGCCCGGGCGACCGTCTCGGGAGGGAGACCCACCTGGCGGCGGCGCAGCTCCAGGGTGGCCGCGGGCCGGTACTGGTAGGCCCAGGCCGACTCGACCAGCTGGGTGCGCAGCTGGGCGTTGCCACACTTGGTGATGTGACCCCGCCAGGTGGAGTTGCCGCTGGAGTATTCGCTTGGGGTCAGCCCGCAGAAGCCCATGAACTGCGGAGCGCTGGCGAACCGGCGCCAGTCGCCGACCTCGCTGGCCAAGGTGAGCGCGCCCAGGCGGGTGACCCCTCGGTAGGCGGCCAGGCGGGCCACGGCATCGGCGAACGGTGGCCGCCCATACCAGGTGGCCAGGTCGGCCTCGATCGCCTCCAGCTGGGCGTCGCGGGCATCCAGCACCGCCCGGTAGTGGCCGTAGGTTGCGGTCAAGGCCGGGTCGTCGAAGCGGCGGGTCAGCAGCCAGCGCTCATGGGCCACCGTCCAGGCGGTCGCTCCGCCGCGCCACACCTCGCCGTGGCGCAACAAGAACTTGCTCAGGCGATGCCGGGCCCGGGTCCGGTCGGCGACCAGGTCGACGCGGGCCCGGCACAGGTCCCGCACCGCCTCCTCGGCCACGGTCGGGATGCGGATGGCCACCAGCTCCCCGGCGCGGTGCAGGCGGGCCAACCGGCGGCAGTCACGACTATCGGTCTTGACCCGGTCACCGGGCGCGGTGGGGATCAGGGTGGGCGCGATCACCTCACAGCCAACGCTCATGCGGTGCAACAGGCGGGCCAGCTCATAGCCGGTGGGGCCGGCCTCATAGCAGGCTCGCAACCGGCGGGGATCACCGAACCGCGCCACGAGCCTGCGAACCGACGGCTCGTCATGGGCGATCCGCTCGACCTGCGGCGCCTCCCGGCCGGGGCGCAGGACGCCCACCGAGATGGTGTCCCGGTGCACATCCAGACCAAGGTAGGTGAGATCACGAGCAGCAGCGATACTGGACACCGGCCGGCTCCTTCCGTGTGTGGCTCCGTCCACGCCAGCGTGGATGACCCACGCGATACGCGGAACGGGGCCGGCCGTTCCCATGCTGACTAGCCCGTTGGCCACGGTCCAACCAGGCCGCGCAGGCCGACGTGGCCCCGGCGGGCTGGCCGAGCAGCAGCCGCAATACCCATCGGCGGCGGACGGCCAGGGCCTCGACCCGGAGACCGCCACGTAGGAACTCGGCCAGGGAACTCGGTGGCACCAGGCCGCGCGTGTGAGTGCTGGACGAGCACCTCACTTCAGCCCTCATAGGGTTCTCAACGCGGGCGCGATGCCGCTTGCAGCACACCTGCTGGTGCTGCGCAACCGAGGTGCCGACGTGCAGATCGCCTCCGTCATCCCCAACGACGGGGCCGGCCACCTCCACCAGGCAGGGCCGGGCCCGATCTCGCGCGTCGGTCGCCGGCCTGGTGCCGCTCCTCGGCCACCGGGAGGAAGAGCTGGGGAGGGGATGCGGCTGTAGCGGCATTGGCCCAGGACAGCTGCTGTTGTCGCTGCGTCATCGTCAGCCGCCAGGGAGGTGGCGCGATACTCCTTGCACGATCCGACCAGCGAATCCGGCGACAGGAGCTCAGCATGGACCAGCAGGCCCGCGAGCAGGCCTTCATGAACGCCTTGGCAACCGAGCTCTTCGTGCTGCAGGCCGCCCGCGGCGCCGTCGTCGGCGAGCAGGTCGGCCGCGGCGGCATCTACATGGGCGCGGTGTCCAGCGCCCTGATCGCCTTGGGGTTCCTGGCTCAGGTGGTCACCCGGCTGGACCCGTTTGTGGCCGCGGTGCTGCCGGCGCTGTTTCTGTTGGGTGAGTTCACCTTCGCCGCCCTGCTGCGCAACAGCCTCGAGAACCTGGTGTTGTTAGGGCAGATGCAGCGCATCCGCGGCTACTACCGCGGTCTGGTCCCCGAGGCCGGGGAGTTCTTCGACCCGCCCGAGGCTGATGTGCTGTATCAGGCCGCGGTGGCCACCATCGGGCTGCGCGCTTCGCCGGCGCAGGCGCCGTTCACCGGGGCCAGCGTGGTGGCGGCGATCAACAGCATCCTGGGCGGCGCCGGCTTGGCGCTGCTAGCTGGGCGGCTGGGTCACCTGGGGGACGGCGCGACGCTGACGGTCGGGGGCGCCGCCGCCGTGCTGCTGTTCGGACTGCATCTCGGGTACCAGCAGCGGCGGGTCGCGGACCTTAGACGTCGCTCCTAGGCGGCACGCCCTTCGGCGACGCACCCGGGAGAGCCTGGTCGTCAGCCGAACCGAACAGGGTCCGCGCCGGTCGGCGACCACCTCGGGTCGTTCCTCTGCTGGCGCAGGCGGCAGATGGGCGTACTGGCAAGCCTCACGCCCTCACCGCGCCTGAAATCAGCGCAGGTGGGAGCGAGCTGGACCAGCATCGACGGCTCCCTTCTCCCGTCCCCGATGCGCGAGGGAGCCACGAGCCCGCTCCGGCCGGGTGACCGGTGTGCGGTGTGTCAGTCGGTGAGCGCGCGCACGACCGCGCCGAGCAGGGGGCGACGGTCCACCCTGCCGGTGTTCACGGTCCCGGTGATGAAGGCGTCCAGCTCCAGAGACCAGAAGGCAAAGGCGCCCCAGACCCCGTGGTGGCCGATCACCTGCCCTGCCGGGAACCGGTAGCGGCCCAGTCCAAGGCCGTAGTCGTCGTAGAAGCCCTCCGGGCCGGGCTGCCGCTCCAGGCACCGGCACTCACCAGCTGACCCCGGGTGAGCGCCCGCAGGAACGCGGCCAGGTCAGCGGTCGTGCTGACCAGCCCACCACCCGCCCAGTCGACCGTCGGGTCCATGTCGGTGATGTCGTGGCCCTCGAAGTCGTGGGCGGCGATGTCACCGCGGCGGGGTGGCTCGTCGCTGCTCTCCAGCCAGGTGTCGGCCATGCCGGCCGGATCCAGCACCAGCTCCCGGTAGGCTTCCTGCAACGGCCGGCTGGCCAGCGCTTCGATGATGAGCCCGGCGAGCAGGAAGCCGGTGTCGGTGTAGGAGCGGGCCGTGCCTGGCGGCGAGGTCGGCGGCTCGCCGGCCACCGCCAGGTCGACGAGGTCGAGCGGCGTGAACCGCCGCCGACCGCTGCGTGTTGCACCGCGTCCAGGATCGGCGGCTGGGAGAAGAAGTTCGGGAGTCCGCTGGTGTGGTCTAGGAGCTGCCGCAGGGTGATGGCGGCACCGTAGGGGCGCCCCGTACTGTCACAGAACCGGTCGACGAGGTCGCTGGGGAGATACCGGCCGGTCGGATCATCCAGCCGGCAGTGGCCCTGATCGGCCAGCACCAGCAGGGCGGTGGCCGTCATCATCTTGGTGACGCTGGCGATCCGGAAGGCCACCTCGGTGTCCAAGCCGCCACGGTCGTCGCGGTGGGTGGTGGCAGCCCCGGTCCAGCCTTCGAGCCGGTGGGGCGTCTCGACCCGCAGCAGGCACCGGTGGACCCCTGGCAGCAACCGGCCGGCGGCGGTCTCGGCGACCACCCTATCCAGCGCAGCCGTCCAGCGCACGCCGTCAGCAGCCGGATTGCTCATAGCGGCGCCAAGACTATCGGCTGTACGTCCGTCGGTGCGGCCTGGTTGAGCGGGGTCCCAATGCATGGCCCGGATGGAATCTCGCGGTGCTCATCAAACTTGGAGGCCAGCGACCTTGTACCGCTTGCTTCTCTTGCGTCGCCGAGTGGTCGGTGGCAGGGTGCCTGATCCACGCCGAACTTCAGCAGCGGAGGAGAGTCACTCTCACAAGGGCTCATCGGGTCCTGGTCAGAACCCTGGGCATGTCGCCGCTCCTCGAGCGGATGGATCACCACACAGAGGGCAACAGCTGCGACCCGCATCCCTGGGCGGAGCGTTGGATCAGGCACGACCAGGAGGAGTGATCATGCACCACCACACTCGACCCGACCCACCGATGCCGACCGAGTCGTTCCCGACCGACCCCACGGGGCTGCCGGAGGCCGGTCGGCCGGAGCTGCTGGAGCTGGCCCCCGGCGATACCTTCGACCTGCGGGTCGGCCCGGTGGCCAAGCGGCTGGGTGACACCACGGTGCGGATGCTGGGCTACAACGGCTCCATCCCCGGCCCCACCCTCAAGGTGCGCCAGGGCTCTGAGGTGATCGTCCACGTTGAGAACCAGGGGGACTTGGATGCCACCGTCCACTGGCACGGGCTGTGCCTGGAGAACAAGTACGACGGCGTCCCCCACGAGACCCAGGCGCCCATCCCGGTCGGCGGCGAGTTCACCTACCGCATCCAGTTCCCCGATGCCGGCCTGTACTGGTACCACCCGCACATCCGCGAGGACTACACCCAGGAGCTGGGCCTGTACGGCAACATCCTGGTGGCCCCCTCCGACCCCGACTACTGGCCGCCGGCCGACCGGGACTTCGTCCTGACCGTGGACGACCTGCTGCTGGAGGACGGCAAGATCGCGCCGTTCAGCCCCACCGAGACGACCTATGCGGCCATGGGCCGCTTCGGCAACGTCTTCCTGACGAGCGGCGAGTCCGATCTCCAGGTGGAGGCACCGGCTGGGGAGGTGGTGCGGCTGTGGTTGACCAACACCGCCAACACCCGGGTGTTCAACCTGAGCCTGCCGGGGGCGCGGATGAAGCTGGTGGGTGGGGACAGCGGCCGGGTCGAGCACGAGGAGTTCGTGTCAGAGGTGCTGCTGGCGCCGTCGGAGCGTGCCGTGGTCGACGTGCTGGTGGACTCCCCTGGCGAGCTCACCCTGGAGCACCACACGCCCGACCGGACCTACCGGCTCGCCACCATGACGGTGGCCGAGGGGCGGGCGGTGCCGTCGCCGGCGACCCAGGAGTTCCAGCAGCTTCGCCGGGCCCCCGAGCTGGAGGCTGAACGGGCGCAGCTGGACCGCTGGCTGGCCGCGCCGCCGGACAAGGTCCTAGCCCTGGTCGCCCAGATGGACGACCCGGCCGCCATGCCGGCGGGCGTGGGCCCGGTCACCTACGCCTGCCCGATGCATCCCGAGGTCACCAGCGACCAGCCTGGGCGCTGCCCCAAGTGCGGCATGAAGCTGCTGGCCACCCAGACACCGGCGGCAACGACCTACGCCTGTCCGATGCACCCAGAGGTCACCAGCCAGGAACCGGGACGTTGTCCCAAGTGCGGCATGAAGCTGCTCGCGGCCGCGTCCATCCCCGAGCCGGCGGCAGCCCATGATGCCGCCCCGATGGAAGGTCACGGCGGGCACGCGACCGAGCACAACCGCCACGGCGACGGCGAAGGCCACGGCCACGGCACCGCGGACGGGATCGAGTGGGAAGACGACATGGTCGCGGTCAACCGGCTCACCACCACCGCCACCATGCACTGGAAGTTCCTGGACCGGACCAGCGGCGCCGACAGCCCCGCGATCGACTGGCGCTTCACCGTGGGCGACCGGGTCAAGATCCGGCTGGTCAATGAGATGGACTCCGACCATCCCATGCACCACCCCTTCCATCTCCACGGGGCCGGGCGCTTCCTGGTGCTTTCCCGCGACGGGGTGGTCGAGCCGAACCTGGTGTGGAAGGACACGGTGCTGGTCCGCACCGGCCAGGTGGTGGACATCTTGTTCGACGTGTCCAACCCGGGGTTGTGGATGGCCCACTGTCATATCGCCGAGCACATGCAGAGCGGCATGATGTTCAGCTTCAACGTCGCCCGCGACCAGGAGCCAGCCCGATGACCGCCTCCGAAGCAGCGGAGAAGGAGGACCCAGGTGGTCGGCGGTTGGATGTCGTGGTGGTCGGGGGCAGCCAGGCCGGGCTGGCCATGGCCTGGCACCTGGCCCAGCAAGGCCTGAGGTTCGTGGTGCTGGAGGCCGGCCCCGAACTCGGGCACGTCTGGCGCTCCCGCTGGGATTCGCTGAAGCTGTTCACCCCCGCCCAGTACGACGCGCTGCCGGGCATGGCGTTCCCGGCCCCGGCCGACACCTACCCCACCAAGGACCCGGTGGCCGACTACCTGCAGGCCTACGCGGCCGCCCACGACCTGCCCGTCCGGCTCGACGCCAAGGTCACCGAGCTGCGGCGGTCCGGGGAGGGCTTCGAGGTCCGCACCGCGAACGACGAGGTCTTCCGCGCCCACCAGGTGGTGGTGGCCACCGGACCGTTCCAGGTTCCCTTCGTCCCACCGGCAGCCAGCAAGCTGGACGCCTCGGTGACCCAGGTGCACAGCGCCGACTACCGCAACCCCCAGGCCCTGCCGGAGGGGCCGGTGCTGGTGGTCGGCGGCGGCAACTCCGGCTTCCAAATCGCCGAGGAGCTGGCGGCCACCCGCCAGGTCGACCTGTCGATCGCCGCCAAGGCGCCGATGCTGCCCCAGCGAGTGGGGGGCCGGGACCTGTTCTGGTGGCTGACCCGGCTCGGCCTCATGCGCGTGACAGTGGATTCCCGGCTCGGCCGGCGCGCGAGCAGGCGGGAGTTCATCATCGGCACCAACCGGCGCACGCTGGAGCGGGCGGGGGTGCGGTTCCGGCGGCGGCTGCTCGACGCTGAGGGACGTACGGCCCGGTTCGCCGACCACAGCACCCTGGAGGACGTTGGGGTGGTGGTGTGGGCGACCGGGTACCGCTCCGACCACGCCTGGATCCACATCCCGGGGGTGGTGCGTGAAGGCGATATCGTCCACCGGCGCGGCGTGACCGAGGTACCCGGGCTGTACTTCCTGGGCCTGTCGTGGCAGCACACCCGCGGGTCGGCCCTGCTCGGCTTCGTCAACGACGACGCCGCCTACCTGGCCGACCGCATCGCCACCCGCCACCGAGCCGCCGGGTCGGCCACAGCCGGCGTCACCCAGCAGCCGTCAAGCTGACCCGCGCTGCCGCGCAACACCGCTGCCAGAACTTGTTCTTCGCCTTCGTCTACAACATCATGGGGATCCCGGTGGCGGCCGGCGCCCTCTACGCGGCGATCGGGGTGCTGCTCAACCAATGATCGCTGCTGCGGCGATGGCGCTGTCCTCGCTTTCGGTGGCGGCGAACGCCAACCGGCTTCGCGGGTTCCGAGCTGCGGTCCTCCCGCGGAGGTCGAGACCACTGATCGCCTCAACGTGGAGGTCCACGAGCACGAGGGACACAAGGAGGGAGTGATGGCGACGGTGAAGGACCCCGTGTGCGGGATGGAGATCGACCCGGCCGCGGCAGCAGCGAGCGAGGAGTATGAGGGGAAGACCTACTACTTCTGCTCCGAGGCGTGCCACCAGCGGTTCGTGGCCGCGCCGGAGCAGTACGCCGCCTGAGACGGCGGTCGGGTTGAGCTGGTTCGCGTTGCTCTGCTGGAGCCGGTAGTCGGCGACGAAGCCGCGCTCGTCTCCTGCCAGCAGCAGGTTGTGGCCGACTCGGTCGGCAAACGGCGGTCTGCCCTAGCGGATCGGATGGGCGTCCGGGTCCGAGATCAACAGCAGCCGATCCGGGATCACCTGGTTGCCAGCCGCTGGTCAGTCTGGGCCAACAGCGGTCCGATGGCAGCAATCGTGTCGGCGAGCTCGCCGACCAGCCGCCGGAGCCGTCCGTCACACAGGGCGCCGGCAAGGCTGGATCGTGGCCGCCATCGAGGGTGTCGTCGGGGCCCGGTCACCCTGGTGGTGCCGACGCTGCTGTCGAGGGCAACGCGTTGGGGTTCCTGGCCGTGCGGCTCGGCGTTACCGCCGGGTTCGAACCCATGCCCACCGACGGCCGCTCACCATGACCGCCGACAAGACCTTCGGCGACGTGCCGGACTCGACGGTGGTGATCGTCCCTAGCGGGGACACACCGACGATCAAGGCCATGGGCAACCAGGCGATCCGCGGCTACCTGGGCCACGCCGCCGAGACGGTGCCGGTGGTCGGGTTGGTGTGCACCGGCGCCCTCGTGCTGGCCGCCGCCGGGCTGCTGGAGGCCGCAATGCCACCGCCCACTGCGCCTACCACAGCCTGCTTGAGCACCTGGGCGCCACCTACCGGCCGCAGCGGTGGGTGGAGGACGGCAAGTTCATCACCACGGCCGGGGATCGGCCGCAGATTGACAAATACCTCGAACGCCGACGCTCGGGAGAGAAGAGGGGAACGCCCAGGCTGACCACGGTCCACCTCCGCGAGGAAGGGTCTCCGTTCAAGGGAGGCAACCTCTACAACTACAACGCCAAGTCGGCCAGGCAGCAAACGTTGGTTGCCGGCACCAGGCCGCATAGACCAGGCCGGCGCGCAGGTCCTCGTCGATCTGGTCCAGGCGTGCCGCAGGCTGGTCGCCTCCAGTCGGTCACCGCACCCGCAGCAGGCGACCCTTCGGCCGCGCACCGCAGCGCTCCACCGCGTCCCGTTCGGCCGTTCCCCGGCCGCGGCCTGGAGGCCGCCGCCCGGACGGTGTCAGCCCGGTGGCGCGGGCGGCGACCCGGGCTTCGGCGGCGGCCAGCCTGCCATCAGGAAGCAGGGCGAGCCCGTGACGGTCCGCGACGAGCCCGACCAGGGCGTCCAGGCGGGCGAGCAGCCCGCGGTCGTGAGGCGGCACGGCAGGTTTTCCCGGGTGTCCGGCGGATGAGGCCAGCGGAGCCTTGCACGCCGCGGTTCGGCCCGACGGGCCGCGCCGATCTGTGGACGAACCGCTCGACACGGCTCCGGGCCGCTGCAGGCGTGCTCGACATGTTGCCGGTTGCACGGTCCCAAGGCCGAATGGCCGCAGCCGTCCTTCCCCTGCCAGCGGGTGGATCGCATGACGGCGACGAGCCGGAATACCCTGGCCGGTGACCCTGACATCGGAGGAAGGTGCGCATGAGGTCAGGCATCGACATCGCGTGGGCACGGGAGGCGTCGGCCGAGCCGGTGACGGTGGGCGATATCACCGTGACGCCCCGGGCGCGGGCGCTGGTGGTCCGCCTACCGTGGGGCGGACTCGTCTGGAACCGCCCTACCGCCGTCATGGTCGAGCAGGCCGGACAGGTCAGGCGCATCCAGGTCGTGGACGTTACCCGCATCCTGCAACTGGGCTTGCTCGGCCTGGGGCTGGCGATCGCCGTCGCCGTCTCGTGCAGTTCCCACGCCGAATGGAGGTAGCACCGTGGCCGACAGCAAGGACCCAACCCTGGACGAGGCCGTCTCGCTCATCGACAAGGCCCGCGAGCAGGCGGCAGCGATGCTGGAGAAGATCTTCGCCGCCGCCCAACCGGGCGCCGTCTACGGCCAGCCGGTCAGCGCCGAGGGCTACACCGTCATCACCGCGGCCGAGGTGACCGCCGGTGGCGGCTTCGGCATGGGGATGGGCCTCGGCCCGGCGTCCGGGTCGGATGCCGAGGAAGCGCCGACGGCAGAGGCGGCGCCGTCTGGAGGCAGGCAGACTGGCGGGGGCGGTGGCGGTGGCGGCGGGTCCATGGGACGACCGGTCGCGATCATCGCCATCGGCCCGGGCGGCGTGACGATCAAGCCGGTCGTGGACGTCACCAAGGTCGCCCTCGCCGGGCTGACCGCCTGGGCAACGATGCTCGGGCTGCTGCGCGCGAGGCGGAGGGCGCGCACGCGCTGAGCGCTGGCTCCTCCCCTGAGGGGAATGTTGCAGGCGCAAGTATCCTTGTTGTGGGTGACGAGAATGCGACCCCTGTCGGGCACGAAGGAGCGGTCATGCCAGCCATCAGCGCCGACACCATGGTCCTGCCACGCATCCCTGACCCCGACTCGACGGCGGCCGACCGCCCCGTGGTGTCGGTCACCACCGCACCGAGCGGCCTGGAAGGCGAGGGCTTCCCCGTCCGCCGCGCCTTCGCCGGCGTCGACCTGCGCGCCCTCGACCCCTTCGTCCACATGGACCAGATGGGCGAGGTCGACTACGCCCCCGGTGAGCCCAAGGGGACCCCCTGGCACCCGCACCGCGGCTTCGAGACCGTCACCTACATGATCGACGGGACCTTCCAGCACCAGGACTCCAACGGTGGCGGGGGGCTCATCACCGACGGCGACACCCAGTGGATGACGGCAGGCAGTGGGATCCTGCACATCGAGGCGCCGCCGGAGGAGGTCGTGGTCCGCGGCGGGCTGTTCCACGGCTTCCAGCTCTGGGTCAACCTGCCCGCCCGGTTGAAGTGGACTCCGCCGCGCTACCAGGACATCCGCGGACGTGCGGTGACCTTGCTCAGCTCCCTGGACGGCGGCGCGCTGCTACGGGTGATCGCCGGCGAGGTCACGGGCCACGGGGGGCCTGGGATCACCCATACCCCGATCACGCTGCTGCACGCCACGCTCGCGCCAGGCGCCGAGCTGCGGCTGCCGTGGCGGCCCGACTTCAACGCGCTGGTCTACGTGCTCGCCGGGTCCGGCTCGGT
>WNGB01027908.1_pt1 | contig 11321 bp, 6 predicted proteins | sample 5400681 | NCBI WGS metagenome assembly WNGB01 (sample SAMN13153367, study PRJNA577476) | soil metagenome | isolation source: 115 cm soil or saprolite under grassland replicate 2 | place: USA:California | collected 2016-06-15 | reverse complement strand
CTTGTCGAGAATCCCGGTTTTGACACCGCGCTTGGCAATCCGCCTTGGGACAAGGTTCTTCCCGACCGGCAAGAATTTTACGGAAGACATGACATTTTCGTTCGCGCGCTGGCCGGCAATGAGCTCGACCAGCGAATTGCCGAACTGCAGGCTCTGAAGCCCGATTTGAAACCTCAGTTCTCCCAGTACGAAAAACAGGTCAAAACGACCATGCACATGCTGCGGGGCGGTACTGATTTTCCGCGCTCAAAAGGTCGAACTCAAGCGGCGCACGAGGACCTGTCCAAGTATTTCTTGGAACGGTCGCTCCGGATTGTCCGTGAAGGCGGCGCGGTCGGACTCCTCTTGCCATCGGTCTTCTACAATGGCGATGGCTCCGCGACTCTGCGGCAATGGCTCATCCAGGAAGCCCACATCGTTTCTATCTTCGGGTTCGAGAACCGCCAGAAAATCTTTCCAATCGATTCGCGATACAAGTTTGTGTGTTTCGTCTGCCGAAAGGAAAAGCCGGTCGAGCGCAGCTTCCCGGCGATTTTCGTGCGGCATGACGTGAGCGAACTCACGAGCACGAACCCGCCCGGCATGGTCACGCTCACAGCGGAGGAAATCGAGCGGCTCTCGCCGGGGACATTTGCGTTGTTAGAATATCGCAGCCCTCGCGATCAGGAAATCGTTCAGAAGATGTATCACAATGCTGTGACACTTGGGGGAGACGGCGCAGGCGGGTGGGGTGTGCGGCTCGTAAGCTGGCGCGCTCACGAGATGATCTACAATGCGGCCGAGGACAAGGACCTCTGGACCAATCCCAGCACGAAGAACGTTTTTGCCCCTGAGAAAATCCTGGGCCGCAAGATCGACGACCCAATTGAATTGCTCAAGGCAATGCAGGCTAACGGATTTGTCCCGGTCTACGAGGGAAAGCATGTCGAGCAGTTCCTTTACGGCATCAAGCCGATTCGCTGGTGGATGAAACTAGAACTTACGAGGGTCAAGTACGGTCGAGAACCGGCTGACTACCCATTCCTGGCTTTTCGGGAGACGGCAAGCAACACCAACGAGCGAACATGCATCGCGGCAATCCTTCCAGTGGGCTCTGCCACTTCACACAAGCTTTCTGGGATGATTCCCAAAAACGTTGACGTTGAGGCTGCGGCGACAGTGCTCAACTCGCTTTGCTTCGACTACGCGCTTCGATTTCGGACGGCGGGCACAAGTATCAGTTTCACCTACCTGCGGCCAATGCCTGTGCCGGTCGCCGCCACCACGAACGCGTTGCCGAAAGTACAAACGCTCTGCGCGTGGGAACAAGGCGTTGAGCACATCACCAAGTTGGAATCGCTCTGGAAGAATCTCTGGTTTGCCAACAAGGCGGTCGCCGACGCTTACGGTTTGGACGCCCACGACTTCGCACACATCATCACGACTTTCCCCGTGTTCGCCCGCAAGCGCCCCGCTTTTTTTGCCTACCTTCAAGATCGTGTAGCCGATTGGAAGGCAGTTAGTTAGAACAATATTGCATTTCACATTTTGCAATATTTAGTTGCATTACAACTAAATAGTGTGCATAGTTTTCGCCGCTATGAAGAACTCACGACTTCGCGATACAGAGGCCGCAGATGCGGTCACCACTGACAAAAAAGAAAAGACGAAAGCCGGGAGGCGACGTACGCGTGGCACTTCGCCAAAGAAGGCTTGGACCTTTCCCAAGAACACACTTGAGGAAGCCATCACGATCCCTAAAGCCATCGAGGAAAAGAACGGTGGAAACCCAATGCACGCCGGTGATCTGGCGAAGGCCGTTGGCTTTCGCCAAGCAAATGACTGGCGGTTTCTCGACCTCCTTCGTTCTGCGAACTTGTACGGGCTTGTTTCTGGAACTGGAGCGGCGGCAACAGTAAGTCTCGAGCAGCCTGGACAAGATATAGTTGCGCCGGGTTCACAAGAACAGCGACAGAAGGCACTTCTCGCCGCCTTTCGGACCGTTCCAGATTTCAAGAGAGTTGACGATTTTTACGGCGGAAAGCGTATTCCGGAAGACGAGTTTTTTCTCAACACACTGACACGAGATTTTCAAATCCCACGAGACCGGGTAGAGCGTTTCGCCGAAGTGTTTCGAGCAAATCAGAAGTTTCTAACGGCCTTCGCAGTTCCTCGTGAACTGCCGGGAGCAGGAGAAAAGGCTTCTGGCATGACCGTATCGGACGAGGAACACGAAGAGATTGACGAACGGGGTGACAAGCAGCCACGGACGCGAAAGTTTCTCGACACTTGTTTCATGATGATGCCTTTCGGAGATTGGTTCAATCGCTACTACCAGGACAGATGGAGCAGATTTGGGAGCAGATTCAGAAGGCGAAGGTCTTGCTTGCGGACGTCTCCGACAAAAACCCGAATGTCTTTTACGAACTTGGTCTTTCCCATGCCGCTCGAAAGCCTGTCGTATTCACTGCAGCGCGGATCGAAGATGTCCCGTTCGATCTCCGCCATCTTCGTGTGATTGTGTACGATGTGCGAGAACCGGCGTGGGCCGACAAACTGCGGCGCAACATAGCGGATTACCTTCGAAACGCGGTAAAGGAACCCGAGAAATCTATTCCCCATCCATTCAGATCCAAAGCGGAGGAATAACACCATGGGCACAACTCAGGAGAGATTTCAGCAGATGGTAGGCGAACGGATCAAGTTCGCTCGCGCAGAAGCTGGTATGACGCAGGAGCAGTTGTCAGCCAAACTCGGATTCAAGGATAGACAGATACTAGCCAACGTCGAAGGCGGCAAACGCAAAGTCGCCGCCGACGAACTGGTCAAGCTGATGGAGACCCTCAAGAAGCCGATTGATTTCTTCACAGACCCGTTGATCCTCGTGGGCGAAGGAATGTTCTGCTGGAGGGCTTCCGCCAGCGCGGCTGTGCTCGATTCCTTCGAAGCCAAGGCGAAGCCAATCGTTGCCGCTTACCGCGAGTTTTGTCTTGGACACGCTTCCGTCACGACTCCGATTCACCATGAATTGAGACTCACGAAACGGAGCAGCTACAGGGAGGCGCAAGCCGCTGCCGAAGCGCTGGTCGTGCAGTGGAAATTGCAAGGTGTGCCCGGACCGAAACTCGCCGAGGCAGTGGAGGATCGGCTGGGCGTGGCCGTGCTTCACGTTGATGCGCCTCCCGGTATCTCCGGAGCAGCGTGTCGTTTGCCGGAGGTGAATGTGGTTCTGATCAGCCGCAACGAGCCAATGGGGCGGCGGAGTTTCGACCTCGCCCACGAACTATTTCATTTGCTGACGTGGAACGAGATGCCGCCGAAACACGTCGAGAAGGATGTGCCGGGGGGGAATAAGAAATCTCCTGTGGAATATCTCGCGGACAATTTCGCATCTGCACTCTTGATGCCTCGCGAGAGTCTTCAACCGCTGTGGGAGGGACGCGGCCAGATGGACATCAATGAGTTCATCGTGACAACGTCCCAGCGATTCCTCGTGTCGGGACAAGCACTGTTCTACCGGCTGATCAATTTGGGTTGGCTGACCGAAGGCGATCGAATGGACATAAAGATGGACCGGTTGAGTTGGCCCGACACCGGAGAAAAGCCGAAGCTGTATTCAGAGCGCTTTGTGAAATTGCTGCATCGCCGGCTCGAAGAAGGTTGGCTGTCGGTGCGGCGTGCAACGAAGGTGCTGGATTGCAGCATGGAAGAATTGGGGGATTTGTTCCGTCTATACGAACTTGAGCCTCCCTTCGACTTGTAGGAAGGCCGACACGTGAAATGCGGCGACGAAGTATTCATGGACACAAACGCGATGATCGAAGCCCACCGGGTCAAGGCTTGGGCGGCGCTTGCGAAGGCCTTCCAGGTGTGGACGGTGGACGAGTGTCTCGTCGAGGCAGCGACCGGAGATCGACTTCGTCAAGGATACGTACCGGTAGACGTGGAGACCGTGAGAGAGACTCTGAGAATTGCCGAGGTGCCCACAGGGAAGCAGGCGCAAGTCGCCACAGCGTTGCCAGTGGGTTTGAACCTCGATCCCGGAGAGCGCGACTTGCTCGCGGCAGCGCTGGCGCATCCCCGGGTGTGGTTCATTTGCTCACCGGACAAAGCCGCCATGCGCGCGGGGTACGCGCTTGGCGTTCTTGACCAGTTCGTTTCCCTGGAACAACTGGGCAAGGTCGTGGGGCTGCGTCCGGCTTGGCGACAGCCATTCACCGAGAAGTGGCTGACGGGTTTCAAGTCCAACTTGATACTGGGAATTTTATGAGCACCGCTGCAGTCAGTTGCGTTCGGCATTTGATGGACGAGTATCGTCGCTTCTTGCGGACGTCGTACCGTCTTGCCGATCCGCTTTTGCGACAGCAGTTCGAGGAGCACATCCAGAACACGGATGTGATCATCAAAGGTCCATACGTCACGCTCGCGCGGGATTTCGCCAGCGGAAAGACACTCGCCGAACTCGTGGCAGATGGCGTCGGGCACAAGGATTTGTTGCGGCTGCATTGGAGCTTCGGCGAGAAACCAATCTATCGCCACCAGGAGAAAGCTTTGCACCGGGTGGATGCAGATGGCAAGAATTGCGTGGTCAAGACGGGAACGGGTAGCGGCAAGACGGAGGCGTTTTTCCTGCCAGTGTTGTCAGGGGTGATGCGGTTACGAGAAAAGGGAGTCAAGGGGACGAAGGCAATTTTGTTGTACCCAATGAACGCGCTGGCGAACGATCAGTTAGCGCGCCTCCGCAACCTCATTCGAGAGACCGGGGTGTCGGCCACGTTTGCGATGTACACAGGAGACAGCGAAAGCGTTGCGCTTACCATCGGCGAGCCGGTTGAGGGGAACGAGTTGACCAGACGCGAGGAGATTCGACGGAATCCGCCGGACATCATTCTCACCAACTACAAACAGTTGGAGTTCATGCTGATTCGGAAGGCTGACCGGCCCTTGTTCACGCCGTCGTTGAAGTATCTGGTGCTTGATGAAATCCACAGTTACCGGGGAGCACTGGCTACGGAAATCGCCTGCCTCGTACGCCGGCTCAAAGCCATGTGCCGGCTCTCACAAGGGCAACTGCGTTGCATCGGCACGTCGGCAACCGTCGCGGAAGGCGCAGGCGGCGACGAAGGGTTGGTGAAGTTCATGTCTTCAATTTTCGGTGAGGATTTTGCCGTTGAGGACGTGCAGGGAGAGGAGTACGCCCTACGAAAACCGGCTGCGACGAGTTACGTTCCGCCGTTCCCGGTGATTCAGCCGAACGAACTCAATGATTTCCCCTTGGACGACTCGTCCAAGGTACTCGAAATGGCGGTCCGATTGACTGGCAAAAACCCACCGGCCACAGGGACGCTTTCGGAGAAGATCGCCACACTTTTCGAGACGAATGCTCTGGCAGAGTTCCTCCAAGGAGCGTGCGAAGAACCGTATTCCACGACAGAACTGGCAGAGCGGATTTTGGAGAAATTCCCACAGGGCCTCTCGGTCGGGCGAGATGCGATTCGCACGCTGGTCGAAGCGTACCTGCTGGTGGGAAGCGTTGGTTCGGAAGACGACCCACCCTATTTGCGTCCGAAACTCCACAGCTTCTTTCACGGCGTCTATGATGTTGGTTTGTGCATGAACCCAGCCTGCCGGACGCTCGTCCGCGATGGTTCGGAGGAATGTCCCAAGTGCAACAGCGCGGTGCGTCCGGCGGTGCTGTGCCGCACCTGCGGCCAGGATTTCGTGAAGGTGAAGTTCGGAGACAAGAAGAAGCCGCCAATCGCCAACGACGAATTCGCCAGCGATCAGAATACCGGCTTCATCACCCCGCGCTTACACGTCGAAGCAGAAGTCGAGGATGAAGAAGATGATGGAGACAACACACCCAAACGGCAATCGGCGACGCGCAGGAAACTCGTCGAACAGTGGGTTTGTCATGCCTGCGGGATGGTTCACGACGAGGAGGTGACGCGATGCGAGCATTGTCATCGCACGGATGCCATCGGCCCACAGAAGGTGCTTCGTGGACGAGGCAACACGTGTCCAGCTTGTAACGGCGTTTACACTCGCGGTGATATTCTGACGCTGCTGCGTTCCGGGACGGCTTCGGTCACTTCTTTGCTGGCCACGCACCATATTGACCGCTTGGAAGGTGATGATCGCAAGCTTCTGGTTTTCACCGATAATCGCCAAGAGGCCGCCCATCAAGCCGGCTACATGGCTGACCGGCATCGCCTGTTTGCGGTGCGACACGCTATCGAGAGCATCGTGCGCGAGCGGGGTAACGAAGGTTGTGCGTTCAACGACCTGGCGCAGCGGCTACTCACCAAGTTTCAGGAGATGGGGATTGCCAAACGGCGGTTAACGGGTGACGAACAGAAGAAGTGGCTCAGAACTCTCGGGTTCGAGGGGGCGGGCGAGTTTTGTTGGGCCACACATCAACGGACTTCGCTCGAAAACCTCGCACTGGTCGAAGTGCAATACGCCTTTTTGGATGAACTCCACGAGGACGAGAGGTTCGTGCAGATCTGCATGGATGCTGGCATCGGCGTTGCGGACGGCGTGATAGGTGTGCGGGCCATGCTGGATAAGATGCGGCGGGCCAAGGCTGTGAGCTTTGATTTCTACCAAGCCTATCTGAACCCCGATAGCGAGCCATGGTCGTTGCTTCAGGAAGAGCCTTATTGCGTTTCGTTCCCCGAGCACGGACGTGGTCCAACGTTCTTCATGCTGGATCGCTCCGAGGCCGCGCGGCACTCGGTGAGTGGATTCCGGTTCATGCCGCTGACAAAGGACACGAAGCAAGGTGCAGCGGGAGCGATACCCAAATTGCTGGCGCGGGCAGGAATCGCCGGTCACAAACTCGATACCTGGGTGCAAAAGATTGTCAATCTGCTGGAAAGCGATGACTACCCGCTTTTGGTGAAGCCACCGTTTCTTCCGGCAAAAGTCCGAAGTGCCATCGGTGGAGGTCGTGCGTTGCAGATTTCCACTCGGATCATTCGACTGATGCCGGCGGCAAAGGGATACCGCTGCGAAAAATGCCAGATTTGGCATCCGTATCGCGGGCCGGCTTGCTTCTCGTCGCGATGCACCGGCAGCATTTCCAACCTTAAGGATGAGGTCGCGGATGCGGACTCGTACTATGTCCGCTTCTACCGTTCGCAGGCCGCGAAGCGGATGTTAGCGGCCGAGCACACCGCGCAAATCAGCCAGGAGCAAAGAGCGGAATTGGAGAATAAGTTCAAAGAAGGCCGACTCGACGTGCTCGTGTGCAGTCCGACGCTCGAATTGGGAGTGGACATCGGACCATTGCTGACTGTGCTGTTGCGCAATGCGCCACCAACACCAGCCAATTACGTGCAACGCGCAGGACGAGCGGGGCGGCGGTTGCGGATCGGGTATGTCTCCACTTTCTGTGGAATGGGATCGCATGACCGCCACTGTTTTGAAAATCCACATTGGCTAGTGCGGGGGGAATTTCGCCCGCCGACTGTGAGGCTGGACAACAGCCACATCCTGGCGCGACACATCCGCTCGTTCGCGTTTGAGAATCTCCAGAACGAGTTCCCCAGCCTGATGGGCGATTTTCTCGAAGACCCCGACCAGCCCGACAAACTGGACACGGCTGCCCTCAAGCCGCTATTCGAGGAAGCCAGAGGCAAGCAGGACCAGATCATTCAAGCGGCAGCGCAAATCTTCGGATGCGCGGATCCAGAAGGGCAAAAGTTTGTCGTGTCCGTGGTCAACGACATCTCCATTGAGACGAATCGAATCATTGCCAACTGGCACGCTCGCATCCGCCGCATTTTTGATGAATGGCAGTTTTACCGGACCATCACGGCCAACCGTCAGGCCAAGCAGAAAGCCGCAGCAAGAGAGCGTGCCTACCGCGAGCTGACCAAGGATCAACAGTCAGCATACGTGTTGAACTACTTGTCAGCGGAAGGATTTCTGCCGTCGTATCAATTCCCAACGGACACATTTGTTTTAGAGCCTGGGGTGCGAGACACGCCAACCTTGCGGCGTCCGGCATGGACCGCGCTGTTTGAATTCGCTCCCGGCAACATGGTGTATGCGAACAGTCACAAGTTGAAATCCATCCGAGCGTTCTTCGAGGGACGCAATCGCGGCGCGGCATCCAGTGGCGAAGCTTCGTTGGAAGGCTCGGGGCGGGTACGTCCATTCTGTTTCTGCCGAACGTGCGGTTTTTCTTCCGAGGAAGTCCTCAACGATTGCCCCGAGTGCCATACGCCGCTGCAAACAGTGACCAACATCGCGTTCATCGAATCCTTCGAGGCAGAAGAATTTACGCAAATCACCTCAGCGGAAGAAGGTCGCGAGCGCATTTACTTCGAGCGCAGGGACCATCTGATGACCGAGCCGGACGCCGAAGTGGAATTGTATGCTTATCCATTCACGCAGCTTGAGTACTGCCGGCACTCCAAGATCCTCATCACGAATTGGGGTAAGCGCAAGGGCATGGGCAGCGAAGGAGAGCTGTTTGATCTGTGTCCGATCTGCGGAAAGCACAAACCCGGTGGGATGACCGACACAAAAGTTCGGAAGTGGGACGAGGACCACCATCGTCGGTGCAGCGGGCAGACCGAGCGGTACATCCTGGGTTACGAATTCAATGCTGACGCACTCGTGATGCCGATCGCTCCGGCGCTTATCCCGAAGGGCAGCGAGGAGAGCTTCGTAACCACCCTTGGCTCGGTTTTTCTGGCCGGCGCGACGGAGATTCTTGAAGTCGAGCCAGACGAGATCGCGTTTTTCAAACATCCGACGGGAACGGGCGGATATGAAATCGTGTTCTACGAAACCATTCCGGGCGGAGCAGGCTACTTGCGGAATCTCGCTGCGCAATTGCAGGATTGGGCGACCGCTTCGGCCGAACGCCTATTCAATCACGACTGTGCGAAAGCCTGTTATCGCTGTCTGAAGACCTATCGAAACCAGGTCTTTCATCACTTGCTGGACAAAGACCTCGTGCGGGATGCTCTGTTCCAGTTTTCCTGTGGCGATCAGCTTGGTCCGATGGATCAGTGCTAACGCGCCGACGCCAACGAGGGACACCCCCATCGAACTCAAACTGCTGGAGGCAATCCAAAGGAAGGGCCGACTCCCCGAACCGACAAAGCAGAAGGAAGTCAGGAAGGGCGATATTCTGCTGACGATCCCTGACTTCGCGTACGCGACGGAAAAGGTCGCGATCTTCTGCGACGGATTCGCTTATCACGGCAGCAAGGACGTGTTGGCATCCGACTCGCAAAAGCGCAATGAACTCCAAGCCGATGGTTGGGCCGTCCTGACTTTCTGGGGCAAAACGATCCTCAAGTATCCCGACCGTTGTGAAGAGCAAATCTGGCGAACCTGGAAGGCACGCCAGTCCGGCGCGGAGAACAGGAGAGTGACAACGACGTAGGTGGTAAACATGGGAAAGTCCAATAGTTATTTCGCGATGCCGACGATTTTGCGAAAATGTTTCTGTTGCTCGATCGCGTCGAGCATGAATGCCGCAACCGCCTTTCGGGACAGAGTGAAACCCATCCCGGGAGCGGCACCCTCCCGGCTCCGATAGGTCAGGTATTCTTCCTGAGTGAGACGTGGAGGCCGGGCGATCGTCCAGTCGAGACCGCTGCCTTGCACGATTTCTTCCATGGCAAGTGAATCGCGCATGTGGTTTCGAAGGATGAAGCTGGCGATCCGATTGGGGACACCCGGAAAATGCGCCGCAGCCGAGAGAACGAGCAGCCGCTTCACGCCTGAACGGTTCATTGCACGAGTCGTCGCAAGCGCGCTGTCGTGGAGCATTGAGCTTCGTTTGAAGACCTCTCGTGGTCCCAGTGTCGAAAGGACCGTGTCGTGATTCTGTATCGCGTCAAAGAGTTTATCCTCGTCCATTGGATTCCCCTTGAGGATGGCAAGCCGCTCGTTTCTCAGGGTAATGTTTTCAGGCGAACGAACAAACGCGGTTACATGATGACCTCTTGCAAGAGCTTGCTGAACAATCTCCCGCCCGGTCCGCCCAGTCGCTCCGATGACAAACAGCTTCTTAGTTTTCATAATCATTCCTTTCTGTGCCTTGAGGGGAAGAGCATTCGTTGAAGCGACCAGCCCGAGAAGTTCGTCAACCGACCACTGGTCGTAAACATGTACGCCATATTTGGAGGCGACGACTGTTCCATCGCTCGCGATCAGAAAATCGGCCGGCAGACCAAGCCGACCGCCCCCAGGATTGAGCGATGGCACAGGTTTATGATCGAAGAGGATCCCCCAAAGACTGCGCCAGACACCTCGGACGATCGGCAACCAGGCGCGCGGATCGAGAAGGCTGCGTTTGGACGCCTCCACCCCGAATTCAACGTAGAATCGCTTGTGCGGATCGGCGATGACTGCGAACGGTAAATCCAAGGCATGGACTGTCAGTTCCTCCGCAGTCGAGTGGAACAGGACAATTTCGCGGACTCCCGCCTTCACAATTTCGTCATGCCGCCGCACGAAAGACCGCAAGTGAAGGTTGCAGACCGGGCAACCCGCGAATCGCCGAAACTGCAAATGAACATAACGTTCGGGATCGGGCGCAGAAACCGTCTCGCCGGAAGCAGTCACCAGTTCGCGTCGGGCGATAAATGCATCCGCATCCACTCTTGTTTTCCGAGCACGTCCGCGCAGAGCCGGAACAGAAACCTGTGGGCCGCTGGTTTCAAGTTGAACTGTTTTCATGATTGAAACTAAGGCCCGGCAGAAGCCACTGGCCAATACCATGTTCGTTGCACTATGATTCCTGCTGGGTATCACTCGTTATGGAGCTGCGTCATTTGCGATACTTTGTGGCTGTCGCCGACGAATTGAACTTCCGCCGGGCCGCACGGCGCCTGCACGTGTCGCAACCACCGCTCAGCCGCCAGATTCACGACCTGGAGGATGAATTGGGGACGAAGCTGTTCGATCGGAGCAGCCGGAGGCTGGCATTGACGCCCGCCGGTGAAAGCTTTCTGAAGGAGGTGCGCCAGATTCTTTCTCACGTCGAACGCGCGGCGCAGCTTGCGCTCGCGGCCAGTCGCGGCGAGGCAGGGCAGTTGAGCGTCGCGATTCTCCCGCCGATTGGTGGTCTGTTTCTGCCGTCAGCCATCCGCGAGTTTCGCGAACGATTCCCGGTCGTTGACCTGACCATATTGGATTTGCCGCCGCAGGAACAGATCACGGCGTTGATGGACCGGCGGATTGACATAGGATTCGTCCCGCTGCCGGTCGTCGAAATGAACCCGGCCCTTGAGTTTGAACCCGTGCGAGAGGTTGAGTTGATGGTGGCTTTGCCTCCCGGACATCGCCTGGCCAAACAACGCCGGCTGACGTTG
>WNGB01023093.1_pt1 | contig 11322 bp, 5 predicted proteins | sample 5400681 | NCBI WGS metagenome assembly WNGB01 (sample SAMN13153367, study PRJNA577476) | soil metagenome | isolation source: 115 cm soil or saprolite under grassland replicate 2 | place: USA:California | collected 2016-06-15 | reverse complement strand
GGACGGGGAGGTTGCCTGGTCGGAGACGTTTGGCGGCACGATCCGCGGAATCGGAACGTATCGAGGCGGTCTCTTCGTCGGGACGCTGAAGGGAGAAGTTCACGCGCGCCGGTGGCGGCGCGTCACGGGTTCTTCGCCCCCGTGAAGGCGGATCGCCATTGCTGAGCTAGGCCGGTCTTCGTTCGTACGCTCTCGAAAATTCGCTCACGTCGAGGAGCCTCAGAAGCGAAGATCGAATTTTCAGTGAGTGCTTCTCGGTTTGACTCCACCGACATTCCTCCAGTAGCCTTCGGAGCACTAATCAGATAGGTGGGTGTTCGCTTCGGTCGGTGATTGCCGGATTGAAGAGGTGGCGGTTCACCCGGATCCCAGAGAAGCCGAAGTATCCCTTCATGATGTTCAGAGTCGTGTCCACGGGACCGGCCGCGGGCCGCACGGCGTCAACCAAATCGAACTGAGGAGGAGAACAGTCGTGCAACGTCGCCCCCTGCCGCCCTCCGTCGCCTCGTTACTCGTCCTGCTCGTCGGCTCGACCGGCGCTCTCGCTTCAGCGGAGAGGGCGGGGAACTTGCGCGAGCCGCTGCCGCTCGAGGTGGCGGCGGATACGCGCGGGCACAATGGGCGCTCGCCGGTGGCTCTTTCGCCCGACGGACAGTGGGTGGCCCACACCGTCGAAACGGTGGACACCGTCCCGCGCGCCACCCATCAGTACTCGGCAACCGGCTTCCCGCTCGCGGAAGGGGACTCCCGGATGCAGGCGACGGTGACGAACACGAAAACGGGAGAGAGCATCCCGCTCGGCGGCCCGAAGAGCTCGAGCTGGGCGGGGGTGTGGTCGCCCGACGGATCCCGAGTCGCGTTCTACTCGGACGAAGGGGGCGAAGCGGGTGTTTGGATCTGGTCGGTCGCGACGCGGAAGGCCGAGCGCTTCCCGGGAGTCATCGCGCGCCCGTTCTTCGGTTACGAAACCGTCCGCTGGAGCGCCGACGGCGAGCGCCTCCTCTGCAAGATCGTCCCGGCGGGCATGTCGCTCTCCGAAGTTACGACGCTTGGCACGAGCCTCGATGAGAAGCTGAAGTTCGAGAAGGTCGGGCCGAACCAACCTTCCGTAATCGTCAAGAAATCCGAACCGGCCGACAAGTCCGCCACCGCCAAGCCCGCGCCCGAAACGAAGGCCCGGACGGAAGGAGATGTCTCCTGGGGGATCTCGGACCTGGCCCTCCTGGAGCTGAAAACAAACAAAGTGACGCGCCTCGTCGAACGCACGCACGTGCGTTTCTACGGCTTTTCGCCGGACGGAAAGAGCGTTGCCTACACGGTCCTCAAAGGCTGGGAGTCAAATAGCCAGCAGCCGAACTACGACATTGCGGTGGTGGATCTCGGGAACGGCGGGAAACGGACCCTGCAGAGCGATATCCGGCTCGGCTACGGGATCGAGTGGAACTGGACCCCCGACGGCAAGAACATCGCCTACATCGCGAGCGGCCAGGTCACGAAGGGATCGATCGTGGTGGTCCCTGTCGCGGGCGGAGCGGCCCGGACGCTCAAGGCCGAGGGCGTGCCGAGCTTCGACCCGGGTGATGGCGAATACGCGCCCGTGTCGGACGAGAAGGGCGAGAACTTCTACGCCGTCGGTGACGGCGAGCTCTGGCGCGTGGATGCGGGGACCGGCAAGGGCTCTGCGGTCGGTAAGATCCCGGGGTGGAAGATCGTCAGCCTCGTCCAGCCCTTCTCCCGCGGAACGCTCCTGTCCCCGGACGGCCGCACGGTCTGGGTGTTCGCGCGTCTTGCGGCTCCGGTTTCGGGAACGAGCGGATATTTCGCGTCGTTGCAGGACGGCGGCAAGGCCGGCTTTTTTGCGGTGAACGTCACGACGGGAACCTCGCGCTCCCTTCTTCAGGAGACCAAGAGCTACATGCCCGTCTTCAACCTCGACGGGAACGTGAAGACCGGTGAGATCGTCTTTGCGGCGACCGACCAGCAACATCTCCACGACCTCTGGATCGTCAACTCCAAAGACGGAAAGACGCGTCAGATCACCCACCTGAATCCCGACATGGAGCGCTACGTGCTCGGATCGGCGCGGCTGATCGAGTGGCGCAGCATGACGGGCACGAAGTTGAGAGGTGCGCTCCTGCTTCCGCCCGGATACAAGGCCGGCGAGCGCCTGCCGCTCGTCGTGTTCGTCTACGGCGGCGACTACGGCTCGCGTTACCTGAACCGCTTCGGTTTCTGGAGCCTCGCCACCTTCAATTGCCACGTGCTGGCAACACGCGGGTACGCGGTCCTGGCGCCGGACGCGCCGATTCGGGACGGCATGCCGATGGAGGATCTCATGGGCACGGTCATGCCCGGGGTCAACGCGGCGATCGACCAGGGCTATGCCGACCCGGACCGGCTCGCGGTAATGGGGCAGAGCTACGGCTCGTACTCCACCCTCGCTCTGATCACGCAGTCCAACCGGTTCAAGGCCGCGATCATCACGGCGGCGGTCCTTCATCCCGACCTCTTCGCCGACTATCTCGCCTCGATCGGGTACTACGAGCAGGGGCAGGGCAACATGCATGGGACGATCTGGGAGCGGCGCGACCAGTACTTTCGCAACTCGCCGGTCTTCCTATTCGACCGAATCGAGACGCCGCTCCTGATCGGGCAGGGTCAGAACGACGGACGGCTGATCGCGTCCGACGCGATCTTCACGGGCCTCCAGCGGCTCGGGAAGGGGGTCGAGTATCGCCTGTACGAGGGGGAAGGGCACGTGATCACGCAGCGCGCGAACGTCCTCGATTTCTGGAAGCGGCGGCTGGATTTCCTCGCGGAACATCTCGATGTGACGGTCGACGAAAAGGGGAAGGTGGTCTTCGAGGGCGACAGGGCGAAGTCCCGGAAGGTCGCTTCGCCTGCGGCGGAGAAGACAGCGCGCTGAGCCGGGGGGGGTCGCCTTTAAATCCCCGGCGTCACGCAGTACGGTCCGCCTCCCGTACTAACCCCTCCAGAATGCCGGTTACCCTGGGGACGATTGCGACAGGTGGTGCGGGGCCGGGGTGTCGGCGACGGTGAGCAGAGCCGGCGAGCTCAAATGCGCAGTCAGAGCGTCGATGAAGACGACGAAGTGGGCGTCCATCGCCTGCTGGGCGCGCACAGGCTGTCGCGCCTCGATGGCTCTCAGAATCCGGACGTGTTCGGCGTACGACGACACCCCGGTCAGATCGTTCGCCTGGTACCAGAGCTCCCGGAGCTGCTCGTTCGAGCTCCACAGCACGTTCGCGGCGGCGAGCAGGAAACGGTTCCTGCAGGACTCGAGCACGAGCTGATGGAAGTCGGCACCCTGCGACGCTCCTTGTCCCGGCGCCTCGAGGCTGCCACGCTGCCGCTCGAGCGCGTCCCGCATCGCCTGGATCTCGGCCGCCGTCGCGCGCTCCGCCGTCAGAGCGGTCATCTGCGACTCGATGATCCGCAGCGCGTCGAGCACGCTTCGAAACTCGTCGCGCTGCGCCGGCTCGACCTCGCGAAGAAAGGCGCTCGCTCGCCGCTTGCGGGTCTCGCGGCGGCGCAACTCCCCGATTACTGACCTTCACGGTCAGCCGCTCGTGGTCCAACAAACGGAGGATCCTTCCGACGGTCGCCGGGGAGACCGAGATGTCCCGCTCCCGGAGAATCAACTGGAGGTTGCCGGAGCCGACGCTCTCGGTCGCGTCCTCGAGGTTCTCCAGAATCTGATACTCGAGGTCCTGGTCGACGGACGCCCACTGGAGCTCCGACTGACCGGCAACGCCGGTTCGGACGCGCCTTCTGGTTCGGCGTTTCACGTCTCTTCTTTCTACCTACTGTCTACGGGCTCGGGTCTCTACATTCGGTAGGCTGAGCCGGGATTTTCGATCCCGATCACTCATCTGCGGTGAGTCTAATCTCTTCCTCAGGTTTCCGTGCACCAGTCATTCGATCCCGTCACAAACGCGGCCAGGCACCACAAAATTCGCTGGGGGAAACCTTGGTTGACTCTCTCCGGCCCGGTTCGGTAGGCTCTGCCGCACTAATCACGGGTGATGATTGATGCTATTCGCCGCCCTTCGAGGCGGCAGGAGGGGTGGGAGATGCGGAAGATCCCAAGGATCGCCTTTGCCCTCGCTCTCGGCGTCGCGCTGCCGTGCTCGGCCGCCCGTGCCGACGTCCAAATCGGCGGGGACATCTCGGGGCTGGTGCAGTCCGAGGAAGGGACGCCGATTCCCGGGGCAACGGTCGTTCTGACCGGCGCGAACCTCATTCAGAAGGAGGTCACGACGACCTCGAACGACAGGGGCGCCTTTCGATTCCCGAACATCAAGCCGGGAGATTACGAGCTGACGATCACCAAAGAGGGGTTCGGCTCGGAGAAGCTCGCCGTCACCGTCAACGTCGGTCGAACCTCCAACGCGCCCGTCGTGCTCCAGGTCGGTCGGACCACGGAGAGCGTCTCGGTCGAGGGAGAGGCCCCCATCATCGACAAGACCTCCGCCCAGATTGCGACGAGCTACAGCGTCGAGCGTCTCAAGGAGCTCCCGAACAACCGGAATTTCCTCGAGGTCGTCGACACGGCTCCCGGAGTCACCAACCGGATGGCCTACGGCGCCGGAGGAAACACGGAAGGTTACGACCGGTTCGGACTGGGCGCCGCGACCAACAACTACCAGGTCAACGGCGTCAACGTGAACAACCTCCAGTTCGGCAACTCCTGGGTCAAACCGAACTACGACACGATCCAGGAAATCCAGGTCGTGGGCCCCGGCGCGCAGGCGGAGTACTCGAACTACACCGGCGCGCTCGTCAACGTCGTCACGAAGGCCGGGACGAACGCCTTCCACGGGGGTGCGACGGGTTATTACTCGGACCACTCACTGGAGGCCGACAACTCGAAGGGGATTCTGGATCTGAAGGAGCAGCACGCGAAGTACGACTACGAGGCGGACATCTACGTCGGTGGCCCCATCGTCCCGGAGAAGCTGACCTTCTTCGTCGCCGGGTCCTACGCGAGAAACCAGGTCCGTCCCCCGGACGCCCCTGACGAGGACCTCTTCTACGAGAAGCTGAGGCGCGGCGGCGTCCAGGCACGCCTGGACTTCCTCGCGAACCAGTCGAACACCGTGACCGCCATGTACAACGCCGACCCGGTCAAGAACACGAACGTCGGCGCCCAGGCGGGTACCGGACCCGAGGTGACGAGGACGTACCAGCAGAACACCCAGGTCGGATTCCTCTCGTGGGTCTCGACGTGGAGCAGCAAAACCGTCAGCGAGGTCCGCTACGCCGGAGTGCGCGGATATCTCGACCGTGATCCGGCGAACAACGACGTGCAGGTCTACGACTTTCGAGACGGGCTCAAGTACAACTCCGACGGCTTCGCCAGGCATCAAAAGCCGACGCGCGACCAGGGCATCCTGAACGTCACGCATTACGCGGACCACTTCCTCGGGGCCTCGCACGAGTTCAAGGGGGGCGTCGAGTACGAGCGCGCGAAGTCGAAGCAGGACGCGATGTCGAACCAGAACCTGCTCCTCTACATCATCCCGTTCGGCGGCGGCACGAACTACATCAACGGGATCGTCGGCTACAACTACCACAGCAGCAATACCCTGAAGCGGCCGGGCGCGTTCGTCCAGGACAAGGTCACGCTCTCGAGGCGCGCGACCGCCAGCCTCGGAATCCGGTACGACCGGCCGGAGACGACGGACGACCTGACCGGCAAGAAGCTTCTCCAGTTCGACAACTGGTCGCCGCGTTTCGGGTTCGCCTACGACTTCTCCGGCAACGGTCGAACCGTTGCGCGCGTGGGCGCCGGCCGGTATTACGAGAAGGTGCCGACCTACGGACCGGCGACCTATGCGGGCACCGGGTTCGATGTCGTCACCTACTACGGCCTCGTCACGAACGAAAATCTCGATCCGCGGGACTGGCACCACATCTACGACCTCGTGATCCGTCCGGAAAACCTGACCAACATTTTCGACACGCAGGCGATCCCGGTCGAATCGAACACCAAGAACCCCAAGAGCGACGTCTTCAACTTCGGCCTCGAGCACCAGTTCAGCAATCGCTTGTCGGTCGGCTTCAATTACATCAACCGCCACCAGAACCAGTACATCGTGTTGACGCAGTTCGCGAACCCCAATACGTACGAGCCGATCATCTACCACTCCGACTTCACGGGCCGCGACATCACCTACTATCGCGTCACGGGCGGCGGCCCGCGGCGGTTCGCGCTCGGAAACCGCGCGTTCAATTTCCAGCGAAACCAGCTCGCGATCTTGGAAGTGCGCGCGACGCCGACCGACAATCTCTTCGTGTCCGGCTCGGTGACCTACGAGCGCAGTCGCGGAACCAAGGACAACAACGAGTGCGGGGTCCTTTCGCTCTGCAGCAACGGCGTCGACACGGACCCCAATTTCGAGAGGAACAAGTTCTTCAAGGAGGGGGCCCTTTCGCAGGAGCAGCCATGGCAGATCAAGCTGCGGGGCAACTATGCGCTTCCCGCGCGGTTTGCCTTCGGGTGGGACTATCGCTGGCTGCGGGGCCGCGCCTACGGCGCCATTCAGTACTGTTACACGACCGGGATCGACGGGTGTGATCCCTTCGACCGGGGGATTCCGCTCGAACCGAAGGACGCCCGCCGGGAGCCCGACGCCAACCTGCTCAATCTGCGCCTGTCCAAGGAGTTCGGCTTCGGTCCCGTCACCGTGACCGGGGTCGTCGACGTTCTGAACGTCTTCAACAAGCAGTACGACGCGAATACGAACATCCAGAACGACATCAACGCGACTTTTGGACGCGAGTCGGCCCAGGAGGGCCACACCGTCAGCGCCTTCGGCAAGGCCTACTCGCTCGCTCCCGGCCGTCAGACCCGCTTCGGACTGCGCGTCGAGTTCTGAGCGGAAAGAGAGGGACTCGCATGACGACGCGATTCCTCGCGCCGGTGCTCTTGCTCTCCGCCGCCGCGCCCCTCGCGGCGGCGGCGGGAGATTCGACGGCTCCCCGCGTGGTCGTCGGCCCGAACATTCTCGTCTCCCGCGATGGAGACGTGCCGCACGTCGAGCTCATGGTCGCGACGAGCCCGCGCAGCGGGAAGCACCTGCTCGGAGGCGCAATCACGGCCACGCGGCCGAACGGCGGAATGGCGTGCCGGACGTATTCCTCGACGGACGGCGGCACGACCTGGAAGGCCTCGGAGTTTCCCGAGCAAGTCGAGTTCGGCGGAGCCGATCCACAGGTCGCTTTCACGGCGCGCGGCACCGCATTGTTTGTCGCGCTGACGTTGAACAAGAGTGAGAGGGGGAAGGACTGCGCAAGCATGCACGTCTGGCGATCGGAGGACGCCGGGAAGAGCTGGCTCCCTTCGACCGAGATCCCCTGCCGCCCGTCCTGGGACCACGAGCAGATCGTCGTCGATCAGACGGCCGGCCGATTCGCGGGCCGAATCTACCTGGTTGTCCTTTACGACTACCCGGTCTACCGGGTCGGGGTCTTTCGATCCGACGATGACGGACGAAGCTGGACGGGACCGGTCGAGGCCGCGAACGGCGGCGGAAAGATCGGAATCAACGACGTCACTCCCATGGTGCTCTCCGACGGCACGCTCATCGTCCCGTACGGAGACTTTCAGTTCCTCCCGGACAAGCGGCCGAAGGACGGGACGAACACAACCAGCAACCTCCGGATCGTGAGTTCCTCCGACGGCGGAGTGACCTTCTCGAAGCCGGCCAACGTGGTCGCACAGAACTACCACGTGGACTACGGCTCGCCGCCGCCGATCGCGGGATTCCCGAAGTTCGCGACGTCGGGAGCGTCCAAGTCGCATCCCGACCGCCTGTACGTGGTCTGGGAGGACTACCAGAAGGGGCCCTACCGGATTCTCTTCTCGCGCTCGACCGACCGGGGCAAGACCTGGTCGCCTCCGAAGCCGATCGACGCGAAAGTGCCGGCGTCGACCCACCAGTTCCAACCCGCGGTCGCGATCAACGGCGACGGATTGGTGGCCGTCACCTGGTACGACACGCGCGACTCCTCCGACGGGAACGCTTATCACCAGTACTTCGCGGCTTCGACCGACGGCGGTGAGAGCTTCCTCCCGACCGTGCGCGTCTCATCCGAACCGTCGCGGCGGAAGGGCGCCGGCAACGGGCGCATCTCGCCGGTCGTCTGGTCCGATCCGGACGGGTTCTACCTCTCGATGCTCTCGGCGACGAGCCGCTGGGAGTCCGGCGGAGACTATATGGGGCTCGCCGCCGATCGGGACGGGGGGTTCCATCCGTTCTGGGCGGACTCGCGCAGCGGCACGTTCCAGATCTACACGGCGACCGTCCGCGTCGAGCTGCCTCTGAAGAAGGAGGAGAAAGCCGCGGCGCAGAGTCCACCCGCGGCGAAACCGCCGAATTCGCCGCGCGTCGAGTCCTCGCTCCTCGGAAAGGTCGAGTTTCTCTTCGATCCCACGCGAACCGATCTCGTGAAGAAACAGGTCGAGATCCCGGTCCGCCTGAAGAACGTCTCGGACAAGCCGATCTATCCGCCGATCCGGGTCGAGGTCGTCGGCTTCGGGTTTCCCAAGTACGAGAGCGAAGACGACAAGAAACGCAATGCCGCGAACGCTCCCTCCGCAGTGAACTCCGCCAACCAGAAGCCGAAGGAAGGAGCGGTCTTCGAATTCGGGGGAGCGATCGCCGGCTCCGAAGCCCTCGAGCCGGGAGCCCAGACGAATCCCGTCGTATTGCAATTCCAGATGGTCGATCCGGATAAGACTCCGAGTCTCACGCTCAAAGCGGTCGGAATGCTCGCTTCGACGCCGTAGCGAAGCGAGCTCTCTGCGCGACCGCGCAAAGCCGGGAGGTCCGATGTTTCCGAGGTTCCTCGTCGGGTTGGTCGGATCGGGATTCGCGGCGGTCTCGTTGGCGGCGAGCGGCGCGTCTCGTGTCGCGACGAAGATCGAAGTCGGTCCCAACAGTCTCGCGGCCGCTGGTGTGCTCGGCTCCGGGCCCGGACCGGCGTCTCCGCGTATCGAGGCGGGCCCCAACATCCCGGTCACCCGCGACGGCGACGAGCTCATTTGATGAAATCTCTTCGATTTCTCCGGGCCGCCTCGCTTCCTCTGCTGCTCGCCGTTTGTTCGCTCGCCGCTCATCCCCGTCAAACGAATTCCGCCGCCGGGCCGCTTTCGGTGGAAGAGGTGCTGCATGCGCCCACCCTGGCGCCTTACTCGCCTCCCGCGTTTTCACCGGACAAACGGCTGCTCGCGTACGTCGTCACGGACAACAGCCGCCGGCGCGAGGCTGTGGACGACAAGGAGCTTCTTCGCGCCGGAGTCGCCTGGTACGGCGTGGCCTCCGATATCTGGGTGACTGATCTCGAGACCGGGCAGCGTCGCAACGTCACAGGGGGAGTCGGGAACAGCTGGGCGCCGAGCTGGTCTCCGGATGGCCGCGGTCTCGCGTTCCTGTCGGACCGCAGCGGCGGTCCCCGGATCGGGCCGGCCCGCCTCTGGATATGGGATCGTGCTACCGGAAAGCTGCGCCAGATCGGCGCCGCGGACGTTCGGGAAGGTTTTGCTGGAATCGGGTGGGCCGGCGACGAGCGCTCGGTCCTCGTTTCTCTCTTTCCGGAAGACCTCGGACGGGACGGCTACGCCGCCCGAATCGAGGGCAAGGGAACAGCGGGCGCGTCGAATTCCGGCGTAGCGGGCGGCGTAACGGCCAAGGTCTTCGAGTTCGATCCCTCGACTCCCGAGGCGGTTCCGAGCACCGACCAGATCAACCTCGATCTCTGGCGGCGGGATCTCGGTTTGATCGACGTGGACACCGGAAAGGTTCGCCGACTCGCGAAAGGCTCCCGCATCGGACACTACGCGGTGTCCGCGGACCATCAGCGGGTCGCCTATACGTTACTCACTCGATCGGAGAAGCCCGGAACGGGTCAATACCTCTACGACCTCGTCGTGCAGGACCTTTCCGGTGGTGAGCCTCGGGTCATCGCATCGAATTTGCGCCTGACGCTTCTCGCGAATTCCTTCAGTTGGGCGCCCGCCGGCGATCGCATTGCCTGGCGAACCGGCGGACCCTCCGCGGAGGACGAGGTCCACGTCGTCTCGGCGGCCGGCGGGGCGTCTCGTCGGATCGCCCAGAACCCGCGCACCGAGAAGCTGGCCTTCGAGGTGGATCCGCCGACCTGGGATGAGTCGGGGCAGAACGTTTTCTTCATCCGCGAGGGTGTCCTCTGGCGTGCGCCGGCGGACGGGTCGGGGGCTGCAGCGTTTGCAACGTCGAAGGCACACGAGCTCGAAATCATCGCTCCGCGGCAGCAACGCCTTTTCTCTCCCGTCCGGGGCCGGTTTGCGCTGGTCATGAGCTCGAATCCGAGCACCAAACGGGTCGGATTCGCGAGAATCGACCTGCGGTCGGGCGCCGTATCCCCGATTTTCGAAGAGGACAAACGCTATGGTGGATACGGCACGGAGCCTACGATCTCTCCCGACGGGGCGAGCGTCGCCTACGTCGCGGAGGACGCCCTCCATCCGCCAGATCTCTTCCTTCGCAGCGGGGACTTTGCGCTGGCTCGAAAGGTCAGCGAGGTCGCGCCTTCGCTCGCAAACCGATCTTTCGGGCGATCGGAGGTGATCGAGTGGCGCACCATCGACGGGGAGATCCAGAGGGGCGCGCTCGTCTATCCGTCCGGCTACAAAGCCGGGAAGCGTTATCCGCTCATCGTCAAGGTCTATGGAGGAAGCTCGATCTCTAACGATCTGAACCGCTTCGGATACGCGAGCGCCGCGATCGAGAACCTGCAGCTCTTCGCCACTCGCGGGTACGCGCTTCTGCTCGCCGACTCAAAGTTGAACGTGGGAAGCCCCATGGTCGATCTCATGAAGAGCGTCATGCCCGGCATCGACAAGGCAGTCGAGTCCGGTGTGGCCGACTCCGCGCGCATCGGGATCACCGGACACAGCTATGGCGGTTACAGCACGCTCTCCCTGATCGTCCAGTCGCGAAGATTCCGAGCTGCCGTGATGCGCGCCGGAATGGGCGACCTGATCGCAGGGTATGGGCAGCTCGCCCCCGACGGAACGAACTACGGGCTCGCGTGGTCCGAGAGCGGCCAGGGGAGGATGGGCGGAAGCCCCTGGGAGTTTCGCGAGCGTTACCTGGAGAACTCGCCGATCTTCTACCTCAACCGCGTCGAGACGCCTCTCTTGATCATCCATGGCGAAAAGGACGACGCAGTGCCCGCATTCCTCGCCGACGAGGTCTTCACCGGGCTGCGGCGCCTCGGAAAACCGGTGAGCTATGTCCGGTACGAAGGCGAAGG
>WNGB01026420.1_pt1 | contig 11323 bp, 7 predicted proteins | sample 5400681 | NCBI WGS metagenome assembly WNGB01 (sample SAMN13153367, study PRJNA577476) | soil metagenome | isolation source: 115 cm soil or saprolite under grassland replicate 2 | place: USA:California | collected 2016-06-15 | reverse complement strand
GGCCGTCCCGAAGGCGGCGGCGGCCGGCGAGGCCAAGCCGCTCCGTGGCCCCGCCGGGATGCTCGCCCAGGCCATGAACGAGAGCCGCTCGATGCCGACGGCGACCTCGTTCCGCACCGTCCCGGTGGACGTGATCGACGCAAAGCGCAAGGCGCTGAACGGAGTCCTCAAGGACCGGGGGACAAAGGTCTCCTTCACCCACCTGATCGCGTGGGCGATCGTGCAGGCAGCGACCGAGTGGCCGGTGATGGGCCGCGTCTACGAGGAGCGTGAGGGAAAGCCCTACGCGATCGAGCCGGCGGCGGTCAACCTCGGGATCGCCGTGGACGTGGAGCGAAAGGACGGCTCGCGCAGCCTGATGGTGCCCTGCATCAAGGCGGCGGACGCCCTCGACTTTGCGGACTTCCACAGCTACTACGAGGACCTGATCACGAAGACGCGGGAGAACAAGCTCACCGCGGACGACTTCAAGGGCACGACGATCAGCCTCACCAATCCAGGCGGGCTGGGGACCGTGGCATCCGTGCCTCGCCTGATGACCGGCCAGGGCACGATCGTCGCCTGCGGATCGCTCGCCTATCCGGTGGAGTGGGCACACCTGCCACCCGAGAAGCTTCGGGCGCTCGGCGTCTCGAAGGTGATGACGATGACGTCCACGTACGACCACCGGGTGATCCAAGGCGCGGAGTCGGGGTCGTTCCTGCGCCGCATCGACGAGCTCCTTCAGGGCAACGACGGTTTCTATGAGTCTGTCGCCCAGGCGCTCGAGATCTCGCCGAGCGTGGTCGCCAACGCGTACCCCGCGTCAGCGTCCGCGCAGGCCCTTGCCGTGGGTGCGCCGGCCGCCCCGACTCCAGGCGTCGCTGCGCAACCGGATACCGAGCTCCTCCAGGCGGTGCAGGCCGCGACCTCGCTGCTCAAGGCCTACCGGACCCACGGCCACCTCGCGGCGCGGCTCGACCCGCTTGGCAAGGAGCCGAAGGGCGACCCGGCGATCGAGCCCGAGAACCTGAACCTCACCCCCGAGCTCATGACCCGCATTCCGGCCTCGATCCTGCGCATCGGGGTGGAGGGCGAGACCCTGCTGGAGGCGCTGCCGCGGATGCGGGAGGCCTACTGCGGGACGATCGCGTATCAGATCGAGCATCTGTCGTCGCACCAGCAGCGCGTCTGGCTACGAGACATGATCGAGACCGGCGCGCACCGCACTCCGCTGTCCACCGAGGAGAAACGCGCCCTCCTGTCGCGTCTGATCGAGGTCTTCCAGTTCGAGCGGTTCCTCCAGAAGGCCTACCTCGGTCAGAAGATGTTCTCGATCGAGGGCCTCGACGCGGTCGTGCCGATGATCGACGAGCTGGTCACGGTGGCGCGTCGCGGCAACTCCGAGGAGGTAGTGATCGGGATGGCCCACCGCGGGCGCCTCGACGTGCTGGCGCACAACCTCGGGCGCTCCGTGGACTCGATCATGGCCGAGTTCGAGGGAGCGCAGGGGCTCGAGCGGGTGAAGGCGGTTGCGGCGATCCCCCAGGGCGGCACCGGCGACGTGAAGTACCACCACGGCGCCGAGGGGCTATTCACCACCCGCGACGGCGAGGAGATCAAGGTCCGCCTGTACCCGAACCCCAGCCACCTGGAGTTCGTGGACCCGGTGGTCGAGGGAGCAGCCCGAGCCGCGCAGTCCTCGCACACCGGGCCGCGCCTCCACCACAACCCCGAGGTCGCGGTACCGCTGCTGCTACATGGCGACGCGGCGTTCCCGGCCCAGGGGGTGGTCGCCGAGACCCTCAACATCCAGTCGCTCGCCGGCTACGCCACGGGCGGCACCGTCCACATCATCACGGACAACCAGGTGGGCTTCACCACCAATCCAGAGGAGGGACGCTCCACCCCGTACGCCTCCGACATGGCAAAGGGCTTCAACGTCCCGATCATCCACGTCAACGCCGACGACGTCGAGGCGTGCATCGCAGCCATCCGGCTGTCGATGGCCTACCGCGAGCGATGGAGCCGGGACATCGTCATCGACCTCATCGGGTACCGGCGCTACGGCCACAACGAGACGGACGAGCCGGCCTACACCCAGCCGACCATGGTGGCCGGAATCAAGAGCCATCCGCCCGTCTCCGAGATCTACGCGGAGCAGCTCGTCAAGGAGGGCGTCGTCACACCGGAGGACGTGGAGTCGGAGTCCAAGCAGCGCAACCAGGAGCTCCAGGCGATCCACCGTGAGCTGAAGGGGAAGATCGAGGCCGGTGAGCTGGAGGCCGAGAGCACTACGCAGCTCGGCACCGGCGAGCTCGACCGCACCAAGAGTCCCGAGGTCGATACCGCCGTCTCAGAGCAGCGGCTGCGCACCCTGAACGAGGAGCTGCTCAAGGTCCCGGAGAGCTTCACGCTTCACCGCAAGCTCCGCAAGCCGCTCGAGCGACGTGTCCAGGCGCTCGAGGAGGGCGGCATCGAGTTCGGCCATGCGGAGGCACTGGCTTTCGCCTCCCTGCTTACGGAGGGGACTCACATTCGCCTCACAGGGCAGGACACGGTGCGCGGCACGTTCTCCCATCGCCACCTCGCGTACTACGACGAGAAGACCGGCCTCGAGTACGTGCCGATCCAGCACCTCTCGGGGGCGCTGGCGCCGTTCGAGCTCCACAACAGTCCCCTCTCGGAGATCGCGTGCCTCGGCTTCGAGTACGGGTACTCGGCCGCGTCGCCGGAGAGCCTGATCGCCTGGGAGGCCCAGTTCGGGGACTTCGCGAACGCCGCGCAGGTGATCATCGACAGCTTCATCGTCTCGGGAGAGTCGAAGTGGGGCCTGACCACCCGGCTGACCCTGCTGCTCCCGCACGGGTACGAGGGCGGGGGCCCCGAACATTCCAACGCGAGGATCGAGCGCTTCATCCAGCTCGCCGCCGAGGGAAACATCAGGCTGGCAAACCCAACCACCGCGGCGCAGTACTTCCACCTTCTGCGGCGCCAAGCCCGGATCAAGAAAGCACGCCCGCTGGTGGTCTTCACGCCGAAGGGCCTGCTGCGGCTCGGCGCGGCCTCGTCAAGGCTCGAGGACCTGACCTCGGACACCTTCCGGTTCGTGCTCGACGACCCGCGCGCCACAGACCGGCGAGACCGGGTCGAGCGGCTGGTTCTGTGCAGCGGCAAGGTCTATTACGACATGGACGGGCACGAGAAGCGGGACACGGCGACGTCCGTCGCCATCGCCCGCGTGGAGCTCCTCTACCCGTTCGCGCGCGACCAGCTGGCCGAGCTGATCGCCGGCTATCCGAACCTGAAGCAGGTCGTCTGGGTGCAGGAGGAACCAAAGAACATGGGCGCCTGGAGCGTCATGTACCGGCGGCTGCCGGAGGTGTTTCCGGAGGGAGTCGAGCTGAGCTACGTCGGTCGTCCCCAGCGGGCCAGCCCGAGCGAGGGGTACCCGGCCGCTCACCGCTCCGAGCAGGAGCGGATCGTCCTCACCGCCTTGGAGGGCTGACCCTCAGACCAGAGCGGCGCGGCGGATGATCGCCATCGAGAGCGGCTCGCCGCAGTTGGGACAGGTGCGAATGCGATCCCACGATCGGTGCTCGTGTCCGGACGAGCAGCGGTACTCGCGCTCGAGGCCCACCAGCCGCCGGACCGCACACCCGGAGTGGCCCGTCCCCGTTGTGTCGATGTTCGATGCGCTCATGGGCCCATGTTCGCGCGGCGCAGAGCCGCCGCCTATGTACGGACGGCCAGACTTTGGCCAGTCGCTCTGTACACGGGGGCCAGGCGCTCGTCGGCAACTCGACCGGGCCGGTTCAGCGGCAGCGGGTGGGGAATACTGAGATCGGATGGTCGAACTCGACGAGCTCCAGGGCCCGCTCGCGCGCGACGAGACGCGGGCCGAGCGCCTGGACCGAAACTTCAACGAGCTCCTGGGCGAACTGCGCATCGCGCTCCCAGGCGTTCAGGTCCTGTTCGCATTTCTGCTCATCGTCCCGTTCTCGCAGGGTTTCTCCGGCCTCAGCGGGTTCGAGCGCGGCATCTACCTGACGGTTCTCCTCTGCACCGCGCTGGCGTCGGCCTTCCTCATCGCCCCAACCGCGTACCACCGCGTGCTCTTCAGGCGCGGTCGCAAGCCGGAGGTCGTGTACTTCGCGAACCGCGCGGCGATAATCGGGCTCGCCTTCCTCGCGGTGGCGATGTGCGGGGCCATCCTGCTGATCACTCACGTGCCCTCGCGCGAGGCCGCGGTAGCGAGGCGGATTTCTAGCCTACGCCTGCCGCTAACCTCGCCCGGTGGCGCGAGGCTCCGCCGAGCACACCGCATCCGCGCCTGCCCCCTCGGAGGCGCTTCGCAGGCCGATCCCGGGGGCGCTGTGGCCCTGGGTGAAGCGAGCGAGCTGGATCGAGCTCGGGATCTTCACGGCGCTCTGCTTCTTCTGGCTTGCGCCGGGTTTCGATCACGAGGCGCTGATCTTCGGCTGGGCCCACGGGATCGGGTTCATCGGGCTCTGCGTGCTGATCTGGGCCGCGGTCCTGCGCCGCGAGGCCCCGTACACGCTGCTCGCTGCGACTCTGACGCCGGTGGGCCCCCTGGGAAGCGTCATCGCGATCGAGGTGATCGAGCGCCGGCGATAGAGCCTGGCCATATCTCGGATGCCTTGCGCTATTGACTTTTCCCTATCCGATGCGCGAGAATGCCCGCAGGCTGGGAAATAGGGGAGACTTACGAAACTCGTCCCCGGCCAGTCCCGCCTCCGGGGGCGATCGCGTCGGCATCCCTCCCTGGCTACCGACGCGCAGGCGGTGGCGCGGGCTGTGTGGACCCCCTGCCTCCCACAGCCCCGCCCCGCCAACTTTGCGGGGCCTGCAAAGCGGCGCATCTCGGGGTCCTCGGCAGACTCGCTTTTCGCGCCCTGCTCGTCTAACAGGCTCGGTTTTCGGCCCTTTCGCGTTCAGCTAGTTGCTTTGGCGCAGGTCGCGCAGCACTCGCTGCAGGATGCCGCCGTGGCGGTAGTAGCCGACCTCGTTCGGGGTGTCGAGTCTGACCCTCGCGTCGAACTCCACGGGGTCGCCGCCTCCTCGCTGTGCCTTCACGTGCAGGGTGCGCGTGCCCGACGCGTCCGGCGCCACCGCGTCGGCGAAGCCCTCGAGATCGAATGTCTCCTCGCCCGTGATGCCGAGGGACTCGAGGCTCTCGCCGTCCGGGAGCTGAAGCGGCAACACCCCCATGCCGATCAGGTTCGAGCGGTGGATGCGCTCGAAGCTCTCCGCGATCACGGCGCGGACGCCGAGCAGCGCGGTCCCCTTGGCCGCCCAGTCGCGTGACGAGCCCGAACCGTATTCCTTGCCGGCGAGCACCACGAGCGGCACCTCCTCGTCCGCGTAGGCCATCGCCGCCTCGTAGATGGTCGTCTCCTCGCCGTCGGGGAAGTGGCGAGTGAACCCGCCCTCGCGCTCGACCAGCTTGTTGCGCAGCCGGATGTTCGCGAAGGTGCCTCGGATCATCACCTCGTGGTTGCCGCGCCGCGAGCCGTAGGAGTTGAAGTCGCGCACGTCGACCCCGTTGTCGATCAGCCACTGGCCCGCGGGGCTGTCCTTCTTGATGGCGCCTGCGGGCGAGATGTGGTCCGTGGTGACGCTGTCGCCGAGCACCGCGAGCACTCGGGCGCCCTCCACCGGCTCCGGATCCGCCGGCTCGGGGTCGATGCCCTCGAAGAACGGCGGCTGCCGGACGTACGTGGAATCGCTCCACTCGTAGCGATCGCCCTCCGGGATGTCCAGCGAGCGCCAGCGATCGTCGCCGGTGAACACGTCGTCGTAGCCCTTCGTGAACATGTCGGAGCGGATCGCGCTCTCCACCGTCTCCTTGATCTCCTCGGTGGACGGCCAGATGTCCCGCAGATACACCGGTTCTGAGTCGGAGCCCTCCCCAAGCGGCTCCTCGAGGATGTCGACGTCCATCCTGCCGGTGAGCGCGTAGGCGACGCAGAGTGGCGGCGAGGCGAGGTAGTTGTTGCGAACGTCCTGCTGGATGCGGCCCTCGAAGTTGCGGTTGCCCGACAGCACGGAGCAGACCACGAGGTCGTGCTCGTTGACGGCCTCCGAGATCGCCTCGGGCAGCGGGCCGGAGTTCCCGATGCAGGTCGTGCAGCCGTACCCCACCAGGTTGAAGCCGAGCTTGTCCAGCGGCTCGGTGAGCCCGGCCTGGTCGAGATAGTCGGTCACGACGGCCGACCCCGGCGCCAGCGAGGTCTTCACCCAGGGCTTGCTCTCGAGGCCGCGCTCGACCGCCTTCCTGGCCAGGAGGCCCGCCGCGATCATGACCGTGGGGTTGGAGGTGTTGGTGCAGCTCGTGATCGCGGCGATCACCACCCGGCCGTGGTCGAGCTCGGTCTCCGTTCCGTCCTCCAGCGTCACCTTCACCGGCTCGGCCTGCCTCTCCTCGACGGCCGCCACGGCCTCGGAGTCCACTCGGTGGGGCCTGCCGCGCTCGTTGTTGTGCTCGTCACCGGGCGGGTCGGAGGCCGGGAACGAGTCCGCGACGGCCTCGTCGTAGTGGTTACCCAGCTCCTCCGCGGCTTCCGGGTCGTGCTCCCGGAGCGACTCGACGAACGCCGGCTTGGCGGCGGCCAGGGGGATCCGGTCCTGCGGGCGCCTCGGTCCGGCGATGCTCGGCTCGACGTCGCCCAAGTCCAGCTCCAGCGTCTCCGAGAAGGTCGGCTCCTCGGAGTCCTCGGTGTGGAAGAGCCCCTGCTCGCGCGCGTAGGCGTCCACCAGCTCGATCAGCTCCGTGGGGCGGCCCGTGAACTCGAGGTAGCGCAGGGTCTCCTGGTCCACGGGGAAGATCGCGCAGGTGGAGCCGAACTCCGGCGACATGTTGCCGATCGTCGCCCGGTCGGCGAGCCCCAGCGTGTGCAGCCCCGGGCCATAGAACTCGACGAACTTTCCGACCACGCCACGCTCGCGCAGCATCTCGGTGACGGTGAGCACGAGGTCGGTCGCCGTCGCCCCCTCGGACAGCTCTCCGGCCAGCTTGAAGCCGGCCACCTGCGGCAGCAGCATCGAGATCGGCTGGCCGAGCATCGCCGCCTCGGCCTCGATGCCGCCGACTCCCCAGCCGAGGACGCCGAGGCCGTTGATCATCGTGGTGTGCGAGTCGGTCCCGACCAGCGTGTCGGGATATGCACGCGACATCGCGCCATCCTGGCCCGATGTTCTGCCCCCCTCGCCGCCCTGCGGGCGGCTCCCCCCGGCTATCCGCTCTGCACCCTCACGGCGCTCGACAAACACCACCTGGCCCAGGTACTCGAGGTTGACCTGATGGCAGATCCCCGTCGCGGGAGGGACCACGCGCAGGCTGTGGAACGCCTGCTGTCCCCACCGCAGGAAGGCATAACGCTCGCCGTTGCGCTCGTAGTCGCGGTCGGCGTTGATGTCGAACGCGCGCGCGTTCCCGAAAGCGTCGACCTGGACGGAGTGGTCGATGATCAGGTCCACCGGGACGAGGGGATCTATCCGTTCTGGATCGCCACCGAGCTCTTCCATCGCGTCGCGCATCGCCGCCAAGTCGACGAGCGCGGGTACGCCCGTGAAGTCCTGCATCAGGACCCGGGCGGGCTGGAAGGGGATCTCCGCGCTGGGCTCGGCCTTCGCGTCCCAGGTCGCGATCGACTCGACGTTCTCGGACGTCACCGACTCCCCGTCCTCCAGCCGCAGCGCGTTCTCGAGCAGGACCTTGATCGAGTAGGGAAGGCGAGCGACGTCGAACTTGGGCTGGAGCGCGCCCAGGCGGTAGATCTCGTACTCGTTCCCCGAAACCTCGAGCGTGTCGCGGGCGCCGAAGCTGTCGCTCATCGGATCACCTCCTGACGATCATCTTCGCACCCCAAGGTGCCCTTCCCCCGTTTGCCGCCCGGCTAACCGCCCCTCCAGCTCGCAGTGCCACGCGACGCCGCGCGAGGCGCTTAGGCACTTAACGCTTGCCTGCCTGACCCTCGCTCACCCGGTCGGCGATTTGGCTCGCGCTGCGGCGCGTGATCCGCGAAGCGAGATGCGGGCGACGATGGGCAAAGGACGCGCCAAGCCGCTGCAGCAAAGGCGCCACCTGGACCTCTGCGCGGTCCCGCTCGATTGCCACAGCGACACCCTCGCCCACCTCGTCGGGCGAGGAAGTGCCGAGGCCGGGCGGGGCCTTCGCCCCCGAGTCCGCGAACATGCCCGCCTCGCGGATGAAGCCCGGCAGGATCAGCGAGACGCCCACGCCCGAGCCCCAGAGCTCGTCGCGTAGGGCGAGCGCAAACCCCCGCAGCCCGAACTTGGTGGCCGTGTAGACGGAGCTGTTGGCGAAGGCGACCTTCCCCTGGAGGGAGGAGACGAAGACGAGATGCCCCGAGCCCCGCTCGCGCATCGCCGGCACGAGATCGCGCGCCATCTTGATCGGCGCCTCGAGATTGACGCGCAAGGCCTGCGTGAGATCCTCCTGCGCGAACCGCTCGAGTCGCCCACCGGCAGGCAGCGCCGCGTTGGCCACGAGGACGTCGACCTCGCCCGCATCCTTGACGAGGCGCTCGGCGGCACCCGCCTCGCCCAGGTCGGCGACGGTCACCCGATGCTCACCGGAAAGCGCGCGGGCCAGCTCCTCCAGCGCCTCCGGCTTTCGCGCGCTCAAGACGAGGCTGGTGCCACGCTCGGCGAGCGCCCGAGCGATCGCCTGCCCGAGACCGCCCGTCGCCCCCGTGAGCAGCGCAGTCTTGCCCTCGAGCCTCACGAGCGGAACCTACCAACGGCGCGCCGATACTGGTCGAGCGCGGTAGGGTCCGGGGGCCGTGAAGCTCTACATCTGCTGGACGACCGCCCAGACGCCGCGGCCACCGGATGGCCACCCGTGCCACAACGCCTATGAGGCCCTGCGGATGGCGGGATACGACCCCGAGCTGGTCAAGGTCCGAGGCCTCGGGATCGGGCCGAGGTTCATGCACTGGATGACGGATGGTCGCCGCGAGGTGGAGAGGATCTCCGGCCAGCGAGCGGTCCCGGTGCTGGTGACTGACGACGGCGAGGTGATCGCCGACTCGCACCGCATCGTCGAGTGGGCGGAGGCCCACCCGGCGCACCTTCAAACGGCCCGCGCATAGTTCCGTCCCACGCCCGCGCCATGCTCGTGTGCAAGTCGTGACCATGCGTGTGGACAAATGTTTGGAAGGTGTTTGCATACGTCAAGCGAATCGTGTAGGGTGCCGCGCCAGCAATAACCGGTAAACGCCGAATCCCCGCCAAATCCAAGGCGGGGAGCGGGGGAACCAACGATTGGGGCGAACCCACCCCCGAGCGCGAGGCCAGGGCCGTATACAGGTTCCAGGCCGAGCGTGAGGAACTAAATGGGTGGGAGCGCAAGCTCCTTTAGCGCTAGCCCGACAGCTAACCCCGTAGGCCGACGAAGGAGACGGTCGATTTTGCGTACCCATAAGCAGGTTCATGGCAGGGGAACCAAGCTAGGCCTCACTCTCGCCCTCACTCTGGCGTCGGCGGCTACGTGCGCGATGCTCGCCACGCCCGCAAGCGCGGGGGGCGGCGGCACGTCCGCCAGCGGAACGGCGGACGGCCCGAGCTGCGGCGACGCGAGGCTCGTGGACGGCCTGGCCCGTGCGCCGGAATGCGCGCCGCGGCGAATCAAGCTCGTGATCAGCGCGGCGAACGAGATCGCGAAGGGCAAGGACTACTGCTACGGCGGCGGCCACTCGAAGTTCAAGTCGCGCTGCTACGACTGCTCGGGGTCCGTGAGCTATGCCCTCCACGGCGGTCGCTTCATCGACACGCCCATGGACTCGAGCGGTTTCATGCGCTGGGCGCACCACGGCAAGGGCGACTGGTTCACCGTGTACTCGAACCCAGGCCATGCGTTCCTGGTCGTCGCTGGTCTGCGCTTCGACACCTCGGACACCCGCGGCGCGGGGCCCGGCTGGGCGAAGAACATGGGCGCCGAGAGCCCGCGCGACTACCGCAAGCGCCACAAGGGCCGCTTCTAAGCGCGTCCGTCCTGGACGAACCGTCTAAGCCGGGGGCGCCGGATGCGCGGTCCGGCTTCGGCGCGCACTGCTCCAGTTCGGCGCTCCGGTGGGTCCAAGTTTGTCCACTGGGGGACTACATCCCGGAAGGTCGTCGTATAGCTTCTCCGTGAGGCGTGGGCGCTCCGCGCCTCGTTCGAGTGGAGGAGACCGCAGCAATCACAATTGAGGACCGGGGGCGGGAGCGGCCCGCGGGATCGCCCGCCGAGATCTCCTCTACTGCCGAGCCACCCGACGTTCGCCTCGCCTCGCTGCGCAAGGCCTATGGCGAGGTCGTCGCCGTGGCCGGCATCGATCTCGAGATCGGCCGCGGCGAGTTCTTCACCCTCCTCGGCCCCTCTGGCTCGGGGAAGACGACGACGCTCCGCATGATCGCGGGCTTCGAGACGCCCGACAGGGGCACGGTCGAGCTCGCGGGAACGGATGTCACCGCCCTTCCCCCCTACGACCGCCCGGTCAACACGGTGTTCCAGGACTACGCGCTCTTCCCGCACATGACCGTGGCCGAGAACGTCGGATACGGGCTGCGGGTCCGGAGGGTCTCGAGGACCGAGCGAGCGAAGCGCGTGACCGAGGCGCTGGAGATGGTTCGCCTGCCCGGCTACGAACCCCGCAAGCCGAATGAGCTCTCCGGCGGCCAGCGTCAGCGCGTCGCTCTCGCGCGTGCGATCGTGAACCGGCCCAGGGTGCTGCTCCTGGACGAGCCACTCGGCGCCCTCGACCTGAAGCTCCGCGAACAGATGCAGCTCGAGCTGAAGGGAATCCAGGGCGAAGTCGGGATCACCTTCCTCTACGTGACGCATGACCAGGACGAGGCCCTCACGATGAGCGACCGCATCGCGGTGTTCAACGAGGGCCGCGTCGAGCAGGTCGGGGTGCCGGCCGAGATCTACGAGCGCCCCGCCAACTCGTTCGTCACCGGCTTCGTTGGCGTCTCCAACCTCCTGGAGCGCGACGGCGAGCGGTTCACGGTGCGTCCCGAGAAGGTGCGCCTGCTCGAGCCGGGCGACGACACCGACGGCCTCCACACAGAGCGCGGCGTGATCAGGGAGGTCGCCTATGCGGGGGTGGTGACTCGATACCTGGTCGAGCTCGAAGACGGAGGGGAGCTTCAAGTCGTCCGTCAGAACCTCGAGACCTCCTCGGCGGAGGCCCTCGAGCTGCGCGGACGGGAGGTAAACGTCGGCTGGCGACCGGTGCAGATGGTCGCCGTCCGCGAACAAACACGAACGGAGGAGTCCCAGTGACCACAAAGGGAGAGGGAAGTCCAGCCAAGG
>WNGB01019576.1_pt1 | contig 11323 bp, 15 predicted proteins | sample 5400681 | NCBI WGS metagenome assembly WNGB01 (sample SAMN13153367, study PRJNA577476) | soil metagenome | isolation source: 115 cm soil or saprolite under grassland replicate 2 | place: USA:California | collected 2016-06-15 | reverse complement strand
CACCGCCGCGCGCAGCCGCTCGCCCAACGCGTCCGTGCCGCATCCTTCATTCGAAATGGGTGTCAGCACACCCTCGATGCCGGTGATGGCCGTGACCGCGGCGACGAGGGCCTGCGCGACCGCGGCGTGCGACACGATGACGCCACGGAGCTCACTCATAGTCCTCCTCCAGGTACTGCTGGACCCCGCCCTTCTCCCGCATGCGCCGGATCAGCCGCTCGTTGAACGCGTTCGCGGAGTCCACGCCGCTGTAGCGCAGCAGGTGATTCATGGCGACGACTTCGCAGATGACCGTGAGATTCTTCCCGGGATTGAGCGGCACCGTTACCAGTGGCAGCTCGATATCGAGCAGCTCGGTGCGCTGCTGGTCGAGTCCGGTGCGGTCGTACTCGCGCGTATTGTCCCAATCCTCGAGCTGGACCACGACCTCGATGCGCTTCTGCTGGCGCACGGAGCGAATGCCGAACAGCGCATTGATGTCGATCAGGCCGACGCCGCGGATCTCCATATAGTGTCGCGAGATCTCGTGGCCCCGGCCGATCAGCACGTCGTTGCCTCGGCGCGTGATGTGCACCAGGTCGTCGGCTACCAGCCGATGCCCACGCTCGACGAGATCGAGGACGCACTCGCTCTTGCCGATCCCAGAGCGGCCGCGAAACAACAGCCCCACGCCAAACACATCGGCGAGCGAGCCGTGCACCGTCGTGCGCGGGGCAAACGCATCGTCGAGAAACGGCTTGAGCCGCCGGTAGAACTCGGCCGTCTTGAGCCGCGTGCGGATGATGGGGATGCCCTTGTCGCGCGCCAAAACGAGCAGCTCTTCAGGCGGATCCTGTCCCTTCGTGATGATCACGCACGGCAGCGCGTAGGAAAGAAACGTCTGAATCGACTTGCCGCGCGCCTTCGCGTCGAGTGACGCGAGATAGGTGATCTCGGTCTCCCCGAGGATATGAATCCGGTCGGTGCCGACGAAGCGCGCCGTGTAGCCCGCAAGCACGAGGCCGGGGCTCGACGCCTCCGGGGAGCGGATCTCCCGGTCGAGACCCACTTCGGCCGTCAACAGCTCGAGCTGCAGCGGATCGCCCTTGCGGGCGAGCAGGTCGCCGACCTTCAGCCGCGGCGTCGTCGCGGGAGGGGTAGTCACCGTGCTCCGGGCACCTTGGAGCGTCGCGCGGTGCGGCGCGCGCGCGGCGTCTCTTTCTCGTCGAGCAGCTGGCGCTTCACACGCGCGATGGCGGCGTCGAGCGCCGAGCGGTGATCCGCCGCCTGTGACTTCGCGATGTGGACGCGGCCGCGAGGGGCGTGCAACTCGATCTCAACACCCGCTTCACCATGCTCCTCGGTAAAAATCACCTGCGCGTGATGGGGGCGCCGGACGAGCTTCGCGACTCTTTCGACGAGCTCTCGGGCGAGCGCCCGCTGAGCGTCATCGATTTCGGTGTGGCGGGCGGTGATGGTGATGCGCATTCAGCTCTTCCTTTCCCGTTCGGCAACCGTTTGCTCGATATGCGCCAGCGTGGCGCGCGCGGCGGAGTCCCACGACAGCCCTTCGGCAAAGGTGCGAGCCGCGTGACCGAGCCGCTCCACTAACGATGGATCCGCGGCCAATGCCACCATCCGAGCGGCGAGCCGCAAGACGTCACCATGCGGCACCAGGTACCCTGTCACGCCGTCTTGCACCGATTCGCGCAACCCCGGACTGTCGGATGCCAGCGCCGGTGTGCCGCAGGCCGCGGCCTCGACATTAGTGATACCCCACCCTTCCTTGGGACTCGGAAATACGACCGCCCAGGCACGGCGCAACAGTCGTTGTTTCTCCTCCTCCGACACGTAACCCAGGAAACGGACCGCGTCACTCACGCGCTGTTCAGCGGCCAGTCGTTCCAGTCTGGGCCGGTCGTCACCTTGTCCGCAGATGTCCAGCGTAATGTCGGGACGCATCTTATGTGCGACGGCGACCGCCCCGATCGCAAACTCCACTCCTTTATAACGCTTCAATCGGCCCAGGTACAAGAACGTGGGACGTGCAGCGCGTGGCGTCGCCGGATCGGGCCGGTAGCGGCCGGCATCAACCCCCGGGTGGATGACAACCACCCGCTCGGGCCGAATGCCGCGACGTACCAGGTCGTCGCGCGTGCTCTCGGAAATCGCATGAAATGCAGCCTTCCTGTAGACCCAGGGGATCGGCCGCTCGGCGGCCCAGACGATTGACGCCAGCGGCGCGCTTGCCTCCGCGAAGGCGGTCGTCCCGAAAAGGTGTGGCACAATCGCCACGAACGGGAGGCGAGTGAGCGTCGGCAGAAAGAGCGGGATCTTGTTGATATCCTCGACCACGACGTCGAAGCGCGCTTCGCGCAGCGCGCGGCGCACCGCTCCCCGGCCATGCAACGCGAAGCTGTGCCGACCGCCGATGCGTGTGACCTGAATGCCGTCCACGACGGCGCGCAGCGTGCAGCCAGGCCAACCGCTCGTCACGAGATGGATCTCGTGCCCCCAGACCGCGATGCGGCCGAATAATTCATGCAGATGGATTTCGGCACCGCCGGCTTGAGGATTCTCCCGATCGTTCCAGTTGACGAGCAGGATTCTCACAGCGCCCCGGTCTCACGGGCGACGGCATCGAGGACGCCATTGATGAAGCCCGGCGCGCGCGAGCCGGCGAACCAATGGGCGAGCTTCACCGCCTCATCGATGACCACTCGCGAAGGGGTCGACGCTTCGTCGAGCTCGGCGAGCGCGAGTCGCAGGATGTTGCGCTCCACGACGCCCACGCGCTCGAGCCGCCAGTGCTCCGCAGCATGGGCGATTCGGGCGTCGAACTCGGGGAGGCCGGCGATCGCCTTGGCGGCAAGATCGGCGCCGCGGTCATAGCCCCGCGGTGCCCCGCCGTAAATCACCGCCACGCGTGCGACGATGGTTTCAATTGTCGGTCCGCCTGACAGTTCCCACGCGTACAGCAGTTGGAGCGCCCGCGCGCGCGCTTTAGTCTCGGGGCGCTGCACCGAGCCTCTCGAGCGCGTCGGCGGTCTCGAGGGCCGCCTGCACCGCCTCGGCACCTTTGCTGACCCGCGCCAACGCCTGAGTCTCGGTCTCCGTGGTAAGCACGCCGAACCCGACTGCTATGCGATGTGCCAGCGCAACGTTGCCGAGGCCACGGGCGGCCTCGCCTGCGACGTATTCGAAGTGCGGCGTCTCGCCGCGGATCACGCATCCCAATGCCACGATCGCGTCGAAGCGCTCACTCGCGGCGGCGGCTTCCGCGACCACGGGCAGCTCGAACGCGCCGGGTACCCAGATGACGTCCACGTTCGTGTCCGCGATACCGGCACGACGCAGCCCTTCCCGCGCGCCATCGAGCAGTTTCGTGGTGACATTCTCGTGAAAGCGGCTGACAACGATCGCCACGCGCCGCTGGCGGTTGGAGGTGCGCGCCGCGGGTGGTGCTTTGTGTGGCACGGTCAGTGAGTGAGGAAGTGGCCGAGCTTGTCCCGCTTGACGTCGAGGTAGGCCCGATTCTCCTCCGACGGCGCCGGCACAATTGGCAGCCGCTCGACGATCTCGAGCCCGTACCCCTCGAGCCCGACCAGCTTCATCGGATTGTTCGTCAGCACCCGGATCGAAGACAAGCCGAGATCGAGCAGGATTTGCGCGCCGATGCCGTAGTTCCGCAGGTCCGGCTTGAAGCCGAGCTTCTCGTTCGCCTCGACGGTGTCGTGCCCCTGATCCTGCAGTTCATACGCCTTGAGCTTGTTGAGGAGGCCGATGCCTCGTCCTTCCTGATCGAGGTACACGACCACACCCGCGCCCCCTGCCGCGATCATGCGCATCGCGCTGTGCAGCTGCCAGCCGCAGTCGCAGCGAGCCGAGCCGAAGACGTCGCCGGTCAGGCACTTGGAGTGCATACGGACCAGCACCTGCTGCTTGCCCGCGACATCGCCGTGCACCAGGGCGATGTGCTCCGCCTCATCGACGTCATTCCGATAGCCGATGATCCGGAACTCGCCGAACGGCGTCGGCAGCCGCGCTTCGGCGACGCGATGGACCAGCCGCTCGTGCTTCAGGCGGTACGCGACGAGCTGCGCGACCGTGATGAAGGTCAGGCCGTGCTGCTTGGCGAACCGCTCGAGGTCGGCACGGCGCGCCATGGACCCGTCGGCATTGAGGATCTCGCAGATGACGCTGGCGGGATACAACCCGGCAAGCCGCGCGAGGTCGATGCTCGCTTCGGTCTGGCCGACGCGCTGCAGCACCCCGCCGGGACGGGCCCGCAGCGGGAAGACGTGGCCGGGGCGGCACAGATCGCTGGGTGTCGTCGACGGATCGATCGCCACGCGGATCGTCGCGGCACGATCGGCCGCCGAGATCCCGGTCGTGACGCCAAAGCGCGCCGCGGCATCGATACTGATGGTGAACGCGGTCTCGTGCGATTCGTTGTTGTGCTCGGTCATCTGCGGCAGGCCGAGCGCCTGGCAGCGCGACGGCGTGAGCGGCATGCAGATCAGCCCGCGGGCATGCGTCGCCATGAAGTTGATCATGTCGGCGGTGACTTTCTCGGCGGCGCCGACGAGATCACCCTCGTTCTCGCGCCGCTCGTCATCGGCCACGATGACCAGCTTGCCTGCTCGAATGTCCGCGATCGCCTGTTCTACTGCGCTGAACGACATAGCTGCCTCACGTACTTTCCAAGAACATCGGCCTCGACGTGCACGCGGTCGCCCGGGGCGAGCCGCCCCAACGTCGTGTGCTCGCGCGTGAACGGGACGAGCGACACCTGCATAACTCCCGCACTCGGTAACGCGTTCACAGTCAGACTCACACCGTCCACGGTGATCGACCCGTGGAGCACCGTCGTCTCGACCACCTCGGCCGGCAGGCGGATGTCGACAAGCAACGCATCGGCCTGCTCCGCCACCCGCGTAACGGTCCCTACGCCGTCCACGTGGCCCTGGACGAAATGCCCGCCTAACCGGTCACTGGCGCGCAGCGCGCGCTCCAAGTTGACCATCCGTCCTTTGCGCCAGTCGCCGATGAGGGTGCGATCGAGCGTCGTGGCGACCGCATGGACGGTGAAACCACCCTTCACGGCGCGTTCAACAGTCAAACAGGCACCGTTGACGGCGATACTCTCACCCTTCTTCACGCCTTTGTAAGACGCCTTTATACGCAGTTCGACGCCGTTGTTTTGGCTCACTGCGTCTATCCTGCCAACCGCATCTACGATTCCGGTAAACATAGCCGTCGATCCAAGACCAATAATGTATCAGAGCCCAGCGGGCGCCGCTCCACGACGGTCCAGCGCGGCGCGTCGGCCAGCGGAAATGCCGGAACGCCTGGAAAAGCGGGCACCGCGCCGTCACCGAGCCATACGGGAGCCTGCACCCAGTACAGCCGATCCACGAGTCCCTCGGCGAGCAGCTTGGTGCCGAGCGCGCCTCCGCCCTCACATAACAACGACTGGATCCCGGCCAGGCGCAGCTGGGCGAACGCCTGCACGAGCGTTTCGGGACGGAAGACGCGGACGCCGTTGCCCTCGAGCACGGACACGTTCGCCATCGGCGCTTCGGGAGATGCGACGACCCAGGTCGGCACTTCGCGCGCCGTCTGGACCAATGACACACCCAGATTGAGCATCGCCCGCCGATCGAACACGATGCGTACGGGAGGCTTGCGCGGCGTGAGCCCGCCGCGCGCGGTGAGCTGCGGATTGTCGGTCAGCGCCGTCGTGCCGCCGACGGCGATCGCATCGAAGCCCGCCCGCAGCCAATGAACGTGGTCGCGTGCCTCCGGGCCGGAGATCCACTGCGAACGCCCCCCCGCATCCGCGATCCGCCCGTCGATAGACGTCGCCAGTTTCAGGGCGACGAAGGGCCGGTCAGTCTGGAGCCGAGTAAAGAGGAAAGGGGCGTTCTGCGCAGCGGCCTCCTCCGCCAACAGGCCGATCTGCGTTTCGATGCCGGCGCGCTTCAGCACTTCGACGCCGCCGCGCGCCTCGGCGTCGGGATCGCGCACCGCCGCGACGACGCGTCGCACGCCGGCGGCGCGGATCGCATCCGTGCAGGGCGGCGTCTTGCCGTGATGCGCGCAGGGCTCGAGGGACACGACGAGGGTCGCGCCGCGCGCCTTCTCGCCGGCGGTGTGCAAGGCGTTCAGCTCGGCATGCGGGCCGCCGAATTCGGCATGCCAGCCTTCGGCGACCGTTTCGTCGCCGCGCAGCACCACGGCACCGACTAGCGGGTTGGGGGACACACGACCCCATCCGCGCCACGCCAGCTCGAGTGCGCGGCGCATCGCCGTCGACTCGCGCTCGCTATCTCTCTTCAAAGCGCACCGTCGCTGCGGCTGCGCCTTTACCTGCGGGACGGATCTCGCCGATGATCCACGCCTGCACCTGGGCGCGTTGGGCCGCGCGCACGGCCATCTCGACGTGGTCGCGCGCCACGACTGCGATCATCCCGACTCCCAGATTGAAGACCCGTCGCATCTCATCGCGACCGACCTGGCCGGCGCGCATCAACACCCGGAACAACGGCGGCCAGGGCCAGCTGCCCGCGTCCACCACCGCCTCGACGCCGGGCGGCAGGACGCGCACGAGGTTGCCGGCGATGCCACCGCCTGTCACGTGCGCCAGCGCATGGACCTCACCCAGCACCGGTCGCAGCGCCGCCGCGTAGCTGCGATGCACCGCGAGGAGCACCTGCCGCACCGACTGGTCCGTCTCGGGGAACGGATCGTCGATGCCGAGCTTCATCCGGTCGAAAACGATTTTGCGCGCCAGGGTATAGCCATTGGTGTGCAGCCCGGTCGATGCGTAGCCGATGAGCTGGTCGCCGGCCGTGACGCGATCGCCGTGCAGCGCTTTGTCCTCCTCAACCACGCCAACGATCGACCCCGCCAGGTCGTAATGACCCGGCTGGTACAGATCCGGCATTTGTGCCGTCTCGCCGCCGGCCAGGGTCATGTCGTGCGCGCGACAGCCCCGGGCCACGCCGCTGACGATCTGCGCCGCGATTTCCGGTACGAGATTCCCGGTCGCGATGTAGTCGAGAAAGGCGAGCGGCGTGGCGCCGTGCACCAGAATATCGTTGACCGAGTGATTGACGAGATCCTCACCGACGGTGTCATGGATCCCCGCTGCGGCAGCCACGAGCACTTTCGATCCCACGCCGTCCGTCGACAGCACGAGCACGGGCTTCTTGTAGCCTTCGGGCATGCGGACCATGCCGCCAAACCCACCGACGGCTCCGCGCGCGAGCGGCGTGCGCGTCGCGCGTACCAGCTCGGCGATGCGCCGCTTTGCCTCTTCCGCCGTATCGAGCTTGACGCCCGCGGCCGCATAGCGATCCGGGATGGCTTTGGTCACTCTTCGCCGTCCAACGAGAAGTGGACGAGATCGCGGAACGCTTTGACCCGGCCGCGCACTTCGGGTAGGGTGACGCGCTCCAGGCGCTGTACCCCGAACGCTTCCACCGCGAGCGATCCCATCGCGGATCCGTAGACCATGGCCCGGCGCAGGTTGGGGAACGCGAGATCACCGGTGCGGGCCACGTGTGCCATGAAACCGCCCGCGAACGCATCGCCCGCGCCGGTCGGATCGAAGACCTCCTGCAACGGGTACGCCGGCACCTTGAACGTCGTGTCGGGATCCACGAGCAGCGCGCCATGCTCGCCCTGCTTGATCACCACCATCTTCGGCCCGCGGCCGAGGATCCAGTGCGCCGCACGGTAGACGTTCCAGTCGCCGGACAGCTCGCGGGCCTCAGAGTCGTTCACCATCAGGATGTCGATGTGGCGCAACAGCTCCAGCAGCAGATCCTTCTTGCCCTGAATCCAGTAGTTCATCGTGTCGCAGGCGACCAGCTTCGGCTGCTTCACTTGATCGAGGACGTTGAGCTGGAGCTCCGGGTCGATGTTTCCGAGAAAGACGAACTTCGCGTCGCGGAATTTCTCCGGAATGCGGGGCTGAAAATCCGCGAAGACGCCGAGCCGCGTCTCCAGCGTTTCACGACTATTGAGATCGTATGAGTAGCGGGCCTTCCAACGGAACGACTCGCCGGGTTGCCGCTCCACGCCCGCCAGGTCCACGCCGCGAGCGGCCAGCTTCTGCAGATGGGCTTCGGGGAAGTCGTTGCCGACGACGCCCACCACCTGCACGGGATGGAGCACCGCGCCCGCCATCGCAAAGAAGACCGCCGCCCCGCCAAGGGCGTCGGCGGTCTCGCCGAATGGCGTAATGACGGAATCCAGCGCGATCGAACCGACGACGAGCAGTCCCACGCTTTACATCCGTTCCGGGGCGCGGATCCCCAAGAGAGAAAGGCCGTTGGCCAGCACCTGCTGGACGGCGCGTGCGAGCACGAGCCGGGCCGCTTCCTCCGGCTCGCCCAACACGCGGTACTTGTGATACCACGCGTGCGCCAGCCGGGCCAGTCCCTCGAGATACCCCGTGATCCGGTGCGGCTCGCGGGCGGCCCGTGAGCACACTCAGATCGGTGCCCTCGGCGCGGACGCTCGCCGGGTCGCGCCCGGCGACGCGGAAGATCCCGACCATCCGCGCGTGCGCCATTTGCACGTAGAACACGGGGTTCTCGTCCGTTTGACTCTTCGCGAGATCGACATCGAACACGAAATGCGTTTCACCACGGCGCATCAGATAGAAGTAGCGCACCGCGTCCCGGCCAACCTCCTCTACGAGATCGCGGACCGTCATGTAGCTCCCGGCGCGCTTGGACAGCTTCACCTCTGCTCCACCGCGCATCACCGTCACCATCTGATGCAGCACGTATTCCGGGTATCCCTGCGGGATTCCCATCTCGAGCGCCTGCAGTCCGATGCGCACCCGCGCGACCGTGCCGTGATGGTCGGAGCCCTGGACGTTGATCGCGTGGCGGAATCCGCGGTCCCACTTCGTCACGTGATAGGCGACGTCGGGCAGGAAATAGGTGTAGTCGCTGCCCTTCTCCGCGCTTTTGCGCATCACGCGGTCCTTGTCGTCGCCGAAGTCGGTGGTGCGGAGCCACAGAGCGCCGTCCTTTTCATAGGTGTGCCCCGCGGCGACGAGCCGGCGCGTCGTTTCCTCCACTTTGCCGGTTGTGTACAGCGACGACTCGAGGAAATAGACGTCGAACTTCACGCCGAACGCCTGCAGATCGCCGTCTTGTTCGGCGCGCAGCTCGCGGACGGCAAAGCGCCGTACCGCATCGAGATCGGCGCCTTCGACGTCCTTGGGATGCTCGGCGACGTAGCGCTCGGCGATCTCGCGAATGTAGTCGCCTTGATAGCCTTGCTCGGGAATCTCGGCGGGCAGCCCGCGCGCCTGGCGGATCCGGGCCTGCACGCTGGCCGCCAGATTCATGATCTGGCCGCCGCCGTCGTTGTAGTAGAACTCGCGGCTCACGCGCCAGCCGGTCCATTCGAGCAGCGACGCGATGGCGTCCCCCAGGGCAGCCTGGCGGCCGTGGCCCACGTGGAGCGGTCCGGTTGGATTCGCCGAGACGAACTCGACGTTGATCGCAGTGCCGTGGCCGACGTCGCTCTTTCCATACTCCGCGCCGGCCGCGAGAATCGCGGGGAGCGTGCTGACGACCTGTGCGTCGGCGAGAAAGAAGTTGATGAAGCCCGGACCCGCGATCTCGGTCTTGCGCACGAGGCCGGCCGGCAGCTCCAGCCCGGCGATCAGTTTGTCGGCGACCAGGCGCGGTTTCTGACCAAGTTTCTTGGCCAGTGTGAGCGCGAGGTTGGTCGCGACATCGCCGTGTGTGGGATCCCGCGGCCGCTCGAGCGCGACCTCGACATCGGACGCGCCCAATCGTGACGCTGCTTGCACCAGCGCCGCACGGATCGTCTCGTTTGCCGTCACTTGTCGGAGCTTGAGTCTTTCTTCGGCTGCGGTTTCGACTCGGCTGGCTTCTCGGCTTTCTCAGGTTTCTCGGGTTTCTCCGCCTTGTCCGTCTTCTCACCCGCCCGTTTGTAGTCGGTCGCGTAGAAACCGGAGCCCTTGAAATGCACACCCGCGCCCCCCGAGATCAGCCGCTGCGCGCGCTTCCCGCAGATCGGGCACTTGGCGTGGCGCTGACTCGTGATGCGGGAAAACGTCTTCTCGAACAGGTGGCCCTTTGGGCACTTGTACTCGTAGGTGGGCATCGGTCGAGAATCTAACGGCAACGGCGCGGAAATCACGGTGGGTCGAGCTTTTGCGTGTCCTTTCTTACGAATTGAAGCGCACCCGAGGGGCATCTCATCACTTGCGCTGCCACAACATCGGGCGGTTGCAGCTCAGGCCTGATCCAGCGCTTCCGTTTGATGTCGAACACATCGGGCAGTCCGCGAACGCACACGCCGGAATGGATGCACACATCGGGGTCGAACGTGACGGTGATCCCGTCGGCTTCGTAGGTCTGGCGACGTTTTGACATCGACTTATTGCTCCGACGGCAACGGCTTCCCGTCAGGCCCCACTTTGACCTCCGACCACTTGCCGTTCGTGTTGACGTGCCCCTCGTAGGCGACGATCTGTCCGCCCTTCGTGACCGACTCAACGGACCGAAGTTTGCCGCTGCCCGCGCCAGCCAGCAACGCGTGTCGGACGGGTGCGGGTAGGTCAACGAGGTTGACTTGCTCCTCCACCTCCACGACCGCCCCGTTTGCGTCGATGAGCACATCACGGGTATGCCCGTTCACCCGCAGCTCGACTTCGTAGAACGTCTGCCCCTTCTCCTTCTCCTCCGAGTAACCCCGCACGGTGGCCCCTTGGCTCTGCGCTTCGACGGTGCGCGCGACGGCCGCGGGCAACTCCCGGCGCGTAATTTTTCGCTCTTGTGCAGCCAGCTGTTGAACGGCAACCAATGTGGCAAACAGTGCGAGTGTGCAGCGTAGACGAATCATGAGCGCCTCCGGCTCTTCTCCATGACGGCGATCCATTGATCGGGCGAGTAGCTCGCGGATCATACCTCAATCATCGCCGGGGGGGTGGCGGCGCGGAAGGTGGTGACGCCGGCGCCTCCTGCTGCTTGGCGCGGTAGATCGAGACCAATCCGCGAAGGATGAAGAAAACGCCGAGGGCGTCGAAGAAGATGCTGAGCACGTTGAAGTCGCCGCGAAATACGGAATCGCCACGCACGAGTCCGATCGCGATGATGACCGCGCCCCAGAAGATGCTCTTCACGAATGGGCTTCCCGGTTCGAGGAGCTATCAATGTAGCGAATCAGCCTGAGCTCGGCCCAGGCGACCTCACGAGCCTCGATCACAGCGCGCACCTGACGCTCTCGTGCAGTGAGCGGTGCGCCGCCGGTCTTCACCTCGAGAAAGACCACCCGCCTGACTTCG
>WNGB01016320.1_pt1 | contig 11323 bp, 7 predicted proteins | sample 5400681 | NCBI WGS metagenome assembly WNGB01 (sample SAMN13153367, study PRJNA577476) | soil metagenome | isolation source: 115 cm soil or saprolite under grassland replicate 2 | place: USA:California | collected 2016-06-15 | reverse complement strand
AACAGCGCGAACTGCAGTTGCAACGTCGCGGCGCGTTCATGGTCCTTGGCCACGAAGGCATCGATGATATGCCGCGCGATCTCCGATGCCGGCGGCGGCATGGTCGCGCCGGAGCCGCCGAGCTCGAGCGTGGCGAGCAGCATTTGCATGGTCGTGAAATAGCGGGCATGGCCCGCCCGGTCGATCTCGACGATCAGGCGGGAGACGCGCGCGAGATCGCGCGAGCTCTCCTTGATGAGATGCACGCTCGGCAGTTTGGCAAGCGCGATCGTATCCGGAATGGGGACATCGGCGCCGGGCCCGGGATTGAGATAGAGCGCGATGGGAAGAGCGGTCTCGCGCGCAACCGCCGCGAAATAGGCGGTCAGGTCGGCCTGTGTGGGCGGACCAGCAAATGGGCGCAGCGGCGCCAGCAATTGCACGGCCCCTGCGCCGAGGTTTTCCGCCAAGTGAGCCAGTTCGATCGCGGTCTTGAAGGAGGGATGCGAAATTCCGACCATGACCGGGACGCGCTTATCGACGCAGTCGATGGTGTGACGGATGAGCGCTTTGCGTTTTTCGAGGCTGAGATAGGTGTATTCCTGGGTCTCGACCCCGGCCGCGACCACCATGGTGGCGCGGCAGTCCCTCACCACATAGTCGATCTCGCGCCGCAGCGCCGGCTCATCGACATCGAGGTCGGCGGTAAAGGGAGTAAGTGGCGCAACAATCAGTCCCGGCTTTTCCACGTGGATCATGCTCCCGCTAAGGCGTGATGCCTTAATAGCGTTGCTCGCTCCTCCCCCGTCATGCCCCGCGCAAGCGGGGCATCCAGTAATCACGGGGAATCTTGTGGCTACTGGATCGCCCGCTTTCGCGGGCGATGACAATAGACCAACGCGTATCACTCACGCCCGTCATGAAATTGATATGCTCTAGAGCGCGCATGTGCCGCTCCCGTCACGCGACGAATTTGTAGCCATCGCCCCAGCGCTGCACGCGCCCGGTCGAGGGCGCGGGGAAGTGCACCACGCACATGAGCGTGGACGCGTCGCAGAAGCGGTCGAACACCTTGCGCCGCGTTTGTCCGGCCTGCCGGGAGTCGTAATCCGCGCGCATGCCGAGCTCGGGATATCTTCCCTGGATCGGCGAGTGGATCATATCGCCGGTGATCAACGCGTCGTGCCCAGGCTGGCCGACCAGCACGGAGTAATGGTCGATCGTGTGGCCGGGCGTCGGAATGAATTGAATCGATTCGTTGAGCGCAAAATCGCTCTTCACGATCTGCGTGCGTTTGGCCTCCACGATCGGCAGCACCGAGTCGGTGATCCAAGGAACGCCCGAGGGATCCTCCTTTTCCTTCTGCGTCCAGTAGGCGAGCTCGCGGTCGGCCATGACGTATTTGGCCTTGGGAAAGGTCGGCACCCAGCGCCCGTTCTCGAGCCGCGTGTTCCAGCCCACGTGGTCGACATGCAGGTGCGTGCACATCACATAGTCGATGTCATCGACCGTGAGCCCGGCGGCCGCGAGGCCGCGCTCGAAACGGTCGCTGTTCATCATGTTCCAGAACGGTCGCGCCGGCCGCGGTTTTCAGAATATTGTGGCGCGGCGTCCTGATGACGAAGCTCTGCACGCACAGCACCAGCAGGCCGCTCACCGGATCGATGAATGTCGGCTCGAGCCAGGAACGGTTCTCCTCGAGCAGCTCTTTGGTGAGGGTGGGGAAGAACTCCATCACGTCGAAGAACGGCCCCTGCTGCTCGACCACCGGGTAAACCGTGATGTCCTTGAGTGTGATTGCCGTCGTCATCGGGGGGACGCTTTCCTAAAGCCTGATCAAGATACGGCAGATGTTAGTGATCTAGCGGCGCTGCGCATAGCCCGCGCCGCGTCACCGGCGGGGATCGTTGTTCCCGACGCCTCGGCAACTCGCCCGCCCCCATTGGCAGGTGCTTTTCCATGAACCGCAATCTCATCGCCGCCGCCGACATTCGCTAGCCAAACGGCGCGCGTCCGCACTATGCTGAGCTATCCCTACAACAGGATGCGAGACAGGGAGATCCAACCATGATGCTCACGCGCATGAGCCGGCGCACGATGCTCAAAGGCGCGACCGCATTGGGCGCTCTGGTTGCGGCATCGGGTGAGCTTCTCGGCCAGCAGCCGGTCTCGCGATCTGCGGCCGCGCCAGGCGCGCCTCTGCCGCCGCGCCGCGAACTCGTCATCCGCGGCGCCTCCGTGCTGACCATGGACCCTAGCCTCGGGGATTTCGAAACGGGTGACGTGCATGTGCGCGACGGCGCGATTGTCGCGATCGGACCACGGATCGAGCTGACGAATGCTCAGATCATAGAGGGCCGCGGCATGATCTGCATGCCGGGCTTCGTGGACACGCACTGGCACCTTTGGACAAGTCTGTTTCGGCCGTTTGTCAGGGCCGATGTCAACGCGCTGGGTTACTTCCCCGTGAGCAACCGCCTGGGGCAACTCTTCACGCCGGAGGACAGCTACCGCAGCGTCATGCTCGGCATAGCCGAAGCGTTGAGCGCCGGTGTCACGACGGTGCACAATTGGGCGCACAATGTCAGGAGTCCGGATCACGCGGACGCCGAACTCTCGGCGATGCGCGATGCGGGCATTCGTGGAAGGTTCGCCTACGGCCCTGCGCAGGGGATGCCGGACGATCAGCCGATGGACATGGCCGGCGTTGCGCGCGTGAAACGCGACTGGATGCCGGGAGACGGTCTGCTCACGCTCGGTATCTGCTCGCGCAATATCGGCGCTATGAGCATCGGCGGCGCGGCGCGCGGGACTCTCACGATCGATATGGCGAAGCGAGATTGGGGCGGCGCACGTGCCCTGGGACTTCCAATCACGCTGCACACGTCCGGCCCGAGCCCGATCATGCTGCTCGAGGAGGCCGGGCTACTCGGCCCCGACGTGCAGCTCATACATCCGCTGCTCACGACGCCGGAAGAGCGTGCGATCCTGAAAGCGCGCGGCGTCAGCTACGCGATGGCCCCCGTGGGCGAGGCGCGCCGTCCATCCAGTGTCGGTGTGATCCAGCTCGGCGAGCTGCTGGAAGCCGGCGTCAAGGTCAGTCTGTCGACGGACCACACTACCAACTACAACTGCGATCCTTTCCTCGGCATGCGCATTCTGTTCGCGCTGCATCAGCACCGTATCGGCGACAAGATACCGCTCACGGTGAAACGCCTTGTTCAGCTCGCCACGCTCGACGGCGCGGTCGATCTCGGCATCAGCGAGAAGACCGGCTCACTGACGCCCGGGAAGCGGGCTGACATGATTCTCGTCCGCACTACAGATATCAACATGGCACCGGTCGGGGATCCTTACGAAGCAATTGTCTCGCTGGCACAGCCGACCAATGTCGACACCGTCATCGTAGACGGCCGCATTTTGCGCCAGTCGGGCAAATTCACTGCGCTCGACCATGGCAAGGTCGTGCACGAAGCCAAGGAAGCGGTAGCGGCGCTGCGCGCCCAGGCAAAATGGCCGACGTGAGCCGCCGACGGCGGCGAAAATGCTATGAAACGTCCCCGCAGACAATTCTTGCACGTGGCCGCGGCGGCTGCGGCGCTACCGGCTTTGTCTCGCATAGCCAGGGCACAAATCTATCCGAGCCGATACGTACGCCTTGTGGTGCCGTTTCCACCCGGCGGGGGCGGCGATGCGCTCGCCCGCCCGCTGGCGAACAGATTGTCCGAGATCTGGGGTCAGCAGGTTGTGGTTGAAAACAAGGGCGGTGCCGGCGGCAACATCGGGTCTCAAGCGGTCGCACAGTCCGCGCCCGATGGCTACACTATCCTGCTGGCTGGCCCCGGTCTTGCGATCAATCCCGCTCTCTATCCGACGAGCTACAATCCGGCCAGTGACCTTGCGCCGATCACCCTCGTCACAGTCATTCCCAACCTGATGATGGTGCCGAATTCCTCGCCCGCGAAGTCGGTCGAAGAGTTCATCGATTACGCCAAAGCGAACCGCGGCAACGTAAAGTTCGCCTCCACCGGCATCGGCGCTTCGCCCCATCTCAGCGGCGAACTGTTCAAGCGCAAAGCCGGCATCGAAATGACCCACGTGCCCTATCGCGGCGCTGGTCCCGCGATGAACGACCTGATCCCCGGCCGCGTCGATGCGATGTTCAGCAACTTGCAGGGTGTGCTACCTCAGGTTCAGAGCGGAACAATTCGCGGCTTGGCCGTGACCTCTGCCAAGCGCTCACCCGCTGCGCCGGACATACCGACAATCAGCGAAACAGTGCCCGGATATGAAGTATCGGCGTGGTGGGGTTTGTTCGTGCCAGCCAAAACACCCAATGTAATTGTCATGAAAATTCATGCTGATGCAGTCGCCGCGCTGACGTATCCATCGGTCAAGCAGAGGTATGAAGCGATCGGCGCCCCAGTCACTCCGTCCACCCCGACAGAACTCGCCCTACTGCTGGCGTCCGAGACGGAGAAGTGGGGTCCCATTGTCAAAGCGGCCGGAATCAAGCCGGAGTGATCGGCCGGCCGATATTTGCATACATCCCTTCCGCGAACGCGGCCGATTGAAGGACCGGCCTGGGTTACTCACGCGGGACTAGGCGCGCTCGCGCCCGGCGGCGGGGGATCCATGAGCTCACACATGCTTCGGCGGGCGTCGTCACGATGCCCCAGCCTCCTGATGCAGCTCACCACCCCGCATCAAGCGCCGGGCGATGTCGGCCGTCTGCAGCGCCGCGCGTTCGGTCGGTGAATGGGCCGCAAGATAGCGGGCAACCGCAATGAGGATGTGCCGGCCCTCGTCGGTGTCGCCCCATGCCGTGAACTGCCGGACTCCCGCCTCCAGCATCTGATAGGCATGGAAGCCTGCATCTTCGCGCAAAACCGCACGCGCGAGCGTGGCGATCAGCGCCTGCGGCGGATAGTGGAGCGTGAGATGGCGTGCCACCAGCCTTGCCGCGAGGTCGACCTGCCGTTGCCGGTCGAAGGCGTCGAGCAAGGCGGCACGGATCATCTCCGCATCGGCGGGCAAGTCATCGAGCCGCTCGCCGCCCTCGCCCGGGATGCACGCCGGCGGCACATTGAGATAGCGAGCAAGGTAGAGCGCCATCGCGCCGTGTAGGACGGCGCGCACGGCGTGACTGTCGGTGTTGGCGATCCCGATCCGCTTGAGCATCTGGTGGACTGCGTTGGTGTAGGTGAAGACGTGGTGCGCTGTCTCCCAGTCGGCATGCTCGTTGGCATTGCCGAAGCGCGCCACCCTGAGCGCCGCCGCGTAAGCGAGCGATCGGCCAAGGTCGGCAGGGGCGGCGCCTGCGCGGATCGCCGCCTTGAGCGCGTCAACGATCCTGGCCGGATCGTCACCGAGCAGCTCGCGGGCGAGCGCCGCGTGGTCCAACCAGCCATGCGCCCCGCGGCCGGCAGCGAACAGTTCCGGCAATTGGCTGGCTGCTTCCTCACACAGCGCAACGAGATCAATGGGCTGGCGCCAGGCGGTCGATTCCTCGGCGCCACGGGCCGTCACCAACTGGCCGACGACGGTCGGCAGCACTGCCGACGCGTGCTCCCAGCCGATCAGGTCAAGGCACTCAAACGCCTTGTTGATGAAGTCGAGCGAGTGTCCGCTGTCGGCGAACGCGTGCTCGGTGTCGGCTGCGAGCAGCGCATCGGCGAGCACAGCCGGCGAGGCACCGGCCGCAATCGCCGTGAGCAAAGTGCGCTCGGCGGCCTCGCGATGGCGCACGTTCGTCCAACGCCGCAGCCAGCGCTTGAGCGCGGCCGGATCCGGCCGGCTGCCAAGCGGCGCGCGTTCCCGCCGCGGCGCCTCGCCGTCGCAGTCCGCCGCCACGCGGCGCGCGCCGTGGAACAGGGCGAGATAGGCTTCCTCCTCCGGCAGCGCGGATAGGAGATTGGCGAGCGCCGTGAGGATCGTGAGACCCACGCCCCAGCTGTCGCGGTTCTGCGCCCCGAACAGCGCCACCTGCCGCACGATGTCGGCCTGCGCTACCTCGTCCGCGAGCTGACCATGCACGGCCTTGGCGATGACGAGGCCGAGATCGTGGGCGAGGCCGTCCGCAAGCCGCGAACGCCAGTGCGCGGTCGGATCGGCATGATCGAACGTGGTCTTCACCCAGACGTCGCCATTGCGTACCTCGACCGGGCAGATCGGTACGTCGTCCGCCCACAGGTCGAAAGTGCAGCCGCTTTCGAGATCGAAGCGGGCGTGGTGCCAATGACAGGTCAAGATGCCGTCCTCGACGCTGCCGCGCTCGAGCGGGAACCCCATATGCGGACAACGGTTGTCGAGGGCGAAGACACGCCCGCGGTCGTAGATGACGAGGATCGGACGATGGCGACCGTGCACAACGAGCCGGCCTTTCGCCTTCAGCTCCTCAAGGCTCCCCGCGAGCACGAACTCCTTGTTCGGCGCGTCCATGAGCATACCTCCGGTACTCGACTCTTTGCGGCCCGCTATAGGTACTCCCGATCCAGGGTCGAATCGACCAGGGGAGATTGCCTGATCTCTGGGAGCGGCCCTTGAGTGCATCCGCAGCAACTTGTCCTGGTTTTACAACGCTGCTTCCGCTTAATTTGATGGCGTGCAGACGTGGACGAATAAGATTTGACCGGTCAGGCAGCGATCGTGCGCTGGCAGCAGGTGGGCCTGGCCGCGGTTGCTGCCTGAAATCAGCATGATTGCCGAGGCTGCCATCGACGCATTGAACGCCTGGCTCACCAAGGCGGGCCTGCGCGGCGAGCCGGAAACTGCGCTGGTGAACGGGTTCTGCGAGCGCGCCGTCGTCGCCGGTCTGCCGATCAGCCGCGCGCAGGTGTTCATCGATACGCTTCACCCGGTACACGAAGGCCGCCTGGTACGTTGGGGGCACGACCCGTCGCAGCCGGCGGTGGTGGAATACGGCCGCACCGCCTTGCCGGAAGGCGTTTCGGACCCACACCTCGCCGATAGCGAGGCGGCCGCGCGCTGGCGCGCAAGTCCGTTCTTCCACTTGTTGCAGACCGGGGAGAGCTTGCTGCGGCGCCGCCTGACGACGGCCAGCGATCCCGAATATTCGTTCCTGCGGGAGCACCGGGCGGTGGGCATGACCGATTACGTCGCCATCATCGACCGCTTCGCGCCCGAAGGCGTGATCGGCGAGATGGATTGCGTCTACTCCTCATGGATGACTGCGCGTGCCGAAGGTTTCACCGATGCGCATATTGCGGCGCTCACGCGCGTGGTCCCCAACCTTGCGCTGGCGTTCAAGGCGGTCGCGCTCGCGCGCATGACCGGGACGTTGATGGAAACCTATCTCGGCCGCGATGCCGGACGGCGCGTGCTCAGCGGCCGCATCATGCGCGGCGTCACCGAGCGCATCGACGCCGTCATCTGGTTCAGCGACCTGCGCGGCTTCACGCGCATCACCGATTCCACGCCCGAGCAGATCATTCCGCTGCTCAACGATTATGCCGACGTCATCGTCTCGGCGATCCACGCGCAGGGCGGCGACGTGCTCAAGCTGATCGGCGACGGCATCCTGGCCATTTTCGCCGCCGCCGATCGTGCGTCCGCCTGCGCGGCCGCGCTCGCCGCCGCGACGGCCGCGCGCAGCGAAGTGGCGAAACTCAAGGAGCGGCGCGCCCGCGGCGGCCTGCCGGTCACCGACATGTATCTCGGTCTGCATGTCGGCGAGGTGTTCTACGGCAATTTCGGCAGCACCGAGCGGCTCGATTTCACCGTGGTGGGGCCGGCCGTCAACGAAGCGAGCCGGATCGCCGCCATGTGCCGGTCGGTCGAGCAGCCGGTGCTGGTCTCGGAGGCGTTCGCCAATGTCGAGGGCATGCGCCGCCGGCTCGTATCGGTCGGCCGCTACGCGTTGCGCGGGGTCGCGCAGCCGCAAGAGCTCTTCACGCTCGACTCCGCCCGGGCCGGGTAGCTCGCGCCCTCGCGCCGCAGAGCTGAGGTACGAAGTCACCGCGCAGGGTATGGCGTTATTGTGATGGCTGGTCGGCAAGCCCCTGGGGCAAAGCCGTTTAACCATTCCCGAGAGACGTTCGCGCGCGGACCGGAACCATTCCCGTCTGCAATGCATTTATTTGCATGCAGACTGGTCGGGGGTTTGCGCAAGCCTTGGAGCGCGGCGTGGTCGCAGGCCTCGTCGGCGCGATTGTGTGCTTCACGGGGGGCGTCGCATCGGCCGAAGGCCCGCTGAAACTGGTGGGCAGCCAGCTCGAGCCGGTCAAATGGACCGAGCTCGCCGGCTGGACCGCCGATGATCATCTCGCCGCATTCGCGGCCTATCAGACAAGCTGCCAAGCCTTGCGCAAAGCGCGTCGCACCGACGACCGCGGAGAGATCTCTGCAGCCCTGTCGAACGCCTGCCGCAACGCCATGGGACTGCGGCCACGGGATGCCCATACCGCTCGCGGTTTCTTCGAACAGAATTTTCAACCCGTTCGCATCGCGCGCCTAGGCGAGCGGGAGGGACTTCTGACCGGCTATTTCGAGCCGATTGTCGCGGGCTCGCGCTTTCCGAGTCCGGAATTCCACGTCCCGGTCTACCGCCGGCCGCGTGATCTGGTCGCTGACGGGTACAAGCCCGGCTCCGTTGCATTTCCAAACAAAGGCGTGCGCATTGGTCGCCGCAACGAGAACAACGAGCTCGTGCCTTACCATGACCGCGGCGCCATCGAGGCCGGCGCGCTCGATGGGCAGAAACTCGAAATCTGCTGGCTCAAGGATCCACTCGATCTGCTCGCGATCCAGATCGAAGGCTCGGCGCGCGTGATCCTAGAGGACGGCACGCCGCTGCGCATCAGCTACGATTCGCACAACGGCTATCGCTACGGCTCGATCGAGCGCGTGCTCATCGAACGCAATCTCATTTCGCGCCAGGAGATGTCGACGCAGCGCATTCGCGAGTGGATGGCCGCGCATCCGGAGGAAGCTGCGAATGTGCGCGCCACCAACCGCTCCTATGTGTTCTTCCGCATCACCGGACTGTCGAACGAGGGCGAACCGGTCGGTGCGCAGGGGGTGCCGTTGACACCCGGCCGGTCCATTGCCGTCGACAGGCTGCATGAATACGGCACGCCGTTTTTCATCGAAGCCCATCTGCCGATCGAGAGCGTGAAGTCTGTTTTACCCTTCGGGCGGCTGATGATTGCGCAGGACACGGGATCGGCGCTGGTCGGACCGGCGCGCGCCGATCTCTACTGGGGCGCCGGCGACGACGCCGGTCGCATCGCCGGCCGCATTCGCCATCCGGGTCGCTTCGCCATGCTGCTTCCGCGCGAACTCGACATGATCGCGGCCGGCAGGCACATGCCACTGCCGGTGCCAAAACCGAAGAGCCTCGAGATCGAAGTCGCGAAACAGGACGGCAAAGGCAACGCAAAGTCCGCCAGCGAGATCGAGCCCAGAAAGGGTACGCCGTTGCCGGGGCCAAAACAGAAGATCGCCGGCCCGGAAGTCAAGAAGCAGGATGGCAAAGGCAGCGCAAAGTCCGCCAGCGAGATCGAGCCCAGAAAGGGTACGCCGTCGCCGGGGCCAAAACAGAAGATCGCCGGCCCGGAAGTCAAGAAACAGGATGGCAAAGGCAGCGCAAAATCCGCCAGCGAGATCGAGCCCAGAAAGGGTATGCCGTCGCCGGGGCCAAAACAGAAGATCGCCGGCCCGGAAGTCAAGAAACAGGATGGCAAAGGCAGCGCAAAGTCCGCCAACGAGATCGAGCCCAGAAAGGGTACGCCGTTGCCGGGGCCAAAACCGAAGATCGCCGGCCCGGAAGTCAAGAAACAGGATGGCAAAGACAGCGCAAAGTCCGCCAGCGAGACCGAGCCCAGAAAGGGTACGCCGTTGCCGGGGCCAAAACCGAAGATCGCCGGGTCCGGCGTGAAGAAACCGGACAGCAAAGACAGGGCAAACTCCGCCAACGAGAGCGCGACGGGCAAACCGTTGCCGGCAGTCCGCGACGCCACCTACAAGCCGCGCAACGTGCAGAGGAACTGAATCAAAAGACGCGCGCCACACCGCGCCAGCGCCTGCTGGTGCAAAACACATTACGCCGTTTACGCGATCTTGCCGTAATTGTTTCAATTTTGCGGAAACTGCCGTCGCCTTGCAGCGCCACGCGTTGCAACGGTGTAGGGCTGGAGCTGCCGGCGATGGGTTTCGCCGCGCTCAACCCCATCCTGCGAAGCAAAACAAGGTGTATGATCGTCGCCCCGCCGCATGCAGCTCCGTTTGGGGTCTCATCGTGCCTGCCGCCGCTGTCAGCGCTGACAAGATACGTAAAGCATTGCGGCAATGGCTGCGCCGCATTACGAGCTTCGCCGGCTTGTATGCCGTGGTGGCGTCGTTGGGCCTGGTCGTGCTCGTCGTCGGCGCAATCGGCCTGCACGGGGTGGACACCACGAACCGACAGGTGCATGCCCTCGAAGACGTCGGAAGGCGGGCTTTCTTCGCGGAGCACGCGAACAGCCTGATCTATGCCGTCGTGATGGACTCGCGCGGCGTCTACATGTCGGCGGAGGCCGCCGATCGGGCGAGATTCGGCGCCGGCATCATGAATTTTCTGGCCGAGCTCGACGCCAATATGGCGGCCTGGAAGGAGCATATCGCGCCGGAAGATCGTGACGAGTTTGCGCGTGCGCAAGCGCGAACGGAAGAGTTCATCCGTTTCCGCACCGAGCTCGTCCGTCTGGGCAACGAGGTGGGTCAGGCCGCGGCGCGAGACTGGGGCGACAACGAGATCAACCGGGCGAACCGGGAGGCGCTCAACCGCGCGATCGACGCGCTTGCGAATTCGAACTACGCCGAGCTTGCGCAGCTTCGCGCGTCCATCAGCGCGTATTCCGCCCGGCAATTCGTGCTCGCGACCACGGCCATGGCGGGCGGAATTCTGCTCGTTGTTCTGCTGATCCTTCTCATGATGCGGCGCCACCGACAGGACGCCGCCACGCAGATCGCGGCCAAGGAGGCGTATCTGGCAGAAGCCCAACGGCTCAGCCACACGGGGAGCTTTGGCTGGAGCGCTTCCGGCGGATTCGTTTGGTCGGAGGAAACGTTTCGCATCTTCGAGCTCGATCCAGCCACCAAGCCCATGCTGGAAACGGTCATTCAACGGACCCATCCGGAGGACGTGGCCCGCGTTCAAGAGTTCATCGATCGCTCATTTCATGACGGAAGAGAGGGTAATCTCGGGCACAGAATCGTGATGCCTGACGGCTCCGTGAAACATCTCCATGTCGTGGCGCATCCACTGCGAGACGAAGCGGGAGAACTCGCGTTCGTCGGAGCCGTGATGGACATCACCGCGGCCAAGCGCGCCGAAGAGGCAGTG
>WNGB01012856.1_pt1 | contig 11324 bp, 9 predicted proteins | sample 5400681 | NCBI WGS metagenome assembly WNGB01 (sample SAMN13153367, study PRJNA577476) | soil metagenome | isolation source: 115 cm soil or saprolite under grassland replicate 2 | place: USA:California | collected 2016-06-15 | reverse complement strand
GGCGCACCCAGCGCATCGAGAAAGCGATGGCGGACGGCCTCAAGCTCCTCCAGGAGGGCAATCCGCCGGAAGCCAAGCTGAAGTTCGAAGCCGTGCTCGCCCAGGATCCCTCCCACGAGGGCGCGCTCGAAGGCCGGCGGCGGGCGGAAGCCGAGATCCTGGCCTCGACGACGAAGGAGAACCGGGAGGCACTGCTTCAGCAAGGACGAAGCCTCTTCGAGGCCGGCCGCTACGAGGACGCGCAACGTCCCCTGGCGGAGGCCGCCGCCGATCCCAGCGCCACCGAAGCGCAGGCCCTGCTCGCGCGCGCGCGCAGCTACGTCGAGGGGATCCAGAAGCAGAAGGAGATCCGCTCGCGTGCCGATCAGCTCCTGTCCGAAGCGGAGAAGCTCATCGAGAAGCGCCTGTTTCCCGACGCTTATGTCCGCCTGGGCAGCGCCCTGGAGCTGGAGCCGGAGAACGTCCGCGCCCGGGACCGGCTGCTTTCCGTCGGCCGCCTCATCGGCGAGGAAACGCTGAACCGCCTCTTCCCCAACCAGCCCCCGGTGCTCACCTTCTTCGTGCCCAGCGGCGAGGGCAAGGTGATCACCACGAGCGCGGAAGGCCCGCGTATCGAGGTCGTCGGGGCCGCCCTCGACGATCGCGGGCTCTCACGCATCCAATTCCTTCAGGGCGGCAAGGTGATCGCCGACCTGGACCTGCTGGACTCCCTTCCGCGGAAGCAGGATCTCCGGCGCACGTTCGATCTGGCCAAGGGTCCCAACGAGCTGAAGGTGATCGCTACCGACAGCCTGGGGGCGACGCAGGAACAGGCCTTCCTGGTCACGCGCACGCCATTGATCTACGAGCGCGCCTGGTTTTTCCCTTCCGCGGTGGCCAGCTCGGCCGCGATCATCGGCCTCGGGCTCGCCGTCCAGCGGACGCGCCGCCGCCGCGCCGTGCGCAACCGCTTCAACCCGTACATCGCCGGCGCCCCCGTGCTCGAGGACGACATGTTCTTCGGGCGCCACAAGCTGCTGGCGCGCATCATGAACGTCCTCCACCACAACAGCCTGATGATCACGGGCGAGCGCCGCATCGGGAAGACGACGCTCCTCCACCACCTGCGCAAGGCGCTGGAGCACGACGAGGGGACCGATTACCAGTTCTTCGTCGTCTCCACCGACCTCCAGGGCGTGCCCGAGTCGGGCTTCTTCGACGCGGTCATGAGCGACGTCGCGGACCAGCTTCCCCTGCGGCCGGAAACGCGGGAGGCCCTGCGCTTCCGGCGCGGGCGCGAGTGGTACGACGGACGCGACTTCAGCCACGACCTCCAGCGGGTCGTCGAGGACCTGACCGTGCGCACGCCGAAGAAGGTCAAGCTCGCCCTCCTCATCGACGAGGTGGACGTGCTCAACGAGTACTCGGAGCGCGTGAACCAGCGGCTGCGCAGCATCTTCATGAAGACGTTCTCCGAGCACCTCGTGGCCATCATGAGCGGCGTCGGCATCAAGCGCATCTGGAAGAGCGAAGGCAGCCCCTGGTACAACTTCTTCGACGAGATCGAGCTGACCGCCTTCAGCCGCGAGGAGGGAGAGGCCCTGATCCGCCAGCCCGTGGAAGGGGTGTTCCGCTGGGCCCCGGAGGCGGTGGAGGCGATCCTCGCCTACAGCGAGCTCAAGCCGTACATCATCCAGAAGTTCTGCATCCACGCCGTGAACCAGATGCTCGAAGAGGGGCGCACCACCATCACCGCCGCCGACGTCGAAGCGGTGCGCCCGCTCGTGCTGTTCGAGCGCGCCGAGGAAGTCGCGCCCGTGCGCGAGACTGCTTCCGCATGAGGAACCCCTTCATCGCGGGGAGCTGGGTGCGGGGGGAGAACTTCTTCGGGCGCGGGGAAATCCTGCGCGACATCCTCGAAGGGGAGAGCGATTCGATCTGGGTCGCGGGGGCCCGGCGCCTGGGCAAGACGAGCCTCCTCAAGCAGCTCGAGTACCGCGTGCAGCAGAGTACGCATACCCCGTTCGTGCCGCTCTACTGGGACCTGCAGGGCAGCGCGGACTCGCGCGGCCTCGCCGACGGCCTGCTCGGCAGCGTCGAGGACTCGGAGAGCTTCCGTCGCGCGACGGACATCGACGTCGAGGACCTCGAGGGGCTCTCGGTGGCGGACATGCTCACGACCCTGGTCCGGCGCACCGTGCGCAGCGGCTGGCGGCTGCTCCTCCTCGTCGACGAAGCCGAGGAGTTCCTGGCCGTGGCGCGCACCGACACCGTCGTACTTCCCCGCCTGCGGCGGATCTTCCAGAAGGGCCCGGACGTGCGCACGGTGCTCACCGCCACCAAGCGGCTGGCCCGCATCGACGAGATCACCGACGTCGACACGTCGCCGTTCCTCCAGGGATTCATCCCGCCCGTCTACCTCACGCCCCTGGCCGCGGACGAGGCGCGCGCGCTGCTCGTGCGCGGACAGTTCTCGAAGGACGAAGTGGAGATGGTCCTGGAGCGCACGGCCAACCATCCGTTTCTCGTCCAGCTCATCGCCAGCCGGCTGTTCGAGAGCCGCGACCTCGGCGCCACCCTGGATCAAGTGGCCGCGGACGAGATGGTATCCAACTTCTTCTCCGTGGACTTCCAGACCCTCGACGGCGACGAGCGCGCGCTGCTCGAGCAGATGGCGCGCGACGGCGCGCGCAGCCGCAAGGAGCTGGCCCAGGCCATCCGGCGCACGGAGGAGACGGTGGAGCCGCTCCTCTACGGGTTGCGCATGATGGGCTACCTGACCGCGGAGAGCGGGAGCTATCGCATCGGCAACTGGTTCTTCGAGCGCTGGCTGCGCCGCGTCACCGCCAACGCGACGGTGAGGCCGACGTGATCGTGGGCGTCAATCGCGTGTACGAGCACGCGGGGAAGCAATACCACCTCCAGGCCGAAGACCTCGGCGTCGAGCAGGCCTGCTTCGAGATCCGCGTCTACGACGGCGGTACCGTGCTCTTCCGCAAGCGGCTCCCCTACGCCGAGATCCTCGGCCAGAAGCTTCCCAAGCTCGAGCAGGACGAGAGCCTGCGTGCCCTCATGGAGAAGACCCTGCACACCGTGCAGGCGGCGATCGCCAAGGGAAAGCTGGCCTAGGGCGCCACGGAGACCTCCACCGACTTCGAGAAGGACGCGCCCGCGTTGTCGGTGAAGACCAGGAAGACGGTCACCAGCGCCTCCCGCTTCAGGTTGGGAAGGTCGTACCACACGTTGAAGTTCATGTTGACGGTGCTGCCCGCGGAAGCGAACGTGTTCGTGCTCGTCGTGAACTCGAACTCGTAATGCTCGCTGTCGCTGCCCGTCGGGGCCGTGATGATGCCGCCCGAGGCCTGCTGCACCTTGATCGTGGCCGAGGTGATCTTCACCGGGAACGTCACGCTCACGTTCTTGTCCGGCGAGTTGAGCGTCACCGCGATTCCGAAGGCCGTCTTCCAGTCGTACTCGCGCTGCTCGCTGGGCTGGTTGTTGGTGCTGACGAACGTGTAGAACCGGCCGGTGGGCCCGGTGGCCGTCGTCGGGCTGGGGTTGGCCGTGGCGACGATGAAATCGGTGGTGGGCGTGGTGCTCGTCGGGGACTGGCAGGCCCAGGTCAGGCTCGCGGCCAGCAGCACCGGCACACCCTTGCGGCTTGCAAGCATTCAAGTCCTCCGTCAAAAGGTCGTGCCCACCGCGAACTTGAAGGTCCGCGCGGGCTGGAAGGCGTCGCGGTTGAGGTTGAAGGCGTAGATGAGGCGGAAGGGCACGTTGAGGACGGGCATGATGAAGCGCAGCTCGGCCCCGGTGGAATTCCGCAGTTGCCTCAGGTTGATGTTCTGGCCTTCGGCGAAAGCCTGGCCGGCGTCGTAGAAGAGGAGGAGCCGCAGGGGTCCCCCCACGTCGAAGTAGTACTCGGCGTTGAAGAGCGCGAACTTGTTGCCGCCGATGGCCTGGTTCTTGGCGTCCACCGGCCCCACCGTCCGGATGTTCACGCCCCGGATCTGCGTCTCCCCGCCCAGGAAGTAGCGCTGGTAGTAGGGCAGGGTCCGGGTCTTGCCGTAGGGGGAGATCCAGGCCGCCTCCGCGCGCAGGCCGAGCGCGGTCTTGCGCAGATGGGGAAGGTAGAGCACGGCCTCGCCGTCGGGCCGGAAGTAGTTGATGCCGCCGCCGAGGGGACCGCCCGCGACCACCCCGCTCGCGGTGAGGCGCGCCCCTTTCCGCGGCGTGTAGGGGTTGTCGACCGTGTTGTAGACGAGGGAGGGACCGAGGCGGCTCTCCACGTGCCGGCCGTCGTCGAGGAACGGCGCGAAGATCGGCTCGCCGGTCGTGGTCGTGCCCGTGGTCGCGGTGTTGAGCAGGCTGCTGAGGCCCGCGGTGTCGATGACCTCGTAGGTGTAGCTCGGGAACAGGCGGGTGAAGCGGCCGAGGGGAAAGCCGGTGGTCAGGCTGGCACCCGTGCGCACCTCGCTGTAGCCGACGACGTTGAGCGCGGTCAGGTAGTCGAGCTTGCGCGAGTAGAGGTCGATGCCGGCGGTGATGGGCCGATCGAAGAGGTAGGGCTCGGTGATCGCGAACTGGTAGTTCTTGGCCCGCGCTCCCGTCTGGGCCGAGAGCTGCACCGTCTCCCCCAGGCCCAGGAAGTTCGCGGTGGAGAAGCTGGCGTTGACGAAGGTGCCCTCCAGTCCGCTCACGCCCCCACCGAACGTGAACTGGTTGCGGTTCTGCTCCTCGACCTTGAACGTGACGTCGATCTTGTCCTCGGCCAGCGGGCTCGGCCCCAGCTCGGGCGCGCCTTCCATGGGCTTGAAGTAGCCGAGCTGGTTGATCCGGCGGATGGAGAGCTTGAGCAGCTCGGTGTTGAAGACATCGCTCTCGTTGAGGTAGACCTCGCGCCGGATCACCTTGTCCCGCGTCGTGCTGTTGCCGGTGAACGTGATCTTCCCGACGTAGTACTTCTTGTCCTCGTCCATGGTCAGGGTGACGTCCACGACCTTGCGCGCGGGGTCGGGCTTGCGCTCCGGACGCCCCGTCCACTGGAAGTAGCCCTGGGAGCCATAGGCGTCGCGCAGCTTGTCGAAGCCCTTCTTGATCTTCGATTCCTTGTAGACGTCCCCCGTCTTGAGCTTGAAGATGGGCAGGACCAGCTCCGGCTTGAAGACGGCCATGCCCTCGAACTTCACCTCGCCGATGCGGTACTGGTCGCCTTCGCTCACCGGGATCTCGAGGCGGATGCCCTTGGTGGGTTTCTTCCCCGCCTTGCCGTCGATGTAGCTGACCTTGGGCTCGCCCACGGACGCGGTGACGTAGCCGTGGTCGAGATAGAAGTCCTCCAGCCGCTTCTGGTCCCCTTCCGCGCCCGACCACTTGTCCGGCGTGTAGGTCGTCTTGCCCAGGAGCCAGCCCAGTCCCCACAAGCCGCGCAGCCGTACGTTCTTCATGTGCCGCCCCAGCGTGGCGTCGGAGAAGACCTGGTTGCCCACGAAGTCCACGCGCTTCACCTTCGCCTTCGGTCCGTCGTCGATGAGGAACGAGACCTGCAGCCCGGAGGCCCCGACGGGCTTGGCGTCGTGCTTCACGGTCGCGAAGGGCCGCCCCTTGTCCGCGAGCATCTCCCTCAGGATGTGCTCGACGTGGCGCGCCTTCCCGAGGTCGTAGAAGGTCTCGACCTTGAGGGCGGCTTCCTTCTTCTTGAGCTCGTCCTCGATCGTCGTCTTGGTCAGGGCCTTGCTGCCCCGGAAGTCGACGATCTGGATGCGCTTGCGCTCGCTCACGACGAAGGTGACGATCTTGCCCCCGCCGGGCGAGTCCCGGACGTCGATCGAGAGGTCGTCGACGAACCCGGTGTCCCAGAGGCGCCGGAAGTCCTCGCGCAGCCGCAGCGGGTCGTAGCGGTCACCGGGCTTGGTGGAGACGTAGAAGCGCAGCGTCTCCGCCGAGAGGAACTGGTTGCGCGCGATCTCGACGCGCTCCACCAGGGGTGCGGCCGCCGCCGCCTCGTCCGACGCGTCCGGCTCCGGGGCCTGGCCCCGGGCGGACGCGGCCAGGGTCAGGGCCAGGACGAGGGCCGCCGCGGCCGAGGCCCACGGCCTCGCTTCCGAACGAGCGATCGCACGCATGACTGCCCATGATCTCCATCACGGCGGCCGAGGTGATTAAGCGCGTGCAAAGACCTCGTTAACTGTTCTTAACGGGGGCTTAGCAACGACGACTCCGGCGCGCGCAGGCCTCTAGTAGCTGGAGAGGCTGCGTGCCCGCGGTGTCGGTCACGTCGTACGACCAGACGCAATGGCCGTCGCCCCGAGGTGACGAGCGCGTTTCCGCTGGCCAGACGCTGCGCGCCCGAGATGACGGCGCTTCCGCCACAGGCGGCCAGAGCACCGATGAAGATCGCCGCTCCCGTGACGCGAGCGGCGATCGTTTCGAACGGCCGGGCACGAGCGCCGCCGGCCCGCGGCGGCGCTCGCTCACCCTCGGGCCGGTCGCCCGCCTAGGGACGAGGTCCCGGACCGCCGGGGCCGTGCGGCCCGCGCGGAACCCTTCGGCCCTCGTGCATCTTCGCGAGATTGTCGCGCTGCTCGGGCGTCAGGATCGCCTTCATCTCTTCGAAGGCGGCGTCGTGGGCCGCGCGCAGCTTCTTTTCCGCCGCGTGCATGGCCAGGGCCGCCTGTCCGACCGCCGTCGCGTCGGCGCCGTCCGCCTCCAGCGCGCTCCGGAAGGTCTCGTGAGCCTGGCGCGCCGCCTCCGCGAGCGGCTTGAGCGTTTCCTGCTGCCGGCCGTGCAAGGCTTCGAGCTGCGACTTCTGCTCGTCGCTGAGAGAGAGCTCCTCGGCGAGCCGCCCGTGACCGAAGCCCGGGCCGAACGGACGATCGTGGGGCGGCGCACCCGGTCCCTGCGCGTGCGCGATCCCTGCCGACACCAGCGCCCACAGCGCCGCCCCGGCCACGGCTACCTTCGTCTTCATGGTCCCTCCATTCGCGCGCCGCCGAGCCAGGCGACGCGCCCGACCCCGATGGTCGCAAGTCCGCGGGCGGTTGCCATTAGCCTGAGGCAAAATCGGCGTTAAGCCTGTAAAACGTCGGGGCCGGCCTCTCAGCCCACGAACTTGTAGCCCAGCCCGTGCACGGTGAGGATGTACTGCGGCCGTCGCGGGTTCGGCTCGATCTTCCGGCGCAGCCAGGCGACGTGCACGTCGACGGTGCGCGTGGTGGGCATCGCATCGTAGCCCCAGACTTCGTTGAGCAGCTCGTCGCGCGAAAGGGTGGCCCCGCGCTGCCGGATCAGATAGCGCAGGAGCTGGAATTCCTTTGCCGACACCGTGACCTGCGCCCCCGCCCGTGTGACCTCGGCCTTCCGGAAGTCGACGTCGATCTCGCCGAAGCGATAGCCTTCCGAGGCCTCGCGCGCGGCGGGCGGCTCGCGGCGCAGGCGCGCCTCCACCCGCGCCAGCAGCTCCGACATCGCGAAGGGCTTCACCAGGTAATCGTCGGCGCCGAGCCTGAGCCCCAGCACGCGGTCCTCCACCTGGCCGCGCGCGGTCAGCATGAGCACGGGCGTGTCCACCCCGCCCTTGCGCAGGTCGCGGCACACGTCGAAGCCGCTGCGGTCCGGGAGCATCACGTCCAGCACGACGAGGTCGAAGGGCTCGGTCGAGGCGCGGTGCAGGCCGGTCTCGCCGTCCGCGGCCTGCTCGACGAGATGGCCTTCGCTGGTCAGGCGCCCGCTGAGGGTGAGCCGGAGACCCGGCTCGTCCTCAACGAGCAGGATCCGCTTGCGCACTGCTCTCCTCCATTGACGCGGCCCGCTGGGCCTCCGCCGTGGCCGCCGGCAGCACGAGCGAGAACGCGCTGCCCGCGCCGGGCGTGCTCTCGACCTCGACCGCGCCCCCGTGCGCGTCCATGATCCGCTGCACCAGGCTGAGGCCGAGCCCGCTCCCGGACACTCCCGCCGCCAGGGCCTGCCGCCCCCGATAGAAGGCCTGGAAGATCCGCCCCTGCTCGCCGGTCGGGATGCCGGGGCCGTGATCGCGTACGGTGATGCGCACGTCCGTGCGCCCGGCCCGGCCCGCCTCGGCGGAGAGGCCGATCCAGTGGCCGGCGGCGGCGTGGCGGGCGGAGTTCTGGATGAGGTTCTGCAGGGCGCGGCGCAGCGCGGCGCGGTCGCCGAGCACGATCGGCAGGGCGGGCGCGATCCGCAGCTCGACCTCGATCCGGGCGTCGGCGATGGTGCCCGCGCAGGCCTTGAGCGCCTCGTCGACGAGGCTCGCGGCCGCGATCGGCTCACGCGCGCGCCGCCGCTCGAAGGAGTCGATGCCTGCGAACTCGAGGACCTGCTCGATCATCTCGGCCAGGCGCCGGCCCTCGTCGCGGATCGTCGCGCCGTACACGCGCACCTCCGCCGGGTCGCGCACGAGACCGTCGGCCAGGTTCTCGCCCGCCGAGCACACCACGGCCACCGGGGTGCGCAGCTCGTGCGAGACGCCGGCCACGAACTCCACGTGCTGCGCGGCCAGCCGCCGCGCGCGCTGGCTGGAGAGCGCGACCATGGCCGCGCTGGCCCCGAGGAGGAGCAGGGTGCCGAAGCTGATCACCAGGTTGCGATGGCGGGTGTGGGCGACGACCTGCTCGAGGGAGCCCGCGCGATGGGTGACCCCGACTTCCCAGACGCCGCGGTCCGCGGGCGGCGGACGGAAGCCGCGGCGCGCGTCGCGTGGCGGCCGATGGGCGAGGAAGGCGGGCAGGTCGGCGGCGCCGGCGCGGAACATCCCGCTGTCGAGCTGGTCGAAGCGCACCTCGAGGAGGCCGGCGGTGGCGTCGGGCGCGGAGTGCAGGGCGTCGGCGGGGTCGGACCGATAGACGACGGTGTGCGGCTCCCGCCGCGTGGTCACGACGACGCAGTAGTCGAACTCGCCTCCGTTCGCGAAATAGCGGCCGGCCAGGGCGGGAAGGAGGTCACGCTCGATGTAGCCGCGATCGAACTGCACGATGACGAAGCCGGCGCTGCGCGGACGGAAGAAGGCCTCGGCGGGACGGGACTCCGGCGAGAAGATCGGAGAAACGAGGGCCGGCACCTCGTCCGCCACCATGCCGAACGGGCCGCGAGGACCGCCGGCGCGATCCGGTCGGCCGGGTCCGCCCTCAATGCCTTCGATCCGCTGGCGCAGCGCGGAGAGCTCCGCCGGCCACTCCGTCCCGACGAACACGCGCGCTGCCTTGTCGAATCGGCGCAGCGAGGGCTTCCCGTTCTCCTGGGTCACGACGTAGACCGCGGCCACCAGGCCGGGGTGCTCGGTGCGCGCGGCCCAGTGTTCGTAGCGCGCAGCGTAGCGGACCCCGCCGTCCGGGCCCAGCATGTCCTCGTCGACCTGCAGCCACGCGAACGCGCGCGTGACCTCGCGGTCGAAGTCCTGCGCGAGCTGCTCGGCGCGCGAGCGCGCGCTGGCCTGCAGACGTGCCCGCTCCGCCTCCCCGACCTGATCGACCCAACGGTACTGCAGCGTCGCGAGGAGAACGAGGGCGACGAGGAGCCCGGCCACGGCGGCGAACAACGGAAGGCGAGGCAAGCGTACGTGCGCGAACATCCGCTTGCAGACTAGCACGCCGAAAAGCGAAAACCCTTACGAAATCTGGGCTTTTTACCTTCTTAACAAAGACTTTGCCGCACCCTGACGTGTGGGGCGGGGCGCCTCGGGGCGGAGTCTCCGCGCATGGACGTGCCCTTGTCCCAGGCAGAGGACGCGTCTCGACGCCGGCGCGCGCAAGCGCGCTCCAGCCACGGCATCGCGCGCCGGTATGCGCCTTGCAGGCCAATCGCCGACGTCGCCGTGGCCCGCCCGTCCGGCCGCCGACATTTCCACCTCGAGAGTGAACAGGAGCGGATCTCACATGACCGAACAGACGCGTCGTCAGTTCTGCGCCCAGGCCTGCCAGATGGCCTCGGCGGCCGCATGGGCCGGCTCGATGGGAGCGGTGCTCCAGGGCTGCGGCGGCGGGGGCGGCGGCAGCATCACCGGCGGCTCGCTCCCCAGCGACGTGCCGGCGCTGGCGACGCTGAGCGCGACGGCGGCGAGCGGAGGCGTGACCCTCAACATCGACGCGGGCTCGCCACTGTCGGCGGTGGGGAGCGCGGCCCTCGTCCAGAGCTCGGGCGGGCTCCTCCTCGTGGCGCACACGGGTCCGGACACGTTCACGGCCGTCACCGCCACCTGCACGCACGAGAACTGCACGATCACGGGCTTCACGGGCCAGAGCTACGTCTGCCCGTGCCACGGTTCGCGGTTCAGCACCAGCGGCGCGGTCCAGAGCGGCCCGGCCACGCGGTCGCTGCGCTCGTTCGCCACGCGCTTCGCGAGCAACGTCCTCACCATCTCGGTCTGAGCGCGGCGCAATGAGAAGCGCCGCTCCGCGCCCTTGGGTCTTGCTGGCCCTGGCCGTCGCCGCCGCCCTGCCCGTCGCCGGAAGCGCCGCGGAGATGCCCGCGTACCGCGTCGTGCGCGGCGAAGTCCGCGTCCTCTGCCCGGTCACGGTGGGAGGGTCGTTCGAGGCGGTCACCACGTCCCTCTCCGGGACCCTGGGGATCGCGGCGCTGCGCCCCGCGGTGCTGAGAGGGGACCTCACCGTCGACCTTTCGAGCCTGGATACCGGCATTGCCCTCCGCAACGCGCACCTGCGCGACAAGTACCTGGAGGTCGACAAAGGCGGGGACTTCGCCACCGCGGTCCTCTCCGACGTGCGCCTGGACAAGGTCGAGGCCTCCACGTTCAAAGGACGGACGCCATTCACGGGTATGCTCCGCCTTCATGGGACGCGGCGGCCCGTATCGGGACGGGCGGACATCCGCTTCGAGGGGGCCGACGTCCGCGTCGCCGCGAGCTTCCCCGTGCGCATCGACGACTACGGCATCGCGCCTCCCCGCTACCTGGGGGTGGGGGTCAAGAACGAGGTGCAAGTGAAGGTTTCGCTGCTGGTCACGCCGGTGCCGGCCCTCGGGGGCGGCCAATGAGGACGCGCGTCGCGGCTCTCGCTGCCGCCGGCCTCGCCCTCGGGGTCGCGCACGCCGGCGCCGAGCCCATCTTCCTCGCGCGCCAATACGCGCGCTGCACGACGTGCCATTTCTCGCCGACGGGGGGTGGACTGCTCACCCCGTACGGCCGCTCCCTCACCCGCCAGGAGCTTTCGACCACGGGTGGCGGCCACGGCCCCGCGCCCGGTTCGGGCCCGAGCCGCGCGGGCGAGGAAGGGCCCCTGTTCGGTCTGCTCGGAAACAGCCTGGGGCCGGTCAGCGCCGGCATCGACCTGCGGCCGTCGCATCTGGACGTCCGCTTCCCGGGCGGCAAGGAC
>WNGB01012852.1_pt1 | contig 11327 bp, 8 predicted proteins | sample 5400681 | NCBI WGS metagenome assembly WNGB01 (sample SAMN13153367, study PRJNA577476) | soil metagenome | isolation source: 115 cm soil or saprolite under grassland replicate 2 | place: USA:California | collected 2016-06-15 | reverse complement strand
TGGCGGTTCACGACCGAGGATGCCCGCATCAAGCTGAAGCACCTCTACCCCGCAATGCAGAGCTGACAAGCTACTAGTGGCATTGCAGCCAGTGGGGCGTGGTCGATTTTGCAAGTTAACGCTGTTTGATTACGCGCCAGACGTTGGCGTGCGATCTGTACGCGTTCCGCGCTGCCCGTGGCTGTTCCTCGGGCCAGGTGACCTGGAGGCGCCGCTCACCCCAGGCGAACGTCACGATCGCTCTCCCGGCGGCGTAAGAGCGCAACAGGTCAGCGCGCAGGTACAACAGGTGTCCACTGAAACCGTCCGGCGCGGTGAACGATCGCGCGGCGCTGGAACCGGACGGCTCGACCTGGTCGAAGCGGGCGGGAACACTTCGCAAGTCGAACGCCTCCGAGAACAGCCTGCTGGGCACGTAGGCGGTCGCCTGGTTCTCGCTGCTGTGGTACCCCTCCCAGGCGTAGTCGTGCGCCAACCGCTCTATCGTGATCGCGGGTCCGTCTCGGTCGAAGGTCTCGCGATAGATGTCACCAACGGTGTAGCCGTGCTCGGGTGACGCGAACCGGTTGTGCCATGGGATCTCACCGGCGAATACGTAGTAGCTAGCCGGCAGGTCGATCATCGAACGCCCGGGATAGTCGGAGGCATTTAGTTCGTCGAGAAGCTCGGCGAGGTCAGTTTGATTGACGAGCACGGTGTTGATCAGCCCGAACGTGTTGCGGCCGGTCGCCGGATCCTGGGTGTCGATCTCGGCGTGCACAAGCAGCCAGGGCCCTGGATCAGCATCGAGTGACGTCGGGCACAAGAGGGAGTCCGGCACCGTGACAATGCCTTGGCGTAGCCACCGGGTGTCGTCGGCGGGCGTCCGGCGGGCCCACGTCGGCAACGCTAGCGGCGCGGGCGACGAGGGCTGCGGGAACGTCGGATCGATATCGAGTTCCAACCAGGTCGGCGCCTGACCTTGGTCGGCGAGGATCCCCGCTACGACATAAAAGCCGATCCAACCATATTTCTTGCCGTACCGCTCAACATGACTAGGTTTGTTGTAGCGAGGAGGTGCGTCGATTTGCTGTTCGGACGCGTCGAACAGGTCGTGACGCCAACCGAGTGCGTGCACCACGCCGAGCACTTGGTCGGTGGCGTCTCGATGCCCAGGATGGTCAAAGTCATAGGCGTGGCGGTCATCGAACAGCCGTCCCAGGGTGTAGTTGTGGAAGTCCATCCGGAGCGTTCGCTCCACTTCGTCGCGACGCGGATCGCCATCCGACAATGGCACCACAGGGGGACCCGGTGTGAACGTCAACGGCAGGCTTGTGCCGGCAGGTATCGCTGTCGGGTAGAACTTGGCCGCGAAGTCGAACGTGCTGCCGACGTAGTAACGGATCAACGCGTGCGACGTCGGTGACTTCGCGTTCGGTCCGGTGAGGGCTGCCAACAACACCGGCAGGTAGGCAGCCAGAGCCGCGTCGAAGGTGGGGTCGGGAAGTTGATACGTGGTCGCGACGCCGTACGCGGCGGCGGTCATCCGATCGCTGATGTAGGGATCATTGATCGTCAGGGACTCGGCGGCCATCGCGAACAGGCCCTCAGCGTCGTGACGGCCATACCAGTACAGAGCGGCCGTGGCGGCGTCGCGAAGATCACGGTCTGTGCTGGTGAGCGTCCACATCAGCCACCGCGCGCGGAGCCGGTCAGCATCTGTGCGGGTCGATTGCTCACGCCATTGGGCGGCCAGTGCCGCCGCGTCAGCGCGAAGTCGACGCTGGCGGGCGCGGAGCCACTCAGTCCATCGCAGATCCCGGGCGGCGACAGAGCGGTCACGAAGAATCCGGTCTAGGAATCCGGCGTTCAAGGGATGCTGTGGCGCCGCACGGACCGTGTGGAGCCGGTCGAGGATGTCCCGGCGGCCGCGCAACGCATCGATAGAAGCTGAGATCTCGTCGACCGTTGCCGTGTCGAGGAAGTCAGCCTCGAGCTGGGCCGCACCGTAGATGGCGGCGATACGGAGCGGGTCCTCAACGACCTGCCACAGTTGAGGCGTACCAGCACGTGGCATCTTCCCGATGAGCGACTCGAAGATGTCGCTGGCGAGTGGGTGCCTGTGCGCATAGTCTCCGACGAACAATTTCGTCGTCGCCTCGTCGCCGAGGATGTCGGCGATGCGGGCGCCGTTCGCGTTCAGCAGGCTCGTGGCGATGACGTGTCCGGCGAGCATGTCATAGACGAGTGACACCGTGGTCTCGCCTGCCTCGTTGGGCTGCCGGATCACGATTCCGTCGTGTTCCAGCGCGGTGAGTAGGCTGTCCTGCCATAGCCGCGTGGTGTCACCAAGAAGTTCCTGTGCGCGCGCCTGTGAGATATCGCGGGCTCGTGTCTGCCACAGTTCCGTACCGAGCTTGTCAAGGGCCAGCGTGACATCGTGCGGGTAGATCGACGGTGTCAGCTCCGCGATGCGCCGGCCAGCGGCGATGAGGTACTGGTCGAACATACCGGTGAGCGACGCAGGGAGCCGCTCGACGCCGACTTGGTGTTCGCGTTCGGGGTTCGCGACGCTGCAGTAGATCTTCAGCGAAAGGGGGTGGTTGAGCAGCTCGCGCGGTAGCTCGGCGTCGCCGGGATCGATCTTGTAATAGGTGAAGTAGCGGGCGATCGCAGCATCGAGGTCCTCGTCAAATCCGTCCAGGATCCAGCGGTCGCGCGCCTCATCCGGGATCGCCAGGTCGAGGAACTCACTACGTACGGTGCAGACGACGAGCACCGACGGGTACCGCTGCAGCGTGACGAGCAGCGTTCGCAGCAACGGTGCCCACGCGGTCGCGGCTTCGGCTTCGTTTAGACCGTCCAGGACGAGCGGCAGTCGACATCGGGCGCGTTCGGCGGCCGCGTCGAGGGCCGCCAGCAGCGCCTCGAACGAGCTGATCTGCGTGCCTGCAACGGTGAACTGCTGCGCGAGGTCGTGGAGGGTGCCCCGACGGGTCAGAAGCCGCCCGTAGAGTAGGACGCCGGCGGGGCGCGCTGCTGTCGGCGCGGTGATCTGTGCCGCGAGCTGAGTCTTGCCGTATCCGGCGTCGCCCGCGACAACCACCAATGACGTGGTCAGATAGGCCTGAACCTCCTGGACCAGCGGTAGCGCCTCGCGGATGACGGCGACGAGGTTCGTCAGGCTCAGCGCTGCCGGATGCTGCCGCGCGCGCAACCGCCGGAGCACGGCCGGAGCCGCGGGCGGCGGCTCGGGTGTCGGTTGGCGTCCGACGCCAGCGAGTGTGGTTGCTTCTCCCGAGCTCAGCTGCTGGTAGGCGTCGTCGAGGAGCTGTGCGACCGCGCCGCCCGTCGCGACAATTGCGGCGACCTCACAGGCCGACGGGGCGTCGAGGTTGCGGCTCACCTCTGTGACTGCTGCCGTGAACCGGTTGATGTCGCTTCCTGCGTTCTTCAGGTGCTCCCAGAGGTCGTGTTCGGCAAGCATCCGCCGCAGGTGCCGTTCCGCGTCCGATGGCTGGTGAACCTCTGGTGTCCACCTGTTGCCGGCGGCCGCTGCAGCGCGCTGGTGTGCGTCGGCGAGTCGGTCTGGAGTCAGGATGAGGTTGCCGAAGTATGCCTCGCGTAGCAGGCTCGCGTCACCGACGAGGAGTTGATCGAGGTTGTCCTCGGTCCACAGGTGCAGCCGCATTCCGGCGTCCAAGCCGTAGAACCAGTCTTGATCGGCCCGTGTGAGCGGGCGCCGCGTCCACAGTACCCAGTCGGTGATCCCGGGAACGTGGTGCTTTGTGGCGTCGATCGAGTCCACCACGTCTTGTTTGCGGGTCGCGCCGATGGCCGTGCCGGACGGGAGGTCCCACCACTTGCACTGCCAGCCGTACCAGCGTCCGGGATCGCCGAGTGAGCAGCCCGGCTGATGGATTCTTAGGTGGAACTCGACGCCGGGCTGTTGTGCGGTGGCCGCGAACCGGCCATATCGGTGGTAGGCGTGGAACGCGCTGGCGCGACAGAGTCGCTCGAAGTTCCCGCGTGCATCACCGGGTAGTGCTCGGAACGTGTCCCAGTTCAGTTCCGGCATCGCGGTCTGCCTCGCGTGCTCACCCGCCGCGTCCGTACCCGGTGTCCGGGTAGTCATGCGCGGAGTACACCTCGACCCGGGCGCCCCTGGTGAGCATCAGCTTTAAGAACGCCTCGACGGCGATCTCATCGGTCGTGACGACGATCGAGTCACCGTCGCGTCGGACCTTCACGTCGTAGAGGAACTGTTCGAGCTCCCTGGGTTCCACACTGGGAACGTTGAGATCCATCAGCAGTCTGAGCATCTCGTCGCTGTAGGTGTCGGTCGGCTCGCCTACCTTCAGTCGACCGGCTGCCTCCTCGGCCTCGACCGCCGTCGTGAACCTGTCGATGATCCCGTTGACGGTCTCGGCCGTGGCGGCGTCCTTAAATCGTCCGATCATGACGAGGTTCATCGAGTGTTCGGTGCCGAAGCCGTACCAGACCTTCATCGTCCTTTCCTCTGCAGGCGGACGACCGCGGAGAGGACGCCGCGGTCGTCGATCGTCTCCCCGACCCGGTCGTAGGAAGTGCGCCTCAACATACCTGACGCGTCGATATGCGCGTAGGCACGAAGTCCCATTTCGTGGGGAAGCGGCACGGCAGTCGCCAGCGGACCCACGTCACCCTCGCTGATTCCCAAAGGCACTGGCCCACGGTAGTCAGCGATCCACTTGTGCAGCCGCCGCATGAGGGTCGAATCCATCCCAGGGCGGCCTCGCGCGGGTCGTTCCGGAAGCAACAGCAACTCCGCTGCGCCGAGGGCCGCGGCGAGGTCGGCCACGGCATCTAGATCGGCGAACGTGGCTGTGTTGACAACGCAATTGATTCCGAACGAGAAAGAGCGGCTGATCATCGTGAGCCGCTTGATAAGGTCTGGGAACGGCCGCTTCCGCAGTTTCTCGTACGTGACGCCGACACCGTCGACGCTAACTCGCACAAAGTGGACATGACCGATGAGCGCGTCGATCAACCCTTCTGTCCAACGGTGGCCGTGCGTAGTCATAGTCACCGCAAGCGCCGTTCGCGAGGCGATCCGACGGCACAACTCAGGCAGCCGGCGATACAGCGTCGGCTCGCCCCCACCGAACCCCACGCCGAGGCATCCTTCCGCGTCCAACTCTTCGATCCACGCGTACAGGCGGCCGGCATCGAGGACCGCTACGGACTTCGGCGCATAGCAGAACGGGCAGTCGAGGTCACAAGCGTTGGTCAACGCGACCGACACCTGTCTCGGCGCGCGATCCCAACGTTCCTCGGGAATCTCGGTCTCCTCGAGGAGGAGATTGAAGCCACTCCGGCGGTCGAAGATGTGCAGGCCGTCTGGGCCACGTCGGCACTTCACCGGCACCACTCCGTCTCTGCGTAAGCCGCGCCAACTGCGATCGCCTCACTGACGAAAGCGCAAGGGCGTCTATACACGGTGGCGGCGCAAGGCGGGGCCGCCGACTTGAAGAAAAGGTCCTGGGTTTGTTGTCGGCTCGATCATGGCCGGCGGCGGGCGTTCCACCACTCGAGCACAGCGGCATGGTCATTGACCACTCGGCGACCTCGACGCTCCCACGGCGGTCCGATCCCACGGCGGCGCCAGCGGCCGACCGTCGCCACATGGACGCCGCACAGCTTCGCTACGGTCAACTCTGAAGTCATCACCCTGTCGTGCGCTGGCATTGCGGCGTGCCGTTCACCCATGGGCGGCTCGGCCGATCGGCTCGGCCTCTCACGCACTGTCATTGGGCCTGGTTTCGACAGGGTGGGCAATAGAGTGGCTTTCGACCTGGCACCCTGGGTCGCTGGAAGTCCTGACCGCAGCCGGCGCAGGTCAGCACCTCGATCTGCGGCTGTTGTGTCCGGTTGATCGTGGAGCGAGCAGACGTGGGCCGCCCCGGGTCCAGCTTGGCCTTGTAGCCACCGGCTCGCTGCTGCAGGTCCTCGACTGCCTCGGGCCGCGCGCAATCTCCCGCGTACAGGGTGAGGCCGCGCTGTGCCCACCACAGCGCCTGCTCGAAGTTCTTGGCCCTCTGCTGGCGAATGGCCATCTGCCGGTAGGTCTCCAGCACCGGGACGTGGCCCCACTTTTCCACCATGGCAGCACGGATGACGTCCATCTCGGAGTCATGGTCCCGGCAGGCCTGGTCATAGTCATTGAGCGCCGAGGTGAACACGTCGCGGGACCGGTACAGCAGCGCCTCCAGATGGGCGTACATGAAGTGCCGATCAAGCAGGTCTGCCTCGCGCTCCAGGAGCTGGCGGAGCATCTTGATGGCGCGAAGATCGTCTGCTGGAAGGTCGTTGATCCAGCTCAGGTCGTAGGTGTCGTCCGCCGCATCGGTGGCCACCGCCTCGCTCAGCCCGCTCCACATCCTTGCCCCCGATGGCGGGGGCAGTGCGGGAGGGCGAAGGCCGAAGTCCGCCGGATTATGATCGAGGAACAGCCCCAGGCGGCCTGGTCCGTCGGGCCGTATCCCACCGCCGACGATCGCGCCTGCCAGTGCGATCGGCTTGCCATACCTTCGTTCAAGGGCAAGCAGGCCGGGCCGGTATCGTCGGGCATCATCCCGGGACAGGTAGCCGACCTTGAGGCCCCTGACCCAGACCGACACGGCGTTGGGGTCGTAGGGGTTGTCGGCCTCGCCGACCAGGACGGCATGCACCTCCACGCGCATTCGGTCGGCGATCCCGCGGCGCCCCCTGACCGCTTGCCAGAGGTTGTCCTGGTAGCTGGCTTCGCCCACCACCTCCAGGTCGACTTGGCCCTCGCAGAGGTGGACCTGCATGGCGGGGTACATCCAACTCGGCCGCTGATCCCACCTAGCTGTGCCTGCCCGGTCGGGCGGTTGCTCGCCCCCACCGAAGAGTCTACGAAGAATGCCCATCTCGCTCCCTCGTGCGACGCAAAGCCTTTCCTACATCGTTTGCACCGGCAAGGCCAGTTGCGCCAGATGCGGGTTGGACGACTCACGATCGGCGTCGACCGCAGATACCCGGATCACCTCCAGCGGATCGCTCTTGGCGCCGGTGCGGCGCGAGCCGTGACCTTTGAGAGGGGGCGTCCGCAGACTCCGGCCCAACCCGATCGTGGTGACCTGCGTGACGCTCAGTGTCGACCAGTAGCTATCATCAGCCCCGAGCACGCCGGGACAGCCCGGAGTAGGAGTCAGGATGAGGGCCTCTCGGCAGGAGCGGACAAGCGGGATCGGTGTCAGCGAGGTAACTGCTGACCTCCAGCGGATCGGCTGGGGACCAGTAGTCCCTAACACGCAGCATGACCTCGGAACCGACCTGTTCGTCCAGGCCCGCGACACACGCCGGTTCGACCGTGGCTTGTTAGTTGGCGTGCAGGTCAAGGCCGGCCCCAGCTACTTTGCAGAACCCGCCCGCGCCAAGGATGGCTCGTTGCTCGGTTGGTGGTACTACGAGTCCGACGCCAACCATTTCGACGACTGGGTGACGCACGGGCTACCGCACCTGCTGGTCCTGCACGACCTAGACATCCGCGTCTCCTACTGGGTGCACGTCATCGCCCAGGCGGTTCAGCCCACCCGCAAGGGCGCCAAGATCCTGGTTCCGGTCGACCAGACGATCGACGATGAGCACCTCGATGACCTGCTCGCCGTTGCCGCGTCGCACAAGCCGGTGATCGGCTTGCAAGGCACTGCATGGGGTACTAGCGCGAGCAACATCGCCCCGGCCCGCCGCCTGCGGCATGCGCTACTCGTGCCTCGCCTGGTCGCCCCGCACCGAAACATGGGATTCGGAACCGTGATCGGCCCAGAGCAGGCGGTTGCGCTGCTGACCCAAGGCCGACTCCGGGATCTCACCATCTTCGCCGACAAGCACGACGCCGTCCCCGCGCTCGACCAGGCCGCTTCGTCCAAGGACTGGCGGTGGCGGTTTGTCGCCGCCTTTGGCCGTCTGCTTGTTGACGGCGATCGGAATGCGGTCGCGGCGAGAGTCGACGATGCACCTGACCCGGGGAGCCGCGCTGCTGCTTGCGTGGTCACCGCCTGCGCACTGATGGACGCCGAACGCCACGACGACGTCGTAGCCCTCCTTTCCGAACAGCCGGACGACACGAGCCCGGTCGATTGGGCGTGGATCCAGACCCAGCTCGCCCGCGCCCGCGCCGAGGTCGGGGATGTCGCCACCGCACGCCAAGACGCTGCCGCCGCCCTACGCTCTCTAGTCGGCGATCCTGACGACGTAACCGGCTCGGCGATCGGTGCGGCCGCCGCGCAGTTGCTCTTCCGGACTGCGCAACTGGGGGGACAGCGGCTCGAGGAGCTCATCACGGCGAACGACACCGCCGTGTCGTGGTGGCGCACGCAGATGCTGTGGTACGGGTTTTCTGCCGCCGCAGACCGGGCGTTCCGGCAATGGGCCGACGAGCGGGCGACGAGGATTGAGTTCGAAGACACGGTCAACAATCAGCTGGTCGCCGCGATGGTCAGCGCCGACCTGATCGGCGAGCAAGGAGCCCGGCACAGAATCGGGAGTCTACTGGCCCGAAACACCCTTATCGTCGAGCACGCTCGCGGCGACACCAGCCGTCAAACCGAGGCGCTGGACGAGCTGCGCCGCAGCGGGGACAAGAAGTCGCTGAGCCTCGCCGCCCGCCGCCTCTGGGCTGTCGGCCCGCTCGGCCCGCTCACCGAGGCCGGGCGGCGTATCCACCCCAGCTCGTGGACCCATACCACCGCCCAAGCGAACCTTGGCCTCTGGCAGCACGCCGGCGACGTCCTGGACGCGGCTACCGCCTCCGCCGCAGGGCGCTACTGTCTCGACGTGCTCACCGACGACTCCGCGTTCGTCGCGCGGACAACCCCGTCGTTCCTAGTCGTCCCCTACACCCTAGACGCGCTCGCCGGGCTCCTCGACGCAGCCGACGACGCCCTCCACTGCGATCTTGCGGGTGTTCTTACCAGCCTGCCACCGGTGACCGATGAGCTCGAGGCCCGCAGCTGGGCTCGCGTGGCAGCGGGCCTACGCGCAACGGTGCTCGCCACACCCCAAGATCGCGCCGGCTGGCGTCAGGCCGCCGCTTCCCAGCCCGACCCAGGGCTGGCCGCGGCGATCCTCGGGCTGCTCGCCCCCGACGATGAGGTGGCCCGCGAGCTTCTGCTCACTCGGGTCGCCGATGGCGACAACGACGCTTTCGCTGCGCTTGGTCCGGTGCGCCAGTTGGGCTCCGAGGTCGCGAAGCGTCTGATGGCCCAGGACGCCGAACTGCTCGATGCCATCATCGCCGAAGCACAAGCGGGCGTTCATTCAATCAGGACCTATGATCCGGCCGCGCGGCTCGCGATTCTCGGCAGCCACTTCCCCGAGGTCACGCCGTGGGATGCGCTCCTGCGCTACCTCGGGCATGCCCGGGTTCCCGGTGAACGCAAGCGGAACCCATGCCTGACGCTGGCACACAATGCCGACCGGCTCCCTGACCCCGTCCTATCTGTCCTGCGCGACCTCATCCCCCAGCTTAAGCCGAGCAGCGCACCAGTCAATCTGTTCGGCTCGCCCTTCGGCGGAGCTGCCATGATCTTCGCTACCGCCGCCGTTGGGGCCCTTGACGATAAGACCCTGATGAGCGGCCTCACCGCATTGCTCACCGGCTCCAGGCAGGAACGGTGCGACGCCGCCACGCTCATCGGCCGCATCGGCCGGCCTGAGTTCACCGCCGCCCTTGTCTCCCTTGTCAGTGACCCCTATCCGGATGTTCGCGCACAAGCCGCCCACACGCTCGCCATGCGCGTGGCAAGCCCGGACACCGGGATCGACCAACTGGCCATTGGCGGACTGCTGCGAGCACTCGCCGACCCAGGGGCGCTGGTCTCCTTGGCGATCGCCGACGGAGTTGCCACCACCGAGACGCCCAGCGACGAAGCCCGCAAGCTCATCGCTCCACTGCTCGCCCATCCCTCAGCACTTGTCCGCGAAACCGCGGGCCGCGCAGTCCGTGGCTAGTGGTCCCACTCCCGAGGCGCCAGCGGCCAGCGCAGCCACATGGACCCGCATAGCCTCGCCAGGGCTAAATGCTTCCTGGGAGTTCATGCTGCATGGTTGAGTTCCTCCCCGATAGTGGGCTGCTGATCGAGCGCGAAGGGGCTGCCGATCTGCGACAGCACCTTGGCCGCCGGGATCGTGCACGCCCACCGGTCGGCGTCGGCCACCAGGTCTTCAAGGCGCTGACGCTGGTGGGTGTGGGTGACACTGCGGCGCAGGGCCCGCCACAGCCACTCGATCCGGTTGGCGTCCGGGTCGTAGGTGGGGGGTGTAGACCAGCACCAGCTGTGCGCCCAGCTCCGCAAGCAGTGCGCGCAGCAGCCGCGACCCCTTGGGGGTGTGGATGCCCAGATTGTCCAGAATCACCATGGCGATCCGCCCACGGGAGCGGGAGCGTTCGGCGGCGCGGCGCAGCTGGGCGCACAGCGGTGCCGCGCGGCGCCCGTCGGCAAGGGCGAAGTCCAGCGACCCCTCGCGCCAGTCGACCAGCCCGAAACCGCACTGCTTGAAGTTCTTGCCAGGGGCCTGCACCAGCCGCTGGCCCGGCCTGCCGCTGCGGGACCACACCCGGGTCAGGGTCGGGTGCAGGGCGACCTCGACCTCGTCTTGCAGGTACCGGTCCGCGCGGGCAAGCAGGTCCAGCAGGCGGGGCAGGTCGTCGGGGAACAGCTCGTCGGCCAGGGTGGCATCGGGAACCAGGTCGCAGGCGGGTGGAGGCAGCGCTGAGGCGGCGGCCGCCAGCAGCGCCTCCACCCTCACGCGTTTTTTGCCCACCCCGGCTGCGCCTGGGCCTTGCGCGACAAGACCCAGCGGGGCCGCTTGCACACATAGCCGGCGCGGTGCAGCGCGATCCGCACCGTCTCGATCCCCGCCCGATGGCCGGTGACCTCGGCCAGGTAGTCGGCCAGCAGCCGACACGTCCACAGGGCGCTGTCCACCCCGACCGAGCGGGGGTTGCAGTCGGCGACCCGGACCAGCTCGGCCTCCCACGCGGGCGGGTAGTGGGGCGGCTGGCCGGGGTGGGGCCGGTGCGGCACGGCGTCGGGGCCTTGGGCCAGGTAGCGGTTGAGGACGCGGCGGACGGTGTCGGGGCTGCAGCGGACCAGCTGCGCGACCTGGGGTGGGGTGTGGCCTTGGGCATTGAGCAGGACGATCTGGTAGCGGGTGCGGGTGGCGGCGTCGCGGGTGGTGTGGTAGCGGCGTTCCAGCTCGGCCTGGGCGTCGGGGTCCAGGGTCACCTGCAGGGCCGGCGGCGGCATGATCGTCCCCCTTTGAAGCAGGAGAGGTGACCA
>WNGB01012850.1_pt1 | contig 11327 bp, 10 predicted proteins | sample 5400681 | NCBI WGS metagenome assembly WNGB01 (sample SAMN13153367, study PRJNA577476) | soil metagenome | isolation source: 115 cm soil or saprolite under grassland replicate 2 | place: USA:California | collected 2016-06-15 | reverse complement strand
TAAATCCGCCATACGTCGAAAGTTACCCCTCGTGAGACTGTTGGCAAGCTATTCGAGCAGCTCCAAATCTAATGCGTCCACAGCCGCGCTCAGGGTGGGATCCTTGGCGCGCAGACTCTTGAGGCGTTCGGCATTGGCCCCCTGCTCGGTGATGCGCTCTGGGGGCGCGGCGGGGGGTGTCGCACTGCCTGCGACGACCTTCACGCGCGGTGCCTCACTCACATAACGCCCCAGACTCTGCGCGATCACATCGCGCTGCCGCTCGAGCCCCTCGGCATGGATGGCGTGGCCGGGACGGAGGGTCACGACGCGGCCGTCGACGCCCACGACGTCCGCTTCCGCCAGCAGGCTGCCGAGCATCGGCGACTTCGCGCGGGCGTCGCTGATCACGTGTGCCCAAATCGACCGAACGTTGTCGAGGGTGGGTTCCAACTTCTGACCGGGGACGGGGGAAGAGGGAGGGGGGACGGGTACTGCTGGCGCAGGAACTGATGCGGGCGCGGTAGTACCCTTCCCCCGTCCCCCCTCCCCCTTCCCCAATGCTTCGATTACCTCCGACAGCTCCACAGTCCTATCGAGCATTGCCCATCTCAGAAGAAGTACCTCGACCAGCAGGCGCGTGTTGGCACTGCGGCTCAGACGCTCTTCGGAGTCGCTCAGAATCGTGAGCAAGCGGACGATGTCGCCGGGCGGCAGCTGCGGCGCGTACTCGCGCACGACGGCCAACAGGCCTTCCGTCATCCCTTCCGGCTGGCCGCCGACGCCGACAAGGAGCAAGGCGCGCAATGTCTCGGCGGCGCCGTTGACGAACTCGCCGAGGTCCGCGCCACCCTCGAGCAGCCGCTCGACGAGTGGGAAGACCCCGGCAGGATCCCGTCCCACGATGGTCCGGAGCATCTCGCCGTAGAGCTCGTCAGGGATCAGTCCCAGGACCTCGCGCACCCGACCGGCGGTGACCGGCCCTTCACCGAACGAGAGCACCTGGTCGAGGAGCGAGAGCGCGTCGCGCATCCCGCCGTTGGCGCTCTTCGCGATGAGATGCAGGGCGTCGTCCTCGACCGACAGCTGTTCAGCTTTGGCGACCTCCTTGAGGCGGGCGACGATCGCGTGCGGGCCGATGCGCCGGAAGTCGAAGCGCTGCAGCCGCGACAGGATCGGCGCGGCGGTGTTGGCGATCTTTTGCGGCTCGGTCGTGGCGAAGACGAACACGACCCGGGCGGGTGGCTCCTCGAGAATTTTCAGCAGCGCGTTCCACGCCTCGCGGGTGAGCATGTGGGCTTCGTCGACGATATAGACCTTGGATCCCGCCTCGGTGCTCGCGGCGTACATGGCCCGCTCGCGCAGGTCGCGCGCGTCGTCCACGCCCCGGTTGGACGCCGCGTCGAGCTCGACCACGTCCAGATTGGCGGCTCCGGTCCAGATGCGCCGGCACGGATCGCATTCGCCGCACGGCTCTCCTTCCCCCGCCGACGTGCGGCGCTCGCAATTCAGCGCCATCGCGAGGATACGGGCGGCGGTTGTTTTCCCGACGCCACGGGGTCCGGCAAAGAGATAGCCATGCGCCACGCGACCCTGCGCCACCGCTCCACGGAGCGCGGCGGCGACGTGGTCCTGGACGATCAAGTCCGTGAACCGCTTCGGTCGATACTTGCGGGCGAGGGCGATCATTGAGAACGGAATCTAACCTGGGTAGCTTTCCCACGCCCCAGGTCCGCAGGCTTTCCGCTCGTGAACCGCGTCAGGCCCCCGCAGGGAGCAGCGCTAAACGATGTCGGGATTCGTTGCGGGGTGCCTGGGGCAATTTACTGGGCCACGGTCAACCGCCAACGGTCAACCGACGCACAGCGGTTAACAGGAATCAGCGACAGTCCACTTTTCCCGGCGCGGCCCTCGGTGGCACCGTCACTGTCAAGTATTGGCGCATCCCGTTCCCGATCACGGCGAGGCTCGTGGTCCCTGCCTGATCGGGCTTCAGCACCACGACCCCAGACACGCTGTCCTGCGCCACGCGGACCACCCGGAAGATGCGCGCGTCCGCGACGGCCGCGCGCAGTCCGAGCAGCGGTGTCGCATTGGCAAAGCCATCCTGCGCGGACACGCGCAACGTGACACTCGAGTCGGGGCGGATCGCGAATCGGGTGGCGACGCTGGCCTGGCCACACAGCACGACGAGCTGCGCCGCTGCTCCCGCCGCCACGTTGAAGGCGACTTGTTTCTCGATCACGCCGATCGAGGCGATGACGGTCGCCAGGCCGGCACGCTCGCCTAACGTCACGCCGACGCGAGCCTGTCCCGCCGCATCGGTCAGCGCGGCAGCCGGCTCGATGCGCGCATTGATCCCCGTGAACGCGACGGCCTGACGCGACAGCGGTGCGCCCGCCGAGTCGCGCGCTTCAAACACGAGCGCGCGCGGCAGCTGGGCACCCGCAGAGCCGCGCTGGCCGCCACCTGACAGGAAGCCCGAACGCGTGGCGGAGGCGATGGAGGAGGGTGGAGGGCGTGGAGGTGGTGGAGGTTGGCGAGGTACCGGCCGCGTCGCCGAACGGCGTGCGCAATCATCGACGGCCGCCAGCAGCGCCGCATCCGCACCCAGCAACCTGAAATCGTGGCGATCGCGGTCGGTGGGGTCGAACGTCAGGCAGTTACGTCGAACGAGCTGTCTGAGCTCCGCGGGCGCCATCACCGAGCCGGAAAGCAGGCGCACCAGATCACTCTTGCGGAGCGGCGCTGGCCCCGCTCCGCCCGCCTGCATCGCGAGCAGCAAGACGAGCAAGGCGCTCACGGCCGCGGGCACCCCGAGTTGTCGAAGCGTCGCGAAACCGAGTCCACCGCCGCGTACAGCGCCTGATCCCGCACCGCCCGCCGCTGATCGAACGCCGCCACGCGCGCCCGTCGCTCCGTGCTATACGTGATCCACAGGTTTTCGACCGACACGAGGCCGGTGGCGAGTCCGGCGCAGTCCACCTGCCCACTCGCGAAGAGGCGCGCCCGATCCTGGAAATTGCGCACCGCCCGTGTCAACGAGTCGCTCAGGCGGTCGAACCGCGCGAACGGTGATACGACCGGCTGTGGGGCCGGAGGCGGCGCCGGGCGCGGCTGGGGTGGCGGCGCGGGCGGCGGCGCGGGCGGCGGCGCGGCGATAGGGGATGTGGCGGCAGGGGGCGCGCTCGCGGTTGTACGAGACGGACGACGCGGACCCGGCGGCGGCGCTGGGGTCCTCTGCGTCACGCGCGAGACCAACTGCTTCGCCCTGTCGAGCAACCCCGCCCACGGCGGCGGCACGCCGGGATTGCGGAGCGCGAAGTACCAGTACGCGCCCGCTCCCACGCCCGCCAATAGCAGCAGCATCGCGAACCGCCGGAGCCAGGGCCCGCGGCGTTTGCGGCGGCGCACCTTGGTCGTGTGCTTTTTCTTCTCCTCGTCCTGCTCGAGCAGCCGGAACGTGTGGGTCGGCGTGCGCCGCGGCCCAGGCGCTGTCAGCGGCGGCGGCGGCACCGACGCCACCGATTCCGGTGTCACGGTCCAGGGAATGTCATCAATTGGCTTCCGCGCTGGAGGCGGCGGCGCTGGTGGAGGCTTCGGAGGGGGAGGTTCGTCGGGCACGAACACCGGTGCCGCCGGCCGAGTCTTCGCGGCGCTCTTACGCGGGGGCGGCGGCGGCGGCGGCGGCGGCTCCGGCTTCGGGGGCGGCGGCGGCGGCGGCGGCGGCTCCGGCTTCGGGGGCGGCGCCGGCTCATCGTCCGCACTGGTGCGGATGACGGGAATGTCGTCCGCACTCGAGCGCATGATGCGAAATCCCTTTTCGGGGGCCGGCGCCGGCGCGGTCTCCTGCGTCTCCTGCGTGTCCTCGACTTCGGCTTCCTCGTCTTCCGGCTCCTCCGCCTTGGTGGGCGGCGCTGCTTCCGGCTTTGGAGCGGGTGCCGGCTTTGGCGGTTTGGGCCCGGTCAGCGTCGGCCCGTATGCCTTGTAGTTCCGCCACGTAATAAAAGAACGCTTCTTGCCGTCCGGCTTGATCGAGTCGGGTTGGAGCAGCTCGTAAAATGGCAGCGGCGTCTTGTGCCAGTCGGCACTCTGCGTCGTACGAAAGAAGCGTCCCGTGACGCCGCCGGCCTCCGCTGCCACGAGAATCGCCACGTGCCACGGATCGGTGAAGAACTTCTCGTGCGTCTCGACGTCGTGCGTGGTGAGGAAGCCGCCCTGCCCCGGGTGGCTGTGGTACCAGCCGAGCAACGAGGCGGAGGCTTTCGCCAGCTGCTCCTGCATGCGATCCCACAACCGCGACACGACGACTTCCGTCTTATCGCCGTAGATCGCCTGGCTCAGCTTCAGCGTCTTGTCGATCACGGTGAACAGCACGCCCGTTTCCGGATCGCGGTAGAGGTCACCGATGAGAAAGCCGAAGATCGCCTGTGTCGGCGAGCTCTTGAGATGCTCCTGGAGTGCGATGACCGCTTCCTGCTGGAAAAAAATCGGATAGGGCGAGCGGCTCGATGGGCGCCCCGGGGCGGTCGTGCCCGGCGCGGCGGGCGGGTTCCACAGGATCGCCCGTTCCATCGGCATCGCCTGCGAGCGGGGCTCCGGGCGCGCGCTCACGCCAGCGTCTCCACGATGATTCGCGCCGCGCGTTCCACGTCCTGGCGGCCGACGTCGAGATGCGTGACGGCACGGAGCCGCCGCGGCCCCCACGGCGCGAGGCGCACACCGGCCGTCGCAAGGCGCGTCACAACCGTTTCTGGCGTATCGCGCTCGCGCAGCAGGTCGACCATCACGATGTTCGTCTCGGGGACGGACGGTCGGACGGCCGGACTGCCGGCAAGCAATTCCGCAAAACGGCAGGCGTTCGCGTGGTCCTCGCCGATCCGCGACAGGTTTTGATCGAGCGCGAACAATCCCGCGGCCGCAAGCATGCCCGACTGGCGCATCCCGCCGCCGAGGCGCTTGCGAATCTCCCACGCCCGCGCCCGCAGCGACTTCCTGAATCCGAGGCACGATCCGACGGGACAGCCGAGCCCCTTCGAGATGCTCACCATCACCGTGTCGGCGCCCTGCGTCAGGCGCGCGGGCGGCACGCCCATGGCAACCGCGGCGTTCCACAGGCGCGCGCCGTCCAGGTGGACCGCCATTCGCCACTCGCGCGCGACGCGAACCAGGGCATCGACCGCCGCCGCGTTCAGCACGCGGCCGCCTGCCGTATTGTGCGTGTTCTCGATCGCCAGTGCGGTGGCGCGCGGCACGTGCGGTGACGGCGCGCGTATCACGCCGCGCACCAGCTCGGGCGTCAGGAGGCCATCGGGTGTCGTGATCGGACGGATCTGGACGCCCGACAGCGCGGCGACGCCGGCGACCTCAGAGTGCACGAGGTGCGCGTTCGCTTCGAGCAGCAGCTCGGTGCCCGGTTCGGTGACCAGGGCGATGCCGGTCTGATTGGCCTGCGTCCCGGATGGAAAGAACAGCGCGTCTTCGGTGCCGAGCAGCGCGGCGATGCGCTCCTCGAGGCGGCGCGTGGTGGGGTCGCCGTCGAGGACGTCGTCGCCGACTTCGGCGTCCGCCATGGCGCGCCGCATCGCGGCCGACGGTTTGGTGACGGTGTCGGAGCGCAGGTCGATGACGTTCATCCGAGACGCACGCGTTGCAGGCGCCGCATGCGCATCAGATCGTATGTCTCCGCCACCTCGCCGCCCAGCAGGAACATGTAGGCCGTGTAGTAGATCCAGAGAATGAACAGCAGGAAGCCGATCAGGTTGGCGTCCGACGCCACGCGGTCGAACGTCACGAACCGCGCCACGTACAGCGCATAGAGGCGCTTCGCGATCTCGAAAGCCACGGCGCAAAACAGCGACGCGACCACGCTCGTGCGCCAGTAGATCCGGCGGCTCGGCAGGAACTTGAAGATCACGAAGAACAGCAGCGTGCTGAGCACGAGCGACAGCAGTTGGGAGAAGAAGCCCGGAGTCGAGGACGCGAACGCGTTGGCCAGGAACAGCGTCCCCGCGACGAAGACCATGGCGAGATCGATGAGCTTGGCGATGGGCCAGGGCCGGTTCTCCTCCGTGTCGAACACCTCGTTCAGGGCCGCCCGCAGTCCCCCGAACATACGGGTCGAGAACCAGAGGAACAGGGGCGCCGCCAGGACGGTGATGTGCCCGCGGCGCGCCACCAGGTCGGCCAGCCCGCGCTCGATGAACCCGAACGTGCCGCCCTCTCCCCCGCTCGACTCGGGGAGAAACCGCTCCAGCAGCTCATGGACATTCAGCTGGTGGATGGCGAGCTGGTATTGCACGAGATAGCCGACGACCGCGAGGACGAGCCCGACGAACGGAATGGCAGTGAGCAGGATGTCGAAGGAGAGGGCGCCGGCGAGAAAGGGGATGTTGTCTTCGTACGCGGCCTCGAGCGTCCGCCGGACGACGCCGGTGACCGTGCGATGCCAGCCGCCCTCACGATTCACGCGAGGGGCTCGTCCTCCTCCTCAGACGCGGGGGGGGCGGGGGGGGCGGGGGGGGGGCGTGAAGCGCGGGCGCGGCGACGGCGGGCCGCCTCGAGCCGGCGGCGCAGCTGCTCGCGCGTGGTGATCTCCGGCTCATCTTCTTCCTCCTCGTTCGACTCCTCCGCGTCTTCCTCTGCTTCCTGCAACAGCCCGCGCACCTCATCGACTTTCTCTTCGGCCAGCTCCTTGAGATTGCGCAGTCCCTTCGTCACCTTGCGGCGCGTATTTTCGCCCCCCTCGGTGGGCGCAAACACGAATCCCGCCACCGCGCCGAGCACGATCCCGAACAGGAACGCGCCGAATCCTCCACTGCGCTCGCTCATTCGCCCGCCTCCGCGTCATCCGGTGCCGATACCAGCGCCGCTCGTGGAGCAGCGTGGGACACGAGTTTCGGTTTGACGTAGCGGTCGGTGGCCGCGCGCGTGCCTTTAACTCGCAGCTGCTCGAACAGGAAGGTGAACGTCTTCTCGAGGTCCGCGCCGATCGCCGCCCGCACGTCCAAGGGTAGATCCCAGAACCGCCGCTTGAACGGCCCGATCGCTTTCTTGCGGCTCTTGTAGATGAACTGCTCCTCGGTGTCGCCCTTCTTCCATTCGTCCTTCGCCTCGCGCTTGACCCATTCGTTCACTTCCCGGCGCAGGTCCCTGGGCAGCGCGGGATGATCCATGACGATCGTCTGGAAGTTCGTCGCCAGGTGGATCTCGACCGCCTCGCACTCGGGGAATCTCGAGAACGCCTCCGGCGGCAGCGTCGACGCGCCGTGCTGCACCGCGCCGCCGAGCCCGTACTTCGTGCGCGCGGCCTGCGACAGCGCCCGTAACGCGTCGAGGTCGAGCTGCACTTTCGCGATCGACCCGTCGGGCAATACGACGCCGCCGTGGCTCGTGCCGGTCTGCACCGAGATCTTGGAAATGCCTGCGTACGTCCCGAGACGCTTGAGCGTGCGGTTGTAGCCCTCCATGAACGCGTCGAGCTCGTGCACGTCGCTGTTCTTGCCGCCGACTTCGCCGATCTCGGCGCCGACGGAGACGGTCACGTCGTCCGGCTCACGGTCGCGAATGAATTGCGTCAGCTCGGCGGCGCGCTCGTAGTTGGTGCGCTGCTGCTCGTCGAGGTTGGGCTTGGAGAGGTCGACCAGCGTCGAGGTGTCGACGTCGATGTTGTAGAAGCCGGCATGCAGCTCTTCCTCGATCAATGCCTTGAGCGCCTGCAGCTCGGCAGCGGGGTCGGCGGCGTATTTCTTCGCGTTGACCTGGACGTGATCACCCTGAATGAACAGCGGCCCGGTGAACCCCTCGCGCAGCGCGGCGGCCGTCATCACGGCGACGTACTCGGCGGGCCGCTGGTCGGTGTAGGCGATCTCGCTGCGGGCGATCTCGCAGATGATCGCCCCGGCGTCGAGCTTCTTGGCCGCGCGGAAGATGGCGCGCCCCGCGTCGTACGAGAGAATCCGCACGTTCATCGCCGGCGTCGTGAACGGCGGCACTTCGCCGCGCCCCCGCGCCAGGTACAGCTCGTGGATCGATGCGGGCCGCACGCCGGCCTTCTGCCCCATCTCCCAAATCATCCAGCGCGCGTGCGCCTTCTCGTCCTCGGTCCCGAACACAGCCCGACGCACCAAGGCGTCAATGTCGGCGCTTTCCTTGAGCATGAGCGAACCGCCTCCTCGCGGCGGAATTTATGCCCCGTCTACGTCGATAACCAGCCCGTCGTACGCAGGCGCGATCCCGCGAGGCAGCTGCGCGGCGAGCGCCGCATGCGTGAATTCGTGCGTGAGATGCGTGAAGAACGTGCGCCGCGCGCCCACACGCTGTGCCGCCTCCACCGCTTCCGGAATCGACAAGTGCAGGGGATGGGGACGGGATAGCAACGCATTCAGTACCAGAACGTCGAGACCTCTCAGAGCCTCCATCACACTATCCGGAATCACCTTTACATCGGTGAGGTATGCCACTCCACCGACACGGTATCCAAAGACCTCCTGCTCGCCATGCGGCAGTGGCAGCGCGAGCACCGGGACGCCGGCGACCGCCGTGCTGACGCCGGGCTCGAGCACATGCGCCGCGAGCTCCGGCTTGCTCGTCATGGCGTGGACGACGATCGAGGGATCGAAGATGTACGGGAACCTGGCGACCAGCTCGGTCATCGTGGCACGCGAGCCGTACGCCGGCAACATTCCGCCGTGACGCACGGAGAGCGCGCGCAGGTCGTCGATGCCGTGCACATGGTCGGCATGGGCGTGCGTGAACAGGATCGCATCGACGTGGTCGATCGCCGCGGCGACGAGCTGCAGCCGCAGCTCGGGCGGCGTGTCGATCAGGAGGCGTTTGCCGTGTGTCTCGATGAGTGCGCCGCTGCGCGTGCGCCGGTCGCGCGGGTCAGCGGATGTACAGGTGGGACAGCGACAGCCGATCTGCGGCACCCCGAACGACGTGCCGGTGCCGAGCAAGGTCAGTCGCACGTCACACGACCTCGACCTTGATGAGGTTCGTGCTGCCCGACACGTCCCAGGGGACACCGGCGGTCATGACGATGCAGTCGCCAGACTTCGCGTATTGGCGCTTGAGAATCAGATCGCGCACCACGGTCAGCATCGCGTCGTAGCCCGGGACGCGGTCCACGAGGACGGGAATGACGCCCCACACCAGGGCAAGCTGGCGGTACGTGGCGGACTCGGTCGTGACCGCCAGAATCGGCACGGGCGGGCGCAGCGCGGCGACTTTCCGGGCGGTGAAGCCGCCCTTGGTGAGGGTCACGATCAGCGGCGTCTTGAGCATGCGCGCCACCGCGAACGTGCCCCACGCAATCGCGTCTTCGGTGTGCACGCTTTCGCTCTCCCTGCGCCGCTCTTCCCGATGGCGCAGCGGATGGCGCTCCATTTCGCGGATGATCCGGTCCATCGCGCGCACGGCCTCCACGGGATACTGCCCCACCGCCGTTTCCGCCGACAACATCACGGCGTCGGTGCCGTCGAGGATCGCATTGGCGACGTCCGAGGCCTCGGCGCGGGTCGGCCGGGGCGCATGCACCATCGACTCGAGCATCTGGGTCGCCGTGATCACCGGTTTGCCCTGATGGTTCGCTTCGCTGATCAGCCGCTTCTGGACCAGCGGCACCTGCTCGAACGGCAGCTCGACACCGAGATCGCCGCGCGCGACCATCACGGCGTCCGAGACGGCCACGATCTTGTCGAGATTGTCGAGCGCGGTCGCCTTCTCGATCTTGGCGACCAGCTTGGTCGTGCCGGGGACGAGCTTGCGCAGCTCTTCGATGTCCTCCGGACGTCGTACAAACGACAGCGCGAGGTAGTCCACGCCGATCTTCACCGCATCCTGAACGTCCTCGCGATCCTTCTCGGTGAGCGCCGGCGCGGACACCTGCACGCCCGGGAGGTTCATCCCCTTGTGGGCCGTCAGCATGCCCCCATCGATCACGCGGCCGCGCACGCGCGGGGGCTCCACGGCCGTCACTTCGACCGATAGCAACCCGTCGTTCAGCAGAATGCGTGACCCCATCCGCGCGTCGTTGGCGAGACGGTCGTATGTCGTCGGCAGCTCATCCTCCCGCGCCTCGTCCTCGGGAGCAAAGACCAGCTCCTGTCCCGGTCGCAGCTCGCGGGGCGCGGGGAGATCACCCACCCGGATGCGGGGACCCTGGAGATCGAGCAGCACGGCGATGGGCATCCCCGCCTTCTCGGCGACCTTTCGAGCTGCTGCGATCCACCCGGCACGCGTCTCCGCTGTGCCGTGGGACGCGTTGATGCGCACGACATTGGCACCGGCCTGGAGGAGGGCCCTGATCGCGGACTCAGTGCCGGTGGCCGGTCCGAGGGTGGCGACGATCTTCGTGCGCCGGATCTGGGGGACATCTTTCGAGCGGTTATCCACAAATGCACGCAGGGTTGGAGATGTGGAAAAGTGGCCAGACTGGAACAGTGAATCTCAGCCGTTCGGGAAGCGACAGTACCTTCAGCGCAATCGACTTGAATCGCTTGAATTCACTACGTCTAAGGACAGCTGTTGAAGTGATACGTGAAGCGACAGCGGGCCGATGGCCGGCCGCCAACGGCTGTATAAAGATTCGCACATTTGTATACGCGCTCAGCGGACAACCTCGAGCGACTTTTGTTCGAGCCGCGCCTTGAGCTCCTGGAGCACGTGGATGGCCCGCGCCATGGCGGACGCCGGCATCCCCTCGATCGTCCGCGCCGCCAGGCGCCGCTCCAGCTGGCCGACTCGCAACAGCACCTCCAGCCCATGGCGTGTGAGGGTCACGCGTACGCCGCGGTCGTCGTCGGGATCGGTCGTGGTCTCGACGAGGCCCTTCGCTTCGAGGCGCTGAATGAAGGTCGTGGCCGCGGCGCGCGAGACGCCGAGCTCGCGGGCGACGTCGCTGGGCCGGGCGCCGTCCGGGCCACCCAGATCCACGGCGGACATGGCGGCGTGCGCCCGCTGTGACAGGCCGAAGCTCTTGTAGGCGCGATTGCCGGCCCGCTCGATCGCCTGGTAGGCCGACGCGACCGCGTCCGTGAGCTGCAGGGCTAGCTCGGAGCGATCGGGCATGTAGTTAACATGTTGATAGTTAACATACTAAATACATTTCAGTATCGCAAGAGCGGGGTTTTCAGCAGGTTTCCGACCAGTCGACCGTCGATTCTTTCGTGCAGCGGAGGCATTTCAGCGTAGCCGGTTTGCCGCTGAGATCCTGCCGCTCCTGGCAATGGGGACAGACGGCGTACGTCGTCGTGACCTCCTCCCCTTCCCTGCTGCCGAGGGTGGGGCGGAGCAGGCCGGTGCGCGTCACGATGCTCCACTGGTCCGGGGGCGTGTCGCGGACGGCC
>WNGB01012848.1_pt1 | contig 11328 bp, 9 predicted proteins | sample 5400681 | NCBI WGS metagenome assembly WNGB01 (sample SAMN13153367, study PRJNA577476) | soil metagenome | isolation source: 115 cm soil or saprolite under grassland replicate 2 | place: USA:California | collected 2016-06-15 | reverse complement strand
CCCACTGGGTGCCGGTGCCGTCCCTGAGGATGGCCTCAGCCTCGGCAAGCGGCATCGCCTTGCGGTAGGGGCGGTCGCTGGTCATCGCGTCGTAGGCGTCGACGACGGTGACGATACGGGCGCCGAGAGGTATGCGGTCACCCTTCAGTCCGTCGGGGTAGCCGCGGCCGTCGAAGCGCTCGTGGTGGTGGTAGACGATGGGGTAGGCGACGTGGAGGAACGGCACGCGCTTGCAGATCTGGCCGCCGGAGTAGCAGTGCTGCTTGATAATGGCGTATTCGTCCGGCGTTAGCTTGTCCGGCTTCTTCAGAACGCTGTCGGGAACGGTGATCTTTCCGATGTCGTGCAGCGCGGCGCCGAGACGGATCGACTGGACGTCTTTGGCAGCGAGCCCGAGCGCGGTCGCGGTGAGCGTGGCGTACTCGGCCAGACGGCTACAGTGGTCGCCGGTGTAGGGGTCGCGGCTTTCGATGGCGTCGGACAGCGCGATCGCCGTCTCGTGCGCGAGCTCTTCGAGCGAATGCCTTTGCCTGGCGGATGCGACAGCGATCGCCGTCTGGTCTGCTATTCGCTGGAGGGTGGCCAGTTCGTCGGAAGTGAAGTCGTGTTCGTCAGCGCGACCGACGCTCAGAGCGCCGAGCACTTCTCCGTCAAGGATGATTGGCGCGGCTGCGGCGGACGAATAGCCGGCCCGTCTGGCGAATTCGGCCATCTTGACGTATCTGGCGTCGTGGAAGACGTTGGGGGAGGCGGCGACGGTGCCGTGCATGATCGCCCAGCCGGAGACGCCTTCGCCGAGAGGCAGCCGTTCCTCGGCCAGCCGTTCAGAGGTTTCGGAATGGCCGTAGAACATCTGGATTGACTTGCCTTGCTCACGCGGTACAGCGATGCCGGCTATCGGCGATCCGGTGAAGGCCGCGGTAAGACGGGCGATCTCCTGAAGGGCGTCTGTCTCGCTGGCGCCGCCCAGGATCATCTTGTCGATGCGGCTGAGCAGGTTCAGTTCCTTGCCCCGGTGCTTGCTCATGGCCATCGTGATCTGTTTCGCTGTTCGCTCCTGGAGCAGCCTTTCACCCAATAGCTTCGCGCCGGCCTCGGCTTCGGCCTTGGCGGCCCTCTCTTTGAGGATCGCCGACGCGACAGTGCTGACGGCGAAAAAGGCGATGGGCCGGACGATCCAGCCGCCGGAGCTCAGGTTCCACGGCGCCGGGTCGTCGTAATAAGCGTTGAGTCCAAGCGGTCCGTGGAAGAGGTCCGGCAGGGGGCTGACCGCCACCGATGCCAGGAGCGCGACAGTCAGGCGGAGCTTCGCCGGGAGCATCAGGGCGCTGATGACCACTGGGATGTAGTAGAGGTGCGCAAGCTGACTGGGCAAGCCGCCGGTGATTTCAATGACGGTGAAAATAGCCAGCGTCGAGCCGATACAGCCGCCGAAATATAAGAACTTCCTTCGCATCGCGTCCTACCCTGAGGTTTGACGTGTCGCGGTCTCATGTTGTTACTCTCGTACGAACCGCTATGCGAATCGTGTCGCGACCACCGGGCGCCATTCCAGGCGGGGAGAGCGGCAGGCGCGGCAGCGGGCGCGGGGGGAGCGGCGGGCGCGGGGGGCGTGGGCGTGGCCGCAGGCAGCGCAGGAGGGCTGGAGGAGGGGGACGGCGAGGAGCGGGCCTTTGCCGCAGCTGCGGGGGCGGGCGCCCATCTCGATGGCGAGCCGGCGCCAGAGGCGGCCGTGGCCGGCCTTCGAGCCGTGTTTGAGTTCGGCGACGGCGTGGGCGTATTCGTGGCGGAGGGTCTCGATCGCCTGTTCGTCGCTGCTGATGTAACGGCTGAGCCGGATGCGGTCGCCTTTCTGGTCGCCGTAGCGGGAGCGGAGGTTGGCGATCTCGAGCCGGACGTCGACGCCGTAGCGGAGGGTGAGCCAGTGGAGGTGGAGGATGACGGCGTCGAGGCCAAAGGCGAGGGTGTGGTCGGTGGTCATTGGTCTGATCGTAGAACGCGGGGTTGCATGGGAGGGGTAAGAGGTGAGAGGTGCGAGGGCGAGCGAGGCGTGGTGGCTCCGCTCGTTCCTTCGAGAGCCTCAGGACGAGCGGGAAGGGGACGTGGTTCGAAGGCGGGGCGGGCGTGGCAGTACTGCTTCGATAGCCTCAGCGCGAACGCAAGGGGTCCGCGGGACGAGCGGAAGGGGCGTCGTTCGACGGCGGAGACGCACCTGCGGGGCGTCTCTACGCGGGGCCTTTGCCTGGCGAGCGGGAAGGCGTCGTTCGCCGGCGGAGACGCGCCTGCGGAGCGTCTCTACGCGGGGCCTTGGCCTGGACGAGCTGGAAGGGGCGTCGGTCGCCCTGCTGAGACGCGCCTGCGGGGCGTCTCTACGCGGGCGCTGGAACTCGGGACGGCGCGGCGGTCACTCGCGCGGCGAGCTTGACGAAGTGGCTACATGGCGGTAGGATGTAGCCACTATGACGACGGTTAGCGTTCGGGAATTGAAGAACAAGCTGAGCGAGCACCTGCGGCGGCTGGAGGGCGGGGAGACGCTCACCGTAACGCGGCGGGGGAAGCCGGTGGCGGTGATATCGCCGGTGGAGCCGCGGAAGGACCGTATTTCGCCCGGGCTGCAGAAGCTGATCGACGAGGGGGTTGTGGAGTGGTCAGGTGGGAAGCCTGAGGGGTTATCGCCCGGAGTGAAGCTACGGGGAACCGGTCCGACGGCGGCTGAGATCGTGATCGAAGCGCGAGAGTGATCGCGTATTTCGACACGAGCAGTCTTGTAAAGGCATACGTGGAGGAGGAAGGATCTGCCGCCGTTCGTCAGTTATTCGCTTCGGTCGAGTCGGCCGGCTCGTCCTCGGTATTGCTCGTGGAGCTGCGAGGAGCGCTCGCGAGGATGCTCGCTACGTCGCGTCTGGACGATGGTACGTACGCGGAGGCGCGATTGAAGTTCGATTCCGATTGGAAGAAGATGGCAAAGTTGCCGGTGACCTCCCCACTTTTGGACCTTGCCGTGCAGGTAGCGGAGCGCCACCTCCTAAGAGCTTTGGACGCAATTCATCTGGCGTCCGCGCTGACGCTGAACCGAGGAGAGGAAGTCGTCCTGTCTTCATGGGATCAGCTGCTGCTTGACGCGGCGGTGGCGGAAGGCATACGAGTAATACCGGTGCAATAGCAATGCGCATGTCCCAGCTCTTCGGAAAAACGCTTCGCCAAGTGCCGGCTGAAGCCGAAACACCAAGCCACCGGCTGCTGCTGCGGGCGGGGATGGTGGCGCAGATCGCGGCGGGGGTGTACAGCTACCTGCCGCTGGGGTGGCGTGTGATCCAGAAGATCGAAGGGATCATTCGCGAGGAGATGGACCGCGAGGGCGGGCAGGAAATGCTGATGCCGTCGCTGTTGCCGATCGAGGTGTACCAGGCGTCGGGGCGCGATCAGACGATGGGGGAGATTCTGTTCCAGGTGCGAGACCACCGCGACCGCGAGTTCACGCTGGGGCCGACGCACGAGGAGGTATTCGTCGACGTCTTCAAGCGGAACGTGCGCTCGTACCGCGACCTGCCGCTGTTGGTGTACCAGATCGCGCCGAAGTTCCGCGACGAGCCGCGGCCGCGCGGGGGGCTGATCCGCCTGCGGCAGTTCATCATGAAGGACCTGTATTCGTTCGACGCGGACTGGGAGGGGCTGGACGTGAGCTACCGGAAGATGTTCGACGCCTATCAGCGCATCTTCGACCGCTGCGGAGTGCCTACGGTGCCGGTGTTGGCGGATAGCGGCGCGATGGGCGGCAAGGACACGCACGAGTTCATCTACATTACGGAGCACGGCGAGGACAGTTGCCTGCTCTGCCCGAAGTGCGGCTACGCGGCGAACGCGGAGGTGGCGGCGTTCGTGAAGGAGCCGGCGCACGGGGACGGGGAGCCGAAGCCGGTAGAGGAGATCGACACGCCGGGGCTGTACACGATTGCTGCGCTGGCGGAGCATTTGGGGGTGTCGGGGTCGCGGACGTGCAAGGCGGTGTTTTACTCCGCCACTTTCGCGGCGGAGGAACCCCCAAACCGGCAAACCGGCAAACCTGAGGGCGCGCGGACGGGGCCCGTGCTGGTGGCGATACGGGGGGATATGGACGTGAACGACGCGAAGCTGCGGAATGCGATCGGGGCGGTGGAGGTGCGGTACATGGAGGAAGAGGAGGCGATCGCGGCGGGGTTCGTCGCGGGGAGCGCCTCGGCCGTGGGTTTAGGCGCTGGAACAAGGAACGGGGAACAGGGAAGAGAAAGCGACGAAACCCTTCGAGACGCCCCTCCGTCCTTCTTGACGAAGGACTCTGGGGCTCCTCCTCAGGGCGAACGGATCTTGGTTGTGGCGGATGACCTGGTGCCGCGGGAGCGAAATTTGGTGGCGGGGGGGAACAAGCCGGATAAGCACCTGCTGAACGTGAACTACGGTCGCGATTGGGAGGCGGACATCGTGGCGGACATCGCGCTGGCGAAGGAGGGGTACCTCTGCGCAAACTGCGGGACGCCGATGGACCTGCGACGAGGTATAGAGATGGGGCAGGTGTTCAAGCTGGGGACTCGATACTCGGAGATGATGGGGGCGACGTTCCTCGATCAAGAGGGCAAGTCGCAGCCGGCAGTGATGGGCAGCTACGGGATCGGCGCGGAGCGGCTGCTGGCGGCGGTGGTGGAGGCGAACCACGATGAGGCGGGGATCGTCTGGCCGCGTTTGTTGGCGCCTTACGACGCGCACATCGTCGCGATCCAGCCCGACAAGCCGGAGGTGCGGGCGGCGGCGGAGCGGCTGTACGAAGAGCTGTCGGCGGCGGGCGTTCCCGCGTTGTACGACGACCGAGACGAGACGCCGGGCGTGAAGTTCAACGATGCGGACCTGCTGGGGATGCCGCTTCGGGCGACTGTGAGCCCGCGCAACCTGGCGAGCGGGGCGGTGGAGTTGAAGGGGCGAACGGAGGGCGAGAGCCGGACGGTGGCGATAGAGGAGGCTGTGGGGGCGATACGAGCGGCGCTGGCGTGAGTCGAGGTACGAAAATACGAGGTACGAAGTGCGAAGTTCGAGCGGGGAAAGGGCGGGTTCGCTGGTGCCACGGATTACGGCGTTGAGCGAGCGACCTGACCCACCGCCCCTCAACCCCCAGATTCCTTCGCGTAGATCGTCGTTCAGAAATTAAGCCGTCTCGTCGCTCAGAATGACGCGTTTCCGGCGGTTGTCAGGGTCAGGCGCCGGTGCTATAGTGAGGTTGAAATAGCGCTCTGTCTTGGAGTGGGGCTGGCACCCACTTTTTTTTGGCCCCGCGCCTGCCTGAGGAGTACGGGGCCGGGCGGGCGTTTGGGAGGTCGATGCCGGCGTGAAAAGTGAATTTAGTATCGCCATCAAGCAGCTGGCGGCGGAGAAGAATCTGCCGCCGGAGGTCGTTTACCAGGCGATGGAAGCCGCCCTCGTCTCCGCTTATAAGAAGGACAGCGATATCGCCGGCAACGTGGCCGTGCGCATCGACCGCGACACAGGCGACCACCACGTCTACCTGGAGCGCGCGGTGGTCCAGGAGGTGACGGACTCGAAGATCGAGATCGCCCTCCCGGAGGCGCGGCGACGCAAGCCGGACGTCATGCCCGGGGACGTGCTCCTGGACGAGGTGCACCCGTCACAGGCGGGCCGCATCGCCGCGCAGACTGCGAAACAGGTGGTGCTTCAGCGGCTGCGGGAAGCCGAGCGCGAGATGGTGTTCGAGGAGTTCTCCAATCGCGAGGGCGATATCGTCTCGGGAGTCGTTCAGCGGGCCGAGGCGAAGCACCTTGTCGTCGATCTCGGCAAGACAGAGGCGATCTTCCCGGCCGCGGAGCAGGTGAGGAACGAGAATTACCGCATGGGGCAGCGGCTGAAGCTGTACCTGCTGGAGGTGCACCGCTCGATTAGAGGGCCGCAGCTGATCCTATCGCGAACGCACAAGAACCTGCTTCGCCGTCTGTTTGAGCTGGAGGTGCCGGAGATCTACCGCGGGGTGGTCGAGATCAAGTCGATCGCGCGGGAGGCAGGGTTCCGCAGCAAGGTGGCGGTGGCGGCCCGGCAGGAGGGCGTCGATCCTGTGGGTTCATGCGTAGGGCTGCGCGGCATTCGCATTCAGAACATCGTGAACGAGCTGAACGGCGAGCGGATCGACGTGATCCAGTGGGACCCCGACCCGTCGCGATTCGTCGCGAACGCGCTGAGCCCCGCGCAGGTGCTGCAAGTACGGATAAGCGAAGAGGACAACACGGCGTCGGTGATCGTACCGGACCGGCAGCTTTCGCTGGCGATCGGCAAAGAGGGGCAGAACGCTCGTCTGGCGGCTAAGCTGACGGGCTGGCGCATCGACATCAAGCCGGAGTCGGCGATGCAGGAGGTCCTGGCGGCCGCGCCAGCGCCTAAGGAGCAGGTCGCACGGAAGGCACCCGCGAGAGGGGCCGAGACGGCAACGCACGCCGAGCCAACGCAGCCGTGGCAAGAGGTGATTCAGGGCTCGGAGGAAGGGATCGCTGCCGAGGCGCAAGCGCCCGCGGTTGAAGCTGCGCCGACCGAGGCTGTGGCTGCCGGTGAGCCTGATGGGGCGGCGGGCGCCAGAATCCGCTTTGCCGAAGAGGTGGCGACGAAGGAAGCGCCTGCCAAGAAGAAGAAGTCGAAGAAGGCGGAGAAGACCGAACGAGAAAGCGAAGCTGAAGGCAAGGCGAAAAAGGCGCCGAAGCGCGCCAAACGCCTCGCGGCTGTGGACGAGGACGAAGACGTGGATATCGACAGCGATTTCAGCTGGGGTACTGATGAGGATGGCGATGGCGACGGCGACCCCGATGCCTAAGGCCGCCACCCGCCCCGGTCTGCGGCCGCGCCACATCCCGCAGCGAACCTGCGTGGGTTGTGGGTCGGTGACGGCGAAGCGGGAGCTGGTCCGCGTGGTCAGAGGCCTGGACGGCGAGGTCCGCCCTGATCCGACCGGCAAAGCGCCCGGGCGCGGGGCGTACCTGTGCGCGAGGCGTTCCTGCTGGGAGACTGCGCTCAAGAAGAAGCGGCTGGAGCGCTCACTTAACGTCGCAATCTCGCCGCAGAGCGTGGAAGCGCTGACTGCGTTCGCGCAAGACCTGCCTGAGGAGGCGCCGGCATGACCGCTGACGGTAACGGCTCCAGCGGCGCGGTAGGAGCGGCGACCAAGGGTAAGGTCGTCACGTTACCGCGGACAATCACGGTCCGCGAGCTGGGGGAGATGCTTAAGTCCACACCGGTGGACGTGATCAAAGAGCTAATGAAGCGCGGCGTGATGGCCGCGATCAATCAGAGTGTCGAGTACGACGTGGCGGCGTCTGTGGCACTGGAGCTAGGCTTCGAGCCGCAGCCTGAGAAGGGCGGCGCGAGGAGTGGAGCGGCAGCTGGAGTGGCGGAGGCGGAGACGGTTGAGGAAGATACCAATCTTCAAGCGCGACCTCCGGTGGTGACGGTAATGGGGCACGTGGACCACGGCAAGACCAGCCTGCTGGATGCGATTCGCGAGACGAACGTGACTGCGCAGGAAGCCGGGGCTATAACTCAGCATATCGGGGCCTATCAGGTGGAGGTGAACGGCCACAAGATCACGTTCATCGATACGCCGGGCCACGAGGCGTTCACGGCGATGCGCGCCCGCGGCGCCAACGTTACTGATATCGCGGTGCTCGTCGTCGCCGCGGACGACGGCGTGATGCCGCAGACGATAGAGGCGATCGCGCACGCGAAGGCGGCCGGCGTGCCGATCATCGTGGCGATCAACAAGACCGACCTGCCGGCAGCGGCGCCTGACCGCGTCAAGCAGCAGCTTACGCAGCACGACGTAGTGATCGAGGAGTTCGGCGGCGACGTGCCGGCGATCCCGGTATCGGCGAAGACGAAGGAGGGGCTCGAGGACCTGCTCGAGCATATCCTGCTCGTCGCCGAGATCTCGGAGTTGAAAGCGAATCCCGACCGGCCGGCGGAAGGGACGATCATCGAGGCGGAAATGGACCCCAATCGCGGGCCAATGGCCACGATTATCGTCGAGAAGGGGACGCTCAGGGTGGGCGACGCCGTCGTCGCCGGCGAGAGCGGGGGCAAGGTGAAGGCGATGTTCGATGACCGCGGCGAGCGGATCACGGAGGCGCCGCCCGCCAGCCCGGCAGAGATTATGGGGCTCGATTCGGTGCCGCGCGCCGGCGATCCGATCGTTGTCGTCGAAGACGAGCGAACGGCGCGAGAGGTCGCCGAGGACCGCGAGCGAGCGAGCGCAGACACCGGTCAAATGCGCGTGACGCTCGAGGCGGTATCCGGGGAGATCGCGGCCGGGCGGACCAAGGACCTGAACGTGGTGATCAAAGCGGACGTGCAGGGCAGCGTTGAGGCGATTCGCGGCTCCCTGGAGCGGCTCAGCTCGCCGGAGGTGCGGGTGAACATCATCCACACCGGCGCCGGCGCCGTCAGCGAGTCGGACGCCATGCTCGCCGTCGCCTCCCGGGCGATCATTGTTGCCTTCAACGTGAAGGCCGACCCGGGAGCGCGCCGGCTGGCCGAGAGCGAAGGCGTCGATCTGCGGCATTACCGAATCATCTACGAACTCATCGACGACGTCGATAGGGCGGTGAAGGGCCTCATCGAGCCGGTTACGCTCGAGGTCGTAGATGGGCACGCCGAAGTGCGCGCGATCTTCCGGGTGCGCGGCGGGCGTATCGCCGGCTGCGCCGTCACGGACGGCGTCATCCGCCGCAACTCACTTCTGCGCGTGCTGCGCGGGGGAGAGGTGATGCACACATCGCGCACGTCGAGCCTGCGCCACTTCAAGGACGACGTACGAGAGGTGACATCCGGGCTGGAGTGCGGCATCGGCGTAGAGCGGTTCGAGGCGTTCCAGGAAGGGGACGTGATCGAGGCGTTCCACACGGAGCAGAAGGGGTAGTCGGCTAGAGGCAGGAGGCTAGAGGCTAGAGGCTGGAGGATATCGCCTGGTTTCGAGTCGCCTGACCCACCCCACCCCATCCCCCCAGATTCCTTCGCGTAGCAGGTTGAACCATCGAAGGATGTTTACCTCGCTCAGAATGACAGAATAGCGTCGCCGTTCACACCCTCTCCCCACCAGATTCCCCTTCGACTGCCCCGACTGTGGTCGGGGTGCTCAGGACAGGCTTCGCGTCAAGCGTCGGCGGCGATTGAGTGTGTGGCGGCCGCGCAGGATGACACGGAAAGAGCGCCGTATAATCGAAGGATGAGCCGGCGTCTCCAGCGTTTGAACCATCTCTTCCGGGAGGAGCTATCCGATCTCATCCGCACGGAGCTGAGCGATCCGCGCGTGGGCGAGATCGTGAGCATTACGCGCGTCGACGTAGCGCCGGACCTCGAGAACGCGAGCGCATACGTGAGCGTCATGGGCGATGTCGAGGCGAAAGCGGCGACTATAGAGGCGCTTTCGCACGCCGCGCCGTTCTTGCGGCGGCACCTGCTGGAGCGAATGCGCATCCGGCGTATCCCGCGCCTCCATTTCCTCCTGGACGAGACGATAGAAGAGGCGGCGCACGTGCTGGAGCTGATGCGGCAGGTGTCGAAGGACAATGAACAGTGAACAGTGGTTAGTGGTTAGTGGAGGCCGATGGTCTCCGGGATTCTGAACGTCAATAAGCCTGCCGGCATCACGTCGTTCGGAGTGATTCGGGTCGTGCGGAGGGGGACTGGCATTCAGAAGGCGGGACACGCCGGGACGCTGGACCCGCTCGCTTCGGGAGTCCTGCTGGTGCTGCTGGGGCAGGCGGTGCGCGTAAGCGAGTACCTAATGGAGCTGCGGAAGACGTACCGCGCCATCGTACGCCTTGGTGTGACGACTGACACGTACGATGCGGAAGGTTCGGTCACTGACGTCAGCGACCCGGGCGATGTCTCGCGGGAGGACGTGTCGCGAGCGCTGGCGGCGTTCGTAGGCGAGATCGAGCAGACGCCGCCTGCGTTCAGCGCGGTGAAGGTCCGGGGGCAGCGGTCGTACCGGTTGGCACGAAAGGGTACGGCGGTGGCGCTTGCGGCCCGGCGCGCGCGCATCTACTCCGTCGATTTGCTGCGGTTCGCGCCGCCGGATGCCGAGATCGAGGTCGAGTGCGGGAAGGGGACTTACATTCGCAGCCTGGCGCATGACCTCGGGCAGGCGCTGGGGTGCGGGGCGTACCTGGCGTCGCTGGTGCGCAGGCGTGTGGGGCCGTTTTCGCTCGAAGCGGCGGTCTCGCTCGAGGAACTCGAGCGATCGTTCGAAGGTGAAGAGTGGCGTGGGCTCGCGCTGCCGATGGACTGCGGGCTGACGGACCTACCGGCGATCACGCTGCATCTCGAGGACGAGAAGGACCTGCGGCACGGCCAGGCCGTGCGGATCGATGAGGACAGGCTTGAGGCAGTGGCCCTCGAGGACGGGCGGCTCTATCGGGCGTACGGCGAGGACGGTGGGCTGGTGGCGATTCTGGCGTTCGATGCGGCGACCGGATCGTGGAGGCCGCGGAAGGTGTTCGGGGCGGCGAGTCTGTCAATGGATTCGTCAAGCGGATAAAACGGATGGCGAGCGGGGCATCGCAACTCCGCTCGATCCTTCGATACCTCAGGACGAGCGGGAAGGGCGTGGTGCCGGGGGACGGCCAGCAATCGCGACGACGCTATTCCGCGTAGTATTCCGTGCCTAAGTGGGTGATCTGTTCTTCGCCCATGAGCCAGCGAAGGGTGTTCTTGAGCTTGGTCTGCTGGATAAAGAGGTCGTGCTCGGGATAGACGGCGCTGGCGTGCTGCGGGCTTTTGAAGTAGAACGAGAGCCATTCCTGGATTCCGCCCATGCCGGCCCGCTGGGCCAGGTCGAGGAAGAGCGTGAGGTCGAGCGCGAGCGGCGCGGCGAGGATCGAGTCGCGGCAGAGGAAATCGATCTTTATCTGCATCGGGTAGTTGAGCCAGCCGAAAATGTCGACGTTGTCCCAGCCCTCTTTGTTGTCGCCCCGGGGCGGGTAGTAGTTGATGCGCACCTTGTGGAAGATGTCGCCGTAGAGTTGGGGATAGAGGTCCGGCTGGAGGATGTACTCGAGGACGCCGAGCTTGGACTCCTCTTTGGTCTTGAAGCTCTCCGGGTCGTCGAGCACCTCCCCGTCGCGGTTGCCCAGGATGTTCGTGGAGTACCAGCCTCTGACGCCCAGCATGCGAGCCTTGAGCATAGGTGAGATGACCGTCTTCATGAGCGTCTGGCCCGTCTTGAAGTCTTTGCCGCAGATGGGGACGCTGCGATCGTTGGCGAGCTTGACCAGGGCCGGGATGTCCACAGTGAGGTTGGGCGCGCCG
>WNGB01022592.1_pt1 | contig 11331 bp, 6 predicted proteins | sample 5400681 | NCBI WGS metagenome assembly WNGB01 (sample SAMN13153367, study PRJNA577476) | soil metagenome | isolation source: 115 cm soil or saprolite under grassland replicate 2 | place: USA:California | collected 2016-06-15 | reverse complement strand
CCGGAAACGTCCGCAGCCGTCCTGCTGCAACGAATGGCTTGCTATTATCGGCGTGAGGTGTTCCGGCGCTCCCGCTCCGCTCGCGCATCGCGATGAGCGAAGCCTTCGGCAGAGCGGTCTCTGCCACCACGCCTTCAAAGCGGTTGGTGCTGCCAGTCCTGCCGCCCATCGTAGACATGCAGGATTTCGACCCGGACGGGATTCTCGTCGTAGACCAGCAGAAACGGCGTCCCGCTGATGACCAGCTCGCGGCTGCCTTCCACCCGCCCGGGCCGGCCAAGTTTCGGGTGGTCGCGAAGGCGCTGCGCCCCGCTCATCACCAGTTGGCGGAGGCGCCGCGCCGCGTCGGGATTGCGTTCAAAGTAGAAGCGGTACTGCCGCGCCCATTCCTGCCGGGCCTGCTCTGACCAGATCAGGTTCATACATCTGGTCGCAGTTCAGCCTCGATACGGTCGAGTTCGGCCTCCATGTCCTCCTGCGTGACGAAGCGCCCTGCGGTGATGTCGGCCCGGCCGCGCTGCACCGCAGCAATAAACTCGGTTTCGGCCTCGACAAACCGGCGAACGGCTTGCTCGACAATCCAGGCGCGGTCACGGCCGAGCGCCTGCGCCAGCGCGTCGACTTGCTTGCGGAACTCTTCCGGGACGCGTGCCGAGAGGGTCACCGTCTGTGGCATTGATGTATCTCCTCTGTCTACGATGGAGACAGTATAGCATTGTTTGCCAGCCGTGCCAAGTATCGTTCAGGATGGAGACGCGGTATTACATGCGCAGATCCTGCGGGTGGCTTCGATGAATGACCGCGTGGATGCAGGGCGTGATCATAGTGGGCAGGAGACGCGCGCACAGCGGGAGTTCGTCCGTGCTCATGCGCATCAGGTACACGCAGAGCTAGCGTGACAACTGATAACAACTGAAGGATTCTATGACGATCGACGAGCAACCAGCGCCAGCCAAGCGCCGGCACTCCCGCGGGGTGGCTGTGCCAATCCGCCTGCAGGCGCGTGATCTTGATATCCTATTCTCCCTGTCCGTGGGCCGCTATCTCACGGCACCAGCAATCGAATGGCTCCACTTTCCAGGCTGGCGCGAGCGCTACAAAGCCTACCTGGAACAGCGTAAGACCGACCCCACGGCGGCCTTCTATCCGAAGTCGGATGTGTATCGCCGTCTGGTCGCGCTGCGCGCGGGCGACGACCCGTTGACCTATCGCCTGGTCCGGGCCGCCGAGCAAGCCAGCGTCGTGTATAGCCGGCTGCCGGATGCCTATGTGCTCGCCGAGGCTGGCGCAGCGCTGCTGTGTGTGCAGCGCGACTATGAGCTGGACGAGCTGTGGTACGAGGACCCGCGCAAGCGGTCGATCAAGAACTTTGAGCATAGCGTCGCCATCGGCACGTTCTACGCCGCGCTGCGCTGCTCACTGGAATTTAGTGGCCAGCAGCTCATCGACTGGCGTGGCGACCATCTCCTCGCGCGACGCGATCCTGTGACCGGTGGGCCGGGCTACGATCGGGTCGCCGTGCCGGGAGTGAAGCAGGACCTGGCCATCCTGCCAGACGCGACCTTTACCCTGGCTGACCACCGCTACTTTGTGGAGGTCGACCGCGGGACGACCAACCTGGCGTCGTGGGCCGAGAAGGTCCGCGCCTATGAAGTCTACCGCCGCAGCCCCAAGCTCGCAGCCCGCTACCAGATCGACTCCTTCACGGTATTGGTTGTGGCGCCAGCCGCCAATCGGCTGCAACGGATCGCCGAGGAGGTCATGAAGGTGATCCGCCAGCCGAGTCCAGCCTACCGCTTCATCACCCAGGATCGGATCGAGCCGACCACAATCCGCCCAAGTTGGAAGGCGCTCGCCGAAGTGACATGGACTCGCCGCAAGGTCGTCGACCGGCTGGTAGACTTTCCGGATCAGCTGCGGTTTAGCGCGCACCCGCTCTGGAAGAACCCCTAACTCCCTCTAGCACATCCTCTACGGCTACCTCGAAATATGCCTCTAACCAATAGAGGGGGTTGATGGAGGCGGCTGTAGAGGGGGTGCGAGCGGCAGTCCGATCAGGGGAGAACGATGCTTACAACATCGGTGGTGGGGCGGGGCATTCCGATGCGGCAAATCGCTCCACTGGAGCGACGCATCCGCTGTTTGCCCGCCGTCCTGCCCCGCCCCACCACCGAGGCCCCTGCGGGGCCGGCGCGGCGTGCGCGCCGCGCCTCCCCTCGATCCACCCCTCCCGTCTGCGGCTTGCTCTTTTGCCATGCTGGTCATCGCCTGATGGCGACCGCTGCGCTTGTCCACCGAGGCAAAAGAAACGCTGCGCCTTGCCGTTCAGGGCTGCGCGCGGAACCACCTCGCCTGACGGCGATCGGCGCATGCGCCTGGTCGTTCCGTGCTCGGGTTGCGGTGCAGTGGCTCCTCACCTGGATCGAGGGGAGGCGTGTCGTCGGGCGCATAGCAGCTCGATGGACAGAGCCATCGTCAAGGATGGTGGTGTCCCAGAAGTCGGAGCGATCAACAGAGCGCCCTCGCACGCCGCGCCGGCCCCAGCCGCTGTCGCGTGGTACGTTTCACCCTCCGCGCCGCCCCGCACTGCTTCATCGCCTGCGGGCGACGGCCTGCGGGCCGCCTGCGGGTGAAGCAGGCGGGGACGATGCTGCGGGCGTAACGGCATTGATGGCTTCGCCAGGAGCGAAGGCGTGGGTGGTAGTACATGTTCGTAGATGCGAGCAATTGCTAACAGATTGAGCGCTTTGGCGAGGAACGTTGGTTAGCAATTGCTCGCAGATGGAAACAGGGGAAATAGCCATAGCGCGAATCGGACATGCGCAATGCGCGCGCTGACGCACAGCATACCTGTAACAAGCTTTAATCATGGATGAACCAGCAAACCATTGACCAGGGATACCAGGCGTCATTCAACGCTCAAGACATGCAGACGCTGACAGAATTTGGAGCAATTCCACTACCGCCGATCACATGCACGACTCCGAGTTGCATCTACAGGCGACGCTGGATGTGCGAGACTGCATGAGGATCGCGCAGGGCATCGCGCGCCGAGGCTGAGGTCGCCGCCAAAACGGCCGATGGGCCGCCCCTATCGAGTGGAGCGCACTGCCGATGCTGGTAACGCTGCACCTTGGTGGAAGTGCCAGTGTTCTGGCACCAGCTGTACCGCCCGAAGAAACGGGCGTGGAAACGAGGATCGACGCGACCGCTGAGGATCTGCAGAGTTCTGGGACAGGCTTTATGGACGATGATTGATCTGCCAACGGTGTTACATCATTGACAACTGGTAGGCGGGCCAGCCCGACCAGGGTGCTGCACCCAAGAGCGCCGCATAGGGGTCATGCGGTACAACACATGCTTTGGATGCCATAGACCAGCCCTGCTTTCCGTGTAAACCACTGTGGGTCGCTGCGGTACGGCTCCGAATGTTTCCGTATACGGCGGTCCAAGCGCCTTGTATCGCTCAACCCATAAGTGCAGCAACTCGATCTTATACTGATACCGCGGCGGTTGCCCGGTCACTTCCCGCAAGATGTCTCGTTCGACCAGTCGTTGTAGCGCCTCCGTTAGTTGTTTTTTCTCCAAGGCTACTCCCCGCTCTGTCAGCAAGCGGCCGACTTGAATTTCTGTCACGGTCGAACCCTCGTCCATAAGTAACGTGAGCGATGCCAGGACGAGCCGCTCCGGTGGGCTCGATTGTTCCCAGAGGAAGGCGAAGTGCGCTTCGCCCAACTCCACCAACTCCCCGAGCACGTCGTTCACATCCTGGATGGTCAGGTAGCCGCGCCGCGCCCGATTGGCATGGTTCACCAGGGCATGGCAGATGAGTTGCAGAAAGTATGGATGGCCGGCAGTGATCCGCAGCATCTTGTCCAGCGCGAGGTCATCGTATATCAGGCCGTACTCGGCAACGGGTGCAACGATCAAGGCGCGCGCCGCAGCTTCGCTTAGGAACGTGACGTGTTTATATAAGGCAATGTTGAAGAAGATCGACCAATAATCGGCAGTAAGCTGTTCTAGCCGATGGGTGCCGACGAAGATGAACCCCAGCTTACTGCTGTGCTGCATCAGGTGGCGAAAGTAGGAGAAGATGGTCGGCTCCAGTTTACCTGAAGCCACCCGTTGTTCCAACTCTTCAAACTCATCGAACAGCAGCAGCAGTTGCCGTTGACCAATCGCCGCGAAAACAGCCGGCAAGAAGGCCCGCTCGAAGGCGCCAGTGGGGCGTTCCCTGAAGGCTCCTGGCACGGGCTCAGCCATGGCGATACCCTGATCGGCCAGCGTATCGGCGATCATTAAGGCCAGGTCGTAGAAGAAGTTCGCCATGCCAGGGTCAATGCCCAGGGCCTGGCCATCGATGTAGATCGGCACGTACTCGTTGCCCAGGCGGGCTGGCAGTTGTTGCAGGAAAGACGTCTTGCCAATGCGCCGCTGGCCAATTAAGACCAGGATGTTCTGGCGGGTCAAGCCGCCGATATTCTCGGCGATGAATTGAAACAGGTCGTCGCGGCCAAAGAAGACGGGCGAGCCAGGGCGCAGCGGAGCGCCAGGAGCATAGAGGTTGGGGATAGGGGTAAAGGTAGCGGGAACCGGCAGCAGGCGAACCGGGGTGGAGAAGGTCTGGATTTTGCCGGGCCGTTCGCGGTCGTCGTAGGAGACCCGAAAGTATGGCTGAATTGTTTCCTTCGCAGAGGGCTGGATGACAAACTGTCTCTGAATAGGCTGGTTAGTCAACAACTGTTCGATGGTCGCCTGACCCTCAATCACCCGGTATCCCTCACCCGGCAACAATTCAATGGCCATATTAGCCGCAGGACCACGACCGAGATTAGTGAGTTCCAGCGCCAGGATCACCCGGTTAGCGGTCACTACCTGGCGGGTAATGAACTTTATCTCTAGCTGTGCTCGGCCATGCAAAGCTTGTAGTTCCTCGGTGGCCAAGGTTCTCCAACGCTCGACAATGCGCTGCATGATCAGTCGCTCTGGGAGTGCTAGTTCTGGAGGAAATTGGCGGTTGCCATGTCCGAGGCACTCAATGGCCTGGGCCAGGTAAAACAGCTTGTCCTCGCGGGTGTCCACCCGCTCGTAGGCATGGAGACGTTCGGCGACGGGCCGTAACTCGGCCAGCGAGCGGGCTAGGGCCACGAGATAGCTTGCTTGAGTACGGGAGGGGAGCAGAACTGTGGCAGGCGCGGCCGCATTCTCAACGCCCTCTGCCGCTCCGCCCGCGTCCTCTAGCGCCCCCAGACGAGGTAGTAAGCCTGTAATCTGAGCGATGGCGTTGACATCGAGCGCTACCTGGCACACGCGGTAGATCGCCAGCGACTCAGCAGCGGCGAACCAAGCTTCGGGGGCGTCATCTGTTGATGACCGGGATATTTCCAGCTGGCTGATGAGCGTGCGCAGCCCAATCGGGAGCATCTCAGGGGCCAGTTGGCTGCCCAGGATGTAGTTGAACCCTTCGGCGAGGCGGGCCAGCGGCTGTGCCTCCAATGTACCGAGCACCTGCGGTAGGCTGTTCATGAGGCTGGCGATGCTGGCGTCTCGCCCAGCTTTTTGAGCCAGGCACTGCAACTCGATTAGTGCGGTCTCAGGTTGGGCAAGCAGCGCTTTCGCCGCTGCTTCTGCTCGCCCCATTGGCGAATTGCGGTAGGCTTCCAACCGTCGCTCGACCTCGATTAACTGGGCTACAGCAATGGCAGTCCCAGCTTGTTCGGCCAGGCGAGCTAACAAGGCCTGATCTTCACGCGCGTAAGGCTGCTCAGAACGCCGGGGACCAAGGGTCAGCACTCCGATCAACTCACTCCCACCCACCTTCGGTGCGGTGAGTGGGAGCAGCAAGACGAAGGTACGGTCCTCTGTTAGTGAGATAATCTCGCCATTTTGTAGGCGTTCTCGGGTGTCACCGTCTAGCAGCAATGGCTCGGCCTGGGCTGGCGGGAGGTTCCGCGCCTCGGCTAAACGCAATCCGCCATCGTCGAACAGGAAGACGGCGCCGTAGGAAATATGGAGCAGCTCCGTCATCCGGTTGACAAGCACCCGCAATAGTTCCGGCAGCTCAATGATCAGCCGTATCTCGTGCGAGAAGTCGGTGAACGCTTGTTGGAAGTCCACTTTCTCACGGTAGAAGCGGCGGTCAATGAAGGTTTGAATGCGTCGACGCCAGGGTCCGAACAGAGCGGCGATCACTACGGTAGAACCAAGCAGGACTCCGCCGATCTGTGGATCGGTGAGCTTTGCCTGCTGGGTAAAGGTCAGTATGATCCATTGGCATAGACCGATGCTGCCAACATAGATTAAGCCCAGCGATCCCGTCAGCACCGTGTAAATCAGGGTGAGCGTGATAATCAGGTCAATATCCCACAGTCGATAACGCAAAATCGAGAAAGCAATCGAGAGTGGAAAGAGTGCTGCCAGCATCCCAGCGACAACGACAGTGATCATATCACTGATCACAAATGGCAGGCTAGGCTGGCGAATTGGAGGAAAGACGGCCGGTGGAAGGAAACGTACGATCCCGGCCAGGTAGGCCGCCGTAAAACCAAACACAATCCACTTGGTCTGTAGACGTTGGACCGGGCTAGCAACGTAACGATAGCGGTAAACCTGAGCAAATGCGCCCGAGCCAAACCAAGCGAGAATCATAAGAAAAGAGGGCAGGGGGTTTTGCAGCCAGAGCTCGGCGTAGAGCGGGTTGAAGGGAGCGGTTGGGAAGATCAGCCAGATCAGAGTCAGCACCACCCAAATCACAGTCACGCTATATGTCCAACGTGGAACGAAGCGTCCATCAGGAAAGACATAGAACAAAACCAGGCTCGAGCCCATGCCAAAGGCTTGCATAGCTTCGGTAGGCCAACGCCAGATCGGTCGAGCCGCCACCAGGCCGTCCGCGATAGAAGATTCGCCGATGCCAAAGGTTATCAACATAAGGGAAACCAGCAGCGCCATCCCGTCATTTGATCTACGCCAGAAGATGACCCCAGCGATAACGAAGAAGATCACGATAAAGATGAGATCAATCGTTAAGACATATCCGGCGTAGAAGTCGGTGGAAAGGCCGAGCTGCCGCAGTGCCGCTTCTGCCGGCAGCATCATCTGGCGCAGCTGGTTGAACCGAGCAGTAATACTAAGTACGACGATTGCTAGGGCCAGAGTAGCCACGGTGATCCAGGCCGCTTGGACGCTGATAAGCCAGAAGCCGCGCAGACGAGTTGGCTTTGGTGGCTCAGAGTTCATGGCTGCCCTCTTCCAAGAGGCTGTCACCTGATGAATTGTCGCACCAGAACAGGTATCAGGCAAGCAAGCATGCGGGAGGCGGTACATTTCATTCGCTAATCCATTTGCGCGCTGCACTCAGCGAAACAGTGAGCTGATGGAGACTTTCGAGTTCCAGCTGAATGCGCTGCGTACGGCCGCCACTTTTGCCGCAGCGCTAGAATCCATTCCTCCTTGGTCGTGGTGAGCTTCTGGCGTGCCAGCCGTCCTCGTACGTGATCTGCCTATACTACTTTAATTGGAGGGATACCAGATGTGATTATCGATCCTGCCATTTGCTGGCTTTCCTTCGCTGTCGGTAATGAATATGTATTGCAGAGCGATCGAGCCGTCTGAGCGCACCTGCCCTTCGACTCTCATTCTCGCTAGAGAATCTACAAATCGGGCCTCGCCGGTAAGCACGCTCCCATCCAATGTCGCCGTTCCACGCCAGGGGTAGCTGCCGGATGGCTCCTCAATGCGGATATTAGAACCCGAGAGCGGGGTCACTACGATCACTCTATGCCCAAGCTGATCCATCAAATACTTGCCCGATATATTACCCGCGCCATTACCGCTTTGAGGTGCGGGAGCCGGGACGCTTGGCGGAGTTGGCTTGATTGGCCGTTGATAGATGGTGGCATACGCGCCGATAACAGCCACCAGAATTGTCACTATCGCCCATGCCTGCCAGGGAATGCCTTTGTCCATGGTCTGTTCCTCCTTTGAGAGAATCAATTACGCTGATAATCTCCTGTCAAAGTCGCGCGGCAAGATGCGACGCAGCTTTACGATGCAAACTTGTCGCCTCGCGCTTGTTCATTGCGCCCAAGATGGGAAATCTCTTTTTAGAACTATTTCTACGAGATCCTCGCGGGGGAGGCCGCAAGTAATCAAAACGCTCAAAGCAAAAGTTTGGCAGTTATTATTCCACTTCCAAGGGCCTGTTGAACTTCCTGGCGAATAAAAACCGTTTACGCACTGTTCATTGACTGAGTTAACCCGGGTGCAGGTAGCCTGCGAGTTATTAGATTGATCACTCTGGATAGTAGGAGTACCATTTACATCTGGCGCTCCAGGAGCGTTTGTGACACCAAACTGATGCTCATCTGTCTTTATCCACCAGTGATTCTTGTCAATAATTCTTATCATCCCTAGGAACCTTAAAAGGCCGTTATCTATCCTTGCAGGTCTTTTACAGAGATATACGTCGAATCCATCCGGATCGTTGTAGTTCACTCCGTCACCAAGTGCGTAATCAAAGAGGTTGGTACCACGTGCAAGGAAAAGGATGGGATCCTTCAGTGTCCAACGTCCTGCCTCGGCATCATAATCTCTTGCGCCAAAGCGTGTGAGCTTCGTGTGTATATCATAAATTCCACCGGCAAATCCAAACGGCTGAAAGCCAGGGTTCGTATCTGCGATCACATTGCCGAACTCGTCATAATCGATCCGCTGAACAATCTGCCCTGTGGCAACATTGACGACAAGCCTTGGGCTGCCCAAGTGGTCGGCGATGATGCGGTATACGACCCCAGCCTTCACTATGTAGTCGGGTACATTGTCCCGGCCGGCGTAGATGAAGCGGCTGACGATCTTGCCGGCCCCATCCAACTCGGCAATAGGTTCGATCTGATTCTGATAGAGGAAACCCTGTACCAGGACGCCGTTCATCTGCTTGCCGATGCGCCGGTTCTGGCCATCCACGAGGTACTCGATCTGCGTGCCGTTGGGCAAACTCACGGCCATGAGATTGCCCAGTTCGTCATACTGGTACATCGTGGTCTGGGCGCCGCTGGTTTTGCTGAGCAGTTCGCCATTGGCGGTGTAGGTATACACCGACGTGCCATACTTAAGCAGCCGATCCTGGTCGTCGTAAACGCCGTTGATCGTGCCGCCGGGGCTCGAATAACTCAGCCGGTTGCCGTTATCGTCGTAGGTATACGCGGCAACGGTGGCGCCATTCTGCCTTACTTCGGCGAGACGGCCGGCCAAATCATAGGTGTAGCTGTAGACGTTCGTGGTTCCGCCAACCGTTTCGCTCTTGGTGGTGATGCGCCCCAGCTTGTCGCGGGTGTAATGGAGTGCGAAGATGTTGGCGCTGTTATAGGTAGCGCTGTAACCGAGCAGTTCGCCAAAACCGTTATAGTTCCAGGCATCATTGACATTGCCAAGGGTGGTTCCGGTCAGCAGGCCGTTTTGCGGGTTTCGGGAGAGCGTAAGGTCGCCAGCATGGATGAGCAGCCCATCGTTATCGTACTGGAACATAGTATTCTGGCTATTGTTGATGCTCAGAGATGTCACGCGGAAGTCGTTGTCATAACCCTGGCTGACGCTGCCGGCGATCGGTCCCGTCCAGATGGTATTGGTGAGCAGTGATCCGTTATAACTGTAGGTTAGGGTGATTCCGCCGGGCGAGGTGAGCGTGACCAATTGCCCAGTCGTGGGATAATAGCTGTAGTTCATGAGGCCGCGCGCCAGGTTCAGCGTGCTCAATCGGCCTGCGCTATCGTAGCCGAAGTCTACGCTCTGGCCATCGGGTCGGGTTATGCGAGTCAACAGCCGGTCGACGTTGTAACTGTAGCGAGTCTGATTTGCACCCGATCCGACATTGGGGGGCGTGTACGCTGCTGGCAGGTTTATTGGGGTATACGCAAAGCTGTGGGCTGGCCGCCCCGGAGGGGCAATGGTGGTGACATTGCCATTTGCATCGTAGTTATAATGAATCTGGCGGCCATCCGGCAGAGTTTGGGTAATCACCCGCCCGGCCGCGTCATAGTCAAAGCCAGTAGTGCGCCCAAGGGGATCGGTGATGGTGGCCAGCTCGCCGTGGCTGTTGTAGCTAAAGATAGTGACACGTGCTTCCGATCCGCTGCCCAGAGTGGCGCTGATCACACGGCCACGGCTGTCATAACTATAGCTAGCGGGAAGGAGATCCCCCGCTTGTTCTCGGACTACGCGGCCCTGGGCATCAATGGTGGTGATGCTCTGCCGCTGCTGGGGTGTGCTCTCAGTGAATGCACGGGAGGCGGTGTCATAGCGCCAGGTATAGGGATGGGGGGCATGATTGATGGTCAGCGTGTCAGTCAGGGTGACAAGACTCAACGGATTGTTGGCATCCGCCAGCGTCGCTGTACGGCTCAGCATCAGAGAGGCTGCTAAGCCATCTGGCGCCGTGATTGTCGTGGAGACCGGGACAGCCGCCGGCATCCCCCAACGGGGATCCGGTCCTGCTTGCAGGCTCATGGTCGTGCCAGCTGTGTCGTCGACCTGGCGATTGCCATTTGTCCCAATCTGGAGCTGACTCTGAGTGCCGGCCGGATCGGTATTAACCCGCCGCTCTACCCCGGTACCGAGATGCTCAACTCGATAGGTCATTGTCCGGCTCAGCGCACTGGTCAGGGTGATAGTGTATGCCTGACTTTGCTCAGTACGGGCGAGGGATATAAAGCCGCCGACGGCATCTTTGTCCTGAGCCAGCCGCCCACCATTGTCGTAGCTGAAGCGCTGGATGTTGCCTCGAGGATCGGTGAGGGTCGCCAGAAGCCCATCTGTAGTATAGGTAAACCTCGCCACTTCACTGGCTGGGTTCGTGATACTTGACAGGTAGCCGTCGACGTTCAAGGCTAATTCCGTGCGCTGGCCATAGGATCCGACAATCGCAGTGGGCTTTCCAGCCACGTCGCGCTCGATTGTGGTTTGATTACCGTCGCCATCCGTTATGGCGATCAGGTGGCCAGCAGTATCGTAGGCGAAGTTGTAGCGGATAGCGCCAGTCAGGGCATTCAGTGTGCGCAGGTGCCGGCCTCTGCTGTTGAAGACATACACCTCGCTCCCATCCTCAGACGGAATGACGACGTCGCCGAGCGAAAATCCCGGCAGAGCTGAAGCCACTCGGCGGATGCGGTGGTTCTCGGTGTCGGCGATGTAAAGGCTGTCATCCGGCCCCAGGGCGATTCCGCGTGGGGCAGCCAGGCGAGCGCCCATGGCGGGGCCGCCGTCGCCGGTGCCGTCAGCAGGCGCGCCGCCCCCAGCTACCGTGCTGATGATTTTATCTGGCCCTACTCGACGTAT
>WNGB01035943.1_pt1 | contig 11334 bp, 13 predicted proteins | sample 5400681 | NCBI WGS metagenome assembly WNGB01 (sample SAMN13153367, study PRJNA577476) | soil metagenome | isolation source: 115 cm soil or saprolite under grassland replicate 2 | place: USA:California | collected 2016-06-15 | reverse complement strand
CGCTTCCTGATCCGGGATCGGGACACCAAGTTCACCGGCGCGTTCGACACGGTCTTTGGCGCCGAGGGGATCAGGGTGCTACGCACGCCCGTGCGGGCGCCGCGGGCGAACGCCTACGCGGAGCGGTGGGTCGGCACGGTCCGGCGGGAGGTGCTGGATCGGATGCTGATCTGGGATGCCGGCAGCTGCGGTGGGTGCTGGCCGACTACGCCAACCATTACAACCTCCACCGTCCGCACCGCGCCTTGGGGCAGGCGCCACCACTCGCGCCCGGCGAGCCAGTTGTCTTGGTGCCGCCTGGGAGGGTCGTGCGGCGAGATCGACTCGGTGGGCTGATCCATGAGTATGCGCAGGTCGCATGACGTGAACCGAATATCTGGCACCCACAGGGTGGCGGCTTGAGGGTGTCCGCGGATCGGCGGGGGGCACTGCAGCTCAGGACGACCTACCCGGCCCAGGGTCCTCCGGACGGGGCCCGATCGTCTTGATGACCCTGGCCGGCACGCCTCCCACAATGGTCTGGTGGGGCACGTCCTTGGTCACGACCGAGTTGGCCGCCACGACACAGCGGTTCCCGATGTTGACGCCTGCCATCACGGCGACCTTGTACCCGATGAGGGTGTTCGACCCGATGTGGACTGGGGCGGAAATCCGCCCGCTGTGCGGGAACGGCACGGAGAAATCGTCATAGACGTGGCTGTGAGTCTCGATGACCACGCCGGCTGCGACCATCGCGTGATCGCCGATGGTGAGCGCCGCCCGGTCGTCCAGCATCACGTCTCGGTTCAGGAACACGCCGTCGCCCAGCTCGATGTTGCGGCCGGAGTTGAACAGGACGTTGTGGTGGATAACCACATCCTCCCCACAGCTTTTGAAGACACGCTTGGCCAGGATGCGGCGGAGCTTGATGGCGAAGTCCTGCAGCATGGCGGCGGGTGTCCGGTCGAACATCCGCCAGAACATGACGTAGTACAGATCGGACTCCAGGGCCATCTCGCGGTCCCGCCCTCGGAACGGGTCGGGGGGAACCTCGAATCGACCGGTGCTCAAGAAGTCGTCGACCAACTTCGAGACACTGCCGAAGAACTGGGACCCTTGCTCCGGTAGGCGGTCGGTCCTGACCAGTTCTTCGAACTCCGCGAGGAGTTCCGTCTCGGCGTTCCAGCTCATGCGTCTCCCCATCCTGTCCGGCTCAAGGCCGAGGTGCCCGCCGATGGTCGAGCCATGGCGCGAGCCCGCCGGAGCTCCCGGGTCTTTCTGGCGATTGTCGACACATATTGGGTGATCACCCAGGCCCGACCCGCCAGGCGGCCGAAGGGGGCGCCCATCTTGGACCAGCCAGGGGGGTACGCTCCCCGCACGGGGACCTCCACCACCCTCAGGCCGTGGATGGTCGCTTCGAATAGCGCCTCCAGCTCGCTCTGGTAGTGGTCCCCCTCCAGCTGGATGCCTTGGAGCGCCTGGGAGGAGAAGCACCGGTAGCCGCAGCACGGATCGGTGTAGGTGCGCCCGAGGGTCGCCCGCAACACCGCGATGAGGGCCTTCCGCACCAGATACCGGTTGAGCGGTGTGGGGCCCCGGGACGGGTCCGCCAGAAACCGGCTGCCGGTCGCCAGCGCGCACTCTCCGACCATCACCGGCCAGACCAGTCGCTCCAGGTCGGCTGGGTCGTGCTGGCCGTCAGCGTCCATCGTGACCAGATAGGACGGATCCAGTTCCATGGCCCGGTCGAAGCCAGCCCGCAGGGCAGCCCCTTTGCCCCGGTGGTTCGGGAGGTGGACCAGGACGGCTCCGCGGTCGAGCGCGATTGCCTCCGTCCCGTCGGTCGAGCCGTCGTTCACCACGATGACCTGAACAGGCACGCCGAACAGGCGGGCCGGGATACCTGGGAGAAGGGTACGGAGTCTGTCAGCCTCATTGAAGGCCGGGACGACCACCACGATCACGCTCGCACCTCCTCACAGCGCGGCGCGGGCGCCGCTTCGCCGCAATCCTAGCTCCTCGCGGCGGGGCAAATGGGCTAGTGGTGGTGTTTCCCACGCGCTCGGCGTGCCGGGAGCCCTACACCTCCGGGAGATCCGCCCAGCTGATGTCACCTGCGATAGCCGTGCCGCTGGCGGGGCGGCGGCGGGGGGTGAGGGTGGACCATACGCATAGGCAACGCCCGAGTAGGGCATGGCGGGTCGGGACCGGTCACGGCGTGGCGGTGCGGCTGGCGACGATGATTGCCGTGTGGGCCGTGGAACCCTGGGCGGCGCTTCGGGTGGGAGGTGTATCGGCGCGATCGGTCTCTTCTCTCGATGAACAAACCGTGAGCTGCGTGAACGCATTGACGCACCCACAAGCGCACAGGGTCAGGTAGGCGAGTCTCGACAGCACGCGGGATGGCCTCTGCCGCGGCGTTGAGGACAGGCGCACGATACCCGAACCGTGATGCGAACCCGCAGCTCACAGGCTGTGCCGGACTTTCCCCACCCTACGGGGTTCGTACTCGTCGCGGCGGCGAACCCAGGCGAACGGCATCACCAGGTCGTCCTCGTCCCGTCCGTTGGGCGCGCGGTCGAGCAGCTGGTATGCGCTGTTGAACGCGTCGAGGCCGCGGGCGTAGCACGAGTAGGTGCTGTAGACGACGCCGTCCTCCAGAGCGAACGCGCTCAGACCCGGCATCTCCGGGGCGAACGGCTCCTTGTCGAAGTTGTACCGGGCGCCATCCGCTCGGTGGTCGACGACTCGCGTCATCTCGCGCTGCGACGCGCCGGCGGGCACGTCGGGGAGCGAGACGCCGATCTGCTCCTTGGTCTCGGCGAACGGGCCGTCGGCGATCACCAGGTCGCCGTCGCGGACCCGCACGGTGGTGGCCGTGGTCGTGGGTCGCAGTGGCTCGCCGCCCAACAGCACGCCGCGGGCGCGCATCTGTTCGGCGAACGCGGTGAACGCCGCGAACCTCACCGATCGCTCCTCGGGGCTGATCACGGCGGTCTCATCGTTGCAGATCAACAGTGCGTATCGCATGGCGCCTCCTTCGCGAACCGGTCTGCTTCTCAGACGAACGGTGAACGCCCAATGGACACCAAAACGACGACAGAGTACGGCCGGGCCCCATGGCGTTCCCCCCGATCGCCAGGCTGCACCAGGCCGGCCTCGTACGCGACGATCACGGCCTGGACTCTGTCGCGGAGCCCCAGCTTGTCCAGGATGTGCCCGATGTACGTCTTCACCGTGCTCTCGCCCAGAAACAGCGTCCCCGCGATCTCAGCATTCGAGAGACCCCGTGCGATCAACCTGAAGACCTGGGTCTCGCGTTCGGTGAGCAGGTCGAGCCTGTGTCCAGAGGCCTTCGCCGGGCGGCGACGCGTGGCGAACTCCTCGACCAGTCGGCGCGTGATGCTCGGGGCGAGCAGTGCCTCCCCTCGGCGGTGACCCGCATCGCACGAACCAGATCCTCGGGTGGGACGTCTTTCAACAGGAGTCCGCCCGGCGGCTCCGGGCGATCTCGAGCATCGCGTCGGTAGATCTTGCACAGTGGTCTTGATGGGGCTGTCGATTTGGGCGGGTCCCGAGTGTTGGAGAGGTGAACTGGTCGATCATGGGCGATACCGCCCTGAGTCTTGGAGGATGGCATGAGGTATGCGCTGCTGATCTACGGGGTGTCCGGGGCAGCCGCGCCCGGGGCGCTCGCCGAGGAGCGCCCCGCCGAGGCGGGGGGCCCGTCCGGCGACGGCGTGTTCGATGACTGGGTTGCCTACACCCGGGCGCTGAAGCGCGCCGGGGTGCTGGTCGGCGCCGAGCGGCTCCAGGTGGCCGATACGGCCACCAGCGTCCGGCTGCGCGCGGGCGAGCGGCTGCTGACCGACGGTCCGTACATCGAGACCAAGGAGCACCTGCTCGGCTTCTACCTGGTCGACGTGGCCGACCTGGACGCGGCGATCGACTGGGCGGCGCGGATGCCGCACATCCGCCGCGGCACGGTGGAGGTCCGGCCGGTTCAGGTCGGCATGGCGTGGCAGGCCGTCCTGGCGGAATGAGCGACGCCCCGCTGGAGCGCGCCTTCCGGGAGGAGTGGACGGCGGTGGTGGCCACCCTCGCCCGCCGCCTCGGCGACTTGCAGGCCGCCGAGGACGCCACGCAGGAGGCGTTCGCCGCGGCGGCGCTGGCGTGGCCGCGCGACGGCGTGCCACCCAAGCCCGGCGCCTGGCTGACGGTCACGGCCTGGCGCAAGGCGCTCGGCCAGCTCCGGCACGACCGGCTGTTCGTCGAGCGCGTGGCCGAGCGGGTCGTGGACCTGCAGCAGCCGACCCCGGCGGGCGAGGACGTCGAGGGAGAGGAGCAGACGCCGGGCATGGAAGACGACCGGCTCCGGCTGATCTTTGCCTGCTGCCACCCGGCGCTGGCGCTGGAGGTGCGGGTCGCGCTGACGCTGCGCTACGCGGCCGGGCTCACCACCCGGGAGATCGCCAACGGCTTCCTGGTGCCCGAGCCGACCATGGCGCAGCGGCTGGTGCGCGCCAAACGCAAGATCCGCCAGGCGGGCATCAGCTTCGAGGTCCCCGGCCTCGAGGCTCGTGCGGAGCGGCTGGCCGGGGTCCAGGGCGTGGTCTACCTGGTGTTCAACGAGGGGTATGTGGCCAGCGGCGGGGAGCAGCTTGTCCGGGTGGAGCTGTGCGACGAGGCGATCTGGCTGGGGCGGCTGCTGCACCGGCTGGTGCCGCAGGACGCCGAGACCGCCGGGTTGCTCGCGCTGATGCTGCTGCACCAGGCGCGTGCACCTGCTCGCCAGGACCGGGCGGGCCGGCCGGTGCCGCTGGCCGAGCAGGACCGCGGGCGCTGGGACCAGGAGCTGATCGTGGAGGGGGTCGCGCTGCTGGACGCCGCCATGGCGCGGCGCTCTCCCGGGCCGTACCAGTTGCAGGCCGCGATCGCGGCGGTCCACGCCCAGGCGCCGAGCGTCGAGGCGACCGACTGGACCCAGATCGCGCTGCTGTACGGCGAGCTTGCCCGCTGGGCGCCCTCGCCGGTGGTGGAGGTCAACCGTGCCGTGGCGGTCGGGATGGCCGACGGCCCTCGTGCGGGACTGGCGGTCCTGGAGCCGATCCTGGCCTCGGGGGCGCTGGGCGACTACACCCCGTTGCACGCCGCGCACGCCGACCTGCTGGACCGCGCCGGCGACCCGGCCGCGGCGGCGGCCGCCTGGGCACGCGCCATCCAGGCCACCGACAACCCGGCGCTCCGCGCCGCGTTGCAGCGCCGGGTTGCCGACCGGTCCGGCGGCGACGCGGCCGGCGGCGAAGAAGATTCCCCGTAGCTGTCGATTTCGGGGTCTCCCGCGCATTGGAACGGTGAGTCGGGCGGTTGCTAGGCGCCGCGCAGGTGCCGCCGCCTGATCCCGGAGGTGTGGACATGGGGCACATCGAGTCCGTGGGAGACCGCCAGGCACCTGCCCGGTCGCACGGGCCGCGGCGTGGCTGGGCGCTGGCGCTGACGTCGGTCGCGTTCTTCATGGTGGCGCTGGACGCGCTGGTGGTGATCACCGCGCTGCCGGCCATCGGCCGTGACCTCGGTCCTCGGCGACCGGCTCGGACGTCGCCGCGTCTACGCCGCCGGGCTGGCGCTGTTCACCGCCGCGTCGGCCGCCTGCGCCCTGGCCCCCAGCGCCACCCTGCTGGTCGCGGCGCGGGCGGTCCAGGGGCTGGGCGCCGCGGCCGTCATGCCGCTGAGCCTGACGATCCTGACCGGAGCGTTCCCGGCGCAGCGCCGCGGCGCCATCGTGGGGATCTGGGGGGGCATCGCGGGCATCGCTGTGGCCAGCGGGCCGCTGGTCGGCGGGGCGGTGACCCAGGGCCTGGACTGGCACTGGGTCTTCTGGGTGATGGCCGCCACCGTCCTGTCGGTGCTGCGGCTTGCCGAGAGCTACGGTCCCGCCACGCGCCTGGACCTGCCCGCGGTCGGGCTGGTCTCCGGCGGCGCGGCCGGCATCCTGTGGGCGCTGGTGCGCGCCAACCAGGTCGGTTGGGGCAGCCCGGAGATCATCGCCACCTTGACCCTGGGCATCGGGCTCATCGCCGGGTTTGTGGCCTGGGAGCGCCGCGCTCCTGCGCCGATGCTGCCGCTGCGGCTGTTCCGCAGCCGCAGCTTCACCGCCGCCAACACCACCGCCTTCCTGATGATCGCGGCGCTGACCGCGGCCGCGTTCCTGGTCTCCCAGTACTTCCAGGTCGCCCGCGGCGTCTCGCCGCTGGGCACGGGACTGCGCGTGCTGCCCTGGACGGGGACGCCGCTGCTGGTGTCGCCGGCCGCGGGCGCGCTGTCCGACCGGATCGGCCGGCGGCCGGTGATGGCCGCCGGCATGCTCCTGCAGGGCGTGGGCCTTGGCTGGGTCGCGCTGCTCGCCACCACCAGCGTTGGCTACAGTCACCTGGTCGCCCCGCTGGTCGTCGCCGGCGTCGGCATCTCGATGGCGCTGCCGACCACCCCGACCGCCGCGCTCAGCGCGGTCGCCCCGGCCGACCTGGGCAAGGCGTCCGGGGCCAACGCCAGCCTGCAGCGCTTTGGCGGTGCCTTCGGCGTCGCCGTCGCCTCGGCGGTGTTTGCCGCCAACGGACGGCTGGGAGCGCCGGCGAGCTTCACGGCGGGGTTCCGACCCGCGCTGACCCTTGCCGCGGGCTTCTCCCTGCTCGGCGTGGTCAGCGCGCTGGCCGTCGGCGGCAACCGGCGGCTCGAGGCGGCCGCGCAACCCCAGGAGCCGGTGACAGCCGCCCGCGCCACCTGAGCCATCCACGGTATTAGGTCAAGCCGACAGTACAGGAGGAATCTGCTATGGCCGCTCCGATCGTGCTCGCCGTCGGCATCAGCGCTCCCGCAGAGACGATCTTCGACGCGATTTCGACGACCACCGGGTTGGCGTCGTTCTGGACGACCGACAGCACGGCCGAGCCCAGCGTCGGCTCGGTCGCCCGCTTCGGCTTCGGCGGCCCGAAGCTGCAGATGCGGGTCGACCAGCTGGACCCGGGCCGCCGGATCGCGTGGACCTGCCTGACCGAGTTCCCGATGACACGGTACTGGGAGGGGACGACGGTGACCTGGGAGTTGAGCAGGAAGGAGAACGGCGGGGTGCTGTTCCAGCACGGCAGCTGGCCGGCCGAGCTCCCCCAGACTGAGCTGGCCGCTACCGCCTACACCTGGGCACTGATCCTGGGGGCGTTGAAGGCGTACGCGGAGACCGGGAAAGCCGAGCCGGTCTTCGCGATAACGGCACGCTAGGTGTGGGCGTGACATGGAGGGCGTCGTGGAGCATAACGACAACGGAGGGCGTCACATGACCGACACTCCCGCCACCTGGACGGCTGGCCGCCTCGCCGAGGCCCTCCGGTCACGAGAGCTTTCCAGCCGAGAGCTGCTCGAGTGCTACCTGGACCGCATCGAGCGCCTCAATCCCCGGTCAACGCCGTGGTGACCCCGGACATCGATGGCGCCCGAGCGGCGGAGAGGGCCGCCGATGCGGTGGCTGCCCGCGGCGAATGGATGGGGCCTCTGCACGGCCTGCCCGTCACCATCAAGGACGCCATCGAAGTGGCCGGCGTGCGGTCAACCAGCGGGGCCGGCGAACTGGCACACCACCTGCCCCGCGCCGACGCCCCCGCGGTCGCGCGGGTCAAGGCCGCCGGCGCGGTGGTGGTCGGCAAGACCAACGCTCCGCGCTGGTGGGCGACATGCAGACCTACAACGAGCTGTTCGGCACCACCAGCAACCCGTGGGCCCTGGACCGGGTCCCCGGGGGATCGTCCGGCGGATCGGCGGTGGCGGCGTGCTGCGGCTTCACGGCCCTCGAGCTGGGCAGCGACCTCGGCGGCTCGGTGCGCGTGCCCGCACACTGCTGCGGGGTCTTCGGGCTCAAGCCGAGCTACGGGTGGTGCCCTAGCGTGGCTACCTTGACCATGTCGGCGGTGGCACCGCCGACGCCGACCTCAACGTCTTCGGACCCTGGCCCTCAGCGCCGACGACCTCGGCCTGCTCCTGGATGTCCTGCCGGGCCGGAGCCCGAGCGAGCCATGGTTGCTGAAGGCGACAAGGTTGTCTGCCGTAACGTCTGGCGCTGGTCCGACCGGAGACCGATGTGCCTATGGAGTTCCGGGGTTTCGTCGAGTGGCAATTCGAGGGCAACAGAATCGCCGAGCGGTGGGCCGCCGTCACATCGCCTCGCCGATCGAACGGGTAGGTGCTGCGGCGGTGCCGGGTCGAAGCGATCGAGGGGACGGTCGACGTCGCGATCGCCGGTGAGCGGATCCTCGATCTGGGACCCGACCTGGCCATCGAGGCCACGCAGGAGCTCGACGCCGGCCGACGGATCGCCAGCCCGGCCTTCGTGCAGCCGCACCTGCACCTGGACAAGGTAGGGTGGCGTCGCTGCCCGACCCGAACCGCTCCGAACATTGGCGGAGGCGATCTCGCTTGCTCGGCGTCCAAACTGGCGGCACGAGAGCATGCTGATCTGTGCGATGTCGAGATCGTGGCGTTCCCGCAAGAGGGGATCGTCCGTACCCCGGAGACCGCGGAGCTGATGCGCGCGCCATGGAGGCCGGCACCCACGTGGTCGGCGGCATGCCCCACTGGGTGAGCGGGCAGGACTGCGTCGAGGATGCCTTCTACCCTTCGGTGCCTGCGACCCGCTGCAGGCGGCGCTGATCCTGTGCCACGCAGCGCTACTCCCGCCTCCAAGCGTGGAACGGGTCCCCATGCAGGGTCTCGACGTGATCGTGCCCGTGATGCTGGCGTCCGGACCGGGCCGGCATGGCAAGATCGGTGGTGTGGCGCTGCAGCACGAACACCTGCCGGACAAAGGGAAACCGCACCCCGGCGGGCACCAGCCCGACCTGGAGGCGGCGCTGCCGCTCGCGGTCTGTCAGGTCATCGATCGGGTCGTGTCCCTAACGGCGCCGTCCGACGAGCTGGGAGACGACCGATGGGTCGAGCACCGACCCGCCCTCACCGACGCGCCGGACGGCGTCCGAGAGCCAGAAGGCCAATCCCAGCAACCGACCGGGTGTTCGGACAATGTACGAGTCGTGCACGCAACTTGCCATCAATCCGAACACCCAGCCATCGGCAACGCCGCTCCCATGAGGTCGGGGGCCGAACGATCCGGCTGCCCGGCCACCACGCCAAAGTCAACCGGGATGGATACTTGGGTCGCCGCACGATGCGCCTTGCCGCGACGCCGCGGCCCGCAAGATGATCCGGCGGCCATGCCTTGCGATAGGGGCGGGGGTCGACAGCGCGTGGTTGACAGCACGAGATGATCGCCGAGAGTGGTTCCGCGACCACGGTCAGCTCCCCCTCCAGCCCCTGGGTGAGCCGCTCGACCAGCCGTGGGCGGGCCACCAGGCCGCGACGGGTGCGCGGGACGTGCAGCTTGGTCGCCAGCAGCACGTCCAGCGCTCCCGCGCCACCCCGGGCGAGCTTGGCGCGGGCGGTTCACCCATCAGCACCCACCCCACCAGGAGACCTGTACGCAGGCCGATTGTAGAGGCCCGCCGTCGGGCCGGGCCGAGCGAACCTTCTGTTGCGGTGCTGCGCTGCCACGGCATGACGAGATGTGGGTCATTGGCCGCCTCCAACGGCATGCCGGCGCGGCCCGTCTCGTGCCAGCGCCGGTGCCGCCGGCGTCGTGTTCCGGCAGGCCGCGAGACAACCGCCACCCCGGCTGACACCCGCGCTCGGGCAGCGCAAGGATCCCCCTTCGCAGTTCACCGTCGAGGGGCCGATCAGCGCGGTGAGCCTGGATCAGGTGGGGCGACCAGACCCCTGGACGGCGCACCGCCGCGCCGACACCATGGCCCCGCCGAGAAACCCGGCGCTGCACCCGGCGGTCGTGGTCGAGGTGGCGGTGGCGGCCGTCGACCCTGAAGCCGCCGGTGAGGACCAGGCGGCGAGGCGAACGTGCTGGTGAGAATGTTTCCGAGCCGCTTGGCGTGGCGGGAGCCCCGCCACTTCGGGAGATTCGCTCTCATCAGGACCTTTGTAAAGACGATCTCACCGACGTCGGGGTTTGTGCTGCTCGCCGGGGTGCGGCTCGATGCCGGCGAGCAGCCCGCGGACCAGCCTGGTCGTGAGCTGCTGGATGGGAAGGCGAACCGGACATCGCGTGTGCGCTACCTCGCATCGAGGTGGTTACCGCTTGGTGCGGGGCGGCGGGGTCGCGGCCAGGAGCCCCAGCTGTTGCCACAGGGTGAAGCGGTCGGGCAGGAACCACGACTCGACGATGCGCCCGTCCGCGAAGCGGTCGATGCGGATCTCTGCGAAGGCGATCTGGGCTCCGGTCGGGGGCAGCGGTCGCGCCGGAAGGGTGAGCGGTCCGCTGTGGGTGCCGCTGCTGGTCCACCGGCTGGCGACGTGGTCGCCCTCGGCGAGTTGGTCTTCGAGGGTCACCCGCAGGTCGGGGAAGGCCGTCCGCAGGATGGTCGCCTGACGCTTGATGGCGTCGGTTCCGATCGTGGGCGGGGTGCCGGGGCCATGGCTCACGCAGTCGGGAGAGAGGATCTCGTCGGCGGCCTCGAGACGGCCCAGACCGAAGACCTCTTCGTACAGCCGCCGGGACAGGCCCTTGTGCTCGGTCATGTGCAACCCTCCGCTCCGCACAGACTGCTCTTTTTGCCGGGGCTGGGCCGGGAAGGATGAGGTCCTGTGGGGATGGCCGGGCCGCAGGGCCCGCGCGGGTCTCGGCTCGGCCTGCCTCTTGAAGCGCGCCAGCGCGCCTTCCCAGAGCCGAGCCAGCGCCCAGGCGCGCGACCCGTTGGGCCCGGCCATTCCCTCGCCCTACGTGCTCTTCACCAGCCCCACCACGTTGCCCTGCGGGTCCGAGAACTGGGCGAAGGTCACCATGTTCGGGATCTCGGTAACCGGCACCACGGTCCTGCCGCCCGCCTTCTCGATCCGGTCCAGGTAGGCCTGCGGGTCGTCGACCTGGATGTAGAAGATGACCTGGTTGGGGCCCTGGGCCTCACCGACGCCGCCTCCGATGGCGCCCTCCACCCCGGTGTCGACCAGGGCGTAGTTGGCCTCCTCGAGGACCTGCAGCTTCCATCCGAACAGCTCGGCGTAGAACTCACGCACGGCCTGCGCGTCGCTGCTGTTGACCTCAAACCACGTGACCGGAGCTCCCACTGCCTCCACCTCCCGTCCTGTCGCCGCCGCCCCGCTCGAGGGCGGGCGGCTCCGTAGCCTCCTGTCAGTTCGGCCACTCCTTTCAAGCCCGTTTCCCTCGTGGTATCGTTAGTCGACATGAACGGTAAGCTATCACGCACGGTTCGTCAACACGCACCATCGGGTCCGTACGACGCG
>WNGB01013629.1_pt1 | contig 11334 bp, 13 predicted proteins | sample 5400681 | NCBI WGS metagenome assembly WNGB01 (sample SAMN13153367, study PRJNA577476) | soil metagenome | isolation source: 115 cm soil or saprolite under grassland replicate 2 | place: USA:California | collected 2016-06-15 | reverse complement strand
TGGGCCATAATCGCGAACGGCAGCTTGATCTCCTGCCAGCCGATGAAGTTATCCTTGAACGCAACCGACCAGCGCTCGGCATCGTCGGTGGTTGGCGGCGGGCTGTTGCGATTGTCGAGCACATCCACAAACAGATCGGTTCCGCTATTCGTGCCATACAGCCAGAATGAAATGCCTTCGTAAGCGCTCCAATCCTGCGAAACCCACTGATCGGCGGTTGCGTTCTCGAAGCCGTGCGTCACGCCGGCATAGGAGACGACATTCAGATCGAGCTTGAGGACGGTATTGGGGTCGCTCACTCCCGGCACAGGAGCCGGTGGCGCAGATGTCGAGATCGCCACGCTGCTATTTGGATCCCGGAAGGTCAGAAACCCTATCGCGATCGTGCCATCCAGCCCGGATCGCAACTCGACGACGAGTGGATCGGCAGCCTGCACCGGCGCCGCTGGTGCAATCAGGCCGAAACCGCAAAGTAGGCTGACTGCGCAAATGAGAAAGATAGGCAGTGATCGACGCGATGCCATTGCGACCTCCTTTGGTCTTATTCACTACATGACATAGTTAGCGGTAATGGCACGATCGGCGGGTGGGCGCGCATACTCCGCACTCGCAGCAAGCGGGCAGGATCGAGCGTGCGGATCTGTACTTGACGAAGTTCTGAAATCGGTTGCAGAGATTATAAGATTGACAGCCGAGTTTGTCAAGCGCTTTCTAGTGCAACTGCAGATTCGTCAGAGGGCGCCCGATTGCAGATTGCAGATTGTCTTGCCTCGTACCAATGCATTCGGCGAGTACCTGAGGCCCGAATAGGTTCGCTGGTTTTGCGCTAGTGGTCCGATTAAAAAAGCAATCTCAGCATTAATTAGAAAATTGACATCGCTTTCATAACGTATATAATAGAACGCGTGCGTAGGAGCGGCTTTCGTCTGCAGCAGCACCGTAGTTTTCGCTTTCTTGCCGATCATTTTTTCGCCGTGGGGGGCGAAAAAATGATCGGCAAAAATAAACACATGAGCAAAACCATCACAATCCACGATATCGCGCGCCAGGCCGGCGTCTCATCGAGCACCGTGTCGCGCGTGCTGAGCGGCACAGTGCCGGTCGCGCCGAACAAGCGCGAGGCGGTGCTGGCGATCGTGAACAAGCTCCAGTATCGCCCAAACATGATCGCGCAAGGGCTAGCACGCGGGCGCACGGCGGCGATCGGCGTTATGACGCAGAGCATTGCCAGCCCCTTTTATGGCGAGATCTTGCGCGGTATCGAGCAGGGGCTGGCTGGCAGCGACTATCACCCGGTATTTGCCAGCGGCAACTGGCGCACCGAGGAAGAGCTGGCGGCGCTCGATTTGCTGTCAGGCCGGCGCGTCGACGGGCTGATTGTACTCCCCGGCGTCATCCCCGACGATCATCTACTGCGCGTCGCCGCGGAGCTGCCGCTGGTGGTGATCGGCCGCTCGATCGCCGGTATCGAGCAGCAGTGCCTGCGCGTCGACGACGTTCTGGCCGCGCAACAGGCCACCAGCTATCTGCTCGATCTAGGCCACCGCCGGATCGCGCATATCGCCGGGCCGGGCACGCACCAGGATGCGCTGAATCGCCGCGCAGGGTACGCGCGCGCGCTTGAATCAGCCGGGCTGCCGCTCGACCAGTTATTGATTGTCACGGGTGATTACACCGAGCAATCGGGGCTGCTGGCCCTCCAGGCGCTTTTCAGCCGCGGCGTGATGTTCACTGCTATCTTTGTGGCCAACGACCAGATGGCTTACGGGGCGCGGCTGGGGCTTTACCGCCGCGGCATCCGCGTGCCCGAAGATGTCTCGTTGGTGGGCTTCGACGATCTGCTCACTTCGGCCTACACCACACCGCCGCTGACCACCGTGCGCCAGCCGATCTTCGACATGGGTCGCGCGGCCGCCCAGGCTATTCTGGATCTGCTGGAGCAACGACCGGTCGAGCTGCCACATTTCGCGACCGAGCTGGTCATCCGCGAATCGGCAGTGTTGCGACGCTGATTGCCCTCTGATATCATATCCGCTTTAGGACTTACGCAAAGGGGTGTGGGGCAGGTTGCACCTACCCCACAAACACTTTTTCCGCCCTTGGTGGGACGGCACCCAGAGGGTGCCCGTCCGCCCATTACGGGCGGAAAAGAAAACTCTTGGAGGATCACCCAGAGGGTACCCGGACCCTCCAAACCTCCCGCTTGCGTACGTCCTGTCAATGAGTCGGAGTTGGACATGGAGCCATGGTGCGGCCGAAGCTAGAGGCGGATCTCGAGGGAGACACGGTAGAAGTCAGCCATCACTCGCGCCGCGTTGGTATTGGTACGGAAGGCAGAGGCATCATTCGTCGCTTTCTGGTGACGGGATGCTCTCTTCGATCATCTGCTTCAGCTGCGCCAGCATATACGGCTTGGGCAGCACATAATCCGCCCCGACGGCTTTTGCGCGTCGCGCCACATCGTGTACGTCGTACGCGGTGACGATCGCCACGCGTGTGGCCGGCGACGCGGCCTTGATGGCGCCGGTGAGCTGCACACCGTTCATGCCGGGCATGTGATAATCGGTGATCACAAGCGCCACCGGGCCCGCGGCGGTCAAGGCGAGCGCCGCAACGCCACTTTCGACGGCTACAATCTCGTAGCGGCGAGCGAAGGAATGGAGCAGACGGTGCAGGAGGATGAGCGCCTCGGGATCATCGTCGACTAACAGGATGATCGGTGGTTGGATTGCCATAGTGGGCATACTCCTCCCCTACGTGAGTATATCGCTGGGAATGTGCTCGCCGCGTTACGCACTTACTTTGTCACACAGGTGACAACAAAGCGTGCATATCGTTGGAGAAAGGGCAACCTGTGCAACACGATATCATCGGTGGTTTCCAGCAGGCGGCGCAATCGTGAGGCACGCTTCAGCCGAAGGGCTTCGACCGCCATACTGAAGAGTTCGAACCCCTGATAGGTACACGTGGTGAAATGCCGACCAAATGCCTGCACCTCGTGCAGGCGCAGCGGCCGATCGGTTCCTTTGACGGGGTGTTTTCCACGGTAGGCCAGGTAATCGCGCGTGAATTCGAGCGCGGGATTGTGGCCGAGCGGATCTTGAAAAGCGCCCTTGCCACCACGCTTCAGCACCCGCGCCAGTTCGCGCCCGGCACGGTGAAGCTGCAAATGATGCAATGCCGCGCCGCCATAGATCAGGTCGAAGGAATCTTCCTCAAACGGCAGTTCCTCCGCGGGACCCACATGGACATGCACACGCTCGGCCACCCCTTTGCACCGCGCGACGTGCTGCACCATAGCTAACGTTTTGGGAGCAACATCAATAGCATACACTGTGGCACCGGCGAGGGCGAACATCACCGGCGTCATGGAATAGCCGCACGCGATATCCAGGATAACCTTGCCGTTGACGGATCCGAGAAAGTTGAACAAGTACTTTCGCCAAGCATAGCGGGATGCATAGTAGGCGAGGTCAGTATTTATGCCAACGAGCGCTTTTATATCCAGCGCCGCCGCACGAGCATCGGTGATCTCCGCCTCAATGGTGACGCGTTTGGTAAGGTCGAGTGCATCAATCTCCGACTTGCCGATGGTGCGATTCGGTTGAAACATGCGCTGTGCTCCTTATCTTCTGGCCCACTCCAATCGACAGGCATTCTCCCTGCACCCTCATCCATCTGCAAAGCGGCCAACGGTCAGTTTCTTGGCTTTTCGATACAGAGCTCAAACGCTGCTATGGAAGCCGGCTCCCCACATCCACTATAGCGTTCCTAAATGAAACATAAATGCGCGTTAGCGCAATGCGGGGGTTTGGGGTGCAGCCCCCGAGAAAATCCCCACCTAGTTCACAAATCCGAATTGTTATAGCAAGCCGGTTTTTCGTTGAGAGCATTTTAACATAGATTATCTGACAGGTGGTAAACGCAACGACGACACGCTCTAGGCCAGCGCGACGCGCAGCCCTATGTGGAGATTCAAACCAGGGCGTCTATGAATGAAATGGACAGTGTGATTCCGCAACGGCTTGGGGAAGTGTTTGCATGGCTGGGTGCGCATGGCGTGGCGCCGGCTGGCCCGCCCTTCGTTCGGTATTACGATGTCAGCGATATGAGTGTACCGCTGCACATCGCGATGGGCGTTCCGGTCGCGAGCGCGGTTTCAGGTGATGAACGCGTCTCTGCCGGCGTGCTGCCGGCCGGTCGCTACGCGGTTCTCTTGCATACCGGGCATCCCGATGGGCTCTTTGACGCGACGACCGCCCTCCTCGCCTGGGCGAAAAAGAACGGTATCGCCTGGCAAACCACGGCAACCGAGCACGGCGAGGTGTGGCACGCCCGCCTCGAGAATTACCACACCGATCCGGCGACCGAGCCGGACTTATATAAATGGGAGACCGAGCTATTCTGACAAGTTGGGAGCGGGGTTGGGAGCGGGCGAAGCCCGCTCCCAACCCCGCTCTATACCTCATTTTTGCCCGGACAGACTACTAGGATTTATCCGTTGCGATGCGGATAATCGCGGTGACGATCGCATCCTCTTTGGCACGCTGCGCGGCACAGCGCACCCCGCGCCGAAAGCCGATTTGAAAACCCAGGCCAACTGCTGCGGCGAGTGCAATCACGAATGCGCTGATCATGATGATCACAGTGTGCTCCTTCCTGTGTAACCCTCTATCACTAGTCTATCACCCTATTGTTAAATTGTGGGTTACTTCATGTTCACAATTGGTTATGCATATAGAGCACAATGCGTGCCAAACATCCCTGGATGGCTTCTGGGCGTTTCTTTGGGTCTGCGAATACCCCCACGGCGCACAGGGGTAGCGGATCGTGTCCTTGTGGTATACTCCTCGATCAGCCGTATGAGCCGATAGAGGGCACGATGTGGAACAGACTGCGACGATGGTTGCACGACATCCCGATCCACGATCCGATTGAGCGGCGTCAGGCGCTCATAGTGCAGGTTATTCTGCTGGGTCTAGGCGGCATCTTGCTGTTCTCGGCCCTGCTGACGCTGGTGGCGTTGCCGTTTACTACCGGGGCGATTGCCGCAGCGAATCTGCGCAACTCCATCAGCAATTTCCGAGGGATGCTGTTCGTGGTGGCGCCGTTAGTATTGCTGCGGCGCGGCTATTTCCGTGCGGCGGTAGCGATCCTCATGATCGAACTGTTCCTCTCCAGCATGTCGCATGAACTTCGGACACCGCTCAACGCGATCATTGGGTTCACTGGCACGCTGCTCATGCGGCTGCCAGGACCGCTGACCACTGACCAGGAGAAGCAGCTGGGCACCATCCAGCGCAGTTCGCAGCATCTACTCGCATTGATCAACGACATCCTTGACCTGGCCAAGATCCAATCGGGCAATGTCAAACTGGTTCCCGAACAACGCGATCAAATTCACCGATCACGGAGATGTACGACTCGTCTTGAGCCAGTGCAAGCATCACGGCCAGCCGTTCGTCGAGATTAGTGTGGCCGATACCGGTATCGGTATTAGTCCAGAAGATCAGGCCCGCCTCTTTCAACTATTTAAGCAGGCCGACAGCACACATACGCGCCAATTCGAGGGGACGGGATTGGGCTTGTATCTCAGTCAAAAGCTGGCTGGGTTGCTCGGAGGCCAGATCACGGCCCAGAGTGAGGCAGGCCAAGGAAGCACCTTTACTGTGCGGCTCCCCGAAGCCTGATATACGCGCCACTCGCCGCTCCTGATAGGCGCGCAAGATTTCCTGGCGGCGCAGCATTGTGCCCCTGGCATTATCACCAGGGCGCGTTTTCGGTCAGGAATGTGCCAGCAAGCATCCGCTACATCCGACCGTCTGGTGGGATGGGCGCATCGCTCTTCTCCGTACCCGTAACGAGAAGGCAGTCTGAGGTGTTATAGAAATAGCGGATACTTCCGGCGCGTAGCATGCTTGCGCTGAATGTCGATAGGTTGTTCCGTGACCGATGCTGAGCTAGTCGCACGTCTAAAGGCAAACGACGACGAAGCCTACCGCGAGGTGGTGGCTCGCTATGGCGACCCGCTCTACGGCTACATCTACAGTATCACCGGCGATCATCACTTTAGCGAGGATGTGATCGGCGAAACCTACCTGCATATGGTCGAGAAAATCGACAGCTATACATTTTATGGCGTGCCGTTCAAGGCTTGGCTGTATAGGATCGCGCACAACCTGGCGATCAACGCGCTGAAGCGCGCGCGGCGCGGTGCCGGCGACGCCGCACTCGAAAATGCCACAGCGACAGCCGACGACCCAGCGACGACGATCGATGCGCGGCTGGATGCCGAGGAGCTACGCCAAGCACTGACTGAGCTGACCGAGGAGCAGCAGCAGGTGGTGCTGCTGCGCTTTGTGGCCGGGCAAAGCTCGGGCGAGGTGGCCAAAACGTTGGAGAAGACCGAAAACGCGATCAAGCAGATGCAGTTCCGCGCGCTACGCTCGCTTGGCCGCCTGCTGACGTCGCGAGCATGAGCTACATGCGCCGCTTTTTATTTAATGTCAGGACTTACGCGGTGCCGCACGCATACGTCTTTTAGCCTGCCCTTCGTCAGGCTCAGGATGTACGGCAGCATGGTCCTTGCCATTGTATCTGTGTTTCGTTTTTGCGCTCGCAGAGCGCAAAAACGAAACACAAAAGGAAGATAACGTACCGCTGCGAAAGATGACATCTGAGCCACCGCGTACGTCCTGTTAATGTGAGGCATGTTTCAACCGAACGGTAACGTTCGGTGGGGGCGGCTCCGCCGCACCCAGACCCCATTTGAACGGAACATCGATCGGCGAGTGTAAGATGGACGATGTGATCTCCGACATTCTGGATGAATGCCTAGCCCGCCTGGCGGATGGCGCGACGCTGGACGAGTGCCTGGCAGCTTACCCGGCGTGGCAGGCCGCGCTGGAGCCGCCGCTGCGGATGGCGGTACGGCTGCGTGAACTGCCCCGACCGGCGCTGCCGGACACCGCGCGCGCGCGCCTGGAGACGCAGGTGCTGGCGTTGGCCGGCGCGCGGCGCGCGGCAATCCCGCCCACTCCCGCATCCAAGGCACTGCGGGCGCGCGGGCTAGATGCGATTCTGGCGGGCATGCTGCGCGCGCTTGGCTATGGCGGGCCGCTGAGCCAGCCTTGGCTGCGGCTGGCGGGCGCCGCAATCGCGATCGTGCTAGCGCTGGTGTTGGGCGCTGGTGCGCTGGCCGCCGCCCGCGCGATCGTTCATGTGATCCAGCCACAGCCGCCTGCGGCGCCGACATCCATGCCTACTTCAACCGCGCCGGCGCTCGCGCTGATTGCACTCGACGGTCCAATCGAGCAGATCGCCCAGGAAGGCTGGGTTGTCGGCGGAACGACGGTCGCCCTGAGCTCGACCACCGCAATCGAAGGCACGCCGGCGCTTGGCGCCACGGTGCATGTGCATGGAGTAGTGCAAAATGGCGGCGCGCTGCTGGCCCGGAGCATTGTGGTCGAACCGCTGCCCACGATCACCAGCACGCCGCCACCGATCGGCATGCCGACAGAGACACCTGCGCCGACGGCCACTCCCGTTCTGACAGCCACTCTCGTACCGGTCGTTGTGCCCGTTCCTGCGCCCCCAGATGCGAACGATCAGCCCGACGATCAGAAGCAGCCCTGCCAGGGCCAGCAGCGTGGCCGCGATGAGAAAAAGTGCGACCCCAAGCCGCACGAGGATAGTAAGCCGCCCAAGCCCAAGCCGCATAAGAAATGATCCATCCAACGGTAAAGTTGGGTATGAGCAAAGTGAAACATGCCTTACCTTCGAATCAAGAGCGCGGGGTGTGTGGCTGGCGCAGCCCGGCCACACACCCCGCGCTCTTGGCGACAAATATCAAAAATTCGTTAATTTCCCCGTAACCAGCCGCCTGATCGCTTGTTATGGATACATAGATATCCATTTTAGTGGCACCTGGCGCGCGAAAGGCGGCCTGGTGATCTTTGGGCTGCCGCTGACGCAGCCGATCACACAGCCGAACGGCGTGATCGTGCAGTATTTCGAGCGCGCGCGCTTCGAGCTGCACCCCGAGCTGGCCGGCACGGCCTATGAAGTGCAGCTTGGCCGCTTGGGCGTACAGTCGCTGCAGGCAGCCGGCAAGCATTAACATCATGCACGTGCAAGGCGCAGGTCGCAGGCGAAAAATGCGACCTGCGCCTTGCGACAGATGCATGGAACTCATCTTGCTAACAGCAAACTATCAGGTTCGAAACGATGGCTAGCGTGCTATGATGCGGGACGTAATAATTCCGCACTTATTCCCAGGGAGAACACCGATGCTCTGGTTGATCTGGATCGCGATCATGCTGCTTACACCAGTGCTGGCCGGCATTGGAGTCTGGCGCCAGACACACGCCCAGCCGCGCGACAGGAACATCGCCGAGGCGCCGAACGACAGCCAGCTGAGCCGATCGCCGTGACGCGAGGAATTCGCCGGTGATCGGCTCAGCACAACTGATCGGCGCGCGGCTGGGCAACTACGAGATTCAGTCGCTGCTTGGCGCCGGCGGAATGGCCAGTGTGTATGGCGGCTTCGATCATAATTTGCGGCGGCCGGTGGCGATCAAAGTTTTGTCCGACCAGGCGGCGCAGCCCGATTTCGCCGCGCGCTTCCAGCAGGAGGCGCGGCTGATCGCCGGCCTGCGCCACCCCAATATTGTTCAGGTCTACGATTTCGGCCAGCACGATGGCCTGAGCTACATGGTTCAGGAGCTGCTTCCGGGGCCGACCCTTCAGCAGTGGCTGCGCGATCTGGCGGCGCGCGGCGCGCGGCCCACGCGTGACGACGTGCTGACGATCGTTGGGCAGCTGGCCGGCGCATTGGATGCAGCCCACGCCGCTGGAATTATCCACCGCGATGTCAAGCCGGCCAATATTATGATCAAGGGATTAGGGACTGGCGATTGGGGATCGGGGAGCGCCGCTCCTCATCGCCAGTCCCCAGTCGCCAGTCCCCAGGTCGTGCTGACCGATTTTGGAATCGCTAAGAATATCCAGCTGCCCGCTCTGACTCAAACAGGATTAGTGATCGGCACGCCCGACTATCTTTCGCCCGAGCAGGCGAAAGGGCTGCCGCTAACACCCAGTAGCGATATCTATTCGCTGGGGGTGGTGCTGTACGAAATGTTGGCCGGCCGGCTGCCATTCATCGGCGGCACGGCGCTTGGCGTGGCGATGAGCCATATTCACGATGCTCCGCCGCCGCTCCGCTCGCTACGGCCCGATCTGCCGGTTGCGGTCGAGGCGCTGGTTCAGCAAGCGCTGGCAAAAGACCCATCCGCGCGCTTCCGCACCGCCGGCGCTTTGGCGCAGGCGTTGGCGCAGGCGTGGCCCGCCGCCGCCAGAGTCGCCGCAGTGCCCCCAGCCGCCATCCATGAGCAGCCGACACGTATCTGGGAAGCTAAAGCGGCCAGGCCGACATCGGCTGCGGCAACCCGCGCCGCGCCGATCGCGACATCCGAGGATGTCAGCCAAATAGCGACTCCTCCGGCTGCTACACCATCGTACGGCCGAGCTGTTGGCATGCTGCTGCTGATAGTACTGATCGGTGGGGCGATGGTATTCGGGCGCACTGTTTGGCAGCCTGCTGCGGTGTTACCTGCCGCGCCAGCCGCCGAAACGATGCCTGTAGCTTCCCAGCCAAGCAGCGCACCAGCCGCACAGGCAACAGCACCGCCCGCGCCCATCGCCATATCCGCGCCGACTGAGGCGCCAGCAACAGCACCGCCCGCGCCCACCGCCATATCCGCGCCACCCAGCGAGCCGATCGCCCAACTGCGCGTATTGCTGGAGGCCGGCAGGGCCGATGGGCGCTCCGGCCGGGCCGGTGGCGCAATGCTTTCCGACCTTTCCAAAGCCAAGCAAGCGCTGGATGATGGCAACAACCAGCGTGCCGCCGACCAGCTGCGCGAACTTCAGAAGCGGCTATTGGATGGGGTGAAGAGCAAGAAGGTAGACGCCGACTTTGCGCGGCAGGTGCTGGCAGATATCGACTCTATCGCCGGCGCATATGGGCTAGAACTGCCGCCGCTTCACGAGCGAGACGACCAGAACAAGCACAAGTGATGTAGTGCATACCTGCGGCCCTGATGCCGGCCGAGCGTAGCTTGACAAGAACCCGTATGACGTATATCATTAGCGCCACAATGAATAGCTTAGTTGACAACATATCCACGCTGCGTCGTCGCACTCGTCGTCCGACCCGTATGGGTCCAGAGGGCGGACTGTGCGTGCGCGGCGAATAGTTGTTACCGCGCCGGACGGCGCGAGCATTCGTGATGACGCCCCTGGATCCGTAAAGGGTCCGGGGGCTTTTTATGTGTGGGGGCAGGCAATGATCAATGTTGGCATCTATGGTGTGACGGGCTACGCTGGCTATGAGCTGCTGCGCTGGATCGGCCGCCACCCCGAGGCGCGCGTGGTGTTTGCCACGTCGGAGTCGCAGGCCGGCAAGGCGCTGGCCGATGTTTACTCAGGCCCGCTCGACACGCCCCTGCTGGCGCCCGACGATGCGCCGCTGGGCGAGGCGGACGTGGTGTTTCTGGGCCTGCCGCATGGCGTGGCGGCCGGTGTGGCCCAGCGCGCGCTGGCGGCCGGCGTGCGCGTGATCGACCTTTCGGCCGACTTTCGGCTGCGCACTGCCGCCGATTACGCGCGCTGGTACGGCCACACGCACCCGGCGCCGGAGCTTTTGCCCACGCCCTACGGCCTGCCCGAGCTGAACCGCGCAGCGCTGCACGATACCCAGCTGATCGCCAACCCCGGCTGCTACCCCAGCAGCGTGTTGCTGGGGATCGCGCCGCTGTTGCGCGCGGGTGCGCTGACCGATAGCACGATCATTGTTGATGCCAAATCGGGCGTCTCGGGCGCGGGGCGGGCACCCAAGCAGAACACTTCATTCGTCGAGGTGAGCGAGAGCCTGACGCCCTACAGCATCGGCCATGTCCACCGGCATGTCGGCGAGATGGAGCAGGAGGCGGCCCGCCTAAGCAGCGGCGCGGCTCCGCAGATCATCTTCACGCCCCACTTGCTGCCGATCAACCGTGGCATCCTGAGCACAATCTATCTACGTATTCCCCAGGATTGGGCAGAACATAACGTCCGCTCGCTGTACGCCGAGATGTACGCAAACGAGCCGTTCATGCGGCTGCTGCCGGCCGGCAAGCTGGCCACGATCGCCCACACCGCGCACACCAATCTCTGCACGATCTCGCTGACGCTGGCCGCGCCGGGGGTGCTGATCGTCGTGTCAAGTATTGATAATCTGGTCAAAGGTGCGGCTGGGCAAGCCATCCAGAATATGAACGTGATGTTTGGGCTGGA
>WNGB01012839.1_pt1 | contig 11334 bp, 8 predicted proteins | sample 5400681 | NCBI WGS metagenome assembly WNGB01 (sample SAMN13153367, study PRJNA577476) | soil metagenome | isolation source: 115 cm soil or saprolite under grassland replicate 2 | place: USA:California | collected 2016-06-15 | reverse complement strand
AGCTCGGCGACCAGGTCGCCGGCGAAGGTCAGCTCCCGGGCCGCGGCCGCCGGCGACAGCCGCCGGGCCAGGCCGAGCTGCTCGGGGATCCCGCGGCCGCGCCGCGAGGCCCGCACCCCGGCCGCGGCCTGCGCGGCGACCTGGGAGGCGGCGAACGCCACGGTCTCGCGGGCCTGCGCGGCCGCGACCGCACCCCGCAGCCGCTCCAGGGCCGCGATCCGATCGATCCGCTCCGCGTCATCGCCCGCCACCGGCAGCGCGCCGAGCCGGTCCACCAGCGCGGTCAACTCCGCCACCACGCCCGCCACCGTCTTGGCCGACGGCGCCGCGCCCGGCGGCAGGCCGGCCGAGCCCGCGCGCGTCGACGCGGAGGCTGCGGTTGAGGTGGAATCGATCATGTCTTCGACTGTAGGTCACGCCCCCGACAGTTTCTGAACGACCGGATCGGGCCCCAGGTTGTCGACGCGTGGCGATGGGACCGACCACGATCGCGAGGGGCCGGAGGATCGCGCGGCGCCGGTCGTCGTACTCGATTGAGGGGCGGCGGTCGGACGCCGGCGCTGACTGGCCGAGACCACTTGGGCGGGTGGTCTGGTGCGACATCTGCGTGGGCTGTGACTCAAGCGGCTGCCTGGGTGGAGAACTGGTCACATTCGCCCTCTAGGGTGTGCGGCATGTCAGCGAGTGGGACTCATCTGGTGCTGCTTCCTGCCGTGGACGTGGCCGGCGGGCAGGCGGTCCGGCTGGTTCAGGGAGAGGCCGGCAGCGAGACGTCGTACGGCGATCCGCTGGCCGCGGCGCTCGCCTGGCAACAGGCCGGGGCGGAGTGGATCCACCTGGTCGACCTGGACGCGGCCTTCGGACGCGGCAGCAACCGTGAGCTGCTCGCGGAGGTGACCGGGAAGCTCGACGTGAAGGTCGAGTTGTCCGGCGGCATCCGCGACGACGACTCGCTCGAAGCGGCGCTCGCGACCGGCGCGACCAGGGTGAACATCGGCACCGCCGCGCTGGAGGACCCCGAGTGGTGCGACCGGATCATCGCGCAATACGGCGACCGGATCGCAATCGGCCTCGACGTGCGCGGCCGCACCCTGGCGGCGCGCGGTTGGACCAAGGAGGGCGGCGATCTGTACGAGGTGCTGGAGCGCCTCGAGGCCGCCGGCTGCGCGCGGTACGTCGTCACCGACGTCACCAAGGACGGCATGCTGCAGGGGCCGAACCTGGACCTGTACCGCGACCTGTGCGCCCGTACCGACAAGCCGATCGTGGCCAGCGGCGGCGTCTCCAGCCTGGACGACCTGCGCGCGCTGAGCACCCTGGTGCCGGACGGCGTCGAGGGCGTGATCGTCGGCAAGGCGCTGTACGCCGGAGCGTTCACGTTGACCGAGGCCCTCGAGCTGACCCGTGGAGGTAACCCAGCATGAGCCTTGCCGACCAGCTGTCCGGGAAGAAGGTCCTCGTCACCGGTGTCACCGGGTTCGTCGGCGAGGCGCTGCTGCACCGGATCCTCGGCGACCTGCCGGGCACCACGGTGGTCGCGATCATCAGGCCGAAGGGGTCGCTGACCGGCTCCGACCGGATGACCCAGCTGCTGAAGAAGGACATCTTCAAGCCGTTCTACGGCGAGGGCACCGAGTACGACGACGCCGCTGCGCTGGCCGCCGCGCGCGTCGACGTCATCAACGGTGACCTGTCCGACGTACCGGAGTTGCCGAAGGACCTCGACATCGTGGTGCACTGCGCCGGCGACGTGAGCTTCGACCCGCCGATCCACGACGCGTTCACCACCAACGTGCTCGGCACCAAGTCATTGGTCGAGCGGATCCTCGAGACCGGCCTCCCGGTGCACTACGTGCACATCTCCACGGCGTACACGGCCGGCCGCCGGCGCGGCGCGATCCCGGAGGGGCCGGTCGAGCACAACGTCGACTGGCGTACCGAGGCCAAGGCCGGGATGGCGATGCAGGACCGGATCGAGGAGGCGTCCCGCGGTCCGGCGATGCTGGCGAAGTTCCGCAGGGCGTCCGAGAAGGAGCACCGCCGCGCCGGCCACCTGACTGCCGCCGCGGACACCGAGCGGCGTCGTACCGAGTGGGTGGCGAAGAAGCTGGTCGAGGCCGGCACCGAGCGGGCCCGCAGCCTCGGCTGGACCGACTGCTACACGTTCACCAAGGCGCTCGGCGAGCGGGTCGTGGAGGAGTTCGCCGCTCCGCTGCCGACCTCGATCGTGCGGCCGGCGATCATCGAGTCCGCGCTCCAGACCCCGCACCCGGGCTGGATCGAGGGCTTCAAGATGGCCGACCCGCTGATCCTCGCCTACGGGCGCGGTGAGCTGCCGGAGTTCCCGGCGAGCCCGGACTCGGTGGTCGAGATCATCCCGGTCGACCACGTGGTCGGCGCGATCTGCGCGGTGATGGCGACGACGCCGGAGCCTGGCAGGCCGGAGTACTACCACGTCAGCTCCGGGGCCCGGAACCCGCTGACCTTCGAGCAGCTGTACGCCGGGGTGCGGGCGTACTTCGAGCAGCACCCGTTCGACCTGGGCGAGCGCGGCGCGGTCCGGCTGCCGGCCTGGCGGTTCCCCGGCGGCGACACGGTCGAGCGGTTGCTGTCGCACGGCGAACGCGCGCACCGGATCGCCGACCAGGTGATCACGCACGTGCCGCGCAGCGAGCGGGCCCGCAAGTTCGCCCGCGAGCTGGACGTGCAGAAGCGCCGGCTCGATTTCCTGCGCCGCTACATGGACCTGTACTCCGAGTACGCCCAGGCGGAGCTGCAGTTCATCGACGACAACGTGCTCGCCCTGCACAACGCGCTCGAGGGTGACGACCGGGAGAAGTTCTGGTGCGACTCCGCGGCCGTCGACTGGAAGCACTACCTCATCGACGTGCACTCCCCGAGCGTCACCGAGCCGCTGCGCCGGCTGGACGTCGTACGCAAGAAGCGGAACAAGTCCCTGGCCGAGTCCGGGGGGGAACTGCGCAAGCTCGAGCCCGCCAAGGACGGCGAGAAGGTGATCGCGGCGTTCGACATGGACGGCACGCTGCTGTCGTCGAACGTGATCGAGACCTACCTGTGGATGCGGCTGCCGGAGCTGGACAGCCACCAGCGGTTCGGTGAGATCGGCGCGATGCTGCGCAAGCTGCCGAAGCTGGTCGCGGCGGAGCGCAAGGACCGCGGCGCGTTCCTGCGCACGATCTACCGCCGCTACGAGGGCGCGGACCTGGAGCAGTTGAACCGGATCGTCGACGAGACACTCGCCGAGCACGTGCTCGAGCGGCTCAGTGGCGCCGCGGTGCGGCGGATCCGCGAGCACCGCGCGGCCGGGCACACCACGATCCTGATCACCGGCGCGGTCCGGCCCCTGACCCGCCCGCTGGAGCCGCTGTTCGACCGGATCGTCGCGGCCGACCTCGCGGTCGACGACCGCGGCCGGTGCACCGGGTTCCTCACCGGCCCGCCACTGGTCGGGGAGTCCCGGGCGGCGTGGATCAAGCACCACGCGCGGACCGAGGGGATCGACCTCTCGAAGTCCTTCGCGTACGCCGACAGCCACTCGGACCTGCCGATGCTGCAGACGGTGGGCAACCCGGTGGCGGTGTCGCCGGACGTGCCGCTGTTCCGGGCCGCCCGCGCGGGCCGCTGGCAGATCGTGGACTGGAAGACCCCGTCGACGTCGTCCCGTCTGGAGATCCCGGGGGTGAGCGCCCGATGATGCTGGCGCTGGAGATGTACCGGTCGGTGACGAAGTACGTCGCGGCCAAGGCCGTCGGCGGCAGGATCCCCGGCATCCTCACCGGTCCGGCCGCGCCGCTGCGGCTGGTCACGATCAACGAGCCGCGCGCGGAACGCGACGGCTGGGCCCGGGTGAAGCCGATCCTGTCCGGGATCTGCGGCTCCGACCTCGGCGCCGTCACCGGCCACACCTCGCTGTACTTCTCGGCGCTGGTATCGATGCCGTTCGTGCCGGGTCACGAGCTGGTCGGCGAGCTGATGGACGACTGCGAGGACCTGCCCGCGGGCACCCGAGTGGTGCTCGACCCGGTGCTCACCTGCGCGGCCCGCGGCGTCGAGCCGTGTGAGAACTGCGCCTCCGGTACGACGAACCGGTGCGACCGGATCACCGTCGGCCATGTGTCACCGGGTTTGCAGACCGGGTTCTGCAAGGACACCGGCGGCGGCTGGGGTGGCGTGATGGTCGCGCACCGCAGCCAGCTGTACGCCGTACCCGACGGCATGTCGAACGAGCGGGCGGTTCTGACCGAGCCGCTGGCGTGCGCGGTGCACACCGCGCTGCGGGCTCGCGTCGAACCGGGTCAGTCGGTGCTGGTCAGCGGCGCCGGCGCGGTCGGGCTGTTCGCCACCCTGGCGCTGCGCGAGCTGACCCAGGCGGGCCGGATCACGGTGGTCGCCAAGCACGCCAAGCAGCGTGAGCTGGCGCGGGCATTCGGCGCGTCCGACGTGGTCGCTCCCGACGAGGTGTTCCGCGGTGTACGACGAGCCACCGGAGCCTTCCGGCTGGCACCGGAGCGCAGCAAGGAGTTCCTGCTCGGCGGTGTGGACGTGGCGCTTGACGCAGTCGGCAGCAAGGACTCGATCGACACCGTGCTGCGGGTGACCAAGGCCGGTGGCCGGGTGGTGCTGTCGGGGATGCCGACGCCGGGCGCGGACCTGTCGCCGGTGTGGTTCCGCGAGCTGAACCTGGTCGGCACGTACACGTCGGCGACGTCGGAGCCGAACGGCCGGCCGGCCTTCGAGACCGCGCTGGAGATCGCGGCGAAGGCCCCGCTGGACGGCGTGGTCGGCGCGGCCTACCCGCTGTACCGCTGGCGCGAGGCCCTCGACCACGCACACTCCGCGGGCCGCCTCGGCACCGTCAAGGTCGCCTTCGACGTGAGGGCGTCATGATGCAGCAGCTGGTCTTCAGGCGTTCATTCGTCGCATCTCGTGGTTCCTGTGGAACACGCGGCCACGTGACCGACGGCGTTCGTCTGACCGGTTTTCCACAGGAACCACGAGATGCGACGAATGAACGCGGGAGAGATCATGTCTAGGCCGGGGTTTGTGCTCGAGGTGGACGACCGGACGCCGCCGTTGGTCGTGCACAACGGTGAGGGGTTCCTGCTGGAGCGGTTCCCGCTCGGCACCCGGGTGGTGTACCCGCCGGAGGCGTTGCCGGCGGTGCGGGACGTGGACGAGGCGATCGACGACGCGCTGCGGAACCCGATCGACTCCGAGCCGCTGCCGGAGCTGCTGCGTGCCGGGATGCGGCTGACGATCGCGTTCGACGACATCTCCCTGCCGCTGCCTCCGATGAAGAAGCCGGACATCCGGCAGCGCGTCATCGAGGCCGTCCTCACCATGGCCGCCGAGGCCGGCGTCGACGACGTCGAGCTGATCTCCGCGAACGCGCTGCACCGCCGGCTGAGCCCGAACGAACTGCGTGACATCGTCGGCGAGCGGGTGTTCCGGTCGTTCTTCCCGGACGGCAAGCTGTACAACTTCGACGCCGAGGACACCGAGAACCTCACCCATCTCGGCCAGACCAAGCATGGCGAGGACGTCGAGATCTCGAAGCGGGCGGCGGAGTCCGACCTGCTCGTGTACGTCAACGTGAACCTGGTCGCCATGGACGGCGGCCACAAGTCGACCTCGATCGGCCTGGCGTCGTACAAGAGCCTGAAGCACCACCACAACAGCCACACGATGGTCCAGTCGCGGTCGTTCATGGACCACAAGAAGTCCGAGCTGCACGCGTCGGCGTGGCGGATGGGCAAGGTGTTCACCGAGCACGTCAAGGTGTTCCAGATCGAGACCACGCTGAACAACGACATCTTCGGCGGACCGATCGGCTTCTTGCAGAAGCGTGAGTGGGAGTGGTCGCTCAAGGACCAGGGCCAGATGCTCGCGGCCAAGCGCGGTCTCGCCGCGGCGCCGGACAAGCTGCGGCACCGGATCTTCACCGACGTGCGCGCGAACTACGGCCTGACCGGGATCAACGCGGGCGCGATCGAGCCGGTGCACGAGAAGACGATCGAGATGGTGCACCGCCAGCAGCTGGTCGAGGTGCAGGGCCAGGCCGACGTCGGCATCCTCGGCGTGCCGTACCTGGGCCCGTACAACGTGAACTCGGTGATGAACCCGATCCTGGCCGCCTGCGCGGGGCTCGGGTACTACTTCAACTCGTACCGGGGCCAGCCGATCGTCCGCAAGGACGGCGCGATGATCCTGTACCACCCGGTGCCGTACGAGTTCAGCCAGCTGCACCACCCGTCGTACGTGGACTTCTTCGAGGAAGTGCTTGCCGAGAGCACCGATCCGGCGACGATCGAGCAGAAGTTCGAGAAGCAGTACGCCGAGGACCCGTGGTACATCCACCTGTACCGGACCTCGTACGCGTATCACGGCGTGCACCCGTTCTACATGTGGTACTGGATCAGCCACGCGCTGGACCACTGCGGCGACATCGTCTGGGTCGGCGCGAACCGCAAGACCGTGGAGCGGATGGGATTCCGGTCCGCCTCGACGCTGCAGGACGCGCTCGAGATGGTCAGCCACAGCGTCGGAAGGTCGCCGTCGATCACCTACCTGCACAACCCGCCGCACCTGATCGCGGACGTGCGCTGATGCTGAGGATCACGAAATGCTGAGGTTCACCAAGGAGACCGTCAGCGACGTCAAGACGCTCGCGCGCGGGTGGCGCTGGGGCCGGCGGCCGCAGGTGCCGCGCAGCGCCGAGCCGTACGTCGTGCCGCGCGAGAAGTCGGTGTTCCCGACCGCCTGGGCACGTTCGCCGGTCGCGGTGGCGGCGCGCGAGGTGCTGCTGCAGGGCGGGCTGAACGCGGTGATGCGGTACGAGATCTCGCCCGCGGTCAGTGGTCTGGACGCGCTCGGCAAGGTCGGCGGCCCGTGCCTGATCGTGGCGAACCACTCGTCGCACCTGGACACGCCGCTGGTGCTGTGCACGCTGCCGGGCTCCTGGCGGCGTCGTACGGCGGTCGCCGCGGCGGCGGACTACTTCTTCGACACGTGGTGGCGGGCGACGGCGTCGGCGATCATGTTCAACACGTTCCCGATCGAGCGCCGCGGCGGCAAGCTCAGCTCGACGCCGGGCGACCTGCTCGCGGACGGCTGGAACGTCGTGGTGTTCCCCGAGGGCACCCGGTCGCCGGACGGCTGGATGGAGCGGTTCCGGATGGGTGCGGCGTACCTCGCGGTCGAGCACCAGGTGCCGGTGGTGCCGGTCGGGATCAAGGGCTCGTTCGCGGCGATGCCGCGTGGCCGGGGCTGGCCGGTTCCGGGACGGCCTCGGGTAGCGGTCCGGTACGGCGAACCGCTGCGACCGGGCGAGGGTGAGTCCGCACGGGAGTTCGCGCCGAAGATCGCCGCCGCGGTGGCCGCGCTGCTCGACGAGGAGAGCTCGACCTGGTGGGAGGCGCGCAAGCGCGTTGCCGCCGGTTCGTCCCCGTCCCAGACGGGGCCCGACGGAGCCCGCTGGCGCCGCGTCTGGGCGCAGACCGCCCCGATCGAGCGCCCGTCGGCGAAACGGCGAGCATGGAAGTGAGCCGGACCCGGCCGCGGATGCTGCCGCGGCGCACCCGGTACCTGATCGGCGGCGTGCTGTTCGTGGCGTCCTGGGTGATGTTCTACCTGACCGCGTTCCTGCCGAGGCGCGGCGCCGAGCTGGGTGCGCTGGCGACCACCGCCCTCGCCGTTTCGGGCCTTTTCGTCGTCATGAACCTCGGATTCCGCCCGCGGATCCGGGACGGGTTCCTGGTGGTGTCGACGTTCTGCGGCCGGCAGGCCGTCGACCTTTCGGCGCTCACCCGGGTCGGGCTGTACTGGCCGAACCTGAATCACCGCCGGGCGACAGTCCGGCTCGCCGACCCGGTCAACGTGCTGACCACCGGGCTGCCCCAGCTCGACGAGTTCCGCGACGTGCTGGCGGGCGCCTTCGGCGAGGCGGCCGAGCGCGGCGTGGTGGTGCCGCGCTCGGCCCGCTTGGACCTCGGACTACCGGCGGACGAGCACGCCCCCCGCTGGGGATATCGCGCGTACCTGCGCGAGGCTGTGCTGCTGGCAGGCGTGTGGCCGCTCGGTGTCCTCGCCGTCATCGTCGCCTGGAACGTGTTCTAACCGGCGGCCTGCGCGGCCTAGGACCGGCCACACCTCTCGGTGGGTGCCGAAACCGTGCGGGCGCGGGAGCGGCCGAGATTCCACTCGAGCCAGTCGCCGGTGTCCTTGCTCCGCCCGCCGAGGACGCAGTCGCGTTGCGGCTCCGGCAGGGTCGCGAGCGCCGGCACGGCGTCGTCGGAGAGCGTCGCCAGGTAGTCCACGTCGATCTTGCCGGTCTCGGCGAACCGCTGCACGTTCTGGTGCGCGACGTACCCGTCCGGGTTGATCGCGGCGAGCCCGAGCAGCATCACGGCCCCGGACACCAGCGCGGCCAGCGGCACCCACGCGCCGCGCAGCCGCAGCCCGGCGACGAGCACGAGCAGCAGCACCACACCGAGCCAGGCCTCGAACACCGACACCAGCAGCCGCAGCTGGGTGAACCCGTACGCCTGCTCGTACACGTGCATCCGGAACAACGCCGACGCGACCACGACCAGGGTGAGCCCGCACAACAGTCCCAGCAGGCCACGCAACCAGACCCGCTCGGACGTCGTACGACGCGGAGCGTGGCGGGCCGCCACCGCGACCACGAGCACGGTCAGCGCGGTAGCGACGGTGAGCTGCCCGAACCCCTGGTGCACGTACTCCGCGTAGGTCAGGCCGGTGGTCTCGTGCAGGTAGCCGTGGCCACCGAACATCGCGGTCGCCTGCGCCGCCAGGAACGCCGCGAACACCAGGCACACCAATCCGACCGGAACCGCCCACTCGAACCGCCGGACCGCGCGGCCCGGGCGCAGCGCGAGCTTCCCCACGGCGGGCGGCACCAGCGCCACGTAGCACCCGGCGAGTGTCAGCCCGGTGAAGAACGCGAACACGAACGCCCGCACCACCGCGCCGCCGATCGACAGGTCCGGCACCAGCGCGTCCGTCCACTTCGCGAACAGCGCGTCGGCGGAGGCGAAGAGCGCACCGAAGCACGCCACCAGCAGCGCCGACACGATGACCGTGCGGACCGCCGCCCAGCCGGACGCGTGCCGGGTGGTGGCCCGTACGGACCGGCCGAGCCACGGTATGCCGCGCAGCCCGGCCAGCGGCACCGCCGCCGCGGACGCGATCATCGCCAGCAGCGTCCGGCCACCCGCCAGCGGCACCGCGCCGACGCCGAACGCGGCCAGCAGGCACAACACGACGATCCACTCGGCGTCGCGGACGACGGTCACAGACATCAGCAGCACGCACAGCGCGCCGAGCCCGGTCAGCCGCCGGGAGCGGTGCGCCTTCGCCGCCACGGCGACGACGGCGGTCACCGCGAGCAGCGTGAGCAGCCAGCCGAGGCCGGGAACGCGGTAGGGGATCACCACGGCGCCGACCAGGCCGGCGGCGGCCGCTGCGGCGACGAGCCGCGGGTCGGCCGCGGCCTTCGCGCGCTCCGGCCAGAGCTCGCCGAACAGGTCGTCCAGCAACGGCCGCGGGGGAGCTGGGGTGGTCTCGGAGGTCATCGTTCGCCTTTCAGTCGCGATCGGGCGGGGTTGTCGGGAGATCGGGCGTCGATCGGGCGGGGTTGTCGGGAGGGTGGGCGTCGATCGGGCGGGGTTGTCGGGAGGGTGGGCGTCGATCGGGCGGGGCTGTCGGGAGGGTGGTGCCAATCGGGCCGGGTTGTCGGCAGGGCGGTGCCTATCGGGAGGGCTGTATTCGGCGGGACGGAAGGGTGACGCGGATGTGGCAGCCGGGCTCGACGTCGGCGACCTGGATGGTGCCGCCGTGCAGGTCGGCGACCCAGCGTGCGATCGCCAGCCCGAGCCCGGTGCCGCCGCCGGAGCCGCGGGCGAACCGGTCGAACACGGCGGCGCGTTCCGGGGCCGGGATGCCCGGCCCCTGGTCCGCGACCTCGAGCACGACCTGATCGTCGAGTGCGGTCGCGCCGACCGAGACGACCCCGCCCGCCGGGCTGTGCCGGGCGGCGTTGTCGAGCAGGTTCGCGACCAGCTGGTGCAGGCGTTCGCGGTCCGCGGCCAGAACCAGATCCGCGGGTTGCACCCGTACGTCGTACGCGACCGGGCGGTCCGCGACCTGGGCCTGCTCGGTGGCGGTGCGCAGGAACGGCTCCAGCTCGACCGGCGAGATGTCCAGCGGCGTGATCCCGGAGTCCACCCGGGACAGGTCGAGCAGGTCGTTCACCAGCCGGCTCAGCCGCTCGGTCTGTGCGAGAGCGGCCCGCAGGACGGCCGGGTCTGGCTCGGAGACGCCGTCGACGACGTTCTCCAGCACCGCCCGCACCGCCGAGATCGGCGTGCGCAGCTCGTGCGAGACGTTCGCGACCAGGTCGCGGCGCTGCTGGTCGACCAGCTCCAGGTCGGCCGACATCGTGTTGAACGCGGTCGCCAGCTGGCCGACCTCGTCGCGCGAGGTGGCCCGAACCCGGCGCGAGTAGTCCCCGGAGGCCATCGCCCGCGCCGCCGCGGTCATCTCGCGCAGCGGTGAGGTCATGCCGCGGGCGAGCAGCTGGGTCACGACCAGCGCGACCACGACCGACACGCCGATCGAGTACCGGGCCCGCAGCCCGACCTGGGTGCCGACCACAGCCAGGCCGGCCGACACCACCACCGTGACCGCGACCAGCACGCCGAGCTTGATCTTGATCGAGCCGAGCCGGTCCAGCGGGCGGATCACGGCGTGCCCTTCAGCGCGTAGCCGACACCGTGGACGGTGCGGACCAGCTCGGCGCCGAGCTTGCGGCGCAGCGACTTCACGTGGCTGTCCAGGGTCCGGGTGCTCGGCGCGTCCGCCCAGCCCCACACCTCGGCCATCAGTTGCTCGCGGGTGTGGACCGTGTCCGGGCTCGCGGCCAGGCAGCCGAGGAGGTCGAACTCGGTCGGCGTCAGGTGTACCTCCGCACCGCCGGCGACGACCCGGCGCTGGGCCCGGTCGATCTCCAGCCCGGCGACGGAGGTCACGGTGGCCGGCTGCCGGGCGAGCTCGCGGGCCCGCTCGACGCGGCGCAGCAGCACCCGGATCCGGGCGATCAGCTCACGCAGGCTGAACGGCTTCGTCAGGTAGTCGTCGGCGCCGACCTCGAGCCCGATCAGGACGTCGGTCTCGTCGTCGCGCGCGGTCAGCATCAGCACCGGGACCGGCCGCTCGGCGTGTACCCGCCGGCAGACCTCCAGCCCGTCGTACCCGGGCAGCATCACGTCGAGAACCAGCAGGTCGGGGTTCCAC
>WNGB01012831.1_pt1 | contig 11337 bp, 9 predicted proteins | sample 5400681 | NCBI WGS metagenome assembly WNGB01 (sample SAMN13153367, study PRJNA577476) | soil metagenome | isolation source: 115 cm soil or saprolite under grassland replicate 2 | place: USA:California | collected 2016-06-15 | reverse complement strand
TCCGCTCCCATCCGTTCTTGACCCCGAAGACGCACCCCAGGTCCTGAAGCCGTGTGTGCAGGGCCGAGATGCGGCGCGGCCGCCCCAACTCGTCCTGATCGAAGGGGTAGCGGAGGAAGTAGTAGTACTTGTAGGCCTCACGTGCGCACTCGGCCGCGTATGCACGGTCCCTGTGGTTCCGGCCGAACCGCCAGGCTCGATAGGGGGTCATGTCGACGTCGGTATCGCCCTCGATCATCCACTCACCGATCGCCCTTCCGATCCCTCCGGCGCCGCCGAAACCGTTCAGGGACAACCCGGCGGCCATCCAGAAGCCACGGATCCCCGGCATGGGACCGAGCAGTGGGTTCGCGTCCGGGGTCATAGCATCGGGGTGGCATACGAGCTTCACGACCTCAGCTCCCTCCAAGAACGGGAACCGACGGATGGCACCCCGCATGAGCTGTTCGAACCGTTCGTAGTCGGGAGGCAAGGACCGGGCCGAGTGATCCCAAGGGACGCCGTCGACCCATCGGGCTGCGGGATCCGGCTCGTACCCCCCAAACAGCACTCCTCCGTGCTCCGACTTGCCGTACACAAGGTTGTCCGGGTCGCGGAAGCACGGCATGTCGCGAGGGAGCTCGGAGCCGGGTACGGCCTTCAGCGCCACGTGCTGGTGATCGATGGGCGTCGATGGCACGAAGGCGCCGACCATCTCCGCGACGCGCGGGGCCCAGATCCCGGCCGCGTTCACGACGAGCTCTGTCTCGATCCGCCCCACGTCGGTGACGACCTGGGTGACCGCCCGGTCCGGAGACAGCTCGATCCCGGTGACCCGAACCCCCGTGCGGAACGTTGTCCCCAGTGCTTCCGCCGCCTTTGCCACAGCGTGGGTGACGATGTGCGGGTCGAGGAACCCGTCTCCAGGCACGTAGACCGCTCCGTACAGCGACTGGGGGCTGGCCATGGGCATCAGCTTTCGAGCTTCCTTCGCCGAGATCAGCTCCACCTCGAGACCGATCCCCTTGGCCCGGGAGACGCCCCGCTGGAGTTCGGCGAATTGCTCCGGGCTGGAGGCCAGTCGCAGGCTCCCAACCGCGTCGAACACTCCGAGCTCCTTATACAGCTCGATCGAGTAACGGCGGAACCGCATCATCGTCGGTGAGGGATTGAACATCGTCACCAATCCCACGGCGTGGCTCGTCGATCCGCTTGTGAGCTCCCCCTTCTCGAGCACCAGGACGTCGGTGAGGCCCGCCTTCACCAAATGCAGGGCGACGCTGCAGCCGGTGATCCCTCCCCCGATGACAACGACCCTGGCCCGATCCATCGTTTCCCTCCGACGTGGCGGTGGGGCGGGAACCAGCCCGCCCCACCGATTCTTCTATCCGTCTGCTACTCCGGTGGGATCTCCGCGAACGCGTACTCCACCTTGATCCCCTGGCTCCGCTTGACCCACCGCATGATCAGGTACACCGCCAAGCCAACGACTACCGTCCCGACGACGACCGCGTACACGATCCCGTGGCCCGAGTAGGCCAAGCCGAGATCCTTCACGAACAGGAACGCGCCGACCATGAACGTCGCCGTGAGGAACCCGATCACCCCGAAAACGGTCACCAATGGCACGTTGCCGAGTTTGTACTTCGAGCCTGGTGAGGCCTCATACAGCTTCTTCGCCCTGAAGGGAAGCATCGCTGCAGCAAGGGGGGCGAACATGAACACCACGCCGTTCGCGAACGTGACCCCCAGGGCCCATTTCGTGCTCCAGTCCGCGATCTTGTTGAACGCGAAGATCACTGGGATCGCTCCGAGGAAGTACGCCACGTGAGCATTGGCCGGTGTCTTCCATCGAGCGTTGACCCGAGAGAACCAATCCGGCAGAAGGCCGTCCAGTCCCTGGGCCACCATGATCCGAGTCGTCCCGATGTAACAGTTACAGACGATCTGGAACGAGTTCAGGATGAACCCGATCCCAACAACCAGGGCGATCAACCAACTGCCGGTGAGCGCGATGGCGATGAGATCGGGAGCCATGATGGTTCCGCCGATCACCGCGCTGCTGTTTCCGAGCCAGAAGCCCGACGAGGCTACGAGCACCCCATCCCTTCCGACCCCGTGCTCCAGTGCCAGCCCGAGGAGGACCAGGCACAGCGCGGTCGCAGCGAGCGAGCCCACGATGATGAACAGCTGGTTGCGGAACACGTGAGCGTTCTTGATCTCGCCGCCCTGCTCCACCGAGTAGGACGCCCACTGGAGGCTCGTCCACACGATGGGCGCGGACAATAGCGTACCGACGAGCCAGAAGGGTGGGTGGAAGTTCGTCAACCCGGCGGCCAGGGCGCCTTCCTTGGCTTTCGCGAAGAAGTTCGTCACACCGTCCACGCTCCCGGCGAAGGCATCAAGCCTGGCGTGCGCTGCGGCCGGGTTCGATGTGAAGAGCAGGACCAGGGCCACGCCGAACGAGATGAGGACCGCGTACCACATCACGTACTGGAACCGGACGTAGTTTCGGAATCCGCTCACGAGAAGCGCCAAGGCGACCAACGCGTTGGCGATCGACACGATGATGATGCCGTTCGTGGTTACCGCCCACGTCCCGATCTTGGTGAACGCGTCGATGCCGGTCGTCACGCCGAGCCCCAAGAACGTGGGGGCGAGCCCTAGCGTGGCCAGGAGCCACCCCGACAGTGCGACCCATTGCAGGATCCAGATCACGAAGAACGCAAACACCACGGTGAACCCAAAGCCACCGCCGAACACGCGGCTCTGGAACACGTAATCGCCTCCCGACCTCGGCAGTGCGGTCGCGAGCCACGCATAGGCGAGCGCGATCGGCACCTCGAACAGGAACGCGAACGCAATCGCCAGGACCAGGTTCGAGCCCTGGAAGGCCGTAGGTACCTGGATGAACGTCCAGGGAAAGATGATCCCCATCGTCAGGATGTTGTAGATGAACGCCGAATACGGCGACATGACCCGGACGAGTCCGGAGGCTCGCCTGGTGAAGACCTGAGGAACTGCGACCTCGGCCATCCCCCCTCCTTGTGAATCCCCTCGCCTTCGGGGCGGGCTACCCGGAGGTGAACTGATGCCCGATGACCTCTCCACCCTTGATCGCCACGATCAGTCCCCGCAACACCCCCTCCCCGTACTCGCTCCCCGGATTGAACGCGAGTGATCGTCCGTACTTCGTCAACCCCCTCGACTCGTGGATGTGCCCGTGAAGGCCGACAGTCGGTTGGTAGGAGGAAAGCGCGTCCGTCACGCTCTGGCTCCCCGCCCCGTAGTAGATCGGCTGCCCGTTCTTCGTGAGCGGCGCCGGCGGCCAGACCGAGGCGTCGAGCTTCATGCACGTGTCCAGCCCGGAGTCGAGCGGGGGACAATGGAAGTTGAAGACGCACCTCGACGGTTCGGACACGTCGGCCATGAGCTTCTCGATGAGCTCGCCGATCTGCTCGTCCGTCCGCTCGCGAGGCGTGTCCCACGGCGTGGGCGTCGAGTAGCCGATCGTGGCCAAGGTGTGGTCGTCGTCCAGGGGGACGATCCGGTTCTCGCAGTTCACAACCCGATCCAGTGAGACCTCGTCTAAGGCCGAAAGGACCTTCTCCGTATCATCGTTGCCACCGCACAGGTACACGCGCACATGGGTCCCCGCGAGGCGGTGTTCCGCGAGCTCGACCCACTCGGCCAGCCGGGCCTTGGCCAGCTCGTCGAACTTCTGGTCGATCCGGTCCTGATGCCCTTCGTACCATCGATACTCATCGGAGTCGCACTCGAACCAATAGAAACCAAGCGTGTCCAGCCTCTTCTTGAACTCAGCGAGCTCTTCCGGCGTGGTGAGAACGTGCTTTTGCCCGTGGAGCCCGGCCCGCCAGACGCCGCCGGCGTCGCTCACGATCGGGACGAGCAGCTTGCCCATGAGGTCGCCGCCGAAGACGAGCGCGTCGACATCGTAGAACTTCGCGGCATTCAGGAACTTTCGGTAGGTGGGCTCCGAGCCGTGGATGTCACACGCGTAGAAGAGGCGAGTGGGTTCGCCCTTGAGGTCCTTCTTGCCGAACAGACCCATCCCTACAACCCCTGCACCTGAGGAGCGAGCTCACCCACGTCCCGGTACCATTTCTTTCGGTCCCCCACCTTCGCTCGGAGCTTCCAGCCCAGGCTCTTGGGCCTCGCCTCGATGCGGGCCAAGCCCAGATCGATCTGTTCGGCCACTCTTCGCTTCTCCTGGTCCGACAGCTGTGTATACGCGGCAGCGATCTGCTTGACTTTGGCCATGTTCATGGTGAGCGTCCGCCACCACCCCCAGTCCCCCGCACACACGCCGGCCACGAGTTCGACGTTGATCGTGTCGCCGTCCCGATCGCCCAGCGGATGCTCAAGGAGCAGCATGATCGTGTCGATGACGTCCTTCTCGTTGATCTGCACGATCTGCATCTTCTGCATCAGCATCTCGGCCAGCGGAATAGTGTCCTCCTCTTGTTCCAGCCGACCGTTCCAACGCAAGGTGTGGCAGAACTCCAGCTTGTCCAGGAAGACGTCGAGATGCAACTCCGTGGCCGGATGGTTGAGGACCATCCGCGACCCCTCAGACTCGACAAACGTCATCTCGTCCTCTATGTAGCCCTCACGCGCGAGCAGCGCGCGAAGCTCCCTGGCCTGCTTGCCATACGCGGCGAAGTCGATGTCCGTGTACACGCGCTTGAGAGCTTCCTGGAGCCTGGCCTGCTCGGGACAGCGTCGTTTGAACGCCAGGGCACCGAGCAGCCGAAGGGTGACGCCTTCCGCTCGAGCCGCGCGGAGCAGGCGGTCGGCCTCGGCCTCAAAGGCTCCTTTGTCCATCCCGTCCCGTGCGCGCGCCTCCTCCGATGGCAGTAACCGGACCGGCGCGAGTTTGTTCCGTTTGGGTTGGGGACGCAAGCGGCGGCGCGGGAGGTCCTCCCGCGCCGCCGCCAACCAGCCCCCGTCCAGCTCAGTTCAGGTTGAACGTGAAGTCGCACCTCGTGACGTCATCGGTGCCGACGTGGCAATGAAGGTCCAGGCTGCCGGAGGCCCCCGAGTACGTCCCCGTTCCGCCTGTCACCACACCAACGCTGTCCTTGGTGTCGTAGAAGGGCGTCTCGACGGTGATCTGGCCACCCGCCAGGAACGTCGTCCAGACGCACTCCCAGGACCCTTTCTTCGGAGCGATCCGGACGCACCAGCCCTGGTCGCTGCCAACCACGGTGGCATCGGTCGCGTCGTAGACCTTGTTGCTGAACGTCAGCTGGTCTCCCCGGCTGTCGCCGGGCTTGCCGATGTCGATGACCGTGTCGGTGACGGCATGCTCGACGACCTTCAGTGTCGTGGCGGCCGACGCCGACGAGCCGACCAGCGACGCGACGGTCCCACCCCCAGCCACGAGCACCCCCGCGACGATGAGCGCGAGCCTCTTCCGCATGGAGCCCCTCCCTTCCTCGGACGAGCAAGTCTCTTCCCCTGCAACGGCGCCCCGCAAGTCACAAGGCTGCTCACGTGGGGAACGGCAGAGGTAGGAGGAGCTCTACGTTGCGGTCGAGGCGGTCCCCCGACACGTCCGAATCGGCGCCGCGGTGTGGGTGGTTGGCGGCGAGCTCCCGGTGGGTCGAGGCCAGGCGCCAGAGGCCCTCGGCCAGGCTTGGGTCGGGCGGGCCGTCGTGATCGATCATCGTGCACAGGATCGAGAGGGTCCCGTCGCCGTTGTCCTCGACCCGCACCAGCCGGGCCTGACTCGGCCAGTCCATCACCGCGCACGTTGTGACGTCCCAGAACCCGGGGGTCTTGCCATCAGGGTCGGGCCGGGGCCGGATCCGGTTCTCGTGGGTGTGGCCGTTCACCCACAGGACCACGTTGGGGAACCGGTGGAGGAGCCGCTCCACCTCACCGGCCAGCGCACGCGGGACGTCCGCTCCCTCCGGCTCGAGCGGGTTGGGGAAGGAGGTCGGGTTGGTCATGGTCTCCAAGCCGTGGTGGGAAAACAGGACAACCAGCCGATCCGAGGCTCCGGTCTCGACGAGCGAGCCATCACGGTCGAAGAATCGGGCGTGCACCTCCGCCAGGCGGTGCTCCAACCACGAGAGCTGGGCCGCCCCCACGCTCCCCTCGTAGAAGCCGCCCGGGTTCGTCGTGTCCAGGACCACCACCCGCACGGCAGGGAACCCGTCGTGCACGTAATACGCGGACCCCCGGTCGAGGTTCTCCGAAGTGAAGCCGTGGCCGGCCGGGCGGCCCGGGATTCGAAGGTGCGCCTCCACGAAGTCCCGGCGGGAGAGGAACCGCCGGTCGGGTTCGGCGGTCACGCGCCGGGACGGACCGGACAGGAACGCCTCCGGAGTCGGCACGAAGGCGTCCACGTTCGCCACGGGGTCGAACCCCGGCGGAAGGTCAACGGGCTTTCGGTCCCCCCCGACGAGTTCCTGGACCGAGACGGTCGGGATGGCCGTTCCCTGGACCAGTCCCTCATGGTTCCCGAAGCACGACAGCCAGGGAAGCCCCAGGCCCTCGGAGACGAACGGCCGAACGGCCTCCTCCAGCAGGCCGGGGTAGTCCGGGAATCCCCAGCGTACCTTGTAGGCATCGGGCATGGGGTCGGGGTGCCAGTACTCGGGATCCCGCCACTCCGTGGCCTGCACCCCTTCATAGCGGGGCCCGCCGGAATCCGGCGTCACTCGGCCGCCCTCCATCACCGAGAGGAACCACTGCAGCTCGTTCCACTGTTGGTTGTCGATGGCATCACCGGTCGAGACCACGAGGTCCAGCCGATCGCCCGCCGAGCGAAGGGCCCGGGCCGTACGGACCATGGCCTCGAACGCGTGGATTGCCAGCGTCTCATGTGCTCGATGGGCCGGGATCAGGTGTCGGATTCCTTCACGATCGGGGACCTTGTCCAGGAACTCGATGCGAGCGGGGGACTGCACGTCGACGAGCTGCAGGTCGGTGAGGTGGAGGAGGTGAAGGAGCGACCGGCCGGCTCCGGCCGGCCGGTCGCTCCCATCCTGGTCCGGCGCGAGGTCGAGGCGGCGAAGGTGCGGCTCGCCTGGGCCGAAGGCCAGCCGGCGGTAGGCCCGCTCCGTTCCCCGGCGCAGGATGGTACCGGCCCGCAGGGTCCGGGCCGTGGTGAGCTCGGGCATGCTCAGCCGGCGGAGGGCAGGTCCAGGATCCTGGCGATGTCGGGCGAGAACCGCGCCGCCACCCGGGTCCCGGCCTGGAACCGGGATGCGGCGGTGCTCGGGAGGTCGGCGGCAAGCTCGCCGCCCCCGTCGGCCTCGATCTTCAGCCTGGTGACCGATCCCAGGAAGACGGGTGCGGCCACCCGCCCCGGCAATGAGCCCTCGGGCACCGATCCGTCGGGCAACGGGTCCACGGCCATGGCCTCCGGGCGGATCAACACGAGCACGCGCTCGCCCGCCCTTCGCCCCCGAACCGCATCCACCCCCACCTCGCGTCCGGCGTAGGACACCCTGCCGCGTTCGCCGTCGACGACGGTCGCCTCCAGGCGATTCATCGTTCCCACGAACTCGGCCACGAACGGCGTGGCCGGAGCGCCGTAGATCTCGGGCGGCGTCCCCACCTGCTCCAGGTGGCCCACCGATAGCACGGCCACCCGGTCCGAGATCGACAGTGCTTCCTCCTGGTCGTGGGTCACGTAGAGCGCGGTGATACCGAGGCGGGTCTGGATGCGGCGGATCTCTTCACGGAGCTGGACCCGCACGCGGGCGTCGAGCGCGGACAGCGGCTCGTCGAGCAGGAGCACCCGAGGCTCGATGGCCAGGGCCCGCGCCAGCGCCACCCGCTGCTGCTGGCCCCCGGAGAGTTGGTACGGGTACCGGTCACCATGCTTCGCCAAGCCCACGAGCTCCAGGAGCTCGGCCACGCGAGAGGCCCGCTCCGACGCTGGGCGGTTGCGGATCTGCAGGCCGAACTCCACGTTCTGGCGGGCCGTCATGTTGGGGAACAGGCTGTAGGCCTGGAACACCATCCCCATGTCCCGCCGGTTGGGCGGCACGTTCGTGATGTCGCGGTCCTCCAGGAGCACCTGTCCGAGGTCCGGCGACTCGAACCCGGCAACGATGCGAAGCGCGGTGGTCTTGCCGCATCCGCTGGGTCCCAGCAGCGTGAAGAACTCGCCTTCCCCCAGCTCCAGCCGGAGGTTGTCCAGGGCCGGGGGTCCTCCGAAGGACTTCGTCACGTCGTGAAGCTCGAGATAGGCCATCTACCGCGTCCCCCCGATCTGGACCTGGCGGCCGCCCACCCGCCGCCCGAGGATCAGGATGCCGAGCATGGCCACCCACGTGATGGCGAAGCTGATCAGTGACAACGCAGCCGCCGGGTTGGCCTGGGTCTCGCCGATGTAGTTGATGTACACGGCGAACGTCGAGAACTGCATGATCACGGCGAGCGTGAACTCTCCCATCACGATGGCGACCGTGAGGAAGGCGCCGGAGAGGATGGCGGCGCGAAGGTTCGGGACGATAACCTTGAGCAGGATCGTGCCCCATCCCGCGCCAAGGCTCTGAGCGGCCTCGGACAGCGTGTGGATGTCGATGGCGCGAAGGCCGGCGTCGAGCGATCGATAGATGTACGGGAACGACAGCACGACGTAGCCCACGACCAGGATGTAATAGCCACCGTAGAACGCGATGGGCGTCCACCGGAAGCCCCGCAACAGGCCGACCGCCAGGACCACCGGGGGCACGACGAACGGCAGGACCGTGAGGAACTCGATCGTCGGCCGGAGACGGGGCAGCTTCAGGTGCACCCAGTACGCCGTGGGGACGAGCAGGACGATGCTGATCACCACCGTGATGATCGCCAGCTTGAACGAGAACGCGAGGCTGGCCCGGAACTGGGGATCCCGGAGGATCTTCGTGTAGGCATCGAACCCATACGTCGTCCGCCCCGTCTTCAGGCTGAATTGGGCGGTGGCCACGAGCGGCACGAGGAAGTACAGCGCGCCCAGGACCAGCCACAGCATGCTCCACAGCGACATGTGCTTGCGGGCACCGCGGGCCCTGCTCACCTCGCCCACCTGGCTGCTCGCCGTTGGAGGACCGAGTACAGCCCCATCGACACGGTGAGCACGACCACCATCCCCAGGGCCAGCGCGTCACCGTAGTGGGGGTCGGAGAACACGTTGCCGATCTTGGTCTGGGCGATCAGGACCGGGACCAGGTTGATTTGTCCCGATGTGAGGGCGTAGGCGGTGGCGAAGGCGCCGAACGCGTTCCCGAACAGGATGACCGTCGCGCCCAGAAGCGACGGCATGAGGATCGGCAGGGCTACCCGGCGCCAGTACTGGCGCCTGGTTGCGCCCAGGCTCGCGGCGGCCTCTCCCCACTCCCGCTTGACGCCGTCGAGAGCCGGGACGATGAGCAGGATCATGAGGGGGATCTGGAAGTACAGGTACACGATGGAGAGCCCGACGAACGAATACAGGGAGAACCCCGCGTCATAGATGTCGATCCCGAGCGCGTCCTTGAGGAAGCCCGTGATGACGCCGGTGAACCCGATCGTGGCGATGAAGGCGAAGGCGAGCGGGACGCCGGCGAAGTTCGCGGCCACGCCGGAGAACGTGGTGAGCGCCGGTCGGATGAAGCGCGGCGAGCCCTCGGACACCGCCGCATAGGCCATCAACAGGCCGAACAGGCCACCCAGGACCGCCGTCAAGAGGCTCAGCCGGATGCTCGTCCAGTAGGCGTCGAGCGACGCGTGCTGGAACAGGCTCTTGACCAGCGAGAGGGTGAGCCCGCCGCTCTCGTTCTGGAACGCGCCGACGACGAGGGAGGCCGACGGGTACAACAGGAACGCGGTGGCGTAGAGGAGGAACGGGGCCACCCCCAGCCACAGCAGCCATCGCCGGGACCCCCCGGCGGTGGGAGGCGGCGGAGCTCGCTTCGCCAGATCCGCCGCCGGCCCAGCCTGCGTCGTCCTCGCTATGCGCCCACCACCTTCGAGGCCCATTGCTGCTGGATGGCCTTGGTGGCCTTGTCCGTCTGCGCGGCGTTGGGGAACTGGATGTTCGCGTACTGCTCGGCCGGCGGCAGCGCGTCAAGCAGCTCCTGCGGGATCACGCCGCGATCGGACAGGTCTTGGAACCGGACGGGGTGCGAGTACCCCTTCAGCCACAGGAGCTGACCCTCGTCCGAGTAGCAGAACTCCTGCCACAGCCTGGCGGCGAACGGATGCGGCGCCGCGCCGTTGATGGCCTGGCAGTAGTAGTTGCCGAACTCGCCATCCGTCGGAACGCCGACCTTCCAGGTGACCTGGCTGGCGAACTCGCCGGTGTACGCGAGCTGCAGGTAGTCCCAGTCGATGGTCACCGGCGTCTCACCCTTGGCCACGCTCCCCGGGGTGACGTCGACCGGGATGTAGTTGCCGATCTTCTTCAGTTCGGCGAAGAACTCGATCCCCGGCGTGATGTCGTCGAGCGACCCGCCGTTCGCAAGCGAGGCGGCGAAGACCCCGGCGAACGCGGAGCCGGAAGTCCGGGGATCGCCGTTCATGGCCACCTTGCCCTTCAGGGACGGGTTCTTGAGATCCTCCCAGCTCGTCGGCACGGCGGACACGACGTCGAGGTTCGCCCCGAAGGCCACCGCGCCCCAGTAATCGCCGACCCAATAGCCGTCCGGGTCCTTCAGCGAGTCCGGGATCGTGTCCCACGTGGAGACCTTGTACGGCGCGAACAGGCTCTCGTCCTTGCCCTGGGCCGCGAACGCGGGACTGACATCGAGCACGTCGGGGGCCCGGTCCTGGCCCTTGAGCGACTTCACGGCCTCGAGCTCCTCCGAAGAGCTCGCGTTCGGCGTGGCGTTCGTGAGCTTCAGCCCGTACTTGCTCTGGAACGCCTGCATGATCTCGCCGTAGTTGGCCCAGTCCGGTGGCAGGGCGATCGTGTTGATCGCCCCCTCGTCCTTGGCCGCGGCCACCAGGTCGTTCAGGGCGACGGCGGAACCGTCGGAGGGAGGACTCGAGAGTCCCCCGCCACCGCCCTCCTCGCCGCCATTCCCCCCGCAGGCCGCGAGGATCGGCCCGATCGCGAGCGCTCCGGCTGCACCAGCTCCCCGGACCAGGAGGTCCCGTCGGGTGAGCCGGCGATCGGCCGGGACGCCACGCACGGGACGTTCTCGGTCAGTTGCCATCCGTAGCCCCCTTCCCCGGTCCGCCGAATCGGGGTCGACGGAACCACGCCAGATGTCCGACCGTTTATACATCCAGCTCGCCTCGCAGCGCGAGGCAAGTGGAACCCAGGGAGCCTCAGCCGCGGAGGGCGGCGATGAACTCGTCCAACGATGGCCCGACCCGGTAGGTCGGCTCCACGACACCCTCGAGGGCCGACAC
>WNGB01012826.1_pt1 | contig 11339 bp, 8 predicted proteins | sample 5400681 | NCBI WGS metagenome assembly WNGB01 (sample SAMN13153367, study PRJNA577476) | soil metagenome | isolation source: 115 cm soil or saprolite under grassland replicate 2 | place: USA:California | collected 2016-06-15 | reverse complement strand
CATGTGTGTAGGAACGCTGGCAAGTTGTGGGTATACACTCGTAGGGGCGCCTCCTAACACGTCTGGGAATCGGCTCCCTCTGGCGATACGCTCTTTTACCAACCAAACACGTGAACCAGATTTGGAACGCCTCACCACTGCTGCCCTGCGCCATGCCATCGTGCAGAGTCAGGTATTCGCTTTTGCTCCAGACGAAACCTCTACACACCGCCTGCAGGGGGCCATACGGCGTTTTCGCTCCTTTCCTCTGGCGCTTGATGCACAGGACAACGTGGTGCAATACCGCATCGAGGCCGACATGTACATTCGCCTTATAGAGACTGTGACTCAGCATCCCCTCCTCGATCAGGAGCTCTCGACCTCGGCAGTATATCTGGTATCCAGGGCAACAACGGATAAAGTGCGGGAAGACGTCGCGGCGCGTGAGGCAGCCCTGGCTCGACTCGCGCAACAGTTTGCTGACAAATGCCTCGCCTTGCTGGCGATTGCACTCTTATAGGACCACCCTATGCCGCGTGTGCTTGCTGCAGCTCTCTGGAAACGGCTTGCTCAAGGGCAGATTGATCCCTGTTATTTTTTCTTTGGCGAAGAAATGTATCTAATACAAGAGTACATCACGACGTTGATGGAGCGTATTCTGGGCACAGCTCCTCGTGACTTTAACTGCGATGTTTTTAGCGTGGACAGTGATACATTAGAAAACGCCCTGAGCATTGCACGCACACTACCCATGATGGCGACACATCGCGTCGTAGTCTTACACGGTCTCCAGCAGCTCCGCAAAGCCGACTGGCCGCCCCTCGAGCGCTACCTCGAGCACCCCTCAACGAGCACAGCCTTGATTTGCAGTAGCAGTGTCAGCGATGCGAAGAAGTTCCCATCCTCTCTCTGGCAACACACTGTGACCGTCGAATGTAACCGTCTCGAAGGCCCAAAGCTACACGACTGGGTGACCCATACAGTCGCCCAACGTGGCTACCGTATTACCCCTGAAGCCCTTCAAGTCCTGCTCTATGAACAAGGACCGGACCTGCAGACGATCAAACAGGAAATCGAGAAGCTTTGTACATATGCAGGGGAAACGCTGGAGATTACCCTTGATGACGTCCAGGAGGTCACGCATACCTCGCGCTTGCAATCCATCTTCGCGCTGTCTGATGCTCTCGGTACGCGCCAGATAGGCCCGGCCTTCACCGTTGTCGACCGCCTGTTGAACCAAGGAGAACCACCACTCGTCATCTTGAGCATGATGGTCCGTCACGTGCGTCTGCTTTGGAGTGTCAAACAATTAGGGCAGCAACGCCACGATACCGCACACATGGCAAAAACGCTCGGGTTACCTCTCGCTGTCTGTCGCCAGTTAGTCACCCAAAGCCAACACCTTTCGACTGCGTATCTTCGCCAGCTCTACACTGCTGCCCTCGAGGCTGATGTAACTTTCAAGACCAGCAATAAACCGCCCCAGGCGATCCTGGAGGAGTTGATCCTGCACGTCTGTGTGCGGGGCGCTAGGCTTGCGTAGCCACAAGGGCATTGACTTGGCGGGTAAGGCGGGAAATTTTCCGTGCAGCATAATTTTTATGAACGATACCTTTTGTGGTCGCTTTGCCAAGCGTGCGCACTGCCTGGGGCAGTTCGTCCTGAGCGGCCATCGCGTCTGCCTGCTCGACAGCGACAAGCACTTTCTTGACTGCCGTGCGAAGTGCAGAACGCAGCGCCGAGTTGCGCTCGTTCCGTCGCACATTCTGACGTGCTCGCTTGATGGCTGAGGGATGTCTATTTGCCATATGATATCACCTCCTTTCACGCGGCGAAGTATAACAAGGCACTGCCCCTATGTCAACGACGCCCCCAATCTTTGGTTGGCCTCTTTTGTCTTGCAGCAGTTTGCGTTATCCTTGCAGAGACAGGACGAAGACAGACATACTTATGGACATAGAACAATATCGTCTAGCCCCATGAGTAAAGAACAGTGTATGCTGGACCGCCAGCTCGATCTCCTGCAGCAGCATTTGATTATAGAAAAAGGACTGGCTCGGAATACGCTAGCAGCCTATATGTCTGATTTGCAAAAATTTTGCGCTTTTGCGCAAGCACGTGGTGCTTCATCGTTCGGGGATTTGACGCGTGAGGACATTCTTACCTACCTCGCTGCACGCCGCCAGCAAGGGATTGCCGCTCGCACCTTGGCGCGCGAATTGGTCTCGCTCAAGACCCTCTATCGTTTCCTGCATGCGCAGGAGGCAGGCACAGCCGATCCGACAGCCCAGCTCCAGGCTCCACAGCAAGGGCGCTACCTGCCCAATGTCCTCACTCTACAGGAAGTGGAGCAACTCCTGCAGGCGCCCGATACCTCGACGCCTCTCGGGAAACGCGATGCCGCGCTGCTCGAAATGCTGTATGCGACCGGCTTACGCGCCAGCGAGTTGATCGCCCTGACAGTAGGGGATGTCCAAACCACGGCTGGCTATGTGAAAGTGCACGGCAAAGGGGGGAAGGAACGACTCGTACCGGTAGGCGAGATGGCTGCGGTACAACTTGATGACTATTTGTTGGAAGGGCGGCCCAAACTGCTCAAAGCGCGCCCAGCGGTTTATCTTTTCGTCAATCGCTCAGCGGCAGGACTCACGCGCCAAGGGTTATGGAAAATCGTCAAGAAATATATGCCTCAGACGGCCATTCACAGACCCTTCAGTCCCCATACATTACGGCACTCCTTTGCGACGCATCTGCTAGAGGGAGGGGCCGACCTCCGGTCGCTGCAACACATGCTTGGCCATGTCGATATCTCCACGACCCAAATCTATACGCACGTGGTCCAGCAACGTTTGCGCGCTCTGTATGCTGCTCATCATCCTCGGCCATAGGACATTACGGTATGACCACACCGCTTGTCACGCGTGATACGCAGAGTTTCCCCCACTCCTTTGCAGCTCTCCTGGATCGCGACTACGCGCGACCGGATTTCCTGAAAGGGTTGAAAACCTTGATGGCTGCTGCCCAAGAACGCATTCGGCACGAGCACGATGCTGGGGCGCGTGGCCGTAATGTCGTGCGTCACCTCACCGCGCTGGTGGATGATGTCGTCCGCACGGTCTTTCAATATGTGCAGGCACAGCACCCCGTGGCAACAGAACCCTGTGCGCTTGTCGCCCTCGGCGGGTACGGGAGAGGAGAGTTAAACCCCTTTTCTGACATTGACCTCATGTTTCTCTGCCAGAAGACCCCTCCAGATCAGGTCGTACGGGATACCCTCTACCTCCTGTGGGATGTCGGCTACACCCTCGGACACAGTGTGCGAACCCGACGTGATGTGGTAAAGATGGCGGACACCGACCTCACCGCCCAAACTGCCATGCTGGAAGTACGCCTCATTGATGGCGATCGGGCACTATTTGCGTGGTTTCAGGAAGAAGTGGGGCATCACCGCTTCACCCCGCGGCGGCGCCACGCTTTTGTCCGACAAAAAATTGCTGAGTGCCGGAAGCGGCACACCGTCTTCGCCAACACTGTGAATCTCATGGAACCCAACGTCAAAGAAAGTCCGGGAGGGTTGCGGGATTACCACACAACTCTCTGGATCGGCACGGCGTTCTATCAGGCCAACACTGTGGCCGCCTTGGTTGATCAAGGGCTGTTGACACCAAGTGACCAGGCAGCGGTGGAAACGGCGCTCGATTTTTTCTTTCGCGTACGGAACGCCCTCCATTATCGCCACGGGCGCAAAAATGACCTGCTCTCGGTGGATGTCCAGGAACCCTTGGCGGCAGCCTTAGGCTTCCAACCGAGCGAGCATAAGTTAGCCATTGAGTCTTTTCTCAAGACGTATTACATGCATGCCAATGTGTTGTTCAACTTATGCGTGACGATCATCGAAGCTATCACCCATACCTACCAACCCCGTCTGTGGCGCTGGCTACGGCGCTCTCAGCGGGTAGGGGAAGGATTGGTCATTATTGACGGCTATATGCACCATGAAGCGCCTGGGCTCGAAATCCACTTGCACGAGCATCCAGTGGCGCTCATTCAGGCTTTTGCCAAAGCGCAGGAGCACCGAGTGCCCTTAGCGCCCACCCTTTCACGCACCCTCAAAGCTCAGGCATCTGTACTCACCAGTGCCTCTGTCCGTCGTGCTCCGGAGGCCGCCGCCGTGTTCTTTCGTATCCTATCTCAGCCGCATGCAGCCTCTATCCTCCGTGAGATGCATCGCCATGGTCTACTGGGCGCCTATATCCCCGAATTTGATGCGCTTACCTGCCTGGTCCAACACGATCTGTATCATCGCTACACGGTCGATGAGCATACTCTGCGTAGTATTGAGGTGCTCGAAAGCCTTGCCGAGACGAATGACCCGTTCCTGCAGCCCCTCGTGCGTCTCTATCACCAGATCTCTGACAAGGCGCTCTTGAAATTCGCGTTGCTGTTGCACGATTTGGGGAAAGACGTTGGTCCAGGACGTGCTTCGCATGTCTACCGCAGTGGGGAGCTGTCAGAGGTCGTGTGTGAACGTCTGGGACTCCCTATCGAGCAACGTCGGATGATTCAGCTCCTCACTGTGCACCATCTGGCCATGAACCGTATAGCGCAACGCCGCGATATTACGGATGAGAAAGTCATTGCAGAATTCGCCAGTATGGTGGAAACGGTTGCTGGGCTCGAGCAGCTATATCTCCTCACGTTTGCTGATACATCGGCGGTTGGACCGGATGTCTGGAATACGTGGAAGGGTACGTTGTTGGCGGACCTGTATCGGCGAACGCTCCATTACTTGCTCCGCCAGAGGCCTCTGACACCCGCCTCCCCCGAGGAACTTCGTCAACGCTTGCGTCCAGCCATTCTGGAAGCGCTCGATCCCCAATACGGTGTGGAGGATATCGACCACTTTCTTGATACCATGCCAGCCCGGTATCTCGTTGCTACTCCTCCAGACCAGATCGCTAGGCATCTCATCCTGACGCAACCGGCTCTCGGGACATCCATTGTCGTCCATCCTGAACAGAATTTTTCAGGAGGGTTCACTAATGTGACGATTTGCGTTGCCGAACGCCGAGGTGTATTCTCCATGATTGCGGGAGCGTTGAGTCGGAACAAACTCAATATTCTCGGAGCGCAAATTTATACATCTCGTCATGGGGTGGCAGTGGACACTCTGCAAGTCGAAACCCTAGAGAAAACGCCGGTGACAGACCAGCGGGTATGGCAGCAAGTCGAAGCGGATCTCCATGCGGCTTTAGGCGGAGCACTCCATTTCGAGACTGTCTCAACTCAGCGTCGTCATCCGGCGCACGAACGCAAACTGCGGGCGTTTGCCCAGCCGCCCCAGGTTCTCATCGAGAACGCTAGCTCGGATAGCCATACCATCATTGAGGTACAGGCACAGGATCATCTCGGTCTTCTCTACAAGTTGACACGTGTTTTGTATGAACGGGGGCTCGATGTTGCCCTGGCGAAAATCTCTACCGAGGCCAACTGTGCCATCGATGTGTTCTACGTGACCGATACTGCTGGAGGGAAGATTATCGATGATGGAGAGACGGGGATGATACGTCAGGCATTACTCGACGCTCTCCGTTAGGCTCTGTACGCACGGCAAGGAGAATTATCATACCCACATGGAACGGACGCTTGAGCTGAAACGCAGCCGTATCACTCCGTTATTGTTTGGTATTCAGGATGCGAATTTGCGCTACCTTGAAGAACAATTAGGAGTGCGTATTAGCACCTATGATACAACCGTGACCGTGGTCGGCGAGGCATCGTCAACACTCCTCACCGTGCGCCTGCTGGAAGGTGCCCATGGTCTCTTGGAAGCTGGCATTCGGTTAGATCTCGCTGATCTAGGTTTTTTATTACGCTTGCTCGAAAATGGCGAGGATCTGAGCCCTCAAACCCTTCTGGCCGAGCGTATTGCTGTACCATCCCAGAAACGCTTTGTAAGTCCAAAAAGTTTGGGACAACGGCGCTACCTTCAGGCGATCCGTCGGCATGATATCGTCATTGGTATTGGTCCTGCGGGAACTGGGAAAACCTATCTGGCCATGGCCATGGCTGTGGCTGAACTGGAGCGCAAAGAATTCAGCCGTATTATTCTCGCACGCCCAGCTGTAGAGGCCGGGGAAAAACTTGGCTTCCTGCCCGGGGACTTGCTCGAAAAAGTGAATCCGTATCTGCGCCCACTCTACGATGCCCTCTATGACATGTTAGATTTTGACAAGGCCCAGCGGCTGATTGAACGTGGGGCTATTGAGGTGGCGCCGCTGGCCTTCATGCGAGGGCGGACGCTCAATGACTCTTTTATTATTCTCGACGAGGCACAAAACGCGACGGTGGAGCAGATGAAAATGTTCCTGACACGATTGGGGTTTTATTCGAAAGCTGTCATCACGGGCGATGTCACACAGGTGGATCTCCCCAGCGGCAAGGACTCTGGGTTGATCCAAATTCAACACATCCTGCAAGGCATCCAGGGTATTGATTTTATCTACTTTTCAGAGCGTGATGTCGTCCGCCACCCACTCGTGCAGGAAATTGTGAAAGCCTATAATCGGTATGAGCAACGGCTGGAGCCCTCGCCCCTCCAGCATCCGTCCTCAACGTAGACTGACCTATACTTGGTCTCTAGTACAGCATGACCATCCGCATACATAATCGTCAACGCATTGTGGCAATTGACACTGCTGCAGTCAGAAAGCGTGTGTTGCAGATCATGGTGTATCTTGGTCATAGTGATCAAGATCTCAGTGTGGTCTTCGGTAGTGATCGTCTACTCCAAGATCTCAACTGTACCTACCGTCACCAAGATCGTCCCACGAACGTGCTCGCCTTTCCACAATCTCCAACGTACGAGGGCGAACCAGCCACTCTCATGTTAGGGGATGTGATTGTCGCATTGCCCACAGCAGCACGCGAAGCTCATGACCTTCAGCAATCGCTTGAAGAACGTGTTGTTTATCTGCTGCTCCATGGCATTCTCCATCTCTTAGGCCACGATCACGAAGGCTCAGCGACTCAACGCCGTCGCATGGAAGTGCTCGAACGGCAAGTGCTGGCACACCTGCAGGCATAACTATGCCACAATGCCTCGCATGAGAGACACGATTGTCATGCCTCAAATCACGCACGCCTCGATCCATACGTCCCCAGTGGCTCAGCCCCCTGCCAGCGTCACGCCCATGATGGAGCAATATCAGCGTCTGAAGGACAAAGCTGGCGATGCGTTGCTGTTCTTTCGCATGGGCGATTTTTACGAGCTGTTCCAGGATGACGCCGTCGTAGCGTCCCAGGCGCTGAACATTGCCCTCACCGCACGCAATAAACAGCAGGATGCCCCCACACCTATGTGCGGTGTACCCATCCATAGTGCCGAGAGCTATATTGATCGGCTCTTACAGCAAGGCTTCAAGGTGGCTATTGCTGAGCAGCTCGAAGATCCCAGACAGGCTGAGGGCTTGGTAAAACGCGACATCATACGTGTCATTACCCCAGGGACTGTCGTCAGTGGTCCGACCTTGACTCCCAAAGAACATAATTTTCTCGCCAGTATTGCTGTCACTCCAGGAGGAGCTGCCTTGGCCTATGTCGACGTGTCTACGGGGACATTCGCGGTGACAGCCTGGGACAGTCCCGATTGGCCACAAGCCTTACACCGTGAATATACCCGCGTGCAACCACGCGAAGTGCTGATCCCAGAGCCCCTGGAGATACCTCTTGATATGTTCCAGGCCACATCACCTGCTTTTCCTACAACTCTCCAGCCTTGGGCCGCCCACTATTTCCACCAAGATCGCGCCTACCGCACCCTCCTCCAACAATTTGCTGTGCACACGTTGGATGGCTTCGGGTGTGAGGGACATCCCCTGGCTATCGCTGCAGCCGGCGCTTTGGTCGCCTATGTGCACGAGACGCAACATCATACCATGCCACACCTCACTAGTCTGCGCCTCTATAGCACAGGCGATTTTATGGGGCTCGATGAGACGACACGACGTCACCTCGAACTCACCTATTCTCAGATGTCGCAGGGACGCGCCGGCTCTCTCCTGGCGGTTATCGACTACACCCTCACCGCCATGGGTGGACGCTTACTCCGGCAATGGCTATCGCAGCCGCTGTGTCAGCTCAGCCCCCTCCAGGAGCGCCAGGAAGCCGTCGCTGAACTGGTGGAGCAGTCTCCGAGGCGGGCCCGATTACGGCAGGCTCTGGACACACTGGTCGATTTTGAACGTATACTGAGCCGTCTGGCACTTGGGACCATCACCCCCCGTGAACTTAGCGCTTTGTGTCGTGCTATTGTCCGGCTGCCAGCCATAGCGACAGAGCTGCGTGTGTGCCGTAGTAGGTTGCTCACTACCCTGACAGCCCAGTGGGACCCCCTTGACGATCTGGCTGTTTTGATTGCCAATGCCATTGTGGATGATCCTCCAGCGACTCTCCGCGATGGTCATGTCATACGCGCTGGTTACCATGCAGAGCTAGATGCGCTACGCGAGCACGGCACCTCAGGGACCGCCTGGTTAAACCACTTCGAGGCACAAGAACGCCAGCGCACAGGCATTACTTCGCTGCGCATCGGTTTTAACAAAGTGTTTGGTTACTATATTGAGATCCGTAAGACACACGTGTCCCAAGTGCCGGCTGATTATCTCCGCAAACAAACCTTGGTTCACGCCGAGCGCTTCATTACTCCAGCCTTGAAAGACCGTGAAGTACATATGTTACGCGCTGTGGAGGAGGCGCTCTCTCTGGAGCGTCAGCTGTATGAAGCCCTCCACCAGCAGCTTGCCCAACACGTCCATCGTCTCCAACATATGGCCCAGATACTCAGTCAGCTCGATGTGCTTGCCGCCCTTGCAGAGGTCGCAGTGACCCGCCAGTACAGTCGTCCCACACTCGATGACAGCGATATCCTGGCTATCACTGACGGCAGGCACCCGGTGTTGGAAGCCATGGCACAGGAAGAACGCTTTGTGCCCAATGACACGTTCCTGGATCGGGAGCGGCGCCAGATTCTGCTCCTGACTGGTCCGAACATGGCTGGGAAATCGACCTATATGCGGCAGGTTGCTCTCATCGTGATTTTAGCCCAGATAGGTAGTTTCATACCGGCTCGTACTGCGCATATCGGGTTAATCGATCGTGTGTTTACGCGGGTTGGCGCCCACGACATGCTCGGCAAAGGGCAAAGTACGTTTATGGTTGAAATGACCGAAACGGCGAATATCCTGCATAATGTGAGTGCTCGGAGTCTCGTCTTACTGGATGAAATTGGCCGTGGCACCAGTACCTATGATGGTATTAGTATCGCCTGGGCGGTCGTCGAGTATCTCCACGACCACGGCGACCTGCACCCACGTACGCTCTTTGCCACCCATTATCACGAGTTGACGGTTTTAGCTGCCTCTCTCACCCGCCTTCATAATTATAGTGCCGCTGTGCAAGAACACGGAGATAAGGTTCTTTTCTTACGTCGTATCCTCCCCGGGAGCGCTGATCGGAGCTATGGCATTCAAGTCGCACGCTTAGCAGGACTCCCAGCCCATGTCCTGCAACGCGCCCAACAGTTACTCACCCACTTCGAATCGTCCTCCTCTATGGCAAGCGTCGCCTCGAGGAAACGTCGGGCGACGCCTCAGACAACCCTCAGTCCCCACGCTGGTAATCAATTGTCACTCTTCGAGTCCCTTACAATACAGCTGCTTCAGGCGCTACGCTCCTTGGATCTCGACGCCCTTTCACCGGGTGAAGCAGCAGCCATACTTGCAGAGTTCCAGCAGCGAGCGCAGCGCCTGCCTTAACTTCCTGCCATCCCTTCGACACGCATAATCAATGGCCGTCAAGGAATTTTCTTGCCTTTTACCACAAGTTGCTTATAGTATTGCTCAATATGTTGAAAAATAGGCTACCATATCCCTCTCATACGTTTTTGTGATCTATGCCCTCTGCGCGACATTACAGTGGTGCATGCCCGCACATCCCAAGGCTGACATACTTACCTTTGCAGCGTTGGCAGTTCTTACGTCGTGTTTTATCGTACGTCTGGGATACTTCTAACCTGCTTTGTCAAAAACTTTTTTGCAACATTACTCTTGAGGTACATGATACAGGACCAGGTATTCTTCCACACAACCGCGACAAAATCTTCACGCCCTACTTCTCGACCAAAAAACATGGGACTGGGCTAGGGCTTAGTTTTGTACAGTACATTGTTGTCGCCCATCACAGCCCCATAGTCCTTGTTACGGAAGACGCTATTTTAGGGGTGACCTTTCGTATTGAGCTTTCCCTTAAACAGCCGCAAGCGATTTGTATACCGCAGGCGCAGTGATTGCAGAAAGAGAGACCCATGGGAAAAGGCCGGATCTTAATTGTGGATGACGATGAGGACCTCGTGAAGTCTTTAAGTGGCTTACTGTGTGACGAAGGCTTCAAAGTGTCTTCCACTGCTGACGGCATGGAGGCTCTGGCACTTATTCGCACTCTTGCACCAGCGGTGGTGTTGCTTGATGTGTGGTTACCGGGCATGGATGGTGTCGAAACCTTACAGGCTTTGCAGGCCATGCACGCTGACGTAGAAGTCATCGTCATGTCAGGGCATGGGAACATTGCCACGGCGGTACACATGACCAGGCTTGGTGCGTTCGATTATCTTGAAAAGCCCCTCTCGTTGTATAGAGTACTCTCGGTCATCGAACGCGCCCTCGAACACCGAGAGCGCCGACACAACGCGGCTCTCCAGGACACAGCGTCGTCACGGGGCATGGTCATACCTTCTGACTTTCCTCAGCTCACCCCTACGTACCGCCAGGAAGCAACCTCCACTTTTCCGCCACCTACCCATTACTGGGGGCGGGACACGGCGACCCAGCAATTCTGCAGTCCCATCAGGCAAAGCACCCTCAGCCGCAGTGTTGTCCTCTATGGCCAAGGACTACAATCGGGTCTCAAGACAGGTATGATTCTTTCCCCCATGCCGCCTCATAGTGGTATTCTTTTCAGAAATATTACCACAGGGCAGACCATGCCAGCTTCGGTTGACTTCATTGAATCGACCGATTTCTGTACCAGTCTGAAGCAGGGTTGTCTCGCAGCGCGTACCGTTGAGCACCTCATGTCAGCCCTACATGCGTACCGCATTACCAATGTCCTTATCAAGATCAGTGATGAGGTACCCATCATGGATGGCTCTGCCGATGCCTTTTGTCATCTCATTGAAGATGCCGGCATTGCAGAGCAGGATGCGGTTGTGGAAGAATTTGTCGTGGATCGGTGTTACGCTGTAGGGCAAGTCAGAGCGGATACAAAGTTTATCCTGGTAGAGCCGTATAATGGATTCCGGGTGA
>WNGB01012823.1_pt1 | contig 11340 bp, 6 predicted proteins | sample 5400681 | NCBI WGS metagenome assembly WNGB01 (sample SAMN13153367, study PRJNA577476) | soil metagenome | isolation source: 115 cm soil or saprolite under grassland replicate 2 | place: USA:California | collected 2016-06-15 | reverse complement strand
GTGGGTCGGTCTCGCGCAGCACCGTGTACCTCCAGTTCCGGAAGTTACAACGGTGTCATTCAACCACGAACCGGACCCTGCCGCTGACGTTTCCGCAGCTCACACGCCCTCTTGCGCTCCCATTTTCAGGGGCAAGTAGCTAGCCTAAGCACCCGGGGTGCGGGCGCGGGCGGCCCGGGCGGCGGTGCGGGCGCGGCGAAGCGGCTCGGGGGTGCGGGCGGGACGGCGGACCGCGGCCCGGACCACCTCCACCGCCGTGGCCACGTCCGTCCGCCACGCGGCGTGGACGGCCACGGGCTTGACGCCCTGCCGGGTCCGCAGCCAACAGCCGACCGGCTGGCCGTCCAGCAGCAGCGGCGCCGCCGCCCCGTCCACGTCCGGCGGCAGGTCGCCCTCGGCGAGCAGCGGCCGGTCGGTCACCCCGACGGTGGGCAGGTCGAGCACGGCCCCCAGGTGGAGCGCCAGCCCCGCCCCGCGGGGATGGTCGCGGCCGGTCGCGTTGACCAGCAGCACGCCCGGCCGCAACGGCAGGGCGCGGACGGCGCCCTCCAGCAGCGCCCCCTCGCGCAGGGCCAGCAGCGCCGGCCGGTAGGAAGCGCCGGCGGGGCCGACGACGACGGCCGACGCGAGCAGGCGGCGTCCGCGGGTGACGGCGGCGCCGGCGACGCCCGGGTCGCCCTCCGCGCCCGCCTCGCTCACCCCCCGCGCGAAGCAGACATAGCAGCCACCCACCAGGAGCCGCCCAAGTGGCGGCGCCCACGCCGGCGGGCCCGCCCGGGCCAGCTCCTCCTGGACCCGAGCCAGGTCCGCCGCGTCAGCCGGCCATCGCGCCATCACGCCATGATGGAGCACGCCGCGGGCCTTGGGATGCCCGAACGGGAGCCGGTTGGGTAGGCTTCGTGGCCGTGCCGCTGTTCGACGAGGAGCCGGGCGCCGTCTCCGGATCACCGCGACGCCCCGGCGCCCTGAGCCGCCGAGGCCACCCTGTCGGGCCCTCGTGCGATCAAGGGCTAGATCTTTGGGAGCCGAACCGACCAGGAGCGAGACTTGGCGCTGACCGCGTCTGAGACAATACGCAATCACGCCGCATTCATCTGGTCCGTCGCCGACCTGCTGCGGGGCGACTACAAGCAGTCGGAGTACGGCCGCGTCATCCTGCCGTTCGTGGTGCTGCGGCGCCTCGACTGCGTGCTCGAGCCCACGAAGGCGAAGGCCCTCGAGACCGCCGCAAGGCTAGAGGGAAGGGTCGCGAACGTCGATCCCGTGCTGCGGCAGGTTACAGGCGAGCAGTTCTACAACACCTCCCCGCTCGACCTGCGCAGGCTGCTCGACGACCCGAACCGCATCGCTGACAACTTGCTGGCCTACATCGCCCACTTCTCGCCGGCGGCTCGCGATGTCCTCGACAAGTTCGACTTCCGGACCCAGGTCGACCGGCTTGATCGTGCGGACCTGCTCTACCTCGTCGTTTCCCGGTTCTGCGAGATCGACCTGCATCCCGAGGCGGTCAGCAACCTGGAGATGGGCTACCTGTACGAGGAGCTGATCCGCCGATTCTCGGAGCTCTCCAACGAGACTGCGGGTGAGCATTTCACGCCCCGCGAGGTCATCCGGCTCATGGTCAACCTCCTCTTCATCGAGGACGACCGCCTGCTGGCCAAGCCGGGCGTGGTCAAGACCCTCTTCGACCCAGCCTGCGGGACGGGCGGCATGCTCTCCGTCGCCGAGGACCATCTGCGCAACCTCAACCCGCAAGCGCGGCTGGAGGTATTCGGGCAGGAACTGAATGCTGAGACCTATGCGGTGTGCCGCTCCGACATGATGCTGAAGGGCCAGGACGCATCCCGTATCAGGATGGGCAACTCGTTCTCTGAGGACCACTTTCCTGGGCAGACCTTCGACTACCTGCTCGCCAACCCGCCGTTCGGCGTGGAATGGAAGAAGGTCGAGCGGGTCGTCCGCGACGAGCACGAGGCCAAGGGGTTCGCCGGTCGCTTCGGGGCCGGGCTGCCGAGGATCAACGACGGCAGCTTCCTGTTCCTTCAGCACATGATCTCGAAGATGAAGCCGATCGAGCAGGGTGGCTCCCGGCTGGCGATCGTCTTCAACGGCTCCCCGCTGTTCTCCGGCGGAGCCGGGTCGGGCGAGTCCGAGATCCGCCGTTGGATCATCGAGAACGACTGGCTGGAGGCGGTCGTTGCCCTCCCTGACCAGCTCTTCTACAACACCGGCATCTCGACGTACTTCTGGGTGGTCACCAACCGCAAGAGCCCGGAGCGGCGCGGCAAGGTGCAGCTCGTCGACGCCCGCGAGCTGTGGGTGAAGATGCGCAAGAGTCTCGGAGAGAAGCGCAAGGAGATCAGCCCTACTCAGACCGCAGAGATCACCCGGCTCTATGGCGCCTTCGAGGAGAACGACCGAGTCAAGATCTTCACTAATGAGTCGTTCGGCTACCTGCGCATCACCGTAGAACGTCCCCTGCGGCTGCGCTGGGCGATTACCGACGATACTCTCGCCGCGGTCCGTTCCTCACCAAAGCTCGCCAAGCTCTCACACCACATGTTGGAGAGGCTCGTGAGTGGGCTCGCCGAGCATCGAGGGTTGGTGTCCACCGATCGTGTCCAGCTTGCAGGCAAGGTTGATCCAGTGCTGGCCAGCGGCTTGTCCCGAGTCCACCGGGAGGCGGTGTGGAACGCCCTAGCGGTTCGCGACCCCGAGGCGCCCATTGTGACCAACCGCAGCGGCCAACATGAGCCTGACCCAGAGCTTCGTGACCAGGAGAGTGTCCCATTGCCCGGGTTGCCGGTTCGTTTCGAGCCAGACCCTGCCGCCCGCCTCGTTGCACTTGAGTACCAAACCGCTGTTCAGGACTACGTTCAGGCCGAGGTGCGACCCTACGTGCCCGACGCATGGGTCGACCAGACCAAGACCCGAATAAGCTACGAGATCCCGCTGACTCGCCACTTCTACAAATACAAGCCACCACGTTCCCTCGAGGAAATTGACGCAGAAATCAAGACGCTGGAGGCGGAGATCCAATCATTGCTCCGCGAGGTAGCTGAGTGAGGGCGTTCGCGGCCTTGGAGTCCATCCTCCGAGACCTTCCGTCTAGCTGGGAGGCGCTAGCTATCAAGCGCGTTGCTCGACTGCGTGAGGAATTTAACTCCTCAGGAGACGCGCCGATGCTCTCATTGCAGTCGAATGGCGAGATTGTCGACCGAGGCAAGGAGAGCCAACCACCTTCCGCTCAATATCTCTTCCGATATTCAATCGTACGCCCAGGAGACTTGGTTGTTAATCCGATGTGGTTGCCTGGAGGGGGAATTGGCGTTACTCAGCGTTGGGGAGCGGTGAGTCCTGAATATCGCGTATACAAGCTAAGCAGCTTTATTGATCCGCGCTACCTCCACTATCTGCTTCGCAGCAGGCCATATCTCGCTCAATATCAGCTCTTGATCCGGGCGGAAACCACGTTTGATCGACGCGTAACGAAGGCAGACTTCAGTGAGCTCCCCGTGCTCATTCCTCCTCTCGCAACACAAGAGGCGATCGTAAATGTGCTGGATGTCGAAACCGCGCGCGTCGACGAGTTGATCGCTAAGAAGCTGCGGATGATCAATCTACTACTCCATCGTTTCGCATCTAGACGGGCCCAGCTACTGCTGCCCTCGTTCGATCCTCTGTCCAGGGGAAGTGTTGTGCCACGTGGTTGGGAGGGATTATCGCTCGGTGTGCTCATCCAGCTCCAACGAGGACACGATCTTCCACTCGAAGCCCGACAGGAAGGATCTGTACCAGTTGTGTCGTCGGGAGGCGTAATTGACTCGCACCGCGAGGCGATTGCCGATGGGCCCGGTGTGATCACTGGTAGATACGGGACGGTAGGCGCCGTGTTCTTCGTGGATGAGCCGTATTGGCCACTGAATACCACGCTATACGTGGCTGACTTTAGGGGCAATTATCCCAGGTGGGTATTTCATCTTCTTTCCGCTCTACCATTAGATGTCGACGCTGCTAAGTCCGCGGTGACAGGGATTAACCGAAATGTCATTGGTCAATTACAGGTGCCTCGGCCTCCTACAACTGAACAGAAGCGACTCGCAAGCGAACTCGACCGCACGCTAGATTCTACAGAGCGGCTGGTCGACCATCTAACCCACCAAGTAGCGTTACTACGGGAGCGCCGTCAGGCTCTCATCACCGTAGTGGTCACCGGGAGGGTCGAGGTCCCAGAGGTTGCGGCGTGAAACCCGACGAGGCTGCCTTCGAGACCTTCATCGCCGATTGGCTGGTCGCCCATGGCGGCTACCAGGCGTCGAAGAACGACAAGGAGCAAGGCGACCCCCGCGACTTCGACCCGACATTTGGGCTGGACCGGCCGGAGCTGTTCACGTTCATTGGGGCGACCCAGGCAGAGGGTTGGGCGGAAATCATCAGGCGGCGGGGCGGCGACCCGGACACCGCGCAGGCCAAGTTCCTGGACCGGGTGGTGGGGGAGATCGACCGGCGGGGAACCGTCGACGTGCTGCGGCACGGCGTGGTGGATCAGGGCGTCACGATCCGGCTCGCGTACTTCCGGCCGGCACACGCGCTCACGCCCGAGTTGGGCGAACGGTATGCGGCCAACCGGCTGACGGTCACCCGGCAGCTTCGGTATGAGCAGGGGTCGGACGCGGCGCTCGACCTCGTGCTCTTCGTCAATGGCATTCCAGTAGCCACGGCCGAGCTGAAGAACCAGCTCACCGGGCAGGACGTCGAGCACGCGATCGCCCAGTACCGGCGGGACCGGGACCCCAGGAACGTGACGCTGGGCAAGCGGGCGGTCGTGCACTTCGCGGTCGACACACAGCGGGTCGCGATGACCACGCGGCTGGAAGGGCCGGCCACGCGCTTCCTGCCGTTCAACCGTGGCCACGGCCGGGGGGCCGGCAACCCGCCGAATCCCGACGGGCATACGACCTCCTACCTGTGGGAGCAGGTGTGGCAGCGGGACGCATGGCTGGACCTCCTCGCCCGGTTCGTGCACGCCGAGAAGCCGGAGAAGGGGGTCAGGAAGACGACGGCGATCTTCCCGCGTTACCACCAGTGGGACTGCGTGCTCGGCCTGGAGCGGATGGCTCGCGCCGAGGGCGCCGGGCAGCACTACCTGGTGCAGCACTCGGCCGGCTCGGGGAAGTCGAACACGATCGCGTGGCTTGGCCACCGGCTGTCGACCCTGCATGACGAGGCGGACCGGAAGGTGTTCGACAAGGTCGTGGTGATCACCGACCGAGTCATCTTGGACCGCCAGCTCCAGGAGACCATCTACCAGCTCGAGCATGTCCACGGCGTGGTGGAGCGGATCGACAAGCATGCCGGCCAGCTCGCGGCGGCGCTCACCGGTGAGCAGGCGAGGATCATCGTCACCACCCTGCAGAAGTTCCCGTTCATCCTCGACAAGATCGAGCAGCTCCCGGAGCGCCGGTACGCGGTGATCGTCGACGAGGCCCACTCCTCGCAGACCGGCGAAGCCGCCAAGGAGCTGCGCCGTGTGCTCGGCGCGACCGAGCGCGACGACGACCTCGAGCAGGACGCGGTGGAAGACGCCTTGGCGGCCGCCGTCGCCGCCCGGGGCCGGCAGGCCAACCTGAGCTTCTTCGCCTTCACCGCCACGCCCAAGGGCAAGACGCTGCAGCTGTTCGGTCGCCGCGACCCGCAGGTCGACAGGTACGAGCCGTTCCACCTGTACTCGATGCGCCAGGCCATCGAGGAGGGCTTTATCCACGACGTGCTGGCCAACTACACGACCTACGAGACGTTCTGGCACATCGAGAAGACGATCAGCGAGGACCCGGCGTTCGAGACGGCCAAGGCCCGCCGGGCGATCGCCCGCTTCGTGACATTGCACGAGCACAACCTGGCCCAGCGTGCCGAGATCGTCGTCGAGCACTTCCGGCAGCACGTCGCCCACAAGGTCGGCGGGCAGGCCAAGGCGATGGTCGTGACCTCGTCCCGGTCGCACGCGGTGCGGTTCTTCCGGGCACTGCGCCGCTACGTCAACGACAACGGCTATGACCTCGGCGTGCTGGTCGCCTTCTCGGGCACGGTGAGGGACAACGGCGAGGAGGTGACCGAGTCCAAGCTCAACCGGTTCCCGGAGACCGAGACCGCGGCCCGCTTCGACAGCGAGGCGTCTCAGCTCCTGGTGGTGGCGGAGAAGTTCCAGACCGGGTTCGACCAACCCAAGCTGTACGCCATGTACGTCGACAAGACACTCACCGGGTTGGCCGCAGTGCAGACGCTGTCCCGCCTCAACCGCACCCACCCGGACAAGGACGGGACGTTCGTCCTTGACTTCGTCAACGACGCTGACGAGATCGCGTCGGCCTTCGAGCCGTACTACGGGGAGACCGTCACGCTGCCGAGCGACCCAAATCTCTTGTACGACACTCGTCACGCCCTCGACGTGTTCGGTGTGTTCCGTGTCGAGGAGGCAGAGGCGTTCGCTCGGCTGCTACTGGTCGACCAGGCCGACCACGGACGCCTCCACGGTGTGCTCAACCCCGCGATCGCGAGGTTCCAAGCTCTAACTGAGGGCGAGCAGGAACGGTTCCGCGACGCGCTCAGCCGGTTCGTGCGAACCTACTCGTTCCTGTCACTGATCGTGCCGTTCGGCGACACCGCGCTGGAGCGCGACTACCTGCTCTGCCGGGCGCTGCTGCAGTTCGTCCGCGCCGACGCCGGCGAGACCGTGGACCTGGGCGAGGCGGTCGAGCTCACCCACCTGCGGGTGGAGCAGCGTTTCAGCGGGTCAGTGTCGCTGGGCGAGGACGTCGGGGAGGTGCGGACGGTCTACTCCGGCGAGGGACGCCGCCAGGAGCCCGAACCGGAGCCGCTGTCGCGGATCATCGATCGGCTCAACCAGCAGTTCGGCACCGACTGGAGCGATGCCGACCGCCTGGTTTTCGACGCCGCCGCCAACGACCTCATCAACGACGAGCAGATGCAGGTGACCGCGGCCAACAACACGGCCGAGAACTTCTCGCTCGTCTTCGGCCAACGGTTCCAGCAGGCGCTGCTCGACCGCCTCGACCGTAACGAGAAGGTCGTCTTCAAGTACCTCGACCACCCCGACCTGTCGGCCGAGGTCGTGCGCGTCTACAGCAGCCTGGTGCAGACCAGGGCGAGGGTCGCCTACCAGGAGCACTGCCCGATCGCCGAGCTCCTTGGCCCCGACCGCGAGTCGCAGTTCCTGGAGTACAAGTCGACGCTGCGCACCCGCGCCGACAGCGGCGAGGTGTACAAGCCCCTGGAGACGGCGACCATCAAGACCGTCGCCGCGTTCCTGAACAGCCGCGACGGCGGGACGCTGTTGCTCGGCGTGGGCGACGACGGCATACCGATCGGCCTGAAGGCCGACTATGCCTCGCTTCGCAAGCCGGGCAGGAACGACCGCGACCTCTTCCAGCTCCATCTCGTGAACGTGCTGGTGGCCGCGATGGGCGATGCGGGGGTCGCCAACGTCACCGTCTACGCCCACGCCGTCGACGGCGACGACCTGTGGCGTGTGCACGTCCGACCCAGCGCCTTCCCGGTGGACGCCAAGGTCGTCGTCGACAACAAGGGCCAGTTCGACAAGAAGACCGCGTTCTACGTCCGGCTCGCCAACGGCACCCGCGAGATCACCGACCCTGTCGAGCGGCGGAAGTACATCGCCAGCCGCTGGACTGTCCCTGCCGCCTAGCAGGTGGCCAGAAGTTCTGTCCGTAATGGCGGCCCGACGATGTTCGGCGATGGGTGGGACATCACCGCGCTAAGGTCGAGCGGACGCTATGTGGGAAAAAAGGACGCGCCATGTCGAACAAAGCCGAGCGAGGACCGCGACTTCCGCCGCGCTGGTTCATCCGTCTCGCGTGGTCGGTGCATCGAGGTCTGTATCGCGTCACCGGTGGCCGGGTTGGACTCTGGCGTCCGAGGGGCAAGCGCTGGGGACCCTGCGCCTCACGACCACGGGGCCGTCGCACGGGCCGGAAGCGCAGCGTGATCATCGCCTACCTCGAGGATGGGCCGAACCTCATCGCGATGGCGATGAACGGCTGGGCCGATGGCGAGCCGGCCTGGTGGTTGAACCTCCGAGCGCATCCCGACGCGAGCGTCGTTCTCGTCGACGGGCCACGCCCGGTGAGGGCTCGGGTGGCGAAGGGAGACGAACGGTCGCGCCTGTGGCGCAGATGGCGCGAGATCGACGCGAAGCTGGACGCCTTTGCGGCGCTCAGGTCGTCCGAAACCGCGGTAGTGATCTTAGAGCCATGGCCAAGCAGCTGACCAGGGGCTCTGCACGTAACCCTGGGTGAAGGGATCGCGTCGGCGCACCATCTATGGCGTGGTCGAGCTATGGCGTGGTCGAGCTGACCACCGGCCGCTTTGTCGACCAGGTCGCCCAAGGCCGTCAGCGCCAGCCTCAGCGCCTTGTGCGAGCGGCTGCTGGCCACCCACCCCAGGGTGGTGGTGCACGGCGGCGCCCGCTCCAGCCAGCACGACAACCCGGTCGATCGCATCTGGGCGGCGCTCAAGGCGTGACTGGCCAATACCCCGACCCTGACCATCCAGGGGCGCGTCCGCCAGATCCACGCCTTCTTCCGCGCTCGCAGCCCTGCGCACATCCTGGCCACCACCGGGCCACACAGCTCACCCTGGCTCCCGGAGGGTCACATGCAGAACTTCAGGCAGGCCGCTTAGGAGAGACCGGCGATACGGCCAGTGAACCCGCCGCTCGCTTGACTTGGTGGTTCGTCGATCCTCCGTCGCCGGATGGGCGGTTGTGCCCCCGATCCGGCGCTGATCCTGCCCGGTAGGCATCTGCGGGCAGGGTTCACCCGCGAGGGTGATGGTTCTCGGGGTAGGGCCGCCTATTCGGCCAGCGGCACCGGTCGGGTCTTGTCGAGCGCCAGCGCAAGCCGCATCAGGATGGTCAGGTCGGCATGCGGCCGGACCCGCTCGATCCGCCGGACTCGCAGGGGCAGCAGCGCCCAATTGTTCTTGAGCCGCCGTTCTACCGCTCATCCGACCCGCGCAGCCCGTAGAGCTTCTTCCAGCGGTCGTTCCCGATGGATGAGGGTGTGCAGGCGGCGCGCCCCGATCCACCTGCTGGCCGGGGCGCACTCGCCGGTCGGGCAGCGCCATTTGGCCACCCGCCGCTGGGCGTCGGACTCGGCGAAGGTCCACTCGCCATGCTCGCAGACGGGCGGCTTGTGCTTGCCGGCCTTGATGGCGGTGGTCTCGCGCAGCTCGATGATCGGGTGGCAGTTCTTCAGGCGGCAAGGAGGTCAACTCGCTGCCGAGACGTTCTTGCTGGTAGCTGAAGCATCCGGAACCGTGGGAACCGAAACGACTTGCCAAGTGGAGGTGGTCTTCGAGGCGGCCTCATCGGCTTCAAGTAGCCGAGTGGCCGCTTCGCGCAGAGCTTCACTCACCGAAATTCCTCTCCGCTTGGCAAGTTCGCGAAGGGCCTCGGCGAGCCCTGGCTCGAGTCGTACCGAGACCATCTGGCCCAGACGGCGAGGCGTCACCACACGGCCCGAGTCCTCAACCACCTCGCCCATGTGCTGCTGCGCCAGTTCCCGACGCTCCTGTTCGCTTCGGCGCGCCTCGTCGTTCATCTGCGCCCCTTCCACCTCTTCGAGGTGGCCCGTTCCCACTCTCGAATCTCTGCCGGCTTGGCCTTCCATCCTGTCACCGGCCTCAGCCAGTCGCCTCGTTTGTATGACGTATCGAACAGCAGTGTCCATAGCTGGTTTCGTGCTCGGTTGGGACCGACGAACGCTCCTTCGGCAGTCTCAACAGCCAACTTGATCTCGACTGGTTCCTCCGACAGGACCTCATAAACGACCTGCTCAGGGATGCCAAGGCGCCGGCAGTGGGCCGCGTTGCCCCTCTCGTCGTCCTCGGGGTCCCAATCGATCCACTCGAACTTGCCCAGGTCCACCGCGGCCTCTATGCTCGTCAGACAGCAAGAGTCGACATTGTACTACGTCGAGTGGAGGGGACTGTTCCAAGTGACCGATCAGCCCGAAGGATCCAATCAGGCCAAGGAGCCAGCCCCGTCCTTCACCAGCATCGAGTCCCTGGCCTTCTTCGCCGCCGACCACATCGTCAAGGACGAGGCCAGCGGGAAGCTCCATGTGCTCGGCGGCTTCTTCAACCTGCTCCGGTTCCAGGTCTACCCCGCGCTGCTGCCCACACTTGGGATCGGGGCCTCACTGTATGTCCCCTGGCATGCCTATCACCAGGATCACCACTTCGCGATCACCATGGTCGACGAAGACCGCCAGCCGCTCCCGCTCAAGATCGAGGGCGGTTTCCGGCTGGGCGCCGACATGCTGCTCGGCCATGGCGATCCCAGTGTGGTGAACATCGGCGGCACGGTTCCCAACGTCGTGTTCCAGCGCCCCGGACGCTACCGGCTATGGCTGACCGTAGACGGTGAGCCGCTTGACGATTGGGGATTGCAGTTGTTGCAACTCCCGACAGGCCTCCCCAGCGCGGCAGCACCGGGAACGGCCGAGAAGTAGGGGGCTTCAACGATTGGTTCAATCCGGGGGCGCCGCTTTCGGTCCTGCAGTGCGTCTGGCCCGACCGGCAGCGGCGCTATCCATGGGATCCGCAGGTCGACGAGGCGATTCGCCAGCGGCAGCCCTTGCTGGTGGAGGAGCGGCGGCAGCTATAGATCCTTTGTTTGCTTCGTGACATGGTGTCGCGGGACACTACAGGCGTGTCGGGCAGGCTGAGAGCGTATGTGGCCGTCGTCGTGGCGATCGGCTTCACGTTGCTCGCCGTGCTCGCGACCACCGTCGACGTCGACCAGCTTCGGGACAGAGGGGGGCTCGTCGCCCACCTCAGCGTCTACCTCGTCGTCGGGATGTTCTTCGCCGTCCCGCTCAGCCGGGACCGGCGCGGGCCGAGGGTCCTCGTCACCGCGCCGTTTGCCTTCGCGCTGATGCTCTACGGGGGCGTCGGCTTCGCGGTGCTGCTGCAGGCCGCCGCCATCGCGCTCTCCGGCCTGGCGCGTCGCTCGTCAGCCCGCAAGCTGGCGTTCAACGTCAGCCACCACACGATCGGCCTCGCCGCCGGCGCCGGCGTGTGGGTGGCCCTCAGCGGTGGGCAGGAGCCCGCCGCCGCCACGCTGCCCGCGGTCCTCGCGGGTACGTTCGTCTTCATGGCCGTCAAGACGCTGCTGTTCGCCATCAACGTGCACCTCGACCCGACCACGCCGGCCGACCTCACCTGGACGCGTCTGCTGGGCACGGTCGTGGCCATCACGGCCATGGCGATGGCGGTCGTGCTCGCCGTCGTGATGGTCGC
>WNGB01020382.1_pt1 | contig 11341 bp, 11 predicted proteins | sample 5400681 | NCBI WGS metagenome assembly WNGB01 (sample SAMN13153367, study PRJNA577476) | soil metagenome | isolation source: 115 cm soil or saprolite under grassland replicate 2 | place: USA:California | collected 2016-06-15 | reverse complement strand
ATACGTAATCGAGTCCGGACGCCAATGGTTTGAACCTTGGGTACCTCAGCAGCCGGGTCTCTGGAAACACCCTCGGATCGTGTTTCGCGATATCGCGGAGCGGGCGACCTTCGCCTTGGACACTACTGGCGCCGTCGCTAACGGTACCCTGTACTGGATGGCCTTGAGGGTGGGGGGCTCAGTTGAGCATCTAAAGGCAGCATGCGCTATCGCGAATAGTGGCTTCGGCTGTCGCTTCTACGATCTACTGTTAGGAACTAGGCTCTACGCTGGCAGGAGGCGGTTCCTGACACAACACATGAACGAGTTCCCCTTCCCTTCAAAGGACGACGAGGTCCGGCTGCTTGCCGAACTGCACGATGCCGTCATGAACGCGGCTAACGACCGAGCAGCGGATGTGGTGATGGGAGCAGAGCGAGAGATCGACCGTCTCTGTGAGTACCTCTTTGACGGAGGATCACTCTCGCCCGACTAGGCGAACCAGCTGAGGGGAAGATGGATTTGCAACTTGACGTTCTTGCCCTTTCCGCCGAAACGCTCGAACACTCCGAAGAAGCTCTCCCCAGGTACCACATGAATCGAAGTGATGCGGAGGGCATCGGGGCTCGTGCCGACCGCTCCAAAGACAGCGTATCTCACGTCGCAGTAGCGTAGCGCGGCCGGAAAGGGATCTGGTAGGGCTGCGGTTGAACTGGGGTCGGCAAGGCCGAGGTCGATCGTGGGGGAGGTCTGGAGCTTGACTTCGACAAGTTGGTTGGGAATGTCTGGATGTTGTCCAGAGTCGAGGCGCTCCGGGTAACCGAGCGCGCGACAAACGGCGTCGTGAAGTTGCTGTCCTCGTAGCCTCTCCTGGGTTGCCCCCGGGTCGCTAAGTTGCACCCCGATAAGAGGTCTAAGGCGCGCCGCCAAATCCTCAACGCTGAGTAGTTCGGGACCAGGAAGGTCGTCCGGGCCGGACCGTGTCGGGATGCCGGCACGCGCGATGCGACTCCTGTACGAACGGAACGCGTCGGTATCCGCCGCATGAACAATTGGCTGGCCTTGGGCCTTGTCGTAGTCGGCAAAGCGCGCTTGGAACTTCCCCGTTAGCATGACCGATGTTCGTAGCTTCTCCACTTCAACGCCCGTAAGAACTCTAACAGCCCTCACGAGATCGTCCTCGTCGAGGATCACAAAGGCGTACCGTCTAGCCGCGTCTAGCTCTTGGTTCCAGACCTGAAAGTTGTTCGCGGCTTGCACAGACAGATCAAAGTTCTCGCTGAGGAACCGAGGTTTCGTGCGCGGGAAGACCTTCGGAACGGGCAGCCCGAGGGCTTCGCATGCCATCTCCTTGGCTCGCTTGCTTCGTGTCTTGATCTTGAGGCCTCTAAGCTCACTGGAACCGACGAATCGCTTCGTCAGGTTGTCCTGCAGGTCTCTTCTGGAAAGCACGGTCCGTTAGGGTCCCTTCACCGCGAGCTGCCGCAGCACGTACTCCAAAATCCCGCCGTGCTTGTAGTACTGCAGCTCCTGCGGCGTGTCGATCCGCACCAGCGCCTTGAACCTCGTCACCTTGCCGTCGTCCGCGGTCGCGGTGACGGTCAATTCCTTCGGCATGTCGCCGAGGCCGAGGATGTCGTAGCGCTCTTTGCCGGTCAGGCCAAGAGTCGCCGGGGTCTGCGCGGGAGCGAATTGCAGCGGCAGGATCCCCATCCCGACCAGGTTCGAGCGGTGAATGCGCTCGAAGCTTTCTGCGATCACCGCGCGGACGCCGAGGAGCCGCGGGCCCTTGGCGGCCCAGTCACGTGATGACCCCGCACCGTACTCTTTGCCCGCGAGGACGATCAGGGGTGTCCCCTCCGCCGCGTACTTGAGCGACGCGTCGTAGATCGTCATCGCCTCACCGTCGGGCAGATGTACCGTGAACGGCCCCTCGGTCCCCGGCGCGAGCAGATTCTTGAGCCGCACGTTGGCGAACGTGCCGCGCACCATCACCTCGTGATTGCCGCGGCGCGCGCCGTACGAATTGAAGTCGATGGGCTGCACGCCGTGCGCGACGAGATGCTGGCCCGCCGGACTCGTCTTGCGAATCGATCCCGCGGGAGAGATGTGGTCGGTCGTGATGCTGTCCCCCAGGAGACACAGCACGCGCGCGGCGCGGATGTCGCGCACCGGGCTCGGCTCCTTCGGCATGCCGTCGAAATAGGGCGCCTGCCGGATGTACGTCGACGTCGGCTCCCAGGCGAAGCGGTCGCCTTCCGGGACCGGCAGGCTCTGCCAGCGCTGGTCCCCATTGAACACCTCGGCGTAGCTCTTGCGAAACATCGCCGACTTGATCGACCGGCCGATCACGTCGGCGACTTCCTTCGCCGAGGGCCAGATGTCGCGCAAGAACACGGGTCCGTCGCTTCCGATGCCGAGCGGCTCGTTGTGGAAGTCGATGTCGATGCGGCCGGCGAGCGCGTATGCCACCACCAGTGGGGGCGAGGCGAGATAGTTGGCGCGGACTTCCTGCTGAATGCGTCCTTCGAAGTTGCGATTCCCCGAGAGCACCGAGCATACGACGAGATCGCATTCGGCGATCGCCGTGGATACGGCCTCGGGCAGCGGCCCGGAGTTGCCGATGCACGTCGTGCACCCGTAGCCGACCAGGTGAAAGCGGAGAGCCTCGAGCGGCTTCGTGAGCCCGGCCTTATCGAGATAGTCCGTGACCACCTTGGACCCCGGCGCGAGGCTCGTCTTCACCCATGGTTTGCTGCGCAGGCCTCGCTCGACGGCCTTCTTCGCCATGAGCCCGGCGGCCACCATCACCGACGGGTTCGACGTGTTGGTGCAGCTCGTGATGGCGGCAATCACGACGGAGCCGTGGCGCAGCACGTGCTCGACGTCGTCGATGCGGAGCGTGGCGTGCGACGGCCGGGGCGGGGGTCCACCGGAACGGCGTTCACCGCCGGCACCGGCACCGGCTTCATCAGCGTCGGCAACGCCTCCGCGAACTTGCCGGGCACATCGCGCAATCCCACGCGATCCTGCGGCCGGCGCGGGCCCGCCATGCTCGGCTCCACCGTCGCGAGGTTCAGCTCGAGCGTGTCGCTGTAGACCGGCTCGGGAGCGTCGGGCGTATGAAAGAGACCCTGCTCTTTCATGTATGCCTCGACCAGCTGCACCAGCTCCGGCGGCCGGCCGGTGAACTCGAGGTAGCGCAGCGTCTCCTGATCGACGGGGAAGATCCCGATCGTCGCCCCATACTCCGGCGCCATGTTGCCGATCGTGGCGCGATCAGCCAGCGGCAGAGTCGAGACGCCGGGCCCGAAGAACTCGACGAACTTTCCGACGACGCCCTTGGCGCGCAGCATCTGCGTGACCGTGAGCACCAGATCGGTCGCGGTGGCACCTTCGCTCAGACGGCCGCTGAGGCGGAATCCGATGACCTGTGGGATGAGCATCGAGACCGGCTGGCCGAGCATCGCGGCTTCGGCTTCAATACCGCCGACACCCCAACCCACCACACCAAGCCCATTGATCATCGTCGTGTGAGAGTCCGTTCCAACGAGTGTATCCGGATAAGCCTGCGAATCGCTCGTGAATACAACCCGGGCGAGGTATTCCAGATTCACCTGGTGCACGATTCCGGTGTCGGGCGGCACAACCTTGAAACCGGCGAACGTCTTCTGCGCCCAGCGCAGCAGGGCGTAGCGCTCGCGGTTGCGCTGAAACTCGAGGTCGGCGTTCACCTGAAACGCGGCCTTGGTCCCGAACTCATCCACGATCACCGAATGGTCGATCACGAGCTCGGCGGGGAGCAGCGGGTTCACCCGCTTGGGATCGCCGCCCATGTTGACCATCGCGTCGCGCATCGCCGCGAGATCGACGACCGCGGGCACGCCGGTGAAGTCCTGGAGCAGCACGCGCGCCGGCATGAACGCGATTTCCTCGTCCGGCAGTTTGAGCGGGTCCCAGCGCGCCAGCTTCTCGATATCCGCCGGCGGGACCACGCGGCCGTCCTCACGCCGCAGCAGGTTCTCGAGCAGGATCTTGAGCGAGTAGGGGAGGCGCGCGACCGAAAGACCGCGCCGCTCGAGCGCCTCGAGCCGGAAGATTTCGTGACTGCGCTTCCCGGCCTGCAGCGAGGCACGGGCGCCGAAGCTGTTCGCGCTCATTGCGGCAGCACCTTGACGGCGACGACGAAGTACTCCGTCTCGCCGAAGCAGGTCGTCGGGATGCCCTTGTGCTGCTGATACGTGATTGCCACGCGTCTGCCGAGTGACTGGTTGATGTGCTCCGCCACGGCGTCATCACGCACCGTAAAATAAAACTTCTCGGGATTGGTGCCCGGCATTGAAACCATCGCGAGCTCGCCCTCCCACGTCTTGCACAGCCAACCGCGCTTCGAGAATTTCTGCACGAACCCGGCGCGCTCTCCCTCGGAGTAGCTCCAGCTGAGGGCGGACCACGTATACAGCGCGAAGATGAGGAGCGGGGTGAGCAGGATCCCCGCGATGATGACCTTGCGTTTACGCGTGAGCTGGAACGTCCAGTCGAAGTTCACGGGCAGGAATCTACTTCGTACGTTTCGGTGCGATAAGGCGTGAAGCCGCGCGCGCGGTAATTCGGCAGCGCATTGGGGTGATCCAGGGTGCAGGTATGCAGCCACACGCGCCGTGGCTCGAGCGCCCAGGCGTCGCGTACCGCGCTGGAAAGGAGATGTTTCCCAAAACCGTGCCCGAACTCGGCAGCGACGATGCCGAAATAGGCGATCTCCACCGAATCCTCCTCGGCGACCCGCCGCAGCTCGTACCAGCCGGCGAGCTGTACCTTCTTCTTCGCGGTCCCGCGCGTCGCGACGAACAGCTGAATCGCGGGATCGGCAAGGTGCGCGGCGATCTCCTTGCTGGTCCAGTCCCAGCGGTCCCGCCAGTGGAACGTCTCGCCCACGGTGCGATAGCACATCCGGTAGAGCTCGGGAACCGGCTGGGACGCGCGCGCTATCGCGATGGCCGGGAAATGCCCGAATGCATCCTTGAATTGCGTGTGGTCCCTGAGTTCCAGGTACGTTCGAGTTGCTTGCATGTCCGAGAGTAAGCTATCGGCTATCGGGCATCGGGCGTAACAACCCGATAGCTGACACCCGATAGCCAATAGCGTATTTTGTTTCCATGACCTTCAACAAAATGGGCACGCTGCCCCTGCCGCTGGCGCTCCACCTCGCAACGTATACGGTCATCGGTTTGTTCTGCGCCTTTGCGGGCAGTCTCAATCTCATCGATCCCACGAAAATCTTTCCCAATGCCGTCATCTTCCTCGGCCTCGCGGGCTTCAGTTGGGGATATGTGTTCGGCATCCTGATGGCACGAAAAGAAGTACTGGGACTGGGTCTCGTTGCGAGCATCGGGTACGTGGTCGCCGGCATCTGGCAACTCGGTCCGCATTGGCCGCTCGGCGCGCTCCTCCTTGCGATCGGCGTGTATGGACTGGCCGCCATTGCGCTGTACCGCCGGCAGATACTGGAAGCCTGACGCTCAGCCGATGACGTCGCCCCGGATCGGGGCGGCGGGCAGCTCGACCACGAATTTCGCGCCGCCCAGCGCCTCCGAATCCTCCAGCCAGATGCGGCCGCCCACCTCCGCCACGACCCGCTGACAGATTGAAAGCCCGAGCCCCGATCCCTCATCGGGACTCTTGGTCGTGAAAAAGGGATCGAAGATCCGGCTGCGCACTTCGGGCGGCACGCCGGGGCCCGAATCTTCGACGGTCAAACGCACCCAGTCCTGGCGTGCCTCCGTGGCCAGCTCGATCACCGCGTGCGGGCGCCCGCGCACGGCGTGCTCGGCGTTGGTCATGAGGTTGATGACGACCTGCTGCAGCTCCTGGCCGAGTCCCAGCACCGCCTCCGCGCCGTGATCCATGCGCGTACGCACCTCGATGTTGTCGGCGCGCAGCACGCGCTGGCGGATTTCCGCCACGTCGCGGATCAGCTCGTTGAGCTGGATGCGAACCGGGGTGATGTCGGCGCGGCGCGCGAGCCGGAGCAGGCTGCGGACGATGCGCGCCGCGCGGTCCACCTCGCGCACGATCGTTGCGGCGGCCGTGCTCGCCTCGCTGTCCTGCGTGGAGCGGCCCAGCAGCTCCGCCTCCATGCGGATCGCCGCCAGCGGATTGTTGACCTCGTGGGCCACGCCGCTCGCGATTTCGCCGACCGTGGCGAGCTTCTCGCGCGCGATCAGCTCGCGCTGCGCGCGCAGCTCGTCGGTGCGGTCGTAGAGCGCGACGAGCAAATCCTGCGACCCAAGGCCGCGCAGGTCGGTGACCGTGCAATCGCAGATGCGGCGCTCGCCGCCTTCCTGCGTGACGAGCACGCGACCATGCCACGGCTCGCCCTGCTGCCGGCCTTGCAGCATGAGCCGAACGGTGAGCCCACTGGGCGAGAGGCCGAGCTTCTCCAGATGGCGGCCGATCGCCGCGTCGGTCGTCTTGACGCCGAATACCTGGAGCGCCGCGTCGTTGACCTGCCGGACCGTCCCGGCGGTGTCCACGAGGGCCATGGGCAGAGGGCTCGCGTCCACCATCGCGCGGGCGCGGTCGGCGGCGGCGCGCGTCGCGGCGACCGCTTCCGAGAGCTCGATCCCGCCGGCAATGTGAGCGGCGACCGCCGATACATAGTGGAGATCGTGAAGACTAAAAGGCGGGGGCGGGGTGCTTGCGCCGGCCGCCTGAAACCGCACCAATCCGACGGCGCCTACCGTCCCCTGCGAGGTGCGCAGCGGCGCGATGAGCGCGGCGCGCATGCCCTCGGCGAGCTTGGTGGCGATCGGGCTGGCATCGGCTTCGGCGCGCAGGTCCGCCGTGATCAGCGCCTCGCCGGTCCGCACCACGCGGCCGGTCGCGCTGCTCGCGAGTCCCATGACCAGCCCTTCGACCGGCGCCGATGCGCCGAGGGCGGGCGACAGACGCAGGGTCTCGCCGTCGGGTTGCTTCAGGGCGACGAACGCGCCCTGCGCTTCGACCAATTCCATCAGACTCTGAAGTGTGTAGCGCAGCAACAGCTGGGTCTCGGGCGCCGCGAGCAGCCAGCGCGCCAGCTCGACCACGAAGGTGCCGAGCCGCCGCTCGCGCTCCAGCGCGGCACGCCGTCCGACCATCACCGCCAGGCGCGAGGCGAATTCGATCGCCGCCTCGAGTTCCGACGCCGGCAGCGACGGCGGTGCGCCCGCCAGCTTCGCCTCGACGTGCCGCCCATCGGGGTCGCGCCACTCGGCCGCGAGGTTCTTCCCCGAGCGGTCGTCGGTTCCCGCGCTTGCTGATCCGCTCTCGTTGATTCCCTGATAGCGGATGGCCAGGCGCGCGCCGCCCGCCCACTCGCTCAGAATCGCGGCGGCCGCACGCCAGAAGTCGGCGGAGCGCTTGGCGTCGCTGGCTTGACGCAGCAGCGCCTGCAAGGCGTCTCGCATCGAGCACGAATATATCGGGTTCGGGAACCGCACGGCGTTCTCGAAGCATGAGCGCAATTCTCCAGTTGGCAGATGGATCGCCCATCAGGCCGCCGCAGTCCCCCGCTGGTTCTACTCCCGATTCCCCCGCCGATGAGGACCTGCTCGACGCGTATTCCCGCGCTGTGAGCGGAGTGGTCGAGCGGGTGGCGCCCGCCGTCGTGAGCGTCGACGTTCACCACCGGCGCCGCCGCGGCTCGCCACGTGAGGAGCAGGGTCACGGATCGGGGTTTGTCTTCACGCCGGACGGCTTCATTCTCACCAACAGTCACGTCGCGCACGGTGCGACGAAGACCGACGTCGCGTTTGCCGATGGCCGGCGTTTGCGCGCCGAGCTGGTTGGGGATGATCCCGACACCGACCTCGCTGTGCTGCGCGTCGATGTGTCGTCGCAAGTCGCCGCGCCATTGGGCGACTCGGCGGCGCTGCGGGTCGGGCAGGTCGTCATCGCGATCGGCAATCCATTGGGATTTCAGAGCACCGTCACCGCGGGCGTCGTGAGTGCGCTGGGGCGGTCGTTCCGGTCCGTCTCGGGCCGCTTGATCGACAACGTCATTCAGACCGATGCCGCGCTCAATCCCGGCAACTCGGGTGGCCCGCTGCTCGATTCGCGGGGGCAGGTCGTCGGCGTCAACACAGCCGTGATTCTCCCCGCCCAGGGGATCTGCTTCGCCGTCGCGGTCAACACGGTGAAGCTCGTCGTGGGACAGCTGATCGCGCACGGGCACGTGCGTCGCGCGCGCATCGGTGTCGGCGGACAGAACGTTTCGTTGCCGCGCCTCGCCGTTCGCGCGCACCGCTTGATCCAGCCGAGTGGTGTGCTGATCACGACGATCGAGCCGGGCAGTCCAGCCGCACGCGCGGGCCTGCAGCCGGGCGACATCGTCGTCGCGTTCGACGGACATCCCGTTCACGGCATCGACGATCTGCATCGCCTGCTCACCGGAGACCGGATTGGTGCCACGACGAGCGTCGTCGCGGTGCGCAAGGCGGAGCGGTTGGAGCTGTCCATCACGGCTGCCGAAACGGCGCAAATCAAGCCTCAGAGTTGACCGCGGGGGCCGGGCGTTTGTACTTTGTGCCCATGACGCTCTGCGCCTGCTGCAATCCAAAGATGCTCCACACCGGGAACCCAACCGGGGAGGCGGGCGTTACCTGACGCGATGCAGATGGTCGCAACTCAGACGACGGCCCGCGCCCAGATGGAGCGGGCCTTTTTGATATATGGACTACGTCAACAAAGAGTCGTCAAAAATAAAGGCGTCGAAAGAGAGTCGTCGAAGGGAAGCGTCGAATAAAGGCGTCAAAAGAGGAGGACGTAATGAAGAGGCACTACCTGTTAGCCAGCGATTTCGACCAAACATTGAGTTTCAACGACTCCGGTATCGTGCTGAGCGAGATGCTGGGCATCACGAGCTTTCGCGAGCGTGTGGCGGCATTGTCGCAGCTCAATCTCGTGCAACAGGGCGCCGAGCTGGCGTACCTGCTCGCCCACGATCCGGAGTACGCCCGCGTCACACGCAACGATCTTCTGGAAGTCGGCCGCCGCGTCCGCCTCAAGCGGAACGTCGAGCGGCTCGCGCAGATGCTCACGCAGGGGATCGACGGGCACCGCTTCGACTTCTACGTGATCTCGGCGGCTCCCGAGGAAGTCGTGCTGTCAGCGCTCGATGGCATCGTTCCCGCCGATCACGTCGTGGGCACGCGCTTCCAGTTTTCGCAAGACGGCGGCAAGATCGGTCCGCTCACGCGGGTCGCGGCCGGATACGGGAAAGTCGCGGCGGTGGAAGAGATCCGCGCACGGCACGTGGTGCCGCGCGACCAAGTCGTCTACGTCGGTGACGGGCAGTCCGACATTCCGGTGATGTTGCACGTGAACCGCGGGGATGGCTTCACGATCGCCGCGTCCGAAGCGCGCGAAATCGCCCAGATCGCCAAGCGTACCGTGATCAGTGACGACGCGCTGTCGGTGCTGGTGCCCATTCTCGAGGAGATCGCGGGCTTCGGGCCGAGCCAGATCCGGGCGCTCTTCGAGGACCAGGGACTCGTGATTCAGGAGTGGGATCGCGTGCGCACCGACTGGTTGACGATCCGCGAGGGCGGATCGGACGGCGTCATCGCAGCCTGAGCTCCGGCCCAAGGAACACGCGCTGCTCGTCGCGCTCCTCAAGCGCGGCGGTCGTGTCGTCAGCCGGCTCGAATTGTTGCAGGAGGTCTGGGGCTACCCCGAAGACGTGATGAGCCGGACGGTCGACACGCACGTCGCGATGCTGCGCCGCAAGCTGGAGCGCGATCCCGCGCATCCGCGGCACATCGTCACGGTGCGGACCTTCGGCTACCGCATCGAGCGGTAGATGGCCCGCCATCCAACGCTCCTAATGGAATAGCAGCCGGTCGGCGATCCGTTCGGCGATCGCGTCCGGTTCTCCACTCGAGCGGTTCGTGAGAACGATCACGGTCAAGCGGCGACCGGGGAACCGCATGATCGCGTTGTGAAATCCGCTCGTCTCGCCGGTGTGGCGCCAGCGCTTTTCGCCGCGATAAGTGTCCACGAACCAGCCGAATCCGTATTCGGTGACCGCACCCGCCGGGAGCTGTGGCGGCGTGGTCGCCAGCGCCATGGTCGCCGAGTCGACCAGCTCGTTGCCATCCAGCGCCCGATCCCAGCGGGTCATGTCGTCCACGTTCGTGTAGATGCCGCCGTCGCCCAGCGTCGCGCTGGTGACGCTCTGATCCGTTTGCTCGAACGAGCCGCCGCGTGGTGAATACCCGTACGCACGGTGCGGTACCGTGTCCAATCCATCGACGTGCACGACGCTCGCGCGCATTCCCAGCGGGGTAAAGATTCTGGTCTGCACGAAATCGGGGAACGACATCCCCGACACTCGCGCGACGATGATGCCGAGCAGCACGTAGCCGGAGTTGCTGTAGCGGTATTGGGCGCCGGGCGGGAAGTACGCGGAATCTTTCGCTGCAAGCAACGCCAGCACATCGCGGTCGTCGAGCTGCGTGGTGCGCGTTTCAGGAATCAGGTCCTCGTAGTCCCACAGTCCCGACGTGTGGTTGAGCAGGTGGCGCACCGTAACGGCCCGCGCGGCCGACGGCAATTCCGGAAGGAACTCCCGCACCAGCTGGTCATAGCGCAGCTTGCCGTCCTTGGCGAGCAACATTACCGCCGTCGCCGTGAACTGCTTCGATACTGAAGCGAGCCGGTAATCGGTCTCCGGTGTCGCGGGGACGTGACGCTCGAGATCGGCCATTCCGAACGCCTGTCGGATCAGGACCTGCCCATCCCGAATCACGACGACGCTCGCGCCCGGCACCGACGCGCCGGAGTACGCGGCAAAGAGGTCGTCAACGGTCACGCGCGGTTCCCTTCCGCTTCCCGTGGCACACGAGACGCTCAGCGCGAGCATCAGGGCTTGGAGGCGGCGTACCACTCGTCCCAGGTCTCCGGCGCGGGCCCGATGGTGAGCTGCTGCTGATGGCGTACGAGAGGTATCCGCAGCAGCAGCGGCTCCAGACTGAGCTTCTCCAGCCACCGCTCGTCACTGAGGATCGCGGAGCGGAGGCCGAGCTCTCCGAAACGGCGCGATTCGCGGTCCACGAGCGCCGCCACGCCGAACTGCTGCGCGAAGCGCCGCAGCTCGCCCACCGCCGCGGCGCGCTCGTTCAGGTCCACGAAATGCACCTTGATGCGCCGCTCGGCAAAGAACCGCAGGGCGGCACGGGTGCCGGCGCTCTTTTTGACGCCAAAGACCTGAACTTCCATGGCGCGTAATATATTCCCCGCCACCATGAGCCCCCCCCCCAGATCCAAAATCCTTGCCGCGGCGGTGCTGTTCTCGAGCGGCGGCGCGGCGATCAAGTTCTGC
>WNGB01017604.1_pt1 | contig 11342 bp, 14 predicted proteins | sample 5400681 | NCBI WGS metagenome assembly WNGB01 (sample SAMN13153367, study PRJNA577476) | soil metagenome | isolation source: 115 cm soil or saprolite under grassland replicate 2 | place: USA:California | collected 2016-06-15 | reverse complement strand
TGGGTAGGCGGCGAGGTAGCCGATTCCCGCGCCGATGAGGGCCGCGGCGAACAGGGAAGCGACGAACAACCCGAGGATCGCGCCGGGATTCGACCGCGCGAACGCAACGCGGACCACGGCCCCTTGGCCCTGCATGAACGGGACGCCTGCAGGCGAGCCGGCGAGCGCCCACAGCACGTGCGTCGTGAGGGCGCCCGCGACGTATGCGCCGATCGAATAGAAGAACACCTTCCCGAGGTTGGGCTGGCCCGCGTATCCGTACTCGAGGTTGAAAGACAGGGCGAGGATCAGATAGATCCCGAACGTCGTGGCGAGCAGCGGGAGCAGGAACGAGAAGTCGACGGCCACGTCACGGCCTCCCGAGCGTCGCCCGCATCCATGCGATGCGCTTCCGGATCGCCGCGACGAGATCGTCGGTCGTGAGGCCCGTGATCCCCTGCGGTCGGATCAGGAAGACGACCACGATGATCACGAGCGCGATGAGCGGCCGGTACGACAGCGATACGCCGAACGCGTCGTGCAGTGCGCTGATGCCCAGGTTCTCCGCGAAGCCGACGATGAAGCCGCCCGCGATCGTCCCCCAGAACGACGTGAAGCCGCCGAGGATCGACGCGGCGAACATCCACAGGAGGATCCCCCAACCCATCTCCGGGGTCCCGGGGACGTCGATGACCCAGAACGCGCCGCCGACGCCGGCGAGGGCGCCGGCGAGGAGCCACGTGAACCGGCGTACGTTCGTCGTCTTGATGCCCGCCACCCGCGCGAGATCGAAGTTCGACGCCATCGCCCGCATTCCCTTCCCGACGCGCGTTCGGGTGAGCAGCAGATGCAGCGCGAAGACGAGCGCGAACATCGTCGGGAGCGCTCCGGCGAAGAGGTTCGTCAGCGGCGCGCCGCCAATCGTGATCGGATCGCCGCTCGGACTCCGCAGGATGTCTTTCACGATGCGGGAACTCACGACGAGAAGGTCGTACGGGGCGACGATCAGGGAGAGGGCGTAGCGGATCACGAGGCCCGCTCCGATCGAGGCGACGAGCAGGTGCAACGGCGTCGCCGAACGCCGGAAGAGGGGCTTGAACACGAGTTCGTCGCTGAGGAGCGCGACCGCTGCCGCCACGAGGGCGGCGAGGACGAAGGCGCCGATGATCGTCGCGGCCCCGCCTGGCCCTCCGAGGGCGATCGATCCACCGTAGGCGAGGGTGAACAACGCGGCCGTGTATCCGCCGACCGTCACGTACTCCGCGTGCGCGAAGTTCGGGACCCGCGTGATCGAATACGTCATGGTGAGGCCGAGCGCCATCAGGGCGTAGAGGCTGCCGAGGAGCGTGGACTGGAGGACGTCGGCGACGCTGACCATCGGTCCCGCGCCGTGGGGAACGGGGCGAGACTATTTCCGACTTCCTTCGGGGCGGCTCACGACGACGGCATGGGAGCGCGCCCGACCCGCCTCGATCGCCACCACAGGAACCCTGCGATTCCGAACAGGACGATCCCGATGACGTCGTGCACGATGTGAAGGGTTCCCAGCCCGACCGACTCGTGGTTGAGCGGGAGCGGGTCTCGATGGAAGATTAGGAAGTAGAGTCCCGCGATTACGAGCACGACGAGCAACACCCTCTCCCATGTCTGCATCGGAACGGCCCCGCTGGAGTCCTGGACCCCGGCCAAAGGGCATCAACGTTTTCCCGATTCTTGCGGACCGGGCCGCGTCGCGACGGAACCTATCCATCCCGGGTTTCGCGATCGTGGTGCTCCGCGACGGCCTGGTGGCCAGGCGGCGCCCCTAGCGTTGGATGTCGAAGTAGATCCGCACGGTCGCCCGGTACGCCTTGACCTTGGCGCCGTCGAGGTCCATCTCGAGTTCCCCCACCCGCGCCCACCGGATTCCCCGCACGGTCTTCGCGGCTTCCGCGACCGCGTTCGAGGCGGCCTTCGCGAAGCTCTGCGGCGAGGTCCCGACGATGTCGATGATCTTCTGGACCATCCGATTCACCCGCGGGGCGATGGCGGTGCGGGCACTTGGTCGCTTCGCATCGTCGGGCCTAGCCAGCCTCGACCTTTCCCGGGTCCGGGAACTTCTTCAGGACCCCCGCGAGCGCGGCGGCCTCCTTCCGCATCGACTCGACGTCCTTCTCGAGGAGGGCCCGCCACTTTCGCGCCGCCGCGTCCCCGTGCGTCGCGTACGACCGCGCCGCGGACTGCAACGCCTCGAACCGGCCGTTGTTCAGGGAGGCGACCAGGAGCTGTCCTTTCGCGGCCGCGTCGTTCACGTTCGAGATGCGGCCGAGGAATTCGACGATCGCGGGCACCCGACGGCGGAGCATCGTCGCATCCTCGCTCCACTGGATCTGGAGGGATCGACGCTCGTCGTCGCGGACCGACTTGAGCCACGACCATGCGGACTCGAGCGCGCTCCGGATCAAGCGGGAGTCGCCGAAGACGTGGGTGAGTTTCGCGTCCGAGTACGCGGGCAGCTCCAGGAGGCCGTAGAACGAGCGGCTGCGGAACGCCTCCCCTTGCGGGCTCGCGTTGTTCAGGAGCCGCAGGAGCGGTTCCGGATCCGAGTTCGGCGGGGGAGCGGGCACGCCGATGCCTCGCCCCTGAGCCGCCTCGAGCAGGAGCGGGATCGCGACGTCCGCGCGGCTGCGCGCGAGGAAATCCAAGTAGGCGGCCGTGGCGGCCTCGTTGAACGCGTCGACGTCCTCGTTGAACGTCCGCGCGTCCTCGGGGGACATCGGCGGTTTCGGGATCTTCTCGAGGCGCTCGACCTGGGTCCGCAGCTGACGGATCCGCGCCTCCACGCCTTTGTACGACTCGCGGTAGGTGCCTTGGAGCTGGCGCACCTCCGCGCCTTGTTGGGCGAGCTTGTCGAGCTTCCGCCATACCTTACGAGCGCCGTAGAAGTCCCGCTTCCGCGCCTTGCGCAACGAGACGTCGAGCGCCGCGACGAGACGCGGGGAGAGCCGCTTCTCCTTCGAGGCTTTCGCGAGGTCCGCGGCGATCGTGTCGACGTCCCGCGTGAAGATCCGCACTTGCCGCCAGTTGTCCACCTCGCTCTCCCGAATCAGGCGGTCGATCCGCTCACGGAAGCGGTCGAGCGTGCCGTCGACGAGGCCCGCGATCCCCTCGACCCGCTTCCGGGCCCGCTCGATCGACTCGAGGAGCTCCCGCGCGTCCGACTCGAAGGTCTCCGGGGTCGGAGCATCGGACACCATGGGGACCCACGGATGGCCTTCACGCTATTTAGGTTCCTTCGGACGTCCGTTGTAGCGGCGCCGACGCCGGTCCGTCAATCGGATTCCGGCGACCGATTTGTTTCAGACGTCACGCGACCGGGACCACGACGGCGGGGACGACCTCGCTGTGCGCGCTCGCGACGACGATCTCGACGCCCTGCGCCCACAGGTGGAGCGCGTTGACGGTGACCGAGTTCGACGTCTCGGTCGAGACGTGCTGCTCATTGATGACGAGCGTGAAGACGCCCGGCACGAAGACCATCTGGTTCACCTCGCCCGTGACCGTGACCGGCGTGCCCAGGACCCGCAGATCCGCGACGGTGCTCGACCCCGAGACGCCGTCGCACGTCGCCTCGGACTTCGCCGACACGGACGATGCGGTGACGAGCGGGACCTCGCCGGGGATCAACGTGACGCCCGACGCCGAGACGAAGCTCTGCGCGACGCCGTCGGAAGCCGTCGTCAGGGAGAAGAACGCGGTCGCCTCCGCGGCGGGGGTGCCGGTCCAGTCGACGGTCGAATCGCTCGATCCGCCGTCCGGGGGAAGGTCGCCCGTGTCCGCGTACGTCGTCTCGCTGACCGGGGTGTGGAGCCACAGCCCGTACGCGCGCCCTCCGTAGGCGTCGACGGTGCACGTGGCGGCGTCCGAGCTCACCGCCAGCGGCGCGACCAGCACGAACGCGAAGACCAGGACGGAGACCGCGGTCACAATCCCTTTCGCCCGCGAGGAGAGGACGAGAGCGCACATGGCATTCCGCGGCATGGCGGGACGCCTCCATAAGCTCCGGACAATGGGATGTGCCACACTGTGGCGCAAGTGCAACCGGCGGTTGAGCGGCGGGCGCGCCCGTTCGACGTCGCGTCGCGCCGCAAAACCTTAAATCGGCGGAGCCGCTCCGCACCCTTCCATGCAGATGCGCCTCCTGGAGAAGCAGAAAGACTCCGTCCGGATCGAGATCCTGAACGCGGACGATACCGTCATCTACCCACTCATCACGGCCCTCCTGAAAGACCCGGACGTCGAGGACGCGCTGTACTATACGGGCCACCCGCAGCTCGACAAGCCGGTCTTGACCGTCAAGGTGAAGAAAGGGAGCCCGCAGGCCGCCCTGAAGCGGGTCGCGGAGAGCCTCGCCTCGGAGTTCGGCGGCGCGAGGACGCTCTTGGAGAAGGAGCTCGCATAGGCCCATGGAGCGCGACGTCGGGATCGAAGGCTACCTGACGTCAACGCCCGGGGTCGGCGGCATCCTCAAGGAGACGGCGGACGACTTCACGGTCGAGGAGGTCTCGTCCCCGCCGCCGACCGTGCCCGACGGCCGGTTCGCGATCGTGGCGCTTCGCCTGCGGAACTGGGAGACGAACCGCCTCGTCCGGCAGCTCGCGCGGACGTTGCACGTCAGCCGCCGGCGGATCGGATTCGCGGGGACGAAGGACAAGCGGGCCGTGACGACGCAACTGTTCTCGTTCGACGACGTCCCGCCGGAGGCGATCAAGGCGCTGCGGCTCGCCGACGTCGAGGTCGTCGACGTGTTCCGATCGGATCGCGGACTGGAGATCGGGGACCTCCGAGGCAACCGCTTCCAGATCGTCGTGCGGCATCTCCTCCTCCCGCCGGAGAAAGCCGCGATGGCGGTGGCGGAGACCGCGCGTCAGCTCCGGACGTTCGGCGGCTTCTCGAACTTCTTCGGGGAGCAGCGGTTCGGCTCCGTTCGGCCGATCACCCACGTCGTCGGTCGTCACATCGTCCGCGGCGAGTTCCGGGAGGCCGTGGAGGCGTACGCCGCCAATCCGATCGAGGGCGAGGACCCCGAATCGTACGAGGTGCGTGCGGCGTTGCGCGACACCGGGGACGTGCACGCCGCCCTGCGGACGTACCCGAAGTCGTACGGGTTCGAGAAGGCCCTCCTGAACCACCTCGCGGCGCACCCGGGCGATTCCGTCGGCGCGCTGCGGCAGCTGCCCTTCAATCTCCTCCTGATGTTCGTGCACGGATACCAGTCGTACCTCTACAACCGGATGCTCGCCGAGCGCCTGCGGCGCGGCCTCCCGATCCACGAACCGGTCGCGGGGGACCTCGTCCTGCCCGCGGACCGCCTCGGGCTCCCGGATCGCGATCGGCTCGTCGACGTCACATGCGACAACCTCGACCGCGTGACCGACCGATGCCGGGAGGGGAAGGCCTGGGTCGGCGGCCTCCTGTACGGTTCCGAATCGGAGTTCGCCGGAGGCGAGCCCGGCCAGATCGAGAAGGAGGTCGTGGGCTCGGAAGGCCTTCGCCGGGAGGATTTCATCATCCCGGAGCTCCCGCGACTGTCGTCGAAGGGGACGCGGCGTGAGGTCCTCGCACCCTTCCACGACCTCGAGGCGACCGTCGTCAGCGATGCGCTTCGGGTGAGCGTCGAGCTGACGCGAGGCGCCTATGCGACGTGCCTATTGCGCGAGTTCATGAAGCCCGCGTGACCGCGCTTCCGCCCAATTGAGTAGAAACACTCCGGACGTACGGGGGTCAGGTGCGGAGCTTCGTCCAGAGGTCCGCGAATCGGTCGACCGCATCGTCCTGGAAGCTCGATCGGTTCGCCAAGAGGAGTTTCCGTACTTCCTCGATGTCCTTGATGGTGAAGACGCTCTCCCGCTCCCGTTTCGTGCGGACGAGCAGGTCCCGCTGCATCAGTTTCTGCAGGTGATACGACAACGTCGACTTCGAGACGCCGACGTTCATCTGGAGATCGGCGAAGGTACGGTCGCCGTACGTCAGGAGCTGGAGCATGATCTTGCGCGGGACGTCCTGCCGCAACACCGCGAGGATCCGTCGCTGCGCCTCGACGAACACGCGGGCGATGTAGTACCGCTTGCGGTGGCCGTCTTCCTCGGCTTTCAGGACGCCCTTCCGTTCCAGGTATCCGAGGTGGTAGGAGAGCATGCCCGTCGACATGCCGAGCGCCTGTCCGATGCGGCGCAGGTGCACGCCCGGGTTCGCCGTGAGGAAGTCGTAAATCCGTCGGCGGCTTTCCAGTTCGAGGCCTTCGGTCATCACATCACCGCAACAGGGCGAGGTACAGCGACACGAGGACCGCGAGGTTCAGGGCGAGCCACGTCGGGCCCACGGAGGGGGTCGGCTGCGTCGCGATCTCCGCCAGGAGCCAGACGCCTTGCGCGAGGAACAGTCCAAACGCCGCACTTAGCAGGAGGAACCGGCGCTCGCGATGGCGGACGTACGACTTCACGGACACCGTCGCGAGGATCGCCGCGAACCCGGCGAACGAAACCCGGAGGAACACGTCCCACGGACCCATGTCAGTCCGACACATGCGGGTTCGAGATAAAGATACTTTGTGTACAGCGGTCGAAGCGGCTCAGTTCGAAGGTTGTCCTAAGGAGTTCCCCGCCCGGACCAAAACCGGCATATCATCGAACGGACAGTATTTGGTAGATGGAGGACGGCAAGGGCGACGCGTGCGCAAATCTCGCTAAAGCGGCGGCGGCGTTAACGGTGCTTTCACTGCTGCCCGTCGCACTGAGCGGATCTGCCCCCTCTCACGCGTCCACCGGCCTCCTCCCTATTTCGTGGTCCGGGATCCAGAGCCCGATCGACGCGGAGACGCCGTACTCGTCGCTCCTCTTCGGCTCCTTCGCGTACAACTCGACGCAAGGCGAGGCCCGCGGGACCTACGTCTCCTTCGCCTTCGCCGAGCCGATGGGCCCGTTCCGCTCCTACATCACGGGCGGCGCGGGCGCCTCCGCGCAGTACATCGACTCGATCGACATCGGGACCTTCCTCCCGTTGCGCGACCCGCAGCTCCGCGGGCCGACGTTCTTCGTGCAGGGATTCGATGTCGAGGTCCGCGCCCACGACGATCCGACGGGACTGCTCGAGATCCGCACGATGGCGCCGCGCACGGTGACGATCGAGTTGCCGGCCGCAGCCACGAACATCTCGCAGCACGCCACCGAGATCTCGTGGCCGGGTTCGTGGCCCGCGTCCTCCGTGTCGTACACGATCGGCGAGGCGCACGCGCGGTTCGTCCTCGGCGCCGGCTGGTTCGCGATCTCCGGTACCCAGGTCGTCGCCCATATGGCATCGTCCGATCTGCTCGTCTTCAAGGCGGTCCCTACCGCCACGCCGTACAAGGCGGAATGGAGGGCGCTCCTCGACGCGATCGCCGCGGGCCAGGTCGTCGCGGAATTCGATCTCGTCGCGACCTCCGGTGGAGCGTGGGTCGAGAACTCGGCCCGCTACCGGATCGACGTGGCCGCGTGGTCGCAGCGCGTCGCGCCGGGCAAGGCGTCCGTCCACGTGAACTCGTCCGCTCCGGTCGGAGCGGTCGTCCTCCTCGCATTCGACCCGGACACGATGCCCTCCGACTCGACCCGGGCGCTCCATGTGCGCGCGAACGGCGTCGACGTGAACGTCACGGCGGATACGCTCGGGTTGTTCTACTCACCGGACTCGGGCGCGACGACGCCGGCGTACACGGTCCTGCCGCTCCCGGGGACGGTCTTGGCGGTGTACCTCCCGAGCCTCGCGCCGACGTCCCTCGAAGTGGAGAGCGCGGTCGCCCCGCCGCCTCCGATCGCCTTTGGGGCCGATTCCGCGCTCGCCCTCCTCCTCGCGCTCGTCGTCGTGGCGGGCGCCGCGTCGTTGATGTTCCGCCGGCGGCAATCGTAAGGCGCGCACACATTTTTATGGGGGCGCGGCATCGACCGCCCCATGCCCGCCGACGAAGTTTGCGGCGTCGTCGATTGCGGCAAGGAAGCGAAGCGGTCCCTCTCGACGAAGAAAGTCAAGGAAGTGCTGCCTGAGTTGAAATTGATCGGCGAGCCGCGGCGCATCCACCTGTGCCGCGACCACTACCGCGCGTTCCGGAAGAAGACGAAAGAGGAACGCGAGATCGAGCGGGCGACGTGGCAGTGAGCAGCCTGAGGGGTTCGGCCCGACGCGCAACGGCGACGGTCGTTTCCCCTCCGTCGGACTCTCCCAAACTAATATGTACAAAACGTTCATAGTTTACCGAGCTGTCGTGCCGACTCCTGGCGAAGCCTCAGGGCCGAGCCTCTTGCGAAACTAGGGTAGGAGGGAAGGATCATGGACCGCTCGATCGCCGCTATCGTGGTCATGGTGACCGTCCTCGCATCGGCGCTCGTCTCCGGAGCCGGCCTCGGCCCGGCGCCGCGGACGGCGGTGACGATCACCCTGTACGGCGACACGAACCAGGGCTGGGGATTCACGGACACGACGATCACGACCCCGGGACCGACGATCACGGTGAACCAGTCCGACTCCGTGACCATCAATCTGTACTCCGTCGGCGGGAAACACAACTGGTTCGCCGACTACAATGGGAATGGGCAGCCGGATGCGGGCGAACCGATCTCGCCGGACTTCGACACGGGGACGCCCGGCACGCTCACCTTCGACGCGACGACCGCCGGGTCGTTCACCTACTACTGCGACTACCATTCCAGCAAGATGTACGGTACGTTCGTCGTCCAAGCGACGAGCACAAACACGCCCCCCACGGCCACGTTGTCGATGCCCGACGGGGCGCAGCACTGGACCGGCGGAACGATGCACCGGATCTGGTGGAACATGTCGGACGCCGAAGACGCGAACGCCGCCTTGACGGTGTTCCTGAACTACACATCGGCCGGTGGCTCAGGGGCCATCGCGGGACCGCTCCCGGGGACCCCGAACCCGATTTCATTCGACTGGACCGTTGCCTCGCTCGACGCGGGAGATGTGGTGGTGAATCTGACCGTCGTCGACTCGGCCGGGCTTCGGGGGTGGGCGGACGCCTCGGTGCCCGTCGTGGACTCGACGCCTCCCGTCGTGGCCGGCGGGTCACCGGCGCGCCCGGGTCCTTTGGCCTGCAAGAAGTCGCGGGCGGCGGCTGGGTCCCCGGCACATTCGCTTGGAACGCGCCCCTCGACACCGTGATGACGTTCAACCCGACCGCGAACCTCGCGGCAAGCACGCAGTATCGCGGGCTCGTAAACGTCTCCGCGCGGGACGATTCCGACCCGGGCAACGCGGTCGGTTCCCCGTACACGTGGACCTTCACGACGGGCAACGTCTTGGACACGGAACCGCCGACGATCGCCGGCGTCACGGCGACGCCCACCACGCAGGTGGCCGGGAGTCCTCTGAACGTCTCTGCGACGGTCACGGACAACGTCGGCGTGGGCGGAGTGTGGCTCGAGGTTCAGGCGCCGGGCGGTGGCGCGACGAACGCGTCGATGGCGCGGGGCCCCGGCGACACGTACTTCCTCGAGAGGGCGTACTCGACAGTCGGGATCCACCAGTTCACCATCTGGGCGTCCGATACGAGCAATCTGTGGAACTCGGCCGGGGGCGCATTCGAGGTCACCCCGGCGAACGTGCCGACGATCGAGTTCGCGCCGCCCATGTCCGTCGACCTCGGGGCCCCGCTGAACCTTACGGCGACGGTCACGCATTCCGTCGCGATCGCGGAGGCGCGGTTGAACTTCACCGACACGGAGGGCGTGAACCGGAACGTCTCGATGGACTCCCAGGGCTCATCGTACTGGCATGTCGTACCGGCCCAACTCCGGGCGCGATCCATGTCGGTCTTCGTATGGGCCCGCGGTGTGGACGGGAACGTGAACCGGACGCCCGTGCGCACCGTGTCCGTCCAGGCGCCCGCGGGATACGTCGTCCTGTACGGCAATACGAACTCGGGCTGGGGATTCGGGCCCGACAACCTCTCCTCGCCCGGGCCAACGGTCCGGGTGACACTGGGCGCGACCGTGAACGTGCTCATCCTGAGCGCGGACCGGGCCCCGCACAACTTCTACGTCGACTACGACGGGGACCTAGTCCCGGACATGAACGAGCCCAAGACGGTCGACGCCCGCGATACCGGGGCGAGGATCACGTTCGTTGCGGACCGAGAGGGCACGTTCTCATACCGCTGCGAGTACCATCTCAGCGTCATGGTCGGGACGCTCGTTGTCGAGCCCACACCGTCCGCAGCCGGATTCCCGTGGCTGCCAGTCGCTGTCGGGATCCTCGCTGTCCTCCTCGCGGTCGCCGCGGTCGTGATGATCCGGCGCCGGAAGGGGGGTCGGCCGCCGAGGCAAGACTAAGCGACCCCGCACGCGGCCCGCGCCGGACGATTCGGCAATCAGGCTGCAGAGGCTTCGTCAACTGCATCGCCCGGGGGCGGCTCTCGGGGGTCCTCCGTCGGTTCGCCCGGACTCCGGTGACGACACCTACCGATCTTGCTCCTCAGTCAAGCACGAGCTCCCGCATCCCCGTCTTCTCGTTGAGGACGCGGTTCATCTGGATCGTGTCGAAGCGCGCGAGTTGGATCTCGTTCACGACCGCGGCCCTCGCACGGAACAGGTGGCCGCCGAGGACGGTGTGGTCCGGCCGTCCGACCGCGATGTGCAGGTGGAGCTTCGGATCCGCGCGCATCGCGATGCTGCCGTGCAAGGCCAAGAGCTCGTGGCGGTCCCGGAACGCGGTCTTCTCGTAGCCTTTCGGCCCGAAGAACCCGATCTCGAAGTCCTGGACCATCCCGATGCCCCAGAGGACGGACCCACTCACCACGCGATGCTCCGTCGCGGCCGCCTCGACGCTCGAGACGAGATCCTCGCCGTCGGAGAGCTTCACGAGGACCGCGTTGCCGTCTCGTCGGCTCTGCATGCGCATCACCTCGTGAGGAGCGCCTCGGCCTTGATCTTCAGTCTGCGTTCGACCGCCTTCGCGAGGTCTTTCGCATTGCTGAACGCCGTGTACACGCGCCGCGGACCGCACGCCGCGATGAACTCGATGACGTCCTCGAAATCTCCGTGGTCGCTCAGCGGGAACTGCGCGTCCAGGCCGTAGCGGCGCGTGTAGTCGAAGAACGCGCACCACCCGCTCACGTACGCCGACCGGAGGCCGATCGACCCGAGCCACGACACGCTGTCGTCGAGCGGCGGCCGCAGCCATCCCGGCGGCAAGACGTAGACGCGCGGATCGTTCCGCTCCGCCTCCGCGAGTTCGGAGATCCGTCGGTACCGCAACGAGATGCCGTACCGCACGTAGATGTCCGCCAGGTCCGCGATCTTGTCGGAGACGGCGACCTCGACTCCGAGACGGTT
>WNGB01012821.1_pt1 | contig 11342 bp, 16 predicted proteins | sample 5400681 | NCBI WGS metagenome assembly WNGB01 (sample SAMN13153367, study PRJNA577476) | soil metagenome | isolation source: 115 cm soil or saprolite under grassland replicate 2 | place: USA:California | collected 2016-06-15 | reverse complement strand
CAAGCGCGCGACTGCGCATATCCGTACGTCTTCGTGGTGATGCCCCACCCCGCGAGCACCCTCGGCGGAAAGACTCCTGCGGCGAAGCCCGAATTTGGGTCTGAAACTGCGCGCGCGGTCTTGCTCATCGCGTAGAGCGCTATCCGGCCGATCGGTCCTTCTGTGCCCCGGAAGAAGAACCAGCTAGCGGCCCAGGTAGCGATGCCTCTCCTGCGGAAATTGGCCGAGATGAAGTAGACGCCGCCTCTCCGAGTGAAGGGCCCGGTAAAGGTCCCTCGAGCCTTCACGGCGCGTGCTGATCGCAGTTGCGGGCGAACCGCTGCGTGTAGCCCGGCCCGGAGGGTCTTCAGAACCGAAGCGCGCACCGGCAGACACCGCGCGCCCGCAGGACGCGCAGACGCCCTTCCGGCCATAGTCCCCGCCGCGATAGTCGCCACCACAGCCGCGACTGCAACGGGCTTGAGCACAACCAGGAGTCTAGACCCCTCGGGCGGAGCGAGGTTCTGGACCGAGGGCCCGTCGCGTGAGGCAGAGTCGTCTCACCAGAACCACAGCTCGGGCCACTCGCCACAAATGGCTCGGTGCACCGAAGGGAGCGGGCTTCCTGTACGGGCGCAAGGAGCTCCAGCGCGACATCCATCCGCTCGCGATCGGCTGGGGGCTACGAGGGTGACGATCCCAGCTTCGTTGTGCGCCACGAGAAGCAAGGCACACGAGATCCGTCCGCGTACCTGACTGTGCCCACCGCGATGTAGTGGCAGCGTGAGCATGACTGGGAGACCGTCCGCCACCGCTGCCACGAGGTCGCGCGGCGCGCGCAACGAGCTGGGACTCGAACCGCTGACGCCTGACTCCGCCGATTTCTACCGGCAGATGGTCACGCTAGGGCTTCCCGACGGCGTGCCCGAGGAGCTCCAACGGCGCCTCTACGACGACCATCGAATCGAGATCCCGGTCTTCGAGCACGCCGGCCGACGGCTGATTCGCGCGTCGTTCCAGGGCTACAACGACGCAGAGGGTGTCGCGCGCCTGAAGGCAGCGCTTTCGGAACTCCTTGCCTAAAGTCTGGTCGGCATCGACGCGGGCTCGACAAGCATTCGCCGCCGTGCTGGGCTTTGCCCGGCGCGGCCTGCTCGGCTCTCCGCTAGGAGAGTCGCATTCGAGTCATCATGGCGGCGGCGCGGCCGGCGCCGGACTCGAATGCGTTAAGCGGCGTAAGCGAACGGGTGCCGGAAGACGTCGAGCGCCTTCTCGGCGGGTGCCTGGACCTCGAAGCTCTCGCCGGAGCGGCTGTCCTCGACCGCGACCAGCAGCCGGTTGGTGTTCCGGCTCCAGAGCAGCGAGACCTCGATCCCGTCCGCGGAGCGGTGGTCGAGCTCGGTGAGGAAGAAGTCCATCATCGTGAATGTCCCATGCATCGGGCCCGGCGGCCACGGGGCCAACCCCCGAACGGGGTACGGCCAACCCCTCTACTCGTGTGGGAGGTTGACCCCCAGCAGGGTCAGCAGGGTCAGCAGCGCGAGGAACGCAACTGCGCCGGCGACGACCAGACGCGGGTGACGATTTCGCCTGACGGAGTCCCAGCCGATCCGTCCCCAGAAGACCAGGAGCCCGGCGACCGCGCCGATCCCGATCACGAGCACGGGCGCAAGCAGGATCGCGCGCTGGAACGAGAGGTCGGTGAGCCACACCGCGCCCACGACGAGGGCGGTGACGAACGCGGAAGCTGCGGCCAACCGGGTGCTCAGAGTGACAACGTAGCCCAGCGCTATGCTCGGGCCGTGGCGGAGGCCAACTACGTCTCTGGCGAGGACTACATCGTCGAGTTCCTGGGCTACTGCTTCGCCTTCAACGCCTCCGACTTCGAGCAGCGCGTGACCGCGGCCGCCGTCAAGCTCGGCCTGGTCGCGGACAACGAGCTCGACCCGGACGAGGCCGCCGATCTCGTGGAGCTCGTCGAGCGCGACTGGATCGAGGAGCCGCGCAGCGGACTCGGCCGCTACCTCGTCCGCCACTGGGAGCGCGTGTCTCTCGTCGGCGGAGAGTCGCTCGTCTACTGGCTCAAGAAGCTCGTGTTCCGCGGCGCCTGGCTCGACCATCGCGTCAAGGAGGGACTGCTGGAGGTCGCCTGGGACGACGATGTGGCCGACTTCGGCTATCGCGACCCGAACGGCGATCGCGCGTTGCTGGAGCTCGCCCCCGTGCCGTCCTGGCACGAGCTGCAGTTCCGGGGTTGATCCGCGCCCTTCTGATCGCCGCGTACCTCGCCGCCCTGCTGGCGGTCGACACGCAGGTCGACCTGCACGGCCAACTCGCGCTCGGAGCGCTCACGTGGATCGTCCTCGTGGTCGCAGCCTTGCCGCTCACTGCGGAGCGGCGGGCGCAGGTCGCGGTCGTGATCTGCGCAGCCACCGTGGCGGAGCTCACGGGCTCGATCCTGTGGGGCGTCTACTCCTACCGGCTGCACAACCTGCCGACGTTCGTGCCGCCGGCGCACGGCCTGGTGTTCATAGCCGGTGTGTCACTGAGCCTGTCGTTGCAGCGCCGTGCGCGGGTCCTGGTGCTCGTCGCCGCGGTGGCGGCATCGGCCTGGGGCTTGCTCGGGCTCACCGTTCTTCCGCGCCTCGATGCAGCCGGCGCGGTCGGGGTCCCGCTGCTCCTCGTCTTCCTCTGGCGTTCGCGCGCACGGGCGGCGTACGCCGGCGTGTTCCTCGTGGTCGCCGCGCTCGAGCTGTACGGGACGGCCATCGGCACGTGGCGCTGGGCGGAGAAGCTTCCCGGCCTCGGCATCCCGGACGGCAATCCCCCGAGCGGCGTCGCGTCGGGCTATGTCTGGTTCGACGTGATGGCCTTGCTCCTCGCGCCGCGTCTGCTCGCCGTCACCGCCCGGACATGGCCTTTACGGCGCCGTCCGGTGCCAGGCACAGGACAGGTCTAGCCTGGCCGGGGCGGCGAGAAGTCGGCGGCCACGGAGCTAGGCTCCGCGGCCGCCTTCGGAGGATGTGAGCTGCGGCCCCTCACGATCCTCCTGGGACTCAGAATCGAGGGGGAAAGCGGTTTCTGCACTCCCCCGGGTGGGTGAAGTGAACCACCCGAATGAACCACCCGAAGGGGGAGGAATCAACCGGCGTGGGTGAGTCATGCTCCTCACGTATCACCTGTCCTCAAAAGCTCTGTACTGCGGCAGAGCGAGCCCCGACAAAACTGCGGCCGGGGCGGACATTTCCTAAGGGCCGGAACCTATGCGGCGGGTTCCGGCCCTTTCTTCGTGGGGGAACCGATGGTTCCCCCACGAGCCCCCTACTTCTGGCTCGGCAAGGCGTTTGTACTCGCCCGCGATGAGAAGCCACACGACGAGAATCAGCACGATTCCGGACGCCACCAGTGAAATGCTTCCGACCGTCCGCATCGCCTCGAGATCTGACATTCGGGAAGGCCAGCCCTATTCGCTTGTGTGCGGGAGCGCGAACCCGGGCCGGCGCGGCTCGTCGGCCGGGCCGAGCGTGATGCGGCGGATGCCGCCGACCGGCACGATCAGCTGCTCCGGCTCGCCGTCCCCTTCCGGGTGCACCGAGAGCGTGAGAAAGCCGTAGCCCGGCTCGCTCGACAGCGAGCTCAGCGTCAGACGCTCGCCGTCCACGAGTTCCACCTCGACGTGAGAGCGCTCGGCCGCGTGGGTCGCGGTGTAGCGCTCGATCTGTCTGTGGACACGTGAGACGAAATCGTCGAGCGACGGCTCGGCCGACCCGGGCATCCAGAGCTCCGGGCTCAAAACAGCTTCGCGTCGCCCGCGGCCTTGCCGAACTGCTCACGGCCGAGCTCCGTCACGATCCGGCCGCGCGGCGTGCGTTGCAGGAAGCCGAGCTGCAGCAGATACGGCTCGTAGACGTCCTCGATCGTGTCCGGCTCCTCTCCGAGGGCGACCGCGAGCGTGGAGAGGCCCACGGGTCCGCCGCCGAACTTCACGAGGATCGCGCCCAGCAGCTCGCGGTCGATGCGCTCGAGGCCGTTGCCGTCGACCTCCAGCAGCTCGAGCGCCTCGCGGGCGACGGGCGTCGTGATCGCGCCGTCGTACCTCACCTGCGCGACGTCGCGCACGCGCCTGAGGATGCGGTTGGCAATGCGCGGCGTGCCGCGCGAGCGTCGCGCAATCTCGTCGGCGGCGTCGTCCTCGATCTCGACGTCGAGGATCCGCGCCGAACGCCGCACGATCGTGCCGAGCTCGGCGGGCGCGTAATAGTCGAGCCGGAACGTCATGCCGAAGCGGTCCCGCAGCGGCGTCGTCAAGAGGCCGGTGCGCGTGGTCGCGCCGACGAGCGTGAACTGCGGCAGATCGAGCGTGAGGGTGCGTGCGGCTGCGCCCTGGCCGACGATGATGTCGAGCCGGAAGTCCTCGAGCGCGGGATAGAGGATCTCCTCGATCGCGCGGTTCAGGCGATGGATCTCGTCCACGAACAGGACGTCGTGACGCTCGAGCCCCGTGAGGATCGCCGCCATGTCCCCCTTGCGCTCGAGCGCCGGCCCGGCGATGCAGCGGATGCCGACACCCAGCTCCTCGCGCAGGATGTAGGCGAGACTCGTCTTCCCCAGCCCGGGCGGGCCGACGAGGAGGACGTGGTCGAGCGCTTCCTCCCGCCCCTTCGCCGCCTGGAGCGCGATCGCGAGCTGATCCTTGATCCGCTCCTGCCCGACGAACTCCGCGAGCCGGCGAGGACGCAGCGACTGTTCGAGGTCCTCCTCCTCCGCGGCGACGGCCGGTGCGAGAAATTGTGTGCTCGCTGGCACTTACGCTGCTTTCAACGCCTGGCGCACCCGTTCCTCCGGGGACAGCTCCGGATCGACGGAGGCGAGCGCCTGCTCCGCCTCGCCGAGGGAGTAGCCGAGCTCCACCAGCGCGTCGCGGGCCACGAGATGGGGCTGCGTGCCGGCGGCGGTCGAGATCGGGACGGGCGCGTCGCCGAGCTTCTCCTTCAGCTCGAGGACGATCCGCTCGGCCGTCTTCTTGCCGATCCCGGGAATCGCCTGGAATCGCGCCGCGTCCTCGAGCACGATCGCCCGGCGCAGCTCGGCCGCCGGCGACCCGGAGACGATGGCGAGCGCGACCTTCGGGCCGACACCGTTCACGGACAGGAGCTGGACGAAGAGCTCCCGCTCCGCGGCCTCGGCGAAGCCGTAGAGCTGGAGGGCGTCCTCCCGCACGTGCAGGTAGGTGTGCAACGCAACCTCCGCGGCGCCGTCCGCCTTGCGCACGGCCGACGGCGTGGCTGCGACGAGGTAGCCGACCCCGCCGACGTCGACGACGAGGCCCTCCGGCGTGTTCGCCACCGCCTTGCCTCTAAGCCGCGCTATCAACCGGCGATCCTCAGCAGCGGCGGCGCCAGGGCATGGCAGATGGCGACCGCCAGCGCGTCCGCGGCGTGCGTGGGCGTCGGCTCGGCCTCCAACCCGAGGATCGCCTTCACCATCCTCTGCACCTGCTGCTTCTCGGCCCGGCCGTAGCCGCAGACCACCTGCTTCACGCGTGCCGGGGGATACTCAGCGCACTCGACGCCGGCGTTCGCGGCCGCGACCATGACGGCCCCGCGCGCCCGTCCGACGGAGAGTGCGGTGCGGGCGTCGGCGCCGACGAAGGATTCCTCGAGGACGACGGCATCCGGCGCGTGCGCCTCGATGAGCGCGGCGACCGCGTCGAAGATCGTCTTCAGGCGCTGCTCGGGACGCTCTGCGGCGTGTGTCTTCCACCACCCGTGGTCGATGGCCCTGAGACGCCCGTCGCTTTCTTGGACGATGCCGAACCCGCACGAAGCCGTCCCTGGATCGATGCCGATGACCTTCACGCAGCCACGTTAGGCGGCGGGTCGGACGTTTCCTCCTCGCCGATCTGTGGCGAAAAAGGGGTGATGCCCGGCAACACCTGGCTGACCTTCCCGGACGGAACCGAACACGCGCTGACAGAGGCGGTCACGATCGGACGGGACATCAAGAACGACCTCACGCTCTCCTCGCCGACGGTCAGCCGCGAGCATGCCTTGCTGGCGTTCCGCGAGGGCCGCTGGTTCGTGGAGGACCGTGGCAGCTACAACGGCACGTTCCTGAACGGGACGAGGGTGCAACCGGGGACGCCCCTGCCGCTCCGACACGCCGACCGGATCGGCATCGGTACGGAGACGGTCCTCTTCTCGTGGCCCTCGCAGGTGCTGGACCCGGACAAGACCGAGACGCTCAAGGAGATCGGACCGTCGGAGTCGGTCCAGCTCTCGGCGTTCCAGCGCCAGGTCGTGCGGTGCCTCTGCGCCCGGTGGCTCGCGGGAGCGAGCCTCGAGACCCTGCCCTCGAACGAGGAGATCGCTGCGGAGCTCGGCACGCCTGGGGCGACCGGCACGATCAAGGCGGCGCTGCGGCGCATCTACGCGAAGGCAGGGCTGTCGGAGCAGCCCGCCCACGCGAAACGCCGCGCGCTCTGCCGGTTGGCCCGGGAAAGAGGCTGGATTTGATGCCCATGGGAGTGACCGCGTGGGTAACCCAGGTTTCCCTCAGGGCTTCGACCCCTCTTTCCTAGGCGAAATCGTCGAGCAAAAGCTCCAGCCCCTCGGGGTGATCGCCCGACGGGACCAAGACGAGGCTGAGCTTCGGCGCGCCGAGCCGCTGCTGGCGCTCACCTTCCGGGCAGCCGTCATACCGTTTCGCGTCGTCAACGGACTTGCGCGATTTGCTGCAGCCGAACCGTCGCCCGAGCCGACGACGTCGCCGACCACAGACACGACCTACACGACGATCGACGTGACGACGACGACGGGATTCACGACGACCTCGGGCCGTGAGCCCGGCTACACCGCGACTGCTTCCAGCACCCGCTCGGGGATGTCGAAGTTCGCATAGACGTCCTGGACGTCGTCGTTCTCCTCGAGCTGGTCGATCAGGCGCAGGATCTTCTTGGCGGCGCTCTCGTCGGCGACCTCGACGGTCGTCTTCGGCACGAGCGTGAGCTCCGCCGATTCGACGGTGAACCCCGCGGCCTCGAGCGCCTCGCGAACCGCGGTCAGCGACTCGGGCTCCGACACCACCTGGTAGGTCGAGCCGTCGAGCGAGACGTCGTCGGCCCCTCCCTCCGCGGCGGCGAGCGTCAAATCGTCCTCGTCGACGCCGTCGGCAGGCACGAGCACCACTCCTCGGCGCTCGAACAGCCACGCCACGGCCCCGGAGCCGCCGAGGTTGCCGTCGTTCTTGTCGAACGCGTGGCGAACGTCAGAGGCGGTGCGGTTCCGGTTGTCGGTCAGCGCCTCAACGATCACGGCGACGCCGCTCGGGCCGTAGCCCTCGTAGATGACCGTCTCGAAGGCCTGCGCATCGGAGTCGGCGCCGGAGCCGCGCGCGATCGCCCGCTCGATGTTGTCCTTCGGCATGGAGTACGAGCGCGCCTTCTCGATCGCGTTCTGAAGCGCAAGGTTGCCGGCCGGATCCGCTCCGCCTTCCTTGGCCGCGACGATGATCGCGCGCGAGAGCTTCGAGAAGAGCTTGCCGCGCTTCGCGTCGGCGGCGCCTTTCTTGTGCTTGATCGACGACCACTTGCTATGCCCGGACACTCAGCCCCTCCTTGACTCTCTCGAGAAACAGCTCGTGGACGCGCGTATCTTCCGTGAGCTCTGGATGGAATGCTGCGACGAGGAAACGGCCTTGGCGCGCGAGGACGGGCCGGCCGTCGTGCTCTGCGAGCACCTCGACCTCGGGACCGGTCTCGCGTACCCGCGGGGCGCGGATGAACACTCCGCGGAGCGGTCGCTCCTCGCCCCGCAGATCGAGGTCGGCCTCGAAGCTCGCAACCTGCCGGCCGTAAGCGTTCCGCTCGACCTCGAGATCCACGAGCCCCAGGTGGTTGCGGTCGAGCACGATCATCCCCGCGCAGGTGCCGAAGACAGGTCCGGCGAACGTGCGGACGGCGTCGTCGAGGCCGTACAGCCGCATCAGGCGCATGAACGTCGTCGACTCACCGCCCGGCACGACGAGCCCATCGAGTCCCGCCAGCTGCTCGGGCTTGCGCACCTCGACGACGTCCGTACCGAGGCGGCTCAGCATCGCGGCGTGCTCGCGAAAGTTGCCCTGGACGGCCAGAACGCCGACGCGTGGCCGCATTACCAGCCTCGGGTCTCGAGCAGCTCTTCAGGTCGAAGCGCCGCCGCGGACAGGCCGCTCATCGCGTCGCCGAGGCCGCGCGAGACGTTGGCGAGGATCTCGGCGTCGTTGTAGTGCGTGGTCGCCTCGACGATCGCCTTCGCGCGCTCGCTCGGATTCCCGGACTTGAAGATCCCGGATCCGACGAACACGCCGTCGGCGCCGAGCTGCATGCAGAGCGCGGCGTCGGCCGGGGTTGCGATGCCGCCCGCGGTGAACGTCACCACGGGCAGGCGTCCGTTCTCGGCGACCCAGCGCACGAGCTCGACCGGCGCCTGGAGATTCTTCGCCTCGGTGTAGAGCTCGTCCGGATCCATCGCGCCGAGCCTCTTGATCCCGCCGAAGACGGCCCGCATGTGGGTCACGGCGTTCACGATGTCGCCGGTGCCGGCCTCGCCCTTCGTCCGGATCATCGCCGCGCCCTCCGCGATCCGTCGCAGCGCCTCGCCGAGATTCGTGCAGCCGCAGACGAACGGGACGGTGAACTTCCACTTGTCGACATGATGCGCGGTGTCGGCCGGGGTCAATACCTCGGACTCGTCGATGTAGTCGACCTCGAGCGCTTCGAGGATCTGGGCCTCGACGAAGTGGCCGATGCGAGCCTTGGCCATGACGGGAATCGTCACGGCCTCCTGGATCTCGACGATCTTGTCCGGATCGGCCATGCGGGCGACGCCACCCTCGAGGCGGATGTCCGCAGGCACGCGCTCGAGCGCCATGACGGCCACGGCGCCGGCCTCCTCGGCGATTCGAGCCTGCTCGGCGGTGGTCACGTCCATGATCACGCCGCCCTTGAGCATCTCGGCGAGGCCGCTCTTCACCCGCATCGTCCCGATCTCAGCCATCGCCGTCGATTTTAGCCTTGCGCCGCGAGTCCCCCGCGGCCATGTCCCGTGCCAGGCACGAGCCGTGGCCGATCCGGACGGTCCAAAGCGCCTAGAACCGGGGGACTGGTCCCTTCGAGTCACGTCCGGTGCCAGGCACGGGACGCGTCTCCTATGGACACGTCAGCCCTTGAGGCAGCCGAAGACCTTGTTCATCTCTTCGAGCGGAGGCGTCACCGTCCACAGGAGAACCGCGTTCTTCTGCGTCCGCATCACGTCGAGGATGTGGGGGCGAAGCTTCTTCGGGGCGAAGCGGCGGAACGCTCGCTGGATGGCGAGCGCATCGTCCGAGTTCTCCCCGAAGGCGATCGTGACCGCGTTCCCCGGCTCGTGGGCGAGGAGCCCGCCGTTCGGCGCGGCGGCCGCCACGACGCCCACGTTCGCGTTCTCCGTCGTGACGTCGTATCCCTTTCCGCGCAGACATTTCGCCGTCGGCTCGGCCTTGTAGACGGAGGGCTCCGTATCGCAGCCTGCCGCCAGGAAGGCAATTGCCGTAACGAGGAACACGAGTCGCCGCATCGCGCGGCGACTGTACCGCGCGGCGCGGCTAGTGGCTGGGAAGGACCTCGAAGTGAGCCATCATGCCCATCGCGTGATGCTCGAGGATGTGGCAGTGGTACATCCATTCGCCCGGACGATCGTCGGGTAGCCAGGCGATCCGAACGTTCCCTTTGCGAGGGACGTTCACGGTGTCCTTCCACGAAAGAACCGACTGAGGCCGTCCATTCTCCTCGAGCACCTGGAAGAAGAAGCCGTGGAGATGGAAAGGATGATCCTGACCCGTCTCGTTCACGAGATCCCACACCTGGAGCTCTCCTACGCGCACGGGTTCGTCACGTTGGTGCAGTCCGCCGTGCATCAGCGCCTTCATGCTGACGGTGCGGGTCGCTGCCGCAGTACGAGAAACGAGCGCATCGATTTGCCGGAACGCGTCGGGAAGCTTCGCTCGCGACGGCGCAGCCGGGCCGACGCTGAGAGTGCCGAACCGCTGCACCGCGGACTCTCCCTTTCCTCGGTCGTATGAAAGCGCTTCGATCTCGATCAGCTCGCCCTCCACGAATGGCCCAACGGCGAGATCGAGTCGTTCACCGGGGGTGACAAGCACCTCCTCTGCCTGCAGCGGCCTCGGAAGGAGGCCACCGTCGGTACCGATGATCGAGAACGGCCGCCCGCCGATCGAGAGGCGGACGAATCGTGTATTGGCGGCATTGACGATCCGCCAACGTTCGATCTGCCCTCCGGCGATATGCAACTCGGCCTCCTGTTTGCCGTTCAGCAGCACCTCGCCCTCGCGCCCGGCGTGATGTTCATGGGGGTCGCCGAAGGGAGCGATCTGCCCCTCGTCGTCGAGCTTGACGTCGTCGAGCACGAGCACTCGTTCTCGATCGAGCACGGGCTCATCGGGGCCGCGCACGATCAGCGCGCCGTAGAGCCCGCGCTCGATCTGCTCCGTCTCGTTGACGTGCGAGTGGTACCAGAACGTTCCCGCATCGGGAAGGACAAATCGGTATTCAAATGTCTCGCCTGGCTCGACCGCCCACTGCACGCTTTCGGTGCCGTCCATCTCGGCCGGGAGACGAATTCCATGCCAGTGAATCGTCGTCGGTTCGTTGAGCCGGTTGGTCAACGGCACCACAAGCGTGTCGCCAACCTGAGCCTCGATGACTGGTCCCGGCACTTCGCCGTTGAACGCGAAGCCGCGAACGCTCCTTCCGGGCGCGATCTCCCAATCGACCTCGCGCGCCTCGAGCGGCACCGTGATCCTTCCGTTCTCCATGCTCTGCTCTCCCCTGCTTCAGCCCTCGGACATCCCGCTCGCCTTGACACCGTAGCGCCATTTGCCTCGACATTTCAGCCCGACGGTCTTACGCTGTCGCGGACTCACATGAGGCGTCGGACATCAGCCTTCCTGCTCATCCTCGCGGTACTTGGGGCTACATCCACTGCTCTAGGTGCGGGCCCGAGGGGAACCCGCAGCAATCCCTATCCGATCAGAACGATGATCCGAGTTCCCGCAGGAGACGGCTGGAAGCTCAGGGTGAACAAGAGCATCCCCAACGCCACGCGAGCCGTGCTGAAGTGGAACAAGTTCAACCCGCCGCCGAGGGCAGGAAACCAGTTCTTCATCGTCAACCTCACGCTGGCGTACACAGGTAAGGGTTTCGAGTCTCCATTTCCCCCTAGCCGGATCTTCGTTGTCGGCGGATCGAACCTCCCCTACTCGGTGACGGACTCCTCATGTGGCGGGATACCGGCGCAGCTGCACTTCCGTACGAACGTGCGGTCCGG
>WNGB01012814.1_pt1 | contig 11345 bp, 10 predicted proteins | sample 5400681 | NCBI WGS metagenome assembly WNGB01 (sample SAMN13153367, study PRJNA577476) | soil metagenome | isolation source: 115 cm soil or saprolite under grassland replicate 2 | place: USA:California | collected 2016-06-15 | reverse complement strand
CGCACGCTTCCCCATGACCGCCCCCAATCGTCGCCGATGATGACGACGTCATTCGCGGCCGACCCACGGGTCCCTGCCGACTAACGACTCAGGTCACTAGACAAGCTCGAGCTGCCGGTGGGCCTCCAGGCCGGAGACCCCGATACCGACGAGGCGCAGGGCCCCTGGCCGGTCGCCGAGCGCGCGATCGAGGCAGGCGCAGGCGAGCTCCCAGATCCGCCCCGCGTCGTCGGTGCCGACCGGGATCGAGGTCGAGCGGGAGCGGATCGAGAAGTCCGTGTAGCGCACCTTCGTCGTCACGGTTCGGCCGGTCTGGCCCGACGTCTCCAGCCGCTCGGCCACGAGCTCGGCAAGCCGCCGCAGCTCCTCCTGCAGCCTCTCCACCTCGGCGACGTCACGAGGGAAGGTCTCCTCCGCGCTGATCGAGACGGTCTCCGAGGTCAGGTCGAGCCGGCGCGGGTCGATCCCGCGCGCGCGGTCGCGCAGCAGCGGCCCGAGCTTGCCCGGGAGCAGGCTGCGCAGCCGATCGTCCTCGAGAGCGGCTAGCGCGCCAATCGTCTCGACCCCGCTACGGCCCAGCCGCTCCTCCGCTCGAGGGCCGACCCCGGGGAGCCGCCGCACCTGGAACGGCGCCAGGAACCAGGCCTCGCGGCCCGCCGGCACGACCGTGATCCCGCCTGGCTTGCGCCGGTCGCTCGCGATCTTCGCGACGACCTTGCAGGTGGCGACGCCGAGCGAGCAGGAGAGGCTCGTCGCCCCGCGCACGGCCGCCTGCACCGCCTCCGCCACCGCCCGCGCACGCGCGAAGTCCTTCGCCACCTCGCCCACGTCCAGGTAGCCCTCGTCCATGCCGGTTCGCTCGACCGTCGGCACGACCTCCCGCACCGCGCTCCAGACCGCCCGCGAGTAGTCCGAGTAGAGCCGCTTGCGTGGCGGTAGGAAGACCGCCTGAGGGCAGCGGCGCAGGGCCTCGGCACAGGACATGGCCGAGTGGATCCCGTACCGGCGCGCGACGTAGTTGGCCGTCGCGACCACCCCGCGGCCATGCGGGTCGCCGCCGATCACGAGCGGCCTCTTGCGCAGCTCGGGCGCCTCCAGCTCCTCCACCGCCGCGAAGAAGGCGTCCAGGTCGAGGTGCGCGACGATCATGAGTCGCCCCGGTAGACGGTTCGCATCGGGACGCCGAGCCGGCCCGCCACGAAGGGGATCGTCGCTCCCTGCACGATCACCGAGAACGCGACCACGACGAACACGATCCCGTAGATCCGGTCGGCACCGCCGACGCCCTCCAACAAGGCGAAGGCGGCCAGCAGGATCGGCACGGCCCCCTTGAGGCCGCTCCACATCACGAATACCCGCTCGCCCCGCCGCAGTCGCGCAGGCAGGAGCAGCGGCCCGGTCGCGAGCGGCCGCGCGACGAAGGCGAGAATCAGCGCGATCAGGATCGCGTCGCCCCAGACCGGCTCGAGGTTCACCTTGTTCACGCTCAGCCCGAGCGCGACGAAGACCACGACCTCCGCAAGGCTCGCGAGTGAGGTGTGGAACCGCTCGACGTCGTCCCGGTGCGGGTAGCTCGCATCGCCGATCAGGATTCCGGCCACGAAGACGGCCAGGAACCCGGAGCCGTGTGCAACCGCTGCCACGCCGTAGATCACCCCGGCTGCAGCGAGGCTTCGCAGCGGATAGAGCGCGGGGTTCGCAAGGTGGATTCTCCGGAACGACTCGAGGATGACCAGGGCACCGACCAGACCGACGGCCAGCCCGACCGACATCTCGACGACGAACTCCCGGACGACGACCCAGAACGTCGAGTCGGCGTGCGTGGCGAACTCGAGCATCCCCAGCATGAGCGCGATCCCGACCGGGTCGTTGACGCCCGATTCCCCTTCCAGGATCGTGCCGGTCCGCCCGCCCACCTCGCGCTTGCCGAGCACGGAGAACATCACTGCAGGGTCGGTGGGCGCGAGCGCGGCACCGAGGATCCCCGCTCCGGTCCAGCTGAAGTCGAACAGGTAGCGCCCGGCCAGGGTCATCAGGCCCGCGGTCGCGAAGGTTCCGAGCACGCCCAGCATGGAGATCGGGACCACTGAGCTGCGGAAGCGCGTCCAGCCGACGCGCATGCCCCCGTCGAAGAGGATCACGATCAGCGCGACCACCGCGACGCGCTCGACGTCCTTGATCGAGAGCTGCCGCCCCAGACGCGGCGCGAAGTGGGCAGCGAGGGCGGCCGCCAGCAGGAAGATCGCAGGCGCGGGCACCGGGATCCGCTCGCTCAGCTTGTTCGCGAGCACGGCGAGCGCGAAGACCGCCGAGACGACGAGGACGATCAGCCCGAAGTCGGTGATCTCGCCCATCGGCCCGAGCCTAGAGCACCGGGTTGCCGACGCTAGAACTCGGCGGCCAGGGCGCGCTGGGCAGCGTCGGCGGCGACCTCGGCGGCTCGGCGGGCGCGCCCCAGGCGCGCGTCGTCGGCAACCGTGGCCAGGTTGATCTCGACGAGCCGGCTCGTCGCTTTCGCAGCCCCGGCGGCCAGGCAGGCCGCGGCCGCGGCGTCGGCGCGGGCCGAGCCGTCCGCGCGCTCGGCTGCCTCGGCTGCGAGCAGCGCAGCATCGGCCGCGGCCTCGCCGATCGCAAGCGGCACCTCGGCGGCCTTCGCGAGCGAGCGAGCAAGCCCGGAGTCCCGCCGCTCGAGCGAGGTCAGCGCATGGTCGTAAGCCAGCGCGTCCTGCTGGGCGAGCGCGAGCAGCCGGTCGCGCAGCTCGATCGCCTGTGCGCGGGCTCCGGCTGCGTCGCTCCAGCCTTCGGAGCGCTTCGCCGTCTTGGCAACGAGGCCGGCGGCCAGCGCGGCCGAGACCCCGGCGACCCAGCCGGAGCCCGGAACCGCCTCGCCCGAGGAGATCGCCTCGGCCAGCTCCCGGGCGAGCGACCCCTCGGGCATTAGAAGAAGAACTGCTTCCACGCCGTCCACCAGTCGTCGGCGCGGGAGACGAGCGTCCGCGCATCGAGGAGCTCGACCCCGGAGCGGAACCGGCGCGTCGCCGGCGGCGCCGTCCACTTGTACTCGACCTTGACCTCGCACGGCTTGCCCGGATCGTAGGGCTCGACGGCCTGCAGGTTCGAAAGCGCCTGCTTGGCGCCGGCCTCGACCAGCTCGCGCGCCCGCGCGGGTGTGAGCAACCGCGCGCTCTTCACGCCCAGGCCTCGCTTCACCTCGACGGTGGTCAGCCCGTCGCCGAGCAGCTCGATCCCCTCGCGGCACGCAGCGCGGTCACCGGTCACGAGCAGCACCGGGCACCCCCAGGTGCCACAGAGCGCGGCGTTGATCCCGGTCTCGCCGACGAGGGTGCCGTTGAACCAGAGGTTCTGGAAGTCCGGCCCCGAGACGGTGTGGTTGAGCACGCCGTCCTCGGTGCCGGCCATCGCGTGCATGCCGACGAAGAGCGCGGCGTCGACGCCCTGCTCGAGGAACTCGGTGTACTCCGTCCACTCCTCCTGCACGACGTACTCGCAGCCGGGATCGAGCTCCTCGGGCAGAAGCGAGTTGAAGTTGTAGCCCTTGCCCGCGCCGTGGCAATCCATCACGACGACCTCGGTCGCGCCGGCCGCCTTCGCGCCGCGAACGGCGGCGTTGATCTCCTGCGTGTAGAGCTTGCGCCCCTCCTCGTAGAGGGCCTCGCCGCCGGCCGTCTGCTCCGGGCGAACGATGCCGGCAACGCCCTCCATGTCGCTGATGACGAAGACCTTCACACTTGTAGCCTCTCATCGATGGAGACCGGACTCCAGGGGAAGCGCGTGCTTGTCACGGGGGCATCCGGCGGGATCGGCTCAGCCTGTGCGCGGGCCTTCGCCGGGGAGGGCAGTGAGGTCGTCGTCCACTACCACCGGGGGCGCGAGCGGGCCGACGCGCTGGCGAAGGAGCTCGGCGGCGCGCTCGTCGTCGGCGCCGACCTGACAGACGAGGCCGAGGCCGAGCGGCTCTTCACGGAGGTGGGCACGCTCGATTCCTGCGCCGCGGTCGCGGGTGTCTGGCCCGAGGAGGACGTGCCGGTCTGGCAGCTTCCGCTCGAGCGCTGGGAGGCGACGCTGCGGGCGAACCTGACCGCGACGTTCCTGACCGCCCGCGGCTTCCTGCGGGAGGTGGAGCGCAGCGGTCACGGCAGCCTCGTCCTCGTCGGCTCGACGGCCGGGCTCTTCGGCGAGGCCGGACACGCCGACTACGCGGCCGCGAAGTCGGGGATCCTGCACGGGCTCCTGCTGAGCCTCAAGAACGAGGTCGTCCGCGTCGCCCCTCGTGCGCGCGTCAACGCTGTCGCCCCCGGCTGGACCGAATCGCCGATGACGCGCGGCTCGCTCACCCCCGAGACCCTCGAGCGGGTGACGAGGACGATGGCTCTGCGCGAGGTGGCGCAGCCCGTGGACGTCGCTCGCGCCGTGGTCGTGCTCGCCTCGGATGAGCTCTCCGGCCACGTCACCGGCCAGGTCGTGACCGTCGCCGGCGGAATGGAGGGCCGCGTCGTCAACGACTGAGCGAACCGAGGTCTACGGGACTGTGTCACCGGAGCTTGTCCGAAAAGGCGACGGCGGGCCGCGGCCCGCCGTCTGAAACTCCGAACAGCCGCAGGATGATTGCCGTCAGTCCCCGACCGGAAGGAGTCATGCCGGAGATCGGCAAAATTCGAAACGCACTTGAGGGTTTGTCTCGGAGACCGAAGCCCGCTGCTGCGGGCTTCATGAACTACAGGCGGGGCCGCCGCCCGGCCCCGCCTGAGTCTCCCGTGAGAGAGAGCCGCAGTTGCATCTCCGGAGGGCCCCGCCGCATCGGGCCCGCTCCGTTTCGATGAGCTGCCCCCGCCGCATCGGGGCGCTCTATCGCTTGCACGAGGAGTATCGCAATTGGGGCCTCGCTTGATCTATCCCTCGTTCATGGTTGACTGCCTCACTTCACCTGAGTCGAGAGCTGCCGAAGTCCAGCGCCGACGCCGTCTGAGTAGAGTCAAACCCGCATGAGCAGCCGATTCCAGGAGCGTCTGAACAGCGGCCCGATCGTCGTGGGCGACGGCGGCATGGGCGTGTTGATCTCGAGCGCGGTGCCGAGGCTGCGTTGCCCCGAGGAAGCGAACATCCGCTCACCGGAGAGCGTCGTCACGCTCCACACGAGCTTCATCCGGGCCGGAGCCGACCTGATCGAAACGAATACCTTCGGCGCCAATAGGCGCAAGCTCGCGCAGCAATACCTGGAGGACGAGTTCGAGCGGATCAACAGCGCGGGCGTGAAAGTCGCACGGGAGGCGCGGGAGGTCTCCGGCCGGGAGGTCTTCATCGCAGGCTCGATAGGCCCCCTGGGCGACCTCGCCGGCATTCCGCCCGAGCGGCGCGGCGAGATCTTCGCCGAACAGGCCCGGCTCCTGGACGGGCGCGGCGTGGATCTCTTCATGATCGAGACGTTTTACGAGCTTGACGAGCTCGAGACCGCAATCGAAGCGGTACGCGGGGTCTCCTCGCTTCCGATCGTGGCGACCCTGACCTTCGACGAGGGCGCGGAGACGCTCGCGGGCGTGAGCGCCGCCGAAGCGGCGGAACGCCTGCGGCCGCTCGACCTGGCCGCGATCGGCGCGAATCACGGCGCGGGCCTCCACGCTGCGCTCGCCGCGCTCGAGGCGATGGGCGCAGATGGCGGCCCACCCCTCGCCGCGCTGCCGAACGTCGGCCTCGCGAGCCTGAGCGGCGGCCGCGTCATCTACCCGCACGCCACGCCTGAGTACTTCGCGGAGTTCGCGGCGCACGCGCGCCGGCTGGGAGCCCGCCTGATCGGCGGCTGCTGCGGGACGACCCCGCTCGAGATCGCCGCGATTCGTTCCGCGGTCGACGAGGAGCGCGAGCCGAGCGCGCCACTGGACGTGCTGGAGCGCGCCCTGCCCGAGCCCAGGCTCGACGGCGGCCCCCAGGAGACCGAGCTGGCGCGCAAGCTGCGCGAGGGCGAGTGGGTCACCTGCGTCGAGCTCGACCCGCCGAAGGGCGGCACCTACGACTCGATGCTGAGCGTCGTGCGGACCCTCAAAACCTCCGGTCTGGTCGGCTTCGTCGACATCAACGACAACCCGATGGCCCGGGCTCGGGCCAACGCGCTCATGGCCGCCGTCGCGATCGAGCGCGATTGCGGTGTCGAGACGATCCCGCACGTCACCCCGCGCGACACCTCGATCATGGGGCTCGAGTCGCTGCTCCTCGGCGCCCACGCGGAAGGCGTCCGCAACGTGCTCTCGGTCACGGGCGACCCGACGGAGATCGGCGACTACCCGGGCTCACGCGGCGTCTACGAGGTCGACTCGATCGGTCTCTCCCACGTCGTCTCGAAGCTGAACCAGGGCGAGGACTACAACGGCAAGGGAATCGACGCGCCGACCTCGTTCTTCCTCGGCGTCGCCGTGAACCCCTCCGCGGACGATCTCGAGACCGAGGCCGAGCGCTTCCGCCAGAAGATCGCCGCGGGAGCGAGCTTCGCGATGACGCAGGCGCTCTTCGACCTCTCCTATCTCGACCGGTTCGCGGAGCTGATCGGCGGCTGGCCGGTGCCGCTGCTGCTCGGAATCTTCTACGTGCGCAGCTACCAGCTCGCGGTGCGGCTGCACAACGAGGTGCCGGGGATCGTCGTGCCCGAGGAGGTGCAGCGGCGGCTCGAGCAGGCAGGACCGAACGCAGGCACCGAGGGTCTGGCCCTGGCGCGCGAGCTCTACGCGCAGGCGCGCGAGAAGGTGGCCGGCGTCTATGTGATCCCGCCCTTCAAGCAGCCCGAAGCCGCGCTCGACGTGCTCGAGTAAGCGAAGAGGCCCGCGCGGCGCGAGAGGAAGGTGCATCTAGGCGCCGCAACGACCGGTCGAGACCGGCGTGCGGGCCGAGGCGAGGGTACGCCGTACGATCGATGACGGCACGCCGTAACCACCGTCGCCTTCGGCGCGCGCCGCAAAGACTGTCGTCTGCACTGCTCCCGAGGCGTCCACCGCCGGGCCGCCCGAGTCGCCCTGGCGGATGTCTCCGCTCAGGCTCGTGATCGTACGCCTAGTCGAGCGGCCGTACGCGTCCTGGGCGAAGACGGTCGAGGTGTCGCCGATCCTGCCGGGGGCGGCGTCCAAGGGACCGTTTTGGGGGTAGCCGACGACCGCCACCGGCGTGCCCGGCCTTGGATCGACGAGGCGTAGCGGCCGCAGGGAGAGGCCCGGTACGCGCAGCACGGCGATGTCGTTCCGCGCGTCGAAGGCGATTGCCCGAGCCGCCAGCGAGCCGCCAGCGAGCATGGTCACCGTCGTATCGTCCTCGCCGGCGACGACGTGCGCCGCGGTCACGACCACCCCCGGCCCCGCGACCCAGCCGCTCCCCTCGATGCCGAGGCCACAGGCGGTGCCGATGATCCGCACCACGCTCGGCCCTGCGGCGCGCACGCCCGATTGCTCCAACACGCGCCGGTCGGGCGGCTCGGTCGGCACGGCGGGGCCCGCCAGGCTCGGGAACGGGTCGATCCGCGCAAGCGTGTTCAGGAGGCTCCGCGGCGGGACGATCGAGTTCAGGCGCTGGAGCACAACCGAGCGCTGTACCGCTCGCCGAAGCTGCGTCTGGCCCGGCAGCTGAAGCGCCATCGCCCCGAGCACCCAGACCACGCCGAGCCCGATCAGCGCCCCGGCCGCCAGACCGCCGGCCGAGTCGAGGAGCCGCAGGCTCGGGGCGCGCTCGCGGCTGCGAATGACCCCGCCGATCGTGCTGCCGAGGACCTCGAGGGCCACCGCGAAACCGACGGCGGCAACGAGCGCCACCACCGGCGCATACCGCGAGCTCGCGCCGTGGGCGAGGACGAGCGGGGCTAGGCGACCGCCGAGGAAGGCGCCCGCGAGCAGGCCGGCGAGCGAGAGGCCGCTCCAGACGAGCCCCTGCACCGCACCGCCGACCGCGGCGAGCACGACGAGCGCGAGCGCCACCCAATCGACGACGGTCATCAGCGGGTTAGGCTAAACGCCATGGACGGCTCGGAGCTGCAGGAGTTCATCGACCGCTACAACGCGGCCTGGGGCGAGCACGACGTGGACGCTATCGTGGCCATGCACACCGAGGATTCGGTCTTCGAGAACCACGTCACCGGCAACGTGAACGTCGGCCGCGAGCAGATCGGAAAGGCCGTCTCGGGCATCTTCTCCGTCTTCCCCGACCTCTCGTTCGAGACACGGCGCGCCTACATCCGCGCCGACCTGGTCGTTCAGGAGTGGACAGCGCGCGGGACGCACGAAGGCCCGATGACCCGTTCCGGGATCGAGGTGCCGCCCACGGGCAAGAAGGTCGAGTACCGCGGCATGGACGTGATCCCGATCCGCGACGGCCTCGTCGCTCGCAAGGACGTGTACTCGGACTCGGTTACGCTGCTGCGCCAGCTGGGCCTGACGGAAATCTCCTAGCTAGACTGTCTCTCGCTCGCGGGGGCGTAGTTCAGTTGGTTAGAACGCCGGCCTGTCACGCCGGAGGTCGCGGGTTCGAGTCCCGTCGCTCCCGTCTCTCGAAGTGCCTGCAAATAAGCAACTCATGTTGTCGACATAGACGCGTTTTCTCGTTCTCGTGGCCCATTCGTGGCCCAGGCCTCATAGCGTAAATTACCTGCAAATCAGGCATTTCCATGCAAAAGGTCGTGACCGGTCGCACGAACTAACCAGGTCACGAGGGTCCCAGCTCAGGAAGCCGGACTAGTCTGCCCCGACGCCGGCTCTCAAGTAGGCGAGCACGGCGAGCACTCGCCGGTGCGACTCGGGATTCGTATCGAGCCGGAGCTTGAGGAAGATCTGCTTCACGTGGGCCTCGACCGTGCGCTCGGTGACGAAGAGGCGCGCAGCGATTGCCTTGTTCGACAGCCCTTCGGCGACGAGGCCCAACACTTCGCGCTCGCGCTCCGTCAGTTCTGCGAGCGGGTCTTCGCGGCGGCGGCGTCCGACGAGGCGCGAGACGATCGTCGGATCGATCACGGTCTCGCCGTCGGCCAGGCGGCGGAGGGCATCGACGAGGATCGCGACGTCGAAGACCCGCTCCTTGAGCAGGTAGCCGACGCGCACTGGGTGCTCCTCGAGCAGGCGCATCGCGTAGCTGGGCTCGACGTACTGGGAGAGGACGAGCACGCCCACCTCCGGGTGCTCGGCCCGGATCTGCTGCGCGGCCACCAGGCCCTCGTCCGTATGGGTCGGCGGCATGCGGATGTCGACGATCGCGGCGTCCGGCTGTGTGAGCTGAACATGCCGGAGCAGCCCGTCCGCGTCCTCCGCCTCCGCGACCACGTCGATCCCCGACTCCTTGAGTAGGCGGACAATCCCTTCGCGAGTGAGCATGACGTCGTCGGCAACGACTACTCGCATGGGATAACCGCCCGGACGCTGTGAGGCCGCACCTCGAGCGAGCCGCCAAGCGCGCCCACCCGGTCGGCGATGTTAAGGAGCGCCGACGCGCCTGCGGCGCCGTCGTCTCTGACCTGGACGACAAGCTGCTCGTTCTCGCGGGCGACGTCTACGGATACAAACGTCGCCCTCCGTCCAGCCGCGTCGGCGATCGCCTCGGCGACCGTCAGGTAGGCAGCCGTCTCGATCGGCGTGCCGTAGCGCTCCGGCGGCACCTCGCCGAGCTCGACCGGCAACGGCGCCTCCTCGGCGAGCGTCGCTAATGCGGGCGCGAGCCCCGCTTCGGCGAGGATCGCCGGGTAGATCCCGTGGGCAAGCTCGCGCAGTTCCCCGAGCGCAGCTTGGGCCTCGTCGCCCGCCGAGGCGAGGAGCGTCGCGTTCCCCTGGTCACCCCCGGCCTCGGCACCGGCCCGCGCCACGCGCAGGTCGTAGGAGAGGGCGAGGAGGCGCTGCTGGGCTCCGTCGTGAAGATCACGCTCGAGGCGGCGCCGCTCGGCGTCGCCGGTTTCGACAATCCGAGCGCGCGAGGCGCGAAGGTCCTCGAGCTGAGCGAGTGCCTCGGCCTGGAGCTGCTCGTTCTCGACGGCGAGCCGCGCCGCGGAGCCGATCTCACGCTCGAGCGCCGGTCCCTCGAGCAGCGCGGCATCGTGGACGACGAACGCCACCGGCCGCCCGTCCCTGACGATCGGCGTCACCGCCCGACCATGCCCTGGAACCGGCGACTCCGTTCGATACCCACGCCCGTCGACGAAACGCTGCGCCTCGGGAAGCCAGTAGGCCACTTCGAGAGCCGGATCGCCCACGGCCGCGGCGAGCGCATCTCGGAGCGTGCCCGGTGGCGGAGCCTCCCCCAGCTCGCCCGCGAGCCGCGAGACCGCGGCTCGAGTTCGGCGGGTCTCGAGGACACCCCTGGCGAGACCGAGGGCGAGCACAGCGACGGAAAGCGAGAGTGCGAGAAAGATGGACGAGAACCCTGCGCTGCGCGGGTCCTCGAGCGGCGTGCGCAGGAGCGCGACCGCGTAGGCGCTCGCGGCGCCACCGGCCAGCACGCCGGGGACGAGCGGCGGCAGGAGCACGCGCCGCGCAGGTCCGCTCGCCGTGAGCAGCCGCCAGGCGCCCATCACGACGAGCAACAGGCCGATGGCGAGACTCGAGCGGAGCCAGATCTGGTCGAGGGTCCGCGCAACCCCAGGGTCCGCGTGGACGAGGAACGAGTTGTAGAGGCAGTTGCGCCAGCAGTAGGGATCGAGGAACGGGTCGCGGAAGAGCGCCCGGCCGAGGCTCACGAACGCGGCCACCCCGTAAGCGGCAATGACCACAACCCGAACAGGCCACGACCGGAGCCGTCCGAGCGGAAGCGCGAGCACGAGGTGGAACAGGAGCGCGAGGAAGAAGGGCGTCACGACCGCGCCGAGGCTGCGGAGAAAAGGGGATCCACCGTCCCAGCCCTCCCAATCCGGCCCAAACCAGGCGATTCCGGCGAGCAGGGTCAGCAGACCGAGCCGCCTTGTCCGCGGCTCGACCCATCCGAGGAGACCCGCCGAAAGTAGGCCGAGCCCGGCCGCGAGATCGGCAGCGTGAGCGGCAGTGGACGCATGGGCGTAGGTCGCACCCGCGTAGGTCGTAAAGGGCTCTGTCGACCGGGGGACCGCGAGGATCGACGCGATCGCACATATAAGCGTGAGCACGAGGACCGCGATGCCCGCGAATCGCAATCGAGCGGCGGAGCCTGCGGCCGCCATTCCTCGAGTCTGACAGGGTGAGCACGAGAGTTGGCCCGCCGCAACGGTCTGGGCAAGAATGCCATGGCTCGGCATGAGGACGGCCGATCCGGTCCCCTCGCGGGCGAAGGAGTTAAATGAGACGGGTCAGCGGGACGAGACAGCTCGCGGCGTCAACGCTCGCCTCGGCCCTCGCCGTCGCGGT
>WNGB01017774.1_pt1 | contig 11346 bp, 8 predicted proteins | sample 5400681 | NCBI WGS metagenome assembly WNGB01 (sample SAMN13153367, study PRJNA577476) | soil metagenome | isolation source: 115 cm soil or saprolite under grassland replicate 2 | place: USA:California | collected 2016-06-15 | reverse complement strand
ACAGCAAGACCTACGGTGATCTCGATCCAGTTCCGTTGACTACTGGCAGCGGAAGCAACTTCGTGCCTGCGGACGGGGTGACTGCGACCTACAGTCGTGTGACTGGTGAGAACGCCAGTCCGCCGACTTACCACATCACCGCCACACTGAACGCGACGGTAGCCGGCGCGTTGGACAACTACATCATCACCAACGCCGGCGCGGAGTTCACGATCGACCGGGTCTCACTGGATATCACGGCCAGTAATCAGGGCAAGACTTACGGTGACACGTTCACCTTCCTAGGGACAGAGTTCACGACGGGCGCGGGTCAGTTGAAGTTTGTGGACATGGTAACCAGTGTGGCTCTGAGCAGTGCTGGTGCGGGGGCGGCGGCAACATATACGGCGCCTGGGCCCACCTATGCCATCACTGCCAGTGCGGCAGTGTTCAGCCCGGCAGGCGCTGGTAACAACTACGACATTACCTACCACAGCGGGACGCTCACTCTGAGCCAGAGGCAACTGGATATCACGGCTAATAACCGAACGAAGACCTATGGTGACACGGTTACATTTGCGGGCACAGAATTCAGCACTGGTGCGGGCCAGTTAGTTAACGGCAATACCGTGACAAGCGTGACGTTGGCCAGCGCGGGCGCGGTGGCGACAGCGAGCGTGAGTGGATCACCATACAGCATCACACCGAGCGCCGCGGTAGGCACCGGCTTGGGGAATTACACGATCAGTTATTACAACGCCTCGGTTGGGCTGACGGTGAACAAGAAGCACCTGACGGTGACGGCTGAGGATAAGTCTAAGGCTTACGATGGGAACCCGTACTCGCCGTTCACCGCGACTCTGAGCGGATTCGTCAATGGTGAAACCGACAGTGGGCTGCGTGGCACTGGCGCCTTGTCAGGCGCAGCCGGATTCACCGGCAATGCCGTCGGCCAGTCTCTTCCCGGGACTTGGACGATCACGCCGACCGTGGGCACGCTCATGGCGACCAACTACGACTTCACACCGTTCGTTAATGGGACGCTAACAATTGGGTATGGCACCTGCACTGGGGGGACGCCGGGAGGCGTTATCCTGCCGCCAATTAACAGCGACGGGTCGAGCGTGTACAAGCGCAAGGGTGGCAGCACCATCCCGGTGAAGTTCACCGTCTGCGACGCAAATGGACAGCCCATCAGCAATCCATACGCGGTATTTCTCAATTATCCGCAAGGCGGCCAGTTGACCATGACGGGGAGCATTCGAGGTACGATTGATAACGTAAACGAAAGCGGCGATACCGTTATTCCCGACGTTGCCTTCACGTTTACTGGTGGACAATGGCACTTTAACATGGCGACCACCAACCTGACCGCAGGTAACACCTACACGTTCCGCATCAACTTGGCATACGGCCCTGGGATCACGTTCACGGTCGGTGTGAAGTAACAGAGCAACCAGCGCCGGGAGGAGAAATCCTCCCGGCGCTTTTGTTTTTTGTGAATGTGGGAGGGACCTTGGTGTCCCGACGGTCGCGGCTCTGAGGCCGCTGCCACATTTTCACGATCCGGCGGTCGGACACCGCCGCTACATAAGGAGAGATTCCGAAATATCGGCGTCCGCAGGTAGTTCCGGGGTAGGGTCCACTGTCCCCCAGTGGATAGTGCGCACGTGACCTGGTTCGCTCCAAAGGGACTGCGCTGAGGACAGCGCACGCTACAGCATCAAAGACGTGGCGTGCCCGACGCACACGATGCAAGGAAACTTTACCGGCGCAGAAGCTAATCCACCTGCTCAGCCGTTCGCGAGAACGGCTGAATACTAGTCAGGCAACGCTGCGGATTATTCGTGGTGCTTTACGAAATTCCCGTTCGGATCCACCTCAAACTTCGACTCTTTACCGTTCGCTTTGACCAACACTTCGTAATTCCACTTGCCATCGGGATCGTCTTCCCTCATTACCTTAACGACGTTTCCGCCGGCGGCCTTTTCCTTGATTGTCTGTTGGACAGCTGCGGGGAGCGACTTTAGGTCGACCTTTTCGCCCGGATGTTTTCCAGGTTCAGCTGCCGTGCTCAAACTAATCCCCACGCCGATTGTTATCGCCAGGACTGCTTTCGTCGTTTTCATAGTTTTAGGCTACGGCCTAACTAAAGGACCGTCCAAAGTTTTAGTATTACATTATTGTCAGTGAGCGATCGCAGTCGTCTCCTGAATACGATCTCAAAACGCGTGGAAGCGAATGTAAGATTCCCAGCAAAAACTTTTGTCTTGCCAAACATTACGATTTTGTAATAATTGGGCATTCCTTCAGGAAGATTAGGCGCGCGGTTAGTCACCGCGGCTTCAATGAAGTGGATGAAGTGGATAGGCCGCAGCCTGGTGGAGCGGGCTGCGGCCGCTGCTCTTCCCGACCCGCGTAGACGCTGTGCTTAGCGGACACTAAATCGCCGCGCCCAACTCTCCGCCGTGATTGAGCATTCGAAATTAACGGGCTAACAAAAAAAATTTCAGCGGCTTCTTCGTACGCGTGGAAGTCTCATCCGCATCTATTCGCTGTGCTGTAGAGTCCGCTGTCCCCAGCGGAGTTTTGGAGTTGAATGCGCTGGGGGCAGAGCGCGCGAGCGCTACAGCATCAGCATCGGCGTCTGACACAGGACCCCGCATCGTTGAGGCGTTTGATTCAAACGCGCCCGCTGCCTCACCTTTCAGGCTTCCCGTCTAATCTCGGGTGTCCTCGCCGCGAGCTTTGATTCAAATGCCTGAGCCGGTGCTCGCCGCGACGAACACGGCTACACCGAGCCGCATGCGCGTCCTTAAGTTTTTTCTTTCCGTGCATCAGTGGACACTGTTCTTTGTTCGCCGACATGGCTTTGGCGGCTGGGACCCAGCGAATCAGCACACGCGCGACCGGTGTGGTCGGCATCGCGATCCTTTGCAGCCGCGTTCTGGGGCTGATTCGCGAGGTAGTTTTCGCCGCCATGTTCGGCGCCAGCCGGAACATGGACGCGTTCCTGACGGCATTTCGCGCGCCCAACATGTTGCGCGATCTGTTTGCCGAGGGGGCGCTCTCTACCGCCTTCGTGACCACGTTTTCGCGGCGCATCGCCACCGAAGGCGAACGGTCGGCTTGGGACCTCGCCAGCAAGGTCGCGACACTGACGCTCGTTTTCATGAGCGCGGTCTCGCTGCTCGGCGTCGCATTCGCGCCCCTGCTCATCGATATCCTTGCGCCGGGTTTTCCCCCGGAAAAGGCGGACCTGACCGTGTTGCTCACACGCATCATGTTTCCGTTCATTCTGCTGGTCTCGCTCGCCGCGCTGGTGATGGGAATGCTGAACGCGCGACACGTCTTCGGTCCGCCAGCCATGGCATCGGCCTTCTTCAATATCGGATCGATCGTGGGTGGCGTGACGCTTTGCTACTGGCTCGATCCGCAGCCTGATTGGCGACATCCACATTTCGGGGAGCGCGGCCTGGTGGGGCTTTCGATCGCGACGTTGATCGGCGGTCTGTTGCAATTAGCCGTACAACTGCCGTCGCTGCGGCGCGTCGGGTTCCGTTTTCATCCCGACTTCAAATGGCGGGACCCGGGCGTGCGCACCATTCTCGGAATGATGGGACCGGCGATGATCGCCGCCAGCGCCGTGCAGGTGAATGTGGCCGTGAACAGCATTTTCGCGTCCGGGTTGGGCGACGGCCCAATTACATGGCTCAACATTGCGTTTCGCCTGATGCAATTGCCGCTGGGAATTTTCGGAGTGGCGGTTGCGACCGTGACGCTCCCTTTGGTGTCGCGCAGCGCAGCAGTGGGCAACGCCGATGAGTTTCGCTCGGCGCTGGCGCACTCGGTTCGGCTCGTGCTTACGCTGACGATTCCTGCAGCGATCGGTCTGATCATTCTGGCGGAACCGATCATTCAGCTGATTTACCAGCATGGCCGGTTCACGCACGAAGCCACGATCCAAACGGCCGCAGCGCTTCAGTTTTATGCGATCGGCCTCGCTGGATATTCCGCGGACAAAGTGCTTGCCCCGGCATTTTACGCGCTCGACAAACGGCACCTGCCAATGTTCGTGAGTCTCACTTCGATCGCGGTGAATTTTTCGCTGAACTGGTTCTTTACTTTTCACCTTCATCTGGGACATCGCGGGCTCGCGCTTTCGACGAGCCTGGTGGCGATCACAAATTTCTTTTTCCTTTACTCGATGATGCGTCGCTACACGAAACACTTGGAAACCGGCGCGATGCTCAAAACAATCGGGAAACTGCTTATTGCCGGCATCGTGCTGGCTGCCATTTGCTGGCTAACGTGGGAGTTTTTCTTCATGCGCTACCCGCACGCGCCGGGATGGCAAAATCTGCTGGTGATGTTGATCACGATCGGCTGCGGCGCGGGCGCATTCTTCTTCGCCGCATACTTCTTGCGCGTTTCCGAAGTTCACGATCTGGTGGATCTGGTGAGGCGACGATTTCGCCGTGCGACGTGAGTGAGGTGCAGGACATCATCACGTGTTCCGGCGGAAAGTGGGCCGATCGGTGTAGAGGCGTTTGTGTCAAACGCCTGCTGAATTCTCCAAACCCGATAGGCGCTTGGCACAAGCGCCTCTACAATCCCAGCGCTTGATCGAGATCCTCGATCAGGTCATCGGCGTTTTCGAGGCCAATGGAGACGCGCAACAACCCTTCGGGCGAGGTTGTGCCCGGGCCTTCGATGGATGCGCGGTGCTCGATCAAACTTTCCACGCCACCCAGACTCGTCGCGCGAATAAGGATTTTCGTTTTCGCCGCTACCGACATTGCCGCGTCGTACCCGTCTTTCACTTCAAGGGACAGCATCCCAGCAAACTCCGACATCTGTCCGGCCGCGATCTTATGCCCCGGGTGCGATTGCAGACCGGGATAATGCACGTGCGCGACTCTCGGATGTTGCGCGAGAAACTTTGCGACTTTCAGTGCGTTCTCCGAATGCGCGCGCATGCGCCACGGCAATGTGCGCATCCCGCGCAGGATCAGCCAGCAATCGAAAGGCGAGGGGACCGCGCCGCCCTCGTATTGGATGCTGCGGATCCGCTGAAAAAATTCATCGTTCCTTTTCGCAACGACAATTCCTCCAAGAACATCACAATGCCCGCCAAAATATTTCGTCGTGGAGTGCAGGATTAGATCGGTGCCGAGATCGAATGGTCTTTGCAGCACCGGCGCCCACGTGTTGTCGCAAACGAAAATCGCGCCGGCGTCGTGCGCGATTTCAGCCAGCGCGGCGAGATCGACAACTTTCAGCAGCGGATTGGACGGCGTTTCGGCCCAGGCCAGTTTTGTATTTGGCCGCAGCGCTTTTTTAACCGCAGCGAGGTCGCTCATGTCCACGAAATCGGCCTCTAGTCCCCAGCGTACAAAAATTTCGCGGATCAATCGTGACGTGCCGTAATACGCGTCGATATGCGCGAGGACGTGATCGCCGGGTGATAATGCCTGCAAGATCGACATGGTTGCGCCGGTTCCAGAGGCGAAGGCTGCGGCCGCTTCGCCGCCTTCGAGCATGCTCACGCCGCGCTCAAGCGTTTTCCGATTTGGATTGTCGTTACGCGAGTACATGAACCCGCGCGAGTACGTGCCCTCGATGTCGCGCTCAAACGTGGTGGACAGATAAATCGGGGCGGCCACCGCCCCGGTTGCTGGATCCACCTCGTGTCCTGCGTGAACGGCTACAGTTTCGATTTTCATTTGCGGACATTAGCCAGGTTCACGCGCTCTTGTCGATCTTTCGAGTGTAGCGTCCGCTGTCCCAGCGGAGTCGTTTAGCTGTAGCGTCCGCTGTCCTCAGCGGAGTTCTTCGTGAAAAGATCGAATGCGCTGAGGACAGCGCACGCTACAGCATTCGAGCTTGAGCGTTGGGTTTACTGCCGGGTACAAAGGTGCGCTGTGCACCGTGTGTTCAAGGATAAGCCGCCGCGATTGGATCTGATTTTTCAGCGCTCCAATGCGCCGATTTATTTCGTAACGTTCAACACGCATACGCGTGCGAGCCTGCTCGCCACGCCCGAAGTGCACGACGCCTTCATCGAATATTGTCGGCGCGCAGCCGACTTTCGCATTGGCGTCGGGCGGTATGTACTTATGCCTGATCACATTCATTTGTTTGTCCGCTTTGGAATCGGATGCACCTCGACTTTGGGGCGCGTGGGTTAAGGGATTGAAACGCGAGCTCGATCGCGTTCTACTTTCCGCGGGACATCAACCGGTGCAGCTAACAGGTCAAAAGCTCTCGTCCTTCTGGCAACCAGGATTTAACGACCATCTTCTGCGCAGCGACGAAAGCTACACCCAGAAATGGGAATATGTATTTCAGAATCCAGTGCGCGGCGGGCTCGTTGCTCGGGCTGAAGATTGGCCGTACGCCGGTGAAATTATTTGAATCGACCGAACGTGATGTTGTAGCGTCCGCTGTCCTCAGCGGAGTTGTCTGCCGTAGCTTGCATTGCCGGTTGCGGATATTCTTTGGGAAGAGCTCCGCTGGGAACAGCGGACGCTACAGATGCGCTGAGGACAGCGCACGCACTCCAAGTTTCGCAGTTGACGACGCCACGTGCCCAGCGCAAATAGCAGCTTCCCATGGACGCCGAGAGTTGCGCTGATGCAGCGGTTCACACGATTTACGACGACGAAGTTTTCCAGATGGCTTGCGAGCAGTTTCGCGTCATCGCCGATTACCTGAACATCGATCAGGACGACCGCGAATGGGCGACGTACCCCAAACGCGCCGTCGCCGTGACGCTGCCTGTGCACATGGACGACGGGAGCACGAGAGCTTTTCAGGGTTACCGTGTTCAACATCACATCGCTCTCGGACCGACCAAAGGCGGCACGCGGTTCGCGCCTTCGCTTTCGATGGGCGAAACCGCGGCGCTGGCGATGTGGATGAGCTGGAAATGCGCGCTGACTCAGTTGCCGTACGGTGGCGCGAAGGGCGGCGTAGCCGTTGATCCTTCGAAACTATCGCGGAGGGAACTCGAGGCCGTGTCGCGCCGTTACATGCAGGAAATGATTCCGTTCGTCGGTCCGCACACCGACATCATGGGCCCGGACATGGGCACCAATGAACAAATCATGGCGTGGTTCATGGACACCTACTCGGTTTACATGGGCTACGCCGTGAACGAAATCGTTACCGGTAAACCGGTCGCCATTGGCGGGACCGAAGGCCGGCGTGAAGCGACTGGTCGCGGCGTCGTGTATCTCGTTGAGCGCGCCATGAACATGCTGAAGATGGATCCGGAAAAATGCACCGCGATCGTACAAGGATTCGGCAACGTCGGTTCCGTCGCAGCTTTGTCGCTGGCCTACAAAAGCGGCGTCAAAGTCGTCGGGATCAGCGATCACACCGCTGCAATTCACAATCCGAAAGGGATCGACGTTAAAGCAGCGGAGCAACACATGCTCAAGAAGGGGAACCTGCGGGCGTTCGCTCAGGATGATCATGTAAATCCTAACCAGTTTCTAACGCTGCCGTGCGATATTCTTATTCCGGCGGCGGTCGACCGCGTGATTACCGGAAAAAATGCCGGTCAACTCAAGTGCCGCATCCTTGCCGAAGGCGCGAACGGTCCGACCACACCCGATGCGGATCTGATTCTCGACCAGCGCTGGGACGAAGTGTTCGTGATCCCGGACATTCTCTGCAACGCTGGCGGCGTGATCGTTTCATACTTCGAGTGGGTGCAAGGTTTGCAGGCCTTTCTGTGGTCGGAGTCAGAAGTGACCGACAAACTTTTCCGCATTCTCGAGCATTCGTTTGCGCAAGTAATCAGACGCGCGAGGGACCACAGGGTGTCGCATCGCACAGCCGCGATGGCCACCGGTGTTGAGCGCGTCATCAAGGCCAAACAAGTGCGCGGCTTGTTCCCATGAGCGGTTGTTTTCCAAAATGTCCGCCTCTCCCCTGGCGAAGGGGAGAGGATTGAGGTGAGGGGATCGAAGTCGCTCGTGCTGCCAAGCGAACCCTCACCCTAACCCTCTCCCTTAGGAAGGGGGGCGAAAAGTTTGCCCGACTGCCTTATGAAGTTTTCGCACACAGAAGAAAACCGTGACGGTCGGCATCTGGATGTTGTTACTGACGAAGAGGACGGGCTTCGCATCATTGTGTCGCGTCTCGGTGCGGAACTGATTAGCATGGCGCGAATCAATGAAGCCGGCGAGTGGATTGGCTTTCTTTACCGGGACAACGATGTGACGCCGTCCGAAGGCTGGGCAAATCACGCCACGGTCATGGGTTATTATCTCCATCGACTGAAGAATGGCAGCAGTCTCTATCGCGGCCACGAAATCAAGGGCGGCACCCACGGTTTTCTTCGCGCGAAAACATGGCATCTCGCCGGATCTTTTACCAACGAGAGCGGCGCTTCGCTGAAATACCGAATCACACCGGATGATTTTTCACTAATCGAATATCCGCTGAAGGTGAGTGTGAATCTCACTTATCAGATTGGCGCTAACGGTGTGGGTGTGCTCTTCGAGTTTCGGAACCATGAAGCGGAACTGACCGCACACGTGTCGTTCGGATTGCATCCAGGATTCGGTGCGGATTCATTCGAGACCTTTCATTTACAAATGCCGCGCGGATTGTACCGACGATATTTTTCGCCGGGCAATTTCTTGTCGGGCGAAACGCGTGAGGTTGAATTTCGCGGTGGCGAAATGCCGTTTCCAAGAGATGAGTTACCCGGTTCGGTGATTCTCGAACTAGCGGATGTGCCGCGACGAGTTTTCTCCTATGTCGATCCACCAAGCGGCCGATGGGTGACTCTGGACCTGACCAGCGTGCCGTACGTGACGTTGTGGTCGGACGGTGGGCCATTTCTCTGCATCGAGCCGTGCTGGGGGTTGACCGATCATCACGAGCAACGCGCATTCGAGAAGAAACAAGGTATCCAAACCATTCCGCCAGGCGGCGAATTGCGCGCCTCCTTCAGCATGACTCCGCAATTCGCTTCGTGCGATTAGACGGCGGCGTTATCACCTTACGGTTTCTGCTGTAGCCACGGCGCTGTGCACCGTCCTCGCTTAAGCAGAAACTCAAACCCGGACGCCCCACACGGGGTGGCTACAAGATTTTCCTCGTGTCCATTCGTGTGCATTCGTGATTAGCTTTTCGGCGTTATGGCCGCTTCCGCTTCACTTCGCGCCCTGCTCGACCAAGCAATTGATTACGCTGGCATGTTCCCGCCCTGCGGCCTGGCGCTGGAACCCGCGTTGCGGAACCACGCAAACTATGTGCGTTCGCCAGAAGCGTGGATGCTCAACGGATTCGTTCTGCCGGTCGAGCGGTTTGATGCCGCAAGCGAACTGCTTTCAGAATTCGAGCCTCATCATCCGCTCCACGTCGCCGCGCTCGGACCGAAAAGCACAAGTGCGGATACCTTTCTCGCCGCGGTCGCGAACGCAGCCACAGCGATTCGTTCATTCTCGAGATCCGATGTCGATCTCGTCTCGGTCAGTCATCTCGAAATGTTTTTACCGGACGATGTGGATTCTGCTTCTCTCAAAGAGGCGAGATCCATTGTGGGTGAGTTGCCGGTGTTTTGGGAAGCGCAGCCTGAGCGAGCAGAGCCAACTATTGCATTGATTGCCGGACACAACTCCGACAAGGACACGGCAACATTCGGTTACAAATTGCGAACCGGCGGAGTGACGGCTGACGCGTTTCCAACTTCGGCGCAGATCGCCCGCGCGCTGGTAACGGCAGCGACGCATCAGCTCCCGATCAAGTTTACGGCCGGGCTGCACCATCCAATCCGGCAATTCCGAGACGAAGTGAAAACGAAGATGCACGGATTTCTCAATGTTTTGGGAGCCGCAGTCCTTGCGGCGGAACATCAATGGGAGGCCAATCACGCCGTGACGATGCTCGAGGACGAAGATCCGCGCTCGTTTACGTTGACCGACGATTTCTTCGCGTGGCGCGACTGGAAAATCGATACGGGACGCCTGCAATACCGGCGCAAATTCGTGAAGTCTTTCGGCAGTTGCAGCTTTGATGAGCCGCGCGACGATTTGCGCACGCTCGGTTTCCTGTAAGGTAGGGGCGGTTCACCTGAACCGCCCAGCCAGCCTAAACAAACACATTTCGGGCTATTGAGGTCAATCGGCCCTACCATTTATGGCGCTCAAATCGTTCATTGAGGTTTCACCGGATTCGCATTTTCCGTTGGAGAATCTTCCATTCGGTGTTTTCCAACCACGACAAGGCAAACCGCGTGTGGGCGTTGCGATTGGAGATTTGATTGTTGATCTCTCCGCTTTGGAAGAACTCGGTCATTTCCGGTCGTCGGAATTTCAGAACCAAAAGGTATTCTCTGACGATTCGCTGAATTCATTTCTCAAGCTCGGGCGACGCGCGTGGCGGAAGACGCGCGAGATTCTTCAGCAGCTGCTCTCGGCGGATACTCCAATACTGCGGGATGACGCTCGACTGCGAAAAATCACCATGCGCATAACGTCGGCACGATGTTGCGTGGTCCTGAGAACGCGCTGATGCCGAACTGGAAATGGTTGCCAGTCGCATACCACGGACGTGCGAGTTCGGTGGTCGTCAGCGGGATGGATGTGCGCCGGCCGAGTGGACAGACGAAAGCACCAGACGCAACCGCGCCGACATTCGGCCCGAGCAAAAGCTTCGATTACGAGTTGGAAATGGCGTTTCTCATCGGGCCAGGCAACTCGTTAGGCGAACCGGTGCCGATCGATCGCGCCGCCGATCACATTTTCGGACTGGTCCTGATGAACGACTGGAGCGCACGCGACATTCAGGCATGGGAATATCAGCCGCTGGGCCCGTTCCTGGCGAAGAATTTCGCGACGAGCATTTCACCTTGGGTGGTGACGCTCGAAGCGCTCGAACCGTTTAGGAAATCCCTGGCGCCGCAGGATCCCGAGCCGCTTCCGTATTTGCGCGGGAAAAATGATTTCACGTTCGACATTCAGCTCGAAGCGCAGCTTCAAACGTCATCGTTGCGTGCGCCGCATGTCATCACGCGCACGAATTTCCAAAATCTTTACTGGAGCATTTCGCAGCAACTTGCCCATCACACGGTCAACGGCTGCAATCTTGAAGCAGGCGATTTACTCGCAAGCGGCACCATCAGCGGAGCAACTGAAGAATCGCGCGGCTGCATGCTGGAGTTGACCTGGCGCGGCGCGAATCCCTTGAAATTACCGAACGGCGAAACGCGCAAATGGCTTGAAGACGGCGATCGCCTAACGATCATCGGCTGGTGCCAGGGCGATGGTTACCGTATTGGTTTCGGCGAAGTAACGGGGAGTATTTTGCCGGCGTCCTGAATTCTAACGCGTTTCTCTCATTTACTGC
>WNGB01019521.1_pt1 | contig 11347 bp, 10 predicted proteins | sample 5400681 | NCBI WGS metagenome assembly WNGB01 (sample SAMN13153367, study PRJNA577476) | soil metagenome | isolation source: 115 cm soil or saprolite under grassland replicate 2 | place: USA:California | collected 2016-06-15 | reverse complement strand
ACTTCTCGTGGGAGCGCTCGGCGGCCGAGTACGTCACGGTGTATAAGAGAGTGGTGGGCGCTCGCCGGCAACCTGCGCCGATCCTGCCATGAGGATCGCGCTATCCACCAAGGGCTGCCCGGCATCTTATCTATTGACTTCTTTTGCCTGCGGCGGCGGCCCCGGTCGGGCCTGCCTTACACCGTCAAACTTGGCGCACTCGATGCAAACCAGCAGGACTGAGGGGATATGGCTTCAGACAAGGTCAAGACGTTTACAGACGGCGATTTCGATCAGTCGGTGAAGGACGGGGTTGTGCTCGTGGATTTCTGGGCGGAATGGTGCGCACCGTGCCGGCGGCTCTCGCCTACGGTCGATCAACTGGCCGAGGATTACAATGGCCGCCTTACCGTCGCGAAGATGAACATCGACGAGAACCCCATGACACCGTCGCGGTTCATGATCCGCGGCATTCCGACGTTGCTGTTGTTCAAGAACGGCGACTTGAAGGAAACGATCGTGGGATTGGCGGCGAAAGACGATTTAGTACGGCTCATCGACCGACACGTGGCGTGACATGCAGCATCACCATCAGGTGATCGTGATCGGATCCGGCCCCGCCGGGCTCACGGCCGCACTGTACGCAGCGCGCGCGAACCTCGCGCCGCTGGTCATCGAAGGCATCGAGGCCGGTGGGCAGTTGATGCTCACGACCATGGTCGACAACTATCCGGGATTCAAGGACGGCGTCATGGGTCCCGCGTTGATGATGGAGATGCGCGCGCAGTGCGTCCGGTTCGGCGGCGATATCTTCCCGGGCGACGTCACCTCAATCGATCTCTCGCATCGTCCGTTCGCGCTGAAGGTCTCGGGAACCGAGTATCTGGCGGATGCGTTGATCCTCGCGACCGGCGCCTCGGCCAAATGGCTGGACCTCGGCGTCGACAAGAAGCTCTCGGGCCGCGGGGTGTCGACCTGCGCGACGTGCGATGGGTTCTTCTTCAAAGGCCGGCCGATTGCCGTCATAGGCGGCGGCGATACCGCCATGGAAGAAGCAATCTACCTCTCGAAGCTTGCGAGCTCGGTGACGGTGATCCATCGACGGGATGTGCTTCGTGCATCAAAGGTGATGCAGGACAAGGCGCGATCCATCGCGAACGTCTCGTTCATCTGGAACACTGAAGTCGTCGATATCAAAGACCTGAACAAAGGCGAAGTGACGTCGCTCGTGCTGAAGAACGTGCACACGGCCGAGGAGAGCGAGCTTGCGGTCCAGGGCGTGTTCATCGCCATCGGACACGTTCCGAACACGAAGCTCGTCGCGGGTCAGTTGGATCTCGACGAAAACGGCTACGTCGTGACGCATGCCGGCTCGCGGACGAGCGTGCCGGGCGTTTTTGCCGCCGGCGACGTGCAGGACCACGTCTATCGCCAGGCCGTCACCGCCGCGGGATCGGGGTGTATGGCCGCCATCGACGCCGAGCGGTTCTTGTCGGGATTGGCGCACGAAGTCCCCGCCGAAACGCTCTCCGCGTAGCGCCGTCAGTTCACGGACGCGCCACAGAGACACCGAGGCACAGAGAGTTCTCTTTCAGAGTTCTTGCGTGTGCTGATGATGAGTGCGTTGTATGAACTTCTTTTTTGCGGCGGCGGCGGCGTTTTTCAGCGGTTGATCTCGCGTTGAACCACCCGTACCAAGGGTTTCGCGGTGCCTCTGTGTCTCTGAGGCCCGTCCGTGTAGGGTGTCCGTTGCCTCTGAAGGCGGTACGTGTGCCGGGCCCGTGGGCCGCGTTCAGTCGATCCACCCTCCACCAACCACCACGTCACCGTCGTAGAACACCACGGCCTGACCCGGTGTAATTGCGCTCTGCGGCTCATCGAACTCCAGGTCGGCTCGGCCATCGTCCAACGCACGGACGCGTGCGGGCGCGGCGCCGTGACGATATCGGATCTGTGCCTGCACGCGCTGCCACGATGACGGCGCGACACCAGAGACCCAATTCACTTCGGATGCTGTCAACGTCGCGCGGCCGAGCGCATCGCGCGGACCAACTACGATCTCTGAAGCGTCCGGCTTGATCTCGAGCACATAGAGCGGCTCGCTGGCCGAGAGTCCAAGGCCCTTCCGCTGGCCGATGGTGAATCGATGCACCCCGGCGTGCGTGCCGAGCCGTGTACCTTGACGATCGACGATGACGCCGGGACGTGTGAGATCCGGCGAACGCCGTTCGATGAAGGCCGCGTAGTCACCATCAGGCACGAAGCAGATCTCCTGGCTGTCGGGCTTCGATGCGACACGGAGGTTCAACCGGCGAGCAAGTTCGCGCACTTCGGTCTTGCCTAGATGACCGACGGGGAACTGAGCGCGCGCAAGCTGCTCCTGCGTGAGCGAGAAGAGGAAATAGGACTGGTCCTTCGAGCCGTCCAGCCCTCGTCGCAACCTAAAGCCGCCGTCATCGGCGCGATCGATCCGCGCGTAATGACCGGTCGCAAGTGTGGCGGCGCCGAACCCCATGGCACGCTCGAGCAAGGTCGAGAACTTGACATCGGAATTGCAATGGGCGCACGGAATCGGCGTCCGCCCGTGCGTGTACTCGCGAACGAAATTGGAGACGACCTGCTCGTCGAAGCGGTTCTCGAAGTTCAGGATGTAGTGTGGAATTCCAATGGCCGCTGCGACACGGCGTGCTGACATTGCGACGACGATACGCATGTTTGTCACGTCACGTACGGGCCACAGAGGCACCGAGACACAGAGGAAACCTTTGGTCGAGGATCTCTTGAAAAACTTCCTCTGTGCCTCTGAGGCTTCTCTGTGGCTTCGTTATCTGCGTGCACCGACTGTCGACAGACTTCGAAGTTTCTCCACGAGTGGAGGCAGCACGCTGATCACGCGATCGATATCCGCGTCTGTATTGCTCATCCCCAGACTGAATCGAATCGAGCTGAGCGTGCGGTGATGGGGCAGTCCCATCGCTTTCAGCACGTGCGACGGCTCGAGCGTTCCAGAAGAGCACGCCGAACCGGACGACACGGCGATGCCTTCGAGATCGAGACCGATCAACAGGGATTCGGACTCGATTCGTTCGAAGCTGATATTGCTCGTATTCGGCACCCGCGGCGACGCTGCGCCGTTCCGCTCGACGCCGGGCACGGCCGACAGGAGACCATTCTCCAGCCGATCGCGCAAGAAGGCCAGCCGCGTCGCTTCGCTCGCGCGCTTCTCGTGCGCGAGTCGCGCCGCAACGCCGAGTCCGTTCAATCCAGGCACGTTCTCGGTGCCCGCCCGGCGATTGCGCTCTTGACGGCCGCCAGTCATGAACGGCAGCAGACGGACGCCGCGCCGAATCCACAACGCGCCGGTCCCCTTCGGACCGTAAAACTTGTGACCTGAGATCGACAGTAGATCGGCGCCAAGCGCGCGCACATCGATCTTCAGCTTGCCGGCGCTCTGGACTGCGTCTGTGTGCACGAGCGCCCCGTGTTCGTGTGCGATTTCCGCCAGCTCCGCAACCGGCTGCACCGTGCCGATCTCGTTGTTCGCGTGCATCACAGAAACGACTGCGGTCTCGTCGCAAATGACCTCGCGCAGGGCGTCCGGCGACACGATGCCGCTGGAGCCGACCGGCAGGAGCGTGACGCGCCATCCGCGCCGGGCGAGCGCTTTCAAGGTGTTGAGCACCGCTTCGTGCTCGATAGCGGTGGCGACGAGATGCTTCCTGCCCGCCGGCTCTAGCGCCTCGGCTGCGCCGCGGAGGGCGAAGTTGTCGCTCTCGCTCCCGCCCGCGGTGAACACCACCTCGGAAGGATCTGCACCGAGCAGTGCTGCCAGCTCGCCGCGCGCATCGTCGAGCGCGGCCTTTGCCTGTTGCCCGAAGTGATGGACGCTCGAGGCGTTGCCCCACAGGTCGCGCATGGCACGGTCCACGCGCTCAGCGACTTCTGGCGCCGGAGGAGTGGTGGCGTTATGGTCAAGATAGAGGCGCGACACGGCATCTCCGATCGTAACATTCCTCCTAACTCGCAGCAATAAAAGGACTAGACAAGGTTGGTCGTGGTCGGTAAACTGACGTCCGCTTCAACCCGAAGCCCAACTTTCCCCCGGGTTTCATACGCACCCTCACGCCGGATGTCCAGCAGAGGGGGAGGAATTGATCGATGTGGAAGCGTGACGAGTCGGTAAAACCGACCACCCCTGCGCCGACAGCGCCCGTTGCTTCACCGCCGCATCCGCAACCGGCGGCCAGTGAAGTTCGTTCGCAGACCCAGATTGAGAGGGACAAGGTGAATATCGGGAAGTCGGTGGTCATCAAAGGCGAGTTGAGCGGCAGTGAAGACCTGACGATTGAAGGGAATGTCGAAGGCCGGATCGAGTTGCGCGACAACGTGCTCACGATTGGGCCGAACGGAAAGATTCGAGCCGAGGTGTTCGCCAAGTCGGTGATCGTGCTTGGCGAGGTCGCCGGCAACGTCACGGCGTCGGAAAAAGTCGACATTCGCGAGAAGGGTTCGGTCGACGGGGACATCGCGTCACCGCGCGTGGCCATTGCCGAGGGCGCGCACTTCCGGGGCAGCGTTGACATGCAGCGCGGCGGCGTGAAGGGCCAACCGGCTGCCAAGCCCGGCGCAACGGCCGCGACTTCAACTCCAAGCTCGGCACCGGCGCCCACGTCGCCCCCTGCAAGTCAGAAGGTCGGCGCGTAAGTCCCACGTTCCACAGTTCCAACGTTCCACAGGTGCCGGAGTGCGGGTGCTGAGGTGCTAGAGCGCGAGGCATTCGCGCGATGCGCCATGGCGCCCGCATTCTGAACCGTGGCACCATGGAACCAGCGTGCTGGCATGATGGAACTAGCGCGCGGAACTATGGCACCTCGCACCCCGCACCTCGCAACCCCAGTACCTTGGCAGTTTGGAACCGCGTGATGGGCATTACCCGTTCGTTCACGGACTTGCTCTCGTTCTTTGGAGGCCGCCGCTCCAACGACGCGTCCCAAGCGGCGGCCGACCTGCCGCCGCGTCCGGAAGAACCGCTCTATCCCACCAAAGCGCTGGCGAAGCTGCTCAAGCATCTGCAGGCGCGCGATAACCCGTTGCTCATCGATCTCGGACCGGTCGTCGGCAGCAACGTCAACTTCTTTGGCGAGCAGCTCGGGTGCCGGATCCGCGTCGAGGACATCGCGGCCGATCTCGATCGGCATGTCAAAGCGGACACCGTCGATCAGCTGCCGAAGTTTTTCGAATCGCGATTTGCGCAGAAGGCCGAAACAGTGGACGGCATTCTGTGTTGGGACGTCTTCGATTACGTCGATCGTGTGTCGGCGCAGTCGCTTGCCACCGCTCTGACAAAGTTGCTCCGGCCCGATGGTGTGCTGCTCGGATTCTTCAGCACCGCGGACACCCGGGCGCAGCTCTATACCAAGTACGTCATCGTCGACCCCGCCAATCTGTGCTATCGCACGTACCCGGCGACACGCCCCCGCCAGCGCGCATTGCTCAATCGCGACATCATCAGGTTGTTCGAGCATCTGCGGGTCACCGACTCGTTCCTGATGAAAACTCGCATGCGGGAAATTCTGTTCAGGAAGCCTGCGTATCTGTGATCACACGGGTTCCTCCACAAGAGTTCCGACACGTACGTTCGTCCACGTTCGTTCACCTACGTTCCTTCACCTACGTTCCTTCACGTACGTTCGTTCACGTACGTCGCCGACGCTCGTTCGTCGACGGTTCGCTACGTGCCGACTCTTCTAATCTCGACTTTCGCTCCACGTCCAAGTCCGAGCTTTTCTGCGGCGCTTCCGCCGTTCATGGCGATTTCGAGATGATCGGTGCTGCCGAAGAGCGCGCAGATCTCGCCTGGCGCCACTTCCGCGTAGGTGCCGACCAGCCGCGCCACCGCGTGATGCTCCACCTGCACTGAAACGTGGCCGCTGTTGGCAAAGTGGTCGAATGTCTTTCGGTCGACGTTCGTGATGAGATTGCCGAAGTGGTCGACTCGCAGCACCTCGCCCATGGCCTCTCCATCGCGACTCTCGACAGCAGGTATGTGCAACATCTGACATTCGGTGAGGGTGCGACCGAACGACGTGAGACGGATTCCTTTCGCGAGCCACGCCGCGGCTGGAGCAAATCGATCGCGCCCTTCGAAGGTGCGGCTGACGGTTGCGCGCGCGTACTTGCGTTCGGAAAGTTCGACGATCCGTTTCGGCGGCGATTCCCGGAAAACCGCGGTGAGGACGCCGTTGTCGGGTGCCACGAACTTGTAGTCGTGCGCCTCCGCGGCGATGCCGCGACGAGCGGATCCCACGCCGGGATCGACGACCACGAGGAAAATCGTCCCGGCCGGAAAATACCGATAACACGCGGCGAGCTCGAGCGAGGCGCCGAGCACGTCGTGCGCGGGAATCTCGTGGGAAATATCGACGAGCGTCACGTCGGGGCAGATGCCGAGGACGACGGCTTTCATCGTGCCGACGTAGTGGTCGCGTGAGCCGAAATCGGTGAGCAGCGCGATGATGGGCCGCGACATATCCTGTCAAGTCTAATCGCCTTGCACCAGCCGTGGTACTATCCTCGGTTGCCATGATCAGTTTCGATCTCACCGGGGAACAGCAGCTCCTGGAGCAGACCATCCGGGAATGGGGAGCGCGAGAGGTGGCGCCGCGCATTCACGATCTCGATCGCGAGCACCGGTTCGACAAGACACTCATCATCGACGGGATGAAACGGCTCGGCCTTCTCGGCATCTCCGTTCCGCAGGAGTACGGCGGCGCCGGGATGGATTACATCTGTCTGGGCCTGGCGAGCGAAGAGCTCGAGTACGTCGACACCTCGCTGCGCGTCATCATGTCCGTTCATGCGGGCCTCAACAGCCTGTCACTGCTCACCTGGGGCACGGAAGAACAGAAGCAGAAATATCTCGTTCCGCAGGCGCAGGGTGACAAGCTGGCGACGTACGGACTGACAGAACCGGCGGCGGGGAGCGATGCGCGCGGCATCCAGACCACAGCCGTCCGCCAAGGCGATCGATGGATTCTGAACGGCGAAAAGATGTGGATTTCGCTGGCCGACGTTGCCGATCACTTTCTCGTGTTTGCATGGAGTAACGCCGATAAGAAGAAACAGCGCGATCCGTCGGGCATCAGCTGCTTTATCGTGGAGCGAGCGTTCAAAGGATTCTCGAGCGGCACGCTGAAGGAAAAATGGGGAATCCTTGCGGGCAACACCGGCTTTTTCAAGATGGACGACATGGAGGTGCCGGGCGAGAACCTGCTCGGCAAAGAAGGCGAAGGGTTCAAGATTGCCATGTTCGCGCTCGACCAGGGACGGTTCACCGTGGCCGCCGGCGCAACGGGCCTCATTCGCGCGTGTCGGGATGCAAGCGTGAAATACGCGACCGAGCGCCGCGCCTTCGGATCGCCCATCGCCGAGCACCAACTGGTGAAAGAAATGATCGCGCGGATGGAAGCCGACTACCAGATTTCGCGGCTGCTGTGGCTGCGCTCAGGCGCGCTCAAGAACGCGGGACAACGCAACACACGCGAGACGAGCCTGGCCAAATGGTATGCGACGGTCGCTTCGGAAACCGCCGCGGGCAACGCCGTGCAGGTGCACGGCGCCAACGGGTACTCCGATGAATATCCCGTCGGACGCTTCTATCGCAACTGCAAGGGCGCGGTCATCTATGAAGGCACGCGCGAGATTCACACGCTGATGCAGGCGGACTATGTGCTTGGCCTCCGGCAGGACAAGCCGCTTCGTTGTGAGTTGCCGGCATTCCGACCGTCGTGAAGCAGTGAATGCCGTTGGCAGAACTTTGTAACTCAACTTTGAAGTGGTAACTGGCAACTGGAAACTGAAGGAACCACGCTATGCGCACACAAACCACGCTCGACCGAAATCACCAGCGCAAGACGATGGAATCGGACCTTTCGCTCGAATTCCTTCGTGTCGTCGAGCAGGCAGCCGTGGCTTGCGCGCACACGATGGGACAAGGCGATCGACGGCTCTCGGACCAGGCGGCCGTCGAAGCCATGCGCAAGGAGCTCGATACGGTGCCCATCGGCGGCACCATCGTGATCGGCGAGGGCGAACGCGACGAAGCGCCCATGCTGTACATCGGCGAAAAGGTCGGCATGGCGCACAAGGCAAACGGCGCGTCGCGGACCTTCGACGAGGTTGATATCGCCGTCGATCCGCTGGAGGGCACCAACCTGTGCGCAACAGGAGCGCCGAATGCGATTGCGGTGCTTGCGGCATCGGAAAAAGGCGGTCTTCTGCACGCGCCGGACATTTATATGCAGAAGCTCGTCGTCGGCCCGAGTGCAAAGCACCTCGTCGATCTCGATGCGCCCGTGCGCGAGAACCTTCGGGCGATCGCTCGCACGCTGGGCCGGCAGGTGGACGAGCTCACCGTGGTGGTCCTCGATCGTCCGCGGCACGAAGAGCTGATCGCCGATATTCGGGCGACCGGTGCACGCATTCGTTTGATCGGCGATGGAGATTTGTCGGCGGGCATCGCCGCGGCGGTGTCCGGCAGCGGCGTGCATGCGGTAATGGGAACGGGCGGCGCACCGGAAGGCGTGCTCACCGCCGCCGCCATGCGGTGCCTCAACGGTGAAATCTTCGCGCGTCTCGTCGTGAGCAAACCCGAGCACGAGCAGCGATGTCACGCCATGGGCATCGACGACACCTCGCGGGTGTTCAAATCAGAGGATCTCGCATCGGGCCGGGACATCATCTTTGCGGCGGCTGGCGTCACGGATGGCACGCTGATGAGAGGTGTCAGGTTCTTTGGCGAAGGCACGCGCATCAGCTCGCTCATCATGCAGACAAACCCGCATCGGATCCGCTTCATCGATAGCATCCAGGTGTATCCCGGTCCCGCGGTGAAAATACGATTCTGAGAGCCCATTCACTGACCCAGGCCGAGGCGCACCGAAACGTCTTCATCTGCGCGGCCGCCGCCTTCAGCGGTTACACGGGCTTCACCATCGTGATGCCCTTTCTGCCGCTTTACATCAAGGAGCTCGGTGTCAGCGACACTTCGCAGGTTGCGATGTGGGCGGGCCTCTCGCTTGCCGCCACGCCGGCCGTGACGGCGGTGAGTGCGCCGCTCTGGGGCCGCATCGGCGATCGGTACGGCAGCAAGCTGCTGGTGATTCGATCGCTCCTGGCGTTCGTGTTCACCAAAGGGGCGATGGCGTTTGTCTCCGCGCCCTGGCAGTTGTTCGCGCTTCGCGCGCTCCTCGGGGTATTTGCGGGCTACGGCGCGCTCACGGTTTCGATGGCCGCCGAGTCGGTGCCGCGCGAGGAGATGCCGAAGGCCATTGGCTTCGTGCAAATGGGCCAGCGGCTCGGTCCCGCGGTCGGGCCGGTGATCGGCGGCATCCTCGCGCCGCTTGTCGGCATCCGGCAGTCATTTCTCATCACTGCCGGATTCTTTTTGTTGGCGACCCTCCTGATTGCCTTCTTCTACAAAGATCCGCGCACACGCCGCGCGGAGACGACGCCACGCAGTCTTCGGAGCGTCTTTTCCGAGCTCGTGCGCACACCCGGCTTCGTACTGCTCATGACGGTGATTTTTGCGCTGCAGACGGTCGATCGCAGCTTTGGACCGATTCTCCCGTTATACGTTGAACATCTTGGCGTGGGTGACGCTCGCGTAGCAGCCGTTGCCGGCGTTCTGTTTTCCCTCGCGGCGCTTGCCGCTGCCCTCGGTCATCGAGTGGCGCATGCGCTGATGGCGAAGTTTCCGGCGCGCGGACTCGTGACGATCGCCGCGATCGGCGCCGCGGCGGCACTGGCGATCACTTTGCTGATTCCGGGGGTCACCACGATTGCAGTTGCGCTTGTCGTGGCAGGATTGGGAATCGGCGTCGGAATGACAGCCGCCTATTCAGTTGCCGGGCATCTGCTGCCTGCCGACGCGCATGTCACAGGCTTCGGCCTGCTCACCACTGCGTCGCTCATCGGACTGGCGCTCAGTCCAGTGATCGCCGGCTTTCTCGGCGCGTCAGGGCTCTATCTTGTATTCGTGTTCGATGTTGTGCTGCTCGTGGCGCTGGCGGTGATCGTCTGGGCGCGAATGGAGTCGGCTACTCCTCTTCAGCAGTCGCACGTTTCCGATACTTTCGCTTCCTGAACGGCCGCTTCGTCTTGTCTGGGTGGACGCCGCCCGTCTGCCGCGGCAATGGCGCGCGGGGCAGCTTTGGCTTGCGCGGACGTGCTCTCTTCGCGCTCATACTGAGTGATGCAGTCGACACGCCTAGGGATGCTGGGTCGAGGTGGGAACGACCGTCAGTCCCGGATCGCCGCGTTTAGGAGTGGGATGCCATCCGACGAGCGTCAGCAGGATGAAGAAGCCGACGAAATACGCCACAGCGACGTGCCAGCCTGATTTGAGCCAAGAGCCGACCGATCTTGCCGCCGGAAAGAGATTGGTGATCGCCACACCCGCCGACGATCCAAACCAGATCATCGATCCGCCGAATCCCACCGTGTAGGCGAGCATCCCCCAGTCGTAGCCACCCTGCTGCAGCGCCAGCGCGGTGAGCGGAATGTTGTCGAAAACCGCCGACACCACACCGAGCCCGAGCGCCGTGTGCCAGGATGCGGGCGGCAGCTTTTCGACAGGCATCATCGACGCGGAGAGAACGAGCGACAGCAGGAACGCTGTTCCCTTCAGCGCCGCCCGGAAGGCGCGCCAATCCGGAGCTCTGAGCGGAGCGGCGAGGAGAATCGCTCCCCAGACAGCCACACCGAGAAATGGAAAAAGATCCGAATCGTCCGAGTACACGACGTTCACGATTACATTCACCACGACGGCCGCTGCAAGGATGAAGATGACGATGAACACGCGCGGCCAGTCGATGCGCACGGCTTCGATGTTGGGCCGGATCATCGGCGCGTGCCGCTGCTGCTGGAACGCTGCGGGGATCCCGCAGACGAAGAGTGCGGCCGACGCCGCCACGTACGCGTGGACCACGGCCGCCGGTGGCACCTGATCGATCCACATCATCGTCGTCGTCGTGTCGCCGACGACGCTGCCCGAGCCGCCCGCATTGGAAGCGGCGACGATGGCGGCGATGTAGCCGACGTGCACCGATGCGAAGAGCGCATGCGCCAATGTGCCGCCGATGAGGGCCGCAGCAATGTTGTCGAGAAACGAGGAGAGCACGAACACCATGCACAGAAGAACGAGGGGACCTTTCCAGTCTGCCGGCAGAAACCGTGGCAGCACCTGCGGGACACGGCTCTCTTCGAAATGCACCGAGAGAAGGGCAAAGCCAAGCAGCAGCAAGCCGAGATTCACGATCACGACCCACTCATGACCCAGATGTGCTGCGAGACCGGAAAGGCCGGCTCC